>Ga0209697_10009421_pt1 | contig 10835 bp, 3 predicted proteins | sample AliMusrvi5mmetaG_FD_184115 | JGI IMG/M metagenome (GOLD analysis project Ga0209697, IMG submission 184115) | Freshwater lake bacterial and archeal communities from Alinen Mustajarvi, Finland, to study Microbial Dark Matter (Phase II) - Alinen... | ecosystem: Environmental > Aquatic > Freshwater... | reverse complement strand
CGGCCCGCCGGGTAGTGACCGGCGTATACGGACTCGAACGGCTAGAAAAACGCCCGTCATCCGTCCTGAACAACGGGCTCATGAATAATCCGGGCTAGTAGTTCGTCAATGTGAAATTGCGAACACCATGGTATAAAGAAAGCGTTATAGGCAGTCAAAGCGCGCTTCAGCGTGCTTGTCCCGGTTTGCCATGTCCTTCAGGGCGTGGTCACCGGCAAGCCAGTGCCTTTGTTGATCCCGGCACGTGGCCGGCTTCAGCCGGCCAGTCCCAAACCCCGGATTGATCCGGGGGGAACCCGGCGTTTCAGCGGTCAATATCATCGCGCTCCTAGCGTTACTTCCTCGTCGTCACCGCTTTCACCGCATCCAGCTTCGTTTTATCGTTAATTGACATGCCGGTAATCAACAACGGGTAGGCCGTACCGGCGGTGACGGCGATGGTCGGAGTGACCGTCAGCGTGAATCCCTCGGCAACGTCCGGTGCCAGCACGCCGGTGGTATAGCCAACTCCGGTCATCAGCGCGGTGATATCGTTGCCGGTGAGGTGGTCAATAATTTGCACCTTCCAGCCTGATTGCGCGGGAAGTGGGCAGGTGAGCGTGAAGGTGTCGCTGGTATATCCGCAGTTCTCCACCCGCCATAAATAAGTCACCGTGGCACTGCTCGCGGCCATCTGGGTTTTAGTTTGGCCGGCGCCGTTGAGGCTGATTATCCCCCACCCCAGATAAACGGGATCCCCCAGATTGCAGATCGACAGGTCGGGCCGGTTCTTATAGATCGAGATAAACTTGACCAGCACCGTGTGATTGGCGGTCACGTTCTTCAGCGTATAAGCGGTCTTGCCGGTTTGAACGACGATGCCATCGAGCGTCCAACAATTCACCGTGTAACCGGCATATGCTGCCGCGGTAAAGGAAATGCTGCCGCCGTATGTCACCGTCTGCGGCGTGCTTGGGCTGATGGTGCCATCCGGGGCGGCAACCGGCGTGATAAGGAAGGTTTGCAGTTTGAACGTCACCTGAATCGTATGATTGGCGGTGATGTTTTTCAACTGGTAGGTCGCGCCGCCAATCTGCGCGGTAACCCCGTCCAACAACCAGGCATCAACCATAAAGGTGGCATTGGCCGTCGCCGTGAAGGTCAGATTGCTGCCATACTTGATCGTCTGCATCGTGCTGGGACTGACTTTACCATTGGCGCCGGCTGTCGGCGTGATGGTGAAGGTCAACTGTTTGAAGCTGACGGTGACGGCATGGTTCGCCGTGACATTCTTCAAGGTATATGTTGCCCCACCCGTCTGCGCGGCAACGCCGTCCACTAGCCAGGTGTCGGTCGTATATCCGGCATTCGCCGTGGCGGTGAATGTCACCGCGTTGCCATACGACACCGTCTGTGGCGTGCTCGGGCTGAGCAGACCGTTCGCCGCGATGGAAGGCGTAATGGTGAAGGTCAGCGGCTTAAACGTCACCGTCACCGCATGATTGGCGATGATGTTCTTCAGCGTGTAATGGATGCCGCCGGTTTGCACGGTGGCGCTGTCGAGTTGCCAGCTATCCACCGTATACCCGGTGTTGACACCGGCGGTAAAGGCAATGCTGCCACCGTAATTCACCGTCTGTGGCGCGATTGGGGTAATGGTACCGTTGAGACCGGCTGTCGGTGTAACGGTAAAGCCGGTAACGCTCACGATGGCCGCTTGGCTCACCGCCGGCGTCGGGAGTTCGGTGCAGGAGATGCCGGCCGTATTGGTGATATTGGTGCCGGCAACCACGGTAGTTTTCACCGTCGCCCTGAAGGTCATCGCCGTGGAAGAGCTACCGGCGTTCAGCGTCCCGAGCGACCAGATGAGTGTGTTGGTTGCCGTATTGTAACTGCCGTTGCCGGAGGCGCTGCCTGGGACATAGGTAAGCGTGGCGGGCAGCACGTCGGTTATCTTTACCGTGGATCCCGCGGCACGGCCGGTGTTTTTCCCGGACAACGTATATAGAACCGTTCCACCGGGCACGGTGGTGGCGGGAGTGACCGACTTGGAAATAATCAATGACGGTCGCGCGGCGTTGATGGCGTAGAGTTTTCCGTCGCGTGCGCCGAAATAGAGTGTTCCGTCAGCGCCGATCGCCGAAGAAGAGCCGATGGCGTCACCGGCGACAAATGGTTGTGCCCATTTGGCCGTGCCATCCGGATTGATGGCGTACAGGTAATTGCCTTCCGTGCCGACATACACGATGCCGTTGGCGTCAATAGCCGCGGAGGCCCAGATATCGCTATTCACCGGCATGGACCACTTTCGCGCACCGGCCGGCGTAATGGCATAGAGATTCCGATCGGCGGAGCCGATATAGATGGTGCCGTCCGCCCCAATCGCCGGAGTGGAGAAGAATGCCCAGGTGGCGGAGAAGCTCCACTTCTTCGTGCCGTCAGGGGCGATGGCAAAGAGTTTGCCCATATACGAGCCCATATAGATGGTGCCGTCCGCCCCAATCGCCGGCGAGGCTTTCATGACCATATCGCCGACGCTGCATGTCCACTTTTTCGTGCCGTCCGGGTTAATGGCATAGAGTTGCATGTCATCCACGCCGACGTAAATCGTGCCATCCATCCCGATGGCCGGCGAGGAATCGATAGTGCTGCCGGCAGTAAATGGATTCGGCCACTTCAATGTGCCGTTGGGGTTGACGGCGTAGAGTTTGTGGTCGTCCGCTCCGAAATAGATGACGCCGTCGGCGCCAATGACCGGGGAGGAGTTGATCATTCCGCCGGTGGTCAGCGTCCATTTTTTCGTGCCGTCCGCATTGATGGCATAGAAATTCTTATCGTTCGATCCGACGTAGATCGTCCCGTCCGTCCCGATAGCCGCAGTTCCCTCGATTGCGCCACCGGTGGCAAAGGCCCATTTCTTCACCCCGGCCGCGGTGACGGCGTAGAGATTGTTGTCCTCCGCGCCGATATAGATCGTGCCGTCGGCTCCGATCACCGGAGAGGATCTGTTAATCCGGCTACCGGTGGCGAAGGCCCACTTCTGTACCGGCGCATCGGGCCCATTGACCGAGCTGCGTCCGGTATGTTGCCGGTCATGCTGGAACATCCACCAGTCGCCGTGTATTGGCGATGGAGTGTTGCTAAGCTTGAAGGTGACTTTTACCGCGTGGTTGGCTGTCACGTACGGCAGCAGATATTGCGCGCCGCCATTCTGCACGGCGACCGTATCCAGATACCAGGTATCGACCGTGTATCCGGCATTGGCAACCGCGGTGAAGGTGGGACTGCTGCCATAGTTCACTTGCTGCGACATGCTGGGGGTGATAGTACCGTTAGCGCCGGCAGCGGCGGTAATCGTGAACGTCAATGGCTTGAACGTCACCATGAGGGTATGGTTGCCGGTGACATTCTTCACGGTAAATGACATACCTCCGGTTTGCACGGTAATGTTATCGAGTTGCCAGACAGCCGTCGTATAGCCGGTGTTCGCGGCGGCGGTGAAAGTCATGCTGCCGCCGTAAGCGAGCGTTTGCGGTGAATTCGGGGTGAGGGTGCCATTCACGCCAGCGCTCGGTGAGATGGTGAAGGACAGTTGTTTAAAGGTAACTTTGACCGCATGGTTGGCGGTGATGTTCTTCAGCATATACTGTGCGCCACCGCTTTGCACGGTCGTTCCGTCCAGCGCCCAGGTATCCGTCGTATAGCCGGTGTTCGCGGCGGCGATGAAGGCGATGTTGTTGCCGTAATTCATCGTTTGTAAGGAACTCGGGGTGATGGTGCCGTTGGATCCGGCGGAAGGGGTAATCGTGAAGCCGACCACTGTGACGGTGGCGGAGTTGCTGACCGACAGACTAGGTAATTCGGCACAGGAAATCGCCGCGGTATTGGTGATATTGGTTCCGGCGGTAACGGTCGTATTCACCGTCGCCTTGAAGGTGAGCGCGCTGGTAGGGGCGCCGGCATTCAATACCCCGAGTGACCAGGTCAGCGTGCAGGCCGTTGCATTATAATTACCATTGCCGGAAGCGCTACCCGGCACGTAGGTAAGCGCTGGGGGAATGACATCAGCAATCATCACCTTCGAGGCGGATCCTGTCCCGGTATTTTTCGCGGTCAGTGTGTAGGTGACGGTGTTTCCGGGTTGGGCTTTTACCGGCGTCACGGTTTTTGTGAGCGTCAGCGACGGTGGAGTGACGATAGCGGACAGGTTGCCGTCATTTGTGCCGATATAGAGCGTGCCATCCGCGCCGATGGCCGGCGACGAATCCACAACAGTGCCAATGGTCACATCCCCTTTTTTCGTACCGTCAGGATTCAATGCATACACATGACCATCTTCCGAACCCACGTAAATTGTGCCATCAGCGCCAATAGCCGGCGAAGAAACCACCGGCCCATTTGTCGCAAACTGCCATTGCAGCGACCCGTCCGGTTTCACAGCGTATATTTGATCATCCGTCGATCCCAGATATATCGTGCCGTCCTTACCGATGGCTGGCGAACTCCTGAGCAATTTTTTTAGATTGATAGCCCACTTTTGCTTTCCTTCTGGAGTGAGCGCATAGAGATTTTGATCGTATGAGCCGAAATAGATGGTGCCGACCGCATCGATCGCCGGCGCGGTATTAATAATTGAGCCGGTCGGAAATGCCCATTTCTGCTGCCCATCCGGTGTCAGCGCATAGAAATTCCAGTTTTCTGACCCGAGATAGATGGTGCCATCTGCGCCAATAGCCGGGGGTGAGGTAAATACGGCGGTCGAACCGAATGACCACTTCTGCGTCCCGTCCGGATTGATCGCATACAAGTGAAAATCATTCGACCCGACATATATCGTACCATCCGCACCGATCGTAGGACTGGCCCAGATTTTATCCGCAGTGGGAAATGCCCACTTTTGCATACCACTGTTCGTGATCGCGTAGAGTTTCCCATCATCCGAGCCGACATAAATCGTTCCGTCCATTCCGATCGCCGGCGAAGATCCGATATTGCCCCCAGTGGTAAATTGCCATTTCTTCGTGCCATCCGGATTGAGCGCATACAGATTGCTATCATTGGAGCCGACATAGATGGTTCCGTCCGCGGCGATGGCCGGAGAGGAATGTACTGCGGCATTGGTGGTAAATACCCACTTCTGCCCCATCTGCGACGGGCCATTGAATGGACTTCTCCCAGTATGCTGCGCATCATGATGGAACATCCACCAGTTACCACGCGATGATGCCGGACCGGTGCCGGACTTGAAGGTGACCTTCACGGCATGGTTCGCCATGATGTAGATTAACGTATATTTGGCCCCACCGTTCTGCACGGCGTTGCCGTCCAGATACCAGCAATCGACGGTGTAGCCGGCGTTAGCGGTCGCGGTGAAGGGGTAGCTTGCACCATAATTCACCGTCGGATTGGTGTTGGGGCTGATGGCGCCGTTCGGTCCGGCTGATGGGGTGAGGGTGAAGCCGATCACCGAAACGGTGGCCGTATTGCTGACCGTCGGCGCGAGTAATTCGGCACAGGAGATCGCCGCCGTATTATTGATATTGGTGCCGGCGGCCACGGTGGTATTCACCGTCGTCTGGAAGGTGAGTGCACCGGCGGTGGCGCCGGCATTCAGCGCACCGAGCGACCAGGTGAGGGTATGCGTTGCGGAATCATAGCTACCGTTGCCGGTGGCGCTGTTCGGTAGGTAGGTGAGCGTTGTGGGTACCACATCGGTCAGCGTCGCATTGGTCGCCGTGCCGGTGCCGGTGTTAGCCGCCGCCAGCGTGTAGGTGAGCGTGCCGCCGGGAACGGTTTTCGCCGTCGAAACGGATTTCGTGAGCGTCAGCGCGGGAGTCGGTGGCTTGTTGATGATCGCATACACCTTCCCGTCATCCGATCCGGCATACAGCGTGCCATCCGAGGCGATGGTCGGGGAGGACATCACCCAATCGCCGGCCGTCAGCGTCCACAATTTGGCGCCGTTGCGGTCGAGGGCATACAGCTTATTATCCATCGAGCCGACATAAATCGCGCCATCTGCGCCGATCGCCGGGGAACCATAGATTTTGTCGCCGGTGCGATAGTACCACTTCAGCGCGCCGGACGGCTTGATCGCATAGAGTTTGGTATCGTGGGAGCCGACATAGATGGTCCCGTCCGCGCCGATGGCCGGCGACGAAAAGATATAATCGCCGGTGGCAAAGCTCCATTTCGCCGTGCCATTGGGATTGACGGCATAAAGGTTTCTATCATAGGAACCGATATAGATGGTGCCATCCGCGCCCACCGCCGGCGAGGAATTGATCACGTTGCCGGTAGGAAACGCCCATTTTTGCGTGCCATTCGGATTGAGGGCGTATAGCGTGTTATCGTGTGCGCCGATGTAGATCGTGCCATCCGCGCCTAGCGCCGGTGAGGCGGAGATGATGTTGCCGCCGGTGGAAAAGTTCCACTGTTGCACGCCGGCCGTCGAGATCGCATACAGATCGCCGAACCAGGAGGTGACATAAATGGTGCCATCCTTGCCGATCGCCGGGGAACCGTTGATCGCCCCATTCGTGGGAAATACCCATTTCTGGGTGCCGTCAGGGTTGATGGCGTAGAGATTCTTATCCTGCGACCCGACATAGATGGTGCCGTCCGCCGCGATAGCCGGGCTCGACCACCAAAGACCGCCAGTAGTTAAAAATGCCCATTTTTTGGAGCCGTCCGCGTTGAGAGCATACAGGTTGTAATCGTTCGAGCCGACATAAATGGTGCCATCCGCCCCGATAGCCGGGGATGAATACACCGCATCGCCGGTAGTGAAGCTCCATTTGACAGCTAGCGAGGTCGGGCCGTTGAAGGCACTGCGCCCGGTATGTTGTGCGTCATGGTGGAACATCCACCAGTCGCCGCGACCGGCAGCAACGGTGGGAAGTGCGGCGTATAGCAACGCCAACGCGAGCAGCAACACGGAAAGGAAGCGGGACATGGCGTATTCTCCTGGCGGGCAAGGCAGCTTCCAGGCTACTGATATACACTGGTAGTGGCTATGCCTGCTGTTCGGGTAACCGTTCAGGCTCCCTGGCGCGCGAGCGTCCTCGCGAGCACTCCGGTGGTTGAGTAGACTACGGAGGGGCGTATCGAAATCCCTGGTGTGCTCGCGAGGACGCTCGCGCGCCAGGGAGCCTGAACGGTTACGTCGTGCGGACATTATAGCACTGACTCTGTTAAAGAACAAGCGCACGGTAAGGTAGGAAGGCGTTTGCAGTGGGCAGCTTCATCGGGGGAAATGAGAGTAAATCCAGCAGGAATAGCCCTGTCGGCAGGATAGCAATAATCCGAGAAAACGCATGGGAGGGCGGTCAGAAACAACCGCCCTCATATGCGCCAACATATGGCTTTATGAGCGCGCTTAAATCCAGCTTTCGAGCGCGCTTCAGCGTGCTTGTCCTTGTTTGCCACGTCCTTCAGGGGGTGGGCAATGGGAGGGCGGTCTACAGCGTAAATTGGCGCAGATGACAACCGCCCTCCCAGCGACTGAAACCGGATGAAGAACTTTTACCGCTTCATCCGTTTACAGCTTTTCCAGCAACGGACTGTTGGAGCAGGTGATGGGAACCAGACCGGGCAGCGGGTTGGCCCAGCGGACGGCATTGGTGATGACCGTCATGACGTTTTTATCGTAGTAGATCGGATAGCTCTCGTGGCCGGGTTGGAAATAGAAGACTTTGCCATTACCGCGCTCCCAGCAGCAACCGCTGCGGAAGACGTTGCCACCCTGGAACCAGCCAATCAGCACCAGCTCATCCGGGGTCGGGATGTCAAAAATCTCGCCATACATCTCTTCCTGCGGCAGTTCGAAATAATCGCCCACGCCCTGGACGATCGGATGGTTGCGCTGGGTAACCCACAGGCGCTCTTTCTCGTCAGCTTCGCGCCAGAGCAGCGAGCACGAGGTGCCCATCATGCGGCGGAAGATCTTGGAAAAGTGACCGGAATGCAGCACGATCAACCCCATGCCTTCCAACACGCGCTGCTGCACGCGGTCGACGATCTCATCACTGACTTCGTGATGCGCCATGTGTCCCCACCAGGTTAACACGTCGGTATTGGCGAGGACTTCCTTCGTCAGGCCATGCTCGGGATCATCCAACGTAGCCGTGCGCGCCTTGATGCCGGGTTGCGTGTTCAGATAGCTGGCAATCGCTGCATGGATGCCGTCGGGATATACTTTGCGGATTCTCTCTTCAGCCTTCTCATGGCGGGCTTCGTTCCACACCGTCACGCGAATCGTTTCACTCACAGGTCAATCCTCCTTCGGTCGGATTTGGAATTCGGTACCGGCTGTTACTTCGCCCTGCAAAGGTAACTACCTGCCGGTTTGCGCAGCAGACATGAAAATTTTACCAGGATTGAATCGAGTGGCCGGAATGGCAATGGCCTCTCAGGTTTACCGCACCAACATCCAATGCAATTTCCCTTCCGCCGCGGGTGGAGTGTCGAACTGGAGGTCGAAGCCGTCCGGCGTCTGGTTGACGATAGCGCGGTTGGTAAGCCAGGAGAGTTCGAGAAAGACCGCGTAGTCGCCGTCGAGTTCGGGATGCGGGAATTTGACGGAGAATGCGCGCGCGCCGGCGGGAACGGGAATGTTGATCCCGCGCAGATTTTGCGCCGGTGTCGTGGTGCCGGACAAGCCGCCGACTTTGACGGCGCCGGACGACACGGCGATGCCGTTGCCGGAAAAGTGCATAACCCCATCAGTGGGCGAGACGGTCAAGGTGGCTTCCTGCTTGCCATCCGCGTAGCGCCACTTGATCGGCTGGGCGCGGAAGCGGTTCTGCCGAAAGTTCAGCGCGGCGTTCGCCACGTCACCGCCAAAGGTGATGCCGTTATTGCAGGCGGTATCGATGGTCAGAATATTTTCAAAGGGTGGTTTCTTATCCGCGCGTTTGGCGACCTCCTCCAGCGTTCCCGACCCGGCCACGGTCATCACCGTGGCGCGGGAGACCGCGCCATTGTTGGCAATATCGAAGATCGGTGATGGGAAGATACCCGGCACCGCGTCGTAGCACCAGGCGCGAAAGGGAATCGGTTTGAAGGGATCGGGACCGATCGCCTGCTCGATCGGATCGCCGGCGGCAAAATCCAGCGCGGTGCCGCTGTGTGAGCCGGGAGCCACCTTCACGATGCGCTCCAGCGCGCCGTTGGTGTTCTGGCTTCCGGGTGTCATCCCCCGCGCCACGTCATAGACATTCGCGCCGGGCGCAATGATATATTTCAGCGGTTTGCGGTGGCCGTCCTCGCTATAGTTGTCCGGATTATACAGGGTCGGACTGCCGGCCGGCTTGGCGCCCCACCAGTTGCGGATGATGGTAATATCCTTGGTGCCATCGGGATTGGCGGTGAAGCGGTGAATCAGATACCAGCGATGGACGCCGTTCGCGTTGGGAGCATAGCTGGTATTGGGGACGCATTCATCCTTTTCATCGACGGCGAAGTAACGACCGACAACCTCAGCGGTGACCGGCGCATCCGGCGCAAAGCGGATCAGTCCCCCCATCCGCAGTTCGTCATTGCCGCTGCCTTCCGCCTTCCCGAGCATGGAGGGATAACTTTTACCTTCGAAGACGGGATTTTTGACCTGCTGATCGTCCAGGTCCCACCAGGTGCCGGGGCGCACGATGAACACTGTACCGCCGATGATCCATTTTTGTGGGTTCAGATCGATCAGCGGACGGCCGGTGGCCAACGTGTGGGCATTCGTCCCTGCTTTGTACTTCAGTTCATTGCTCTGCGCGTTGAATGTCTCTACCTGCCCGCGAAAGATATTCGTCTCGCTCAAGGAGAACGCGGCGTAAATCACTCCGTTCTCGTCCCCCGCGGTGGAGTGCACGTCGCCCATGTAATTGAAACGGGCAGAATACATATAGGAGTCACCCTGGGAGTAATGATGGCGATCGATGAACATATCGAAAGTCTGATTTTCCGTATTGCTATTGGTGGTCATATAGATCAGGTTGGCGTGATTCTTGTTGTGCATGATCGCGCCTTTCGCTTCGATATCGAAATCGGTATCGGCGACGAAATAGGGCGCTTTCTTCTGCTGATCGTACCCCAGCGCTTTGACGTAGAGACGCTGCACGTGATTGTAATCGCCGCTGTTCAGGAACATGCCGGGGAAAAGGCCGCGAATGGTGCGCACGTAGAAACGCTGGTCTTTTCCGGCTTTGACATCGTCCGCCAGCCAATCCCGATAGCTGGTCGTGCCGCGCACGACGTTATTTTGCAAAGTAAGCAGCGGGAAATACCCCCAATGTCCACAACTCTGGCCTTCCGGCATGCGCAGCGTGCGGGAATACACGGCGCCGGTCAGTTCCGGTACCAGCATCTTCATGGTGCCGTTCCGGTTGTCCAGGATGGTGACGCCGGGACTGTTGCCCCACTGAGTGGCCGGGGCCGGCGGTGCCGGAGTACGCCAGCTTCCCTGGCTGATATTCTCGGGCTGCCAACTCGCCGGCGCTTCGCGGGGGATAATCAACACCCCCCCACCCTTCGCGATAATGTCGGCGGACGCCTTCCGCAGCGTCTCGTCCGCCTGCGCCGGCGTGGTCACCGGCCCGAACTGCTCCAGTGAATAAGTCATGCTTGCCGGCAACAGACTCCCGCCCTGGGCATGGGTGGGGAAACAGCAGATCGGCAACAACACGATCAGCATGATCGGCAACAGGAAAGCATCGATGCGGAAAGAATCGGTCATGGTTTACTCCAGCTTAACGGACCAACAGCCAATTGAGTGTTGCCTTCGCCGGCGCCGGCTCCGCGAAGGCGATGGTAAATCCTTTGAGGGTTTGCGCCCGGACGGCTTGCGCGGTCATCCAGGATGGTTGCAC
>Ga0209697_10009418_pt1 | contig 10838 bp, 6 predicted proteins | sample AliMusrvi5mmetaG_FD_184115 | JGI IMG/M metagenome (GOLD analysis project Ga0209697, IMG submission 184115) | Freshwater lake bacterial and archeal communities from Alinen Mustajarvi, Finland, to study Microbial Dark Matter (Phase II) - Alinen... | ecosystem: Environmental > Aquatic > Freshwater... | reverse complement strand
GAACGTGACCGCTTCGGCCGCGCGAATCATGCCGGGCGCCAGCAACCAGCCGCCTGTCGTGGTGGACGGCCAGCTCCGGGCGGAGCTCGACCTGGCAGCAGTGCGCCGGATGGCTGGTCCGTTCCTGACAGCGCTCCCCGCAGACGCCGCACTGGCAGGCAAACTGGTGTCTGCCATCACCCTGGGCATGGCGGGCGGACAGGCCAAGGTGCGCGCCAATACCGTGCTGCAGGATGTGCGCCTGCTGACCACCGCCTGGGACGTGCGCGAGGACGACCTGCGGCTGAGGATGTGTGTGGACACGGAGCCGGCGACCGGCGTGATCCGGGTGTTCGATTCGCACCTGGCCTCGCGCCTCACCACGCTGGACGTGCCGGAGTGGCAGGTGCAACTGCCGCGCAACGGACAGGCGCTGGTTATGAAGGGCGGCATGAAGGGCGAGGCAGACCTCGCAGTGCTCTCCGGCTGGCAGCGCGCGGGCAAGTCCGGCCCGCCGCCGCGCCTGGAGGGGAAGCTGACATTCCAGGCGCAGGGCACGAGCGAGCGCCGCAACGTGATTGTGACGCTCAACGCGGCGCTGGATTCGTTCCGCCTGGCAGCCACCAACGGCGTGCCGTTCGTGGAGCCGCATGCCGAACTCACGCTCAAAGCTTCGCTGCCGGATGACGCGCGCAAGGTGACGCTGGAATCGCTGACGCTGAAATCCTCACTGACGGACCTGGATGCCAAGGGCGCCGTGGATTCGCCGGCGCAGAAGCCGCAGGTGGAGCTGGGCGGCAACCTGAGCGTGGATTTCGGCAGCGTGGACAAGCTGCTACGGGCGCGCGGCCTGCTGTATCCGGTTTTGTCCGGCCACAAGCCGCGCACGTTCGCGTTGAACGGTCCGCTGGACGGCGGTCCCACGTCGCTGCTCTCCTACGGCCGGGGGAGTGCGGCGGTCTATCTGGAATCCGCCGCAGCCTTTGGCGTGACAGCCGGTCCTGCGGACCTCCAAGCGCTGCTGGCAGGCGGCATCCTCAAGGTAGATTACCAGCCCGCGATGAACCAGGGCGGCAAACTGGTCTTCACGCCCAGCGTGGAACTGACGCGCAACCCAATGCTGTTGTCATTCCCGGCCAACGCACGCGTGTTGCAGAACGTGCCGCTCACGCAGGAGATGCTCGACAAGGGGCTGGCGTTCGCGCTGCCGTTGCTGCACGGCAGCGGCGTGCTGGGCGGCACGGTGGACCTGACCCTGCGGGAGTGCCATGTGCCACTAGGGCCGACGCTGACGAACGACATGACCTTCACGGCCGCGCTGTCGCTGCACAATCTGCGGCTGTCGCCGTCCGGCGCGCTGGGTACGGTCATGGACCTGGTGGGGCGCAACGGCCAGGAGATCAACGTGGCGCAGTATGACCTCACGGCCGAGTGCAGCCACGGCATGGTAAAGCCGTCGGACCTGGTCCTGAACGTGACGGGCGGCAAGATGACCATCTCCGGCACGGTCGGGCTCAACGGCGCATTATCCTACACGGTCGTGGCGCCACTCTCCTCGGGGCTGGTGGGCAAGGAACTGGCGAAGTTTCTGGAGGGCGAGACGATCCGTGTGCCGATCACCGGAACCATTGCTGCGCCGGCGGTGGATCGCAAGGCGGTCTCAGCCGAAATCCAGCGGTTGATCCGCGTCGCGGTGCAGAAAGGCGCGGCCAGCGCGCTGGGCGGATTCCTGAACGATTTGCGGCGGTAGAGACACAGGGGTAGGGCGCGCAGTCCCCTGCGCGCCGCGGCTGCGAAGGGACTCGCCGCCCTACCTTTCCGGCATTCGGAAAGAGAGCAAGCCGCCGAGGATGTCGAGGAGCACGAGCCATGTCGAAACTGTTGTTTGCAAAATATGCCGGCAAGAATCTCGAACCGGACAACTCCATAGGCGCGAAGTGGCTGCGCCTGCTGGACGGATTGGACCTGGCCAGCGTGGTCAAGGATAAGCGCACCTGCATCAAGATGCATCTGGGTGGCGGCACGGGGTTCACGAACATCCATCCGTTCTTTGCCCGCAAACTGGTGCAGAAGGTGAAGGAGGCGGGGGCAAAGGCCGTCTTCATCGCCGACTCGCCGGGCGCGGTGCGAGACGCCGTGGAGCGCGGCTACACGGCCGAGACCGTCGGGTGCCCGCTGGTGTCGCACTCCGGCCTGGCAGACCGGTACTGCGAGACGCGCGCGGTGTCGCCGGTGTTCGGCGAGTTCCGCGAGGTGGAGGTTGGTGGCGAGGTGCTGGCGGCCGAGGCGCTGATCGACTTCTCGCACGTGAAGGGGCATGGCGCCTGCGGCTTTGGCGGCGCGTCGAAGAACCTCTCGATGGGGTGCGTCACGCAGCGCTCGCGTCGCGCGCTGCACGCGCTCGAGGGCGGATTGGAATGGAACGCCAAGCTCTGCACGCGCTGCAAGAAATGCGAGGCCAACTGTCCGAACGATGCCATCAACATGGGCCACGACACGTTCGAGGTCTTCTACCATAACTGCAAGTACTGCCAGCATTGCGTGCTGATCTGTCCGAAGAAGGCCTTGACCATGCTGGGCGGCCGCTACCGCGACTTCCAGCGCGGCATGGCCCTGACCACCAAGACCGTGCTGGAGAACTTCCCGATCGAGAACTGCCTCTTCCTCAACCTGCTGACAAACGTGACAATCTTCTGCGACTGCTGGGGCATGACCACGCCCAACCTGGTGCCGGATATCGGCATCCTCGGCGGACGTGACATTGTGGCCATCGAGCAGGCATCGCTTGATCTCATCCGAACGGAGGACCTGATCCCGGGCTCGCTGCCGCCGGGCTGGCGGCAGGGAAACAAGGGACACCTGTTCGAACGCCTGCACGGCAAGGACCCGTATGCAGTGATCGAGTACCTCGCGGAACTCGGCATGGGCGAGCGCAACTACACCCTGCAGGAGGTGGAGTAATTCCCGATTCTACAGAGGCTTGCACAAGTGAGTAACCAGTTGTTGGGGTAGGGACGGTTCTCCGAACCGTCCGCGGACGCCTCGGAGAGGCGTCCCTACCGATCGGATCATGTTACTCATATTCGTAAGATTCAATAGAAGTTCTGGAATCTGAAACCTGGGATACAAACACAAGGCTGCACATGAATACCTATACGATCAAGTCAACAACCACCCCGCCCGCATTGGACGGCGCGTTCGCGTCGGGCGCCTGGGGCGCCGCCGAGGAGGGGCGCGTGGCGCTGTTTCATGAACGCAGCAGCGATCATCGTCCGGACACGCGCTTCCGCGTGCTGCACGCCGCCGCCGCGCTCTACGTGAAGTTCGAGGTGCGCGACCGGTACGTCCGCAGCGTACACACCCAATATCAGGATCCGGTCTCGCGCGACAGTTGTGCGGAGTTCTTTGTGCAACCGTGTGCCGGCAAGGGATATTTCAACTTCGAGGTGAACGCCGGCGGCACGCTGCTGCTGTACTATATCGAGGACCACCGGCGCACGCCGGCCGGGTTCGAAAAATTTACCAAGGTGCCGGAGACGTTGGCCCGGCAGATGACCATCTGGCATTCGCTCCCCGCTGTGGTCGAACCGGAGATCACGGAACCGACTACCTGGAGCGTCGCCTACCGCGTACCAGTGGCGCTGTTCGAGGCTTTCGTCGGGCCGCTGGGAAAACTCGCCGGCCAGACCTGGCGCGGCAACTTCTACAAGTGCGGCGACCAGACCTCGCACCCGCACTGGGCCAGCTGGGCGCCAGTGACGTCCTTGAACTTCCACCTGCCGGAGTGTTTTGGGGAGATTCGGTTAGTCTGAAGACGGGTGTGGAGATCGGGGTCGGCGTCGCGATCGGTATCGGAGTCGAACCTGCGTTGCGATACCGACTCCGATACCGACGCCGATACCGATCGCGACGCCGACCCCGATGTATAACAATGGAGACCGACATGTCTAAACCATCCGACCACCGTCCCGATTGGGACACATATTTCATGGACATCGCGCACGTGGTCTCCCGCCGCGGCAACTGCTCCCGCCGCAAGGTCGCGGCTGTGGTGGTGGCAGATCACCGCATCATCTCCACCGGCTACAACGGCACGCCGCGCGGCGTGCGCAACTGCTGCGACGGCGGGTGCGCGCGCTGCGCCAGCGACGCGCCCTCCGGCACGGACCTGACCACCTGCATCTGCTGTCACGCGGAGGAAAACTCCATCACGCAGGCCGCCTACCACGGCATCCGCCTGCGCGGTGCCACCATGTACGTCACGATCAGCCCGTGCCTCACCTGCGCCAAGATGATCATCAACGCCGGCATCGCGGAGGTGATCTACGGTGGCGAGTATGCCTTCAATGAACAGACCCGTGCACTCCTGGCCGAGGCGGGCGTGAAGTGCCGCAAGTTTGAGAGTCAGTAGTTTTTGGTCATTGGTCTTTGTTGGGGGCAAAGGCTGTTGGTTGGCCCTAACAGCCTTCAGTCTTCAGCCTAACAGCCTCCTTTTCGATTCCAATCGGAGGCCTGATATTTGGGGTTGCCCGACACAGCCATGCACACCCTCTCCCGTATCCCCTGGCTGCTGATCCTGCTGCTGCTCGTGGCAACGGCGTGGAGCATCCGGCCGGTCTCGGATCCCGACGTGCTCTGGCACCTGCGCGCCGGGCAGTGGATGCTGGCGCACAGCGGGGTGATCCGCCACGACGTCTTCTCCGCCATGCGCCACGGGTGCGACTGGGTAAGCATACCGTGGCTCTACGAGGTGATGATCGCCCGGCTGCAGGCCGCATGGGGGTGGGGTGCGCTCAATCTCTGGCAGGCGCTCATGGTCGTCGCCATCGCGCTGCAGACAGCGCTGCTGACCTGGCTGTTGCGGCGGAGGCCCGAGACGGCAGACTCGCCCGCCGCAACTTCCGCCGTTCGCTGGGATTGGCGCTGGCCGTTTCTCTCTGTGCCGGCCGCGCTGGCCGTGCTGCTGACGCTTCGCCTGCTGCAGATGCGTATCAACTGCCGGCCGGAGCTCTTTACATATCTTTTCCTCGGATCGTTCCTAATCGTTCTTTCCGTAGCAGGCGTCGGACAGCGGGCGCCAGGCGCCAGGAATCGTTCCCTGCTTCTCTGGCTGTTGCCGTTGCTGCAGATATTCTGGACCAACACGCACGGAGCATTCTTCATCGGTCCGGCGCTGGTGTGGGTCTATGCCGGCAGTGCGTGGCTGGTATGGCTCGGCGCCCGCTGGGTGGTGGCGCGGGAGCGCCCGTATGACCCGGACGGACTGGCACCCGAGACCGAAGGCGACTGGCCGCGCCACACGGCAGGCCCTGCGCCTGTGCGGCTGACCGCAGTCGCTATTCTCACGACACTTGCCTGCCTGGCCACGCCGTACGGTCTGGCAGGCACGCTCTACCCGTTGCACCTCTTTCACGTGCTGACGGACCCGCTCTACAAGACCGGCATTGTCGAGGCACACCCGGTAAATTTCTTCACAGCGCTCGACTCCGGCAGTCTGGGGTATTCATTCCTGGCAGCATGGGTGCTGGCCGGACTCGGCCTGCTGGGGAGGGTGCTGGAGGCGGTGCGAGCGCAACATTCCGCACTCCGCACTCCGCATTCCGTATTTTTCATTCCTTGCTCCGACCTCGGCTATTTCATCTGTTGCGCAGCCATGGCGTACCTCTCGCTGACTGCGGTGCGCAACGTGCCGCTGCTGGCGCTGGCTGCCGCGCCGCTGATGGCCAGCGGCACCGAGTACGCGGCGGACGGATTGGCAGCAGTGGTGGCGCAAGCGGTCTTTCGCTTGCGCAGGGGGAGGGCGGCCAGTCCCATGGCCGCCGATCAAGCCGCGGCGCGTAGGGGACTGCGCGCCCTACCCGAAATGCCGGGTGTCCACGGAGTGACCGTGCTCCACTCCCGCAGCATGCGAATCGCGGGGCAGGTGCTGCTGGCGCTGGGGCTGGTTCTGTTCTACCGCGCCATTGTGAGCGAACGGTTCTACGATGCGCTCGGCTGGCGGATGCGCTTCGCAATCGGATTCTCCGATCACGAGCATCCGCTGGCAGCCGGCGACTTCATCCAGCGCCACCGTGCGGAGATCGACTCGCGCACGCTCTACGGCGACACGCGCAGCGCCGATTATTTCCTGGCGCGCTTCGGACCAGAATGGCCGGTCTACTTCGACAGCCGGCATGCGGAGATCTACGATCCGCCCAGCTTTCGCACGGCGGCGCGCACCCGCACTGAGCCCGCGACGTTCGTGCGCGAGGCCGCGACATACGGGATCGGACTGGTCGGCTTTTCGCTGACCGACCTCAAGGAAGACCGCAGTCCGCTGGCCATCGCGCTGGGACAGACCAACACCTGGCAACTGGTCTATCTCGACGACTGCGCGGCGCTCTTCGCAGCCAATACGCCCGCACAGGCGGCGTTCGTGGCGCGCTACGGACTCCCCTGCGCGCCGACCAATGCCGCGCTGCAGCGCGCGCTCTTCGCCGACTGGCTAAAGCGGCAGGGGCACGCGGGCCTGGCAGCGCTGAACGATCCCGCAAACCAGTCACTCGAAGACGGTCCGCTGGCGCGCAACGCGATGCGCATGATGCAGTTGTGCGGGCTCTGGGAGCCGGTGCGTGAGCTTGAGCCGCTGCGCTTCTGCCGGCTGGCGTCGTTCCTCGATCACCTCGGCTGGAATGTGGTGGCGGACGATTGCTACGAGGAGGCGCTGCGCTGGCCAGGAAGCCTTCGACTCACGCTGCCACGCGCGATCCGGCATGCGCAGGCCATGCGGGATGCGGTTGCCGATCCCGCGCTGCAGGAGGAGATGCGTGGCCGCATCCGCCACCGCGCGCAGGAACTGCGGCGCGTGGCACCGGAGCATCCGCTGGCAGGTAGGGACGGCACTCCGTTGCCGTCCGCCGCAGTGTAGCGGCGGCTGTGTCAGCCGCCGTCTCGTCGCTGCATTCCCAACGCCCGCCGTCCCCTCCCTTGGAGGGGTGGCCGAAGGCCGGGGTAGGTTGCTTCGCCGGAGGGCTGACGCATCTTCTCCTCCTAATCCTAATCTCGCCGCTGCTTGTGTAAGATTTCGCCCCCGGTTTGCATAGTCCTTGGTAGGTGAAACCCTACCGCCAGCGCAAACCCCGTGCTTCGCCCCTCTGGCAATGTCTGTCCCGGCATTTCGCCGCGTTTCTTGCTGGCTACGAGCGGCATTTCCAGCCCCGCTACGGCTTCCTGCGCCCGATCATCCCCGAGGTCGTGGACAAATTCATGGACTGCGGTGACCTGTCACACGGCTTCGCCCGCGTGCGCTGCGATCACTGCCAGCATGAATACCTGCTGGCCTTCTCCTGCAAAGGCCGCTGGTTCTGCCCCTCCTGCCACCAGAAGAAGGTCCAGTTGTTCGGCGTGCTGCTCACCGAGACGATCCTCTTCCCGGTTCCGCACCGCCATTTCACCTTCGGCGTTCCCAAGATGCTGCGCCCGTACTTCCGCTTCGACCGCGCCCTGCTCAAGGAATTCTGCCACATCGCCCACACGTGCCTGTTGGAATACATGCAGACCACCCTGGACCTGCCCGACGGCTTCCCCGGTATCGTCATGGCCATCCACACCTTCGGCGAGTACCTGGACTTCCACCCGCACCTGCACGCGCTGGTTGCCGACGGCCTGTTCACGCGAAACGGCCTGTTCCATGTCATCCCGGCTGCCAACCTCCACCCCTTGGAGGAACTGTTCCGGGCGCGGGTGATTACGTTTCTAGTGGGGAAGGGCCTCCTGCCACCCGAGCGGGCGGTTATGCTGCGCGGCTGGGCGCATTCCGGCTTCAACGTCTACCGCAGCCGGCGGGTGGCGCCCGAGGAACGCGCCGACCTGGAGCGCCTCGCCCAGTACATCATCCGCAACCCGTTTGCCGTCGAGAAGATGCAGGTCGCCGAGGCCAACCGCGACAACCCCGACGGTGCCATCATCTACCACTCCGGCATGAACCCCAAGATCCAGCGCAACTTCGAGGTTTTCACCCCCTGCGACTTCATCGCGGCCATCACCCAGCACATCCCGGACAAGAGCTTCCAGCTTGTCCGCTACTACGGCTGGTACTCCAACAAGATGCGTGGCCAACGGGACAAGCTCGCCGCCGAGGCGGCCAAGATCGCCGGCAAGGCCATGGAGGTGATCGACATCTCGGAATACCAGCCCCGTCGCATCCCATCGGCCAAATGGCGCGAACTCATCAAGAAGGTCTGGGAAGCCGATCCGCTCCTGTGCCCCCGGTGCCAGCGGGAAATGCGGATTATCTCCCTCATCGATGATCAGGCCGTGATCGAGCGCATCCTGCGCCACCTGGGCCTGTGGCAGCAAGGCGTCCGCGTCGCATCCGGCCCCGACCCGCCCGGCGAATTGGTCATCGAGCCCTGCTTCGACTTGTCCGCCGTAGTCGAGGTGGAGGCGGATGATGTCTCACCCGACTACGACACCGATCCGGACCTGATTTACGCGAACGGCTGACCCTTCGCGGCGGGTCCGGTTTGTCCCGTTTCACCCTTCCGGACGGCAAGAACGCCCCTGCGGGCCGTTCGGGGAATACCCCGCCCGGCCCGCAGGGGCGTTTCGCTGTGTACTGGACATCTTTCCCCGCTTCTGGCAGGCTTTTCACCATGAACGCGCTACTGCCAACCGGTCTCTGCTAGTTTGTGCCCGTGTCGGCCAGAAAGCGATTTCTTATCATTTCGTGGGAGCGCTGCTCCACCGCGCGATTGGATCACGGAGTGAAACCCAAACGCATATTGCTGGTGGATGACGAGCAGCACATCGCGGATGTGGTCGAGTACATACTCACAGAAAACGCGTTCGAGGTACTCGTGGCCGCTGATGGCGACGTCGGGCTGCAGAAATTCACGGACGCCAACCCCGACCTGGTCCTCCTCGACCTGAACCTCCCCGGCCTGTCCGGCCTCGACCTCTTCCGCGAGATGCGACGCCTGCGGCCGTTCGTGCCAATCGTGATGCTGACATCGCGCGCTGAGGAGATCGACCGCGTGGTGGGGCTCGAGCTCGGTGCCGACGACTACGTCACCAAGCCATTCAGCCCCCGTGAATTGGCGGCGCGCGTGCGCGCCGTGCTGCGCCGGGCGGAGCGGCCGACCGAAGAGAAAACCGCATCCCGTTTTTCACACGGGCCGCTTGTGCTCGACAGCGAATCCTTCACCCTCGCGTACTTCGACATCGACATTCCATTGACGCGCGCGGAGTTCAAATTCATGGAGTGCCTGGTCCGCTTTCCGGCGCGGGTCTTCACGCGCGAAATGCTGATCAACCGCATGTACGACGGCGAGCACGTGGTGACGGACCGCAGCATCGACGCCTGCGTCAAGCGGCTGCGGCGGAAGTTCGCCGGTGTCCGCCGCTCCATGGACCCCATCGCCACGGTTCACGGACTCGGCTACAAGCTGAACCACGCCATCGAGAGCGATAAATGAAAAGCATCCGCTGGAAAATCATCTGGCTCTGCGCTGTGGTGATCCTTGTGCCGATTCTGTTCCTGAACTGGTACACGTTTGGCATGTTTGGCCGCTTTACCAGTCGCGAGCTGGAAGCCCGCATGGACGACAGCGCCTTCCTCATCGGCGAGCAGTACCGCGGCATGCTCAACGCGGGCGGGTTTCTCGACAACGCGCAACGGGTGCGGCTGAACGCGGCAGTGCAGTCCTACGAGGGTCGCATCCACACCAGCATCCAGGTGCTGGGAACAAACGGAATTGTTCTGGCAGATTCGTCCACCAACGTCGTTCCTGCCGCCGACCTCTCCTGCCTGCCGGAAGTACAATCGGCCCTGCACGGCAAATACTGCGCCCGTTTCGCGCTGACAGACGACCACCAGTACATGTTTTACTATGTGGCGCTGCCGATCCTGCGCGAAGGCCGCGTCTGTGGCGTGGCCTATCTGTCGCGTCACACCGGCCATGTCACCAAGGCCAGCATCCGGCTATTCGAGTTTCAGCGGACTACGACTGTGCTGACGCTCCTCGCCGGTCTTCTGCTGGCGACCATTCTGGCCTGCTCCCTCACCAGCCGCCTGCGAAAGCTGACTGCTGCTGCCACCGCTTTTGCCCGTGGGCAGGCGCCGCTGCAGGTAGATGTGCGCGGGCGCGATGAAATTGCCGAACTGGCGCGCGCCCTCGGGCAGATGGCCGCGGAGCTCCAGCGCACGAACCAGTACAACCGCGAGTTCATAGCCACGGTCATGCACGAGTTGAAGATGCCGGTCACGGCGATCCAGGGCGCGGCCGAACTGCTGGAGCAGGGCGCTTTTGCCCGGGAGGATGCGCGCGTGAAGTTTCTGGGCAATATCCGGTTCGAGTCCGAACGCCTGGCGCGGATGATCTGGGAGCTCGGCGAACTGACGAAGTTGGACACGGAGATTCCACACACTCCGAAGGAGAAGCTGGACTACGGCGCCTGCGTGCGGGAGATCGTGGAGCGTTTCGAGACCACGCTCGATGCGCCGCACGCCGCCATCCAAGTGAACCTTCCCGCCAAACCGGTCTTTGCGAAAATCATGCCGGGACGCATCGAGCAGGTGATCGGCAATCTCCTGGACAACGCCGTCCGCTATACGCCTGCCACGGGGAGCATCGAGGTCACGGTCGAACCCGGCCCGGACCTGACCGTGATAACCACGGTGCGCGACACCGGGTGCGGCATCGCGCCATCGAACCTGGGGAAGGTCTTCGACCGCTTCTTTACGACGGAACCCAGGGGCCGCCCCAGGGATTTCGGCAGCGGCCTAGGGCTCGCAATTGCCAAGAGCATTGTCGAAAACCACCAGGGGACGATCGAGGTGGCAAGCGCGCCCGGGCGGGGCGCCGCGTTTCGCTTCCGCC
>Ga0209697_10009408_pt1 | contig 10846 bp, 8 predicted proteins | sample AliMusrvi5mmetaG_FD_184115 | JGI IMG/M metagenome (GOLD analysis project Ga0209697, IMG submission 184115) | Freshwater lake bacterial and archeal communities from Alinen Mustajarvi, Finland, to study Microbial Dark Matter (Phase II) - Alinen... | ecosystem: Environmental > Aquatic > Freshwater... | reverse complement strand
CCCCTGGTGAGTGAACTCTATCAAAACCACAGCTATCCGGCGATGAGCCATCCGCTGTCCGACCCCGCCGTAACCGCGGTGGCCGCCCGCCTCGGCGGCCTAACACCCGCCCAGCCGCGCCACGCCCGCATGCTTGAGATCGGCTGTGCCTCCGGCCACAACCTGCTGCCGCTGGCCAGGCGCTGGCCGCAGAGCCAATGGATCGGGATGGATCTATCAGGCAAGGCGGTGGCGGCGGCGCGCCAGCTTGCGGCGGAAGCCGGGATTGGCAACGCCACGTTTCACGCGGCGGATCTCCGCGAGTTCGACCCGCGCGGCGAACCCTTCGATTATATCCTTGCCCACGGGTTCTTCTCCTGGGTGCCCGACGCGGCGAAACTGGCCTTGTTGGATTTTTGCCGGCGGCATCTGGCACCGGCCGGCATCGCCACCATCAGCTTCAATCTAAGCGCCGGCTGGGCGCACCGCCTGCCGGTCATTGCCATGGTGCGCGGCTTGCGGCAAGCCACCGGCGCTGGGTTGATAGACACCCTTGAAATGCTGCGCGAGGCCGCCGATCCGGTCACACCGCACGGGGCGCACCTCCGTTGGATCATCACCGACATGCTGGCCAAGGGGCCGGAGATTCTAACATTCGATGACTTCGGACCGGTCAACGACCCGTGGCCCTTCGATCAATTTGTTCTGGCTGCCGCGCGCGCCGGCCTGCGCTGGCTTGGCGAGAGTGACCCCGCGGAGAACCTCCCCTGCGCCCTCGGCGACGCCTCGCGGGCGGCCCTCGCGCCGCTGGCCGCAAACCCGCTGCAGGCCCAACTCGCCGCCGATTTCGTTGCCGGGCGCACCTTTCGCTCGGGGGTCCTGTGTCGCGATGATGCGCCGACCCTACCCGGTCTAACAGCCAACGGGGTGTTTGATTTCTCCGTGCGCGCGGGTGCGGTCACTCCCGCAGCGGCGGCTCCGCTGGCGCAAGCGTTCTATCAAACGCTGGCGGCCCTGGCCCCGGCCTGCGTGCCGATGCGAGAAATCCTCACGGCCCTGCCGGAGGCGCCGCGACCCGCATTGGCCCGCCTGGTTTTCGATGGGATCACGCGCGGCTGGATCCGTCCGCGCATCGAGCCACTGCGCTTCGACCCGCTGCCGCCGGAGCGCCCTTGCCTCAATTCCCTGCTGTTAGCCTGCGCGCGGCGGACCCTGCCGCTGGTCGATGTTTGGCACATGCCTTGTGGCTTCCCACTCGCCCACCACGAGGTGCTGGTGGCCATGGACGGCACGCGCACCCGCACCGAACTAGCCGCCCTGGCCCTCCAGTGCTGCCCGGATCTCGCCTTCGAGCCCTGGCTGCAGCATCTGGCCGGGCGAGGGTTTTTCACAGCGGACATCGCTTGAGAGTACTGGGCGTCACTCAGCCCCCGGCAAAAACCCGGCTTGAAGCCTGCTGCCGTAAGGATGCGCTTCATCTCCTGGCGTTTGTCGCCTTGGATTTCGATGCACCCGTCTCTCACCGTGCCTCCGACACCGCAGGCATTCTGCATCTTCTTCGCGAGATCCTGTTTCTCCGCCAGCCCGATTCCGATGAAATTTCTCATTATTTTCATTGATTCGAACTGGCGCCGCCATGTATGAGGCCGCGGACAGGCTGAGGTCGCCTCCGCAACGAGACCGCCGAACCTGTCACACGATTCAGTAACGAAGAAGGGATTTCACCAATGGCCGTCACACCAAGCAAAGATTACAAGCGCCGGGAGCGCGAGCAGCGAAAGTTTGATAAACGCATGGCTCGCGAAGCCGCGAAAACCGTGGAGGTCGCCGCCCAGCAGGCCACCGCACAGACCGCTGCCGAGGAGGTTGTGAAAAAGCGCGAGGCAGACCACCAGGCCGAGCTGGAGGCCCAGTTTGAGGCCGAGTTGGAGGCCGAGAGACTGTCCCAGAAGGTGGCGTGACCGCCCGACTATTTTCGGCGGCCTTGCGCGGCGTGGAAGCCCGGGAGGCGCAAGTCGAAGTCAACGCCCACGGTGCCGGCAAGCCGATCATCGTGCTTGTCGGCGTGCCGGCTGCCGCAGGTGGCTGCCGCGTCTCGCGGCAGGCCGTGATGGCGGCGTCTCGCCGCCAGTCCTAGGTGGCTGCCGCGTCTCGCCGGGGGCTCACGACTCCTTACCTTTGGGAAGTGAGATTGGCACCGGTTTAGGAAAAATCAGATCGCCGCAGGTTCCTGGCTTGAATGGCGAAGCGGGGCGAAGATGACCACGGATGAAGAGGATTACACAATCGAGCGAAGCGAGATGGCCTGACTGACTGCAATTCAAATAACCTCAGGCAAATTTCACGGTTGAAGATTAGAATTTGGGTATGGTGTGCTTCTTGGGAGTCTCAAGGGCAACCGGCCCCTTGCCCCCATTTCTGGGCTCATTTTCTTTTGTCACCTCTTTCGTACTTGCCAGACCGGGGAATTTTGCCACACTCGGGCTGTTCACATGATTACCCGACTATTTTCAGCGGCCTTGCGCGGCGTGGAAGCCCAGGAGGTGGAGGTCGAAGTCAACGCCCACGGCGCCGACAAACCGATCATCGTGATTGTCGGCCTGCCCGATGCGGCGGTGCGCGAATCGTCGCAACGGGTCACCTCGGCCATCGGCGCGTCGGCGCTGGTGCTCGGCGATGGCATCAAGATCGTCAACCTCGCCCCGGCTGATCTGAAAAAAGAGGGACCCTCGTTTGATCTGCCCATCGCCCTGGCCATGATCGCGGCCAGCGGCACCAAGGTGCTGTCGGTGGACGATTGCTGCATCGTCGGCGAACTCGGCCTGGATGGGGCGGTGCGCCCGGTCAAAGGCGTGCTGTCCATCGCGCTGGAAGCCAAACGCCGCGGCCGCACCCGCTTGTTAGTCCCGGATGAAAACGCGCCGGAAGCCGCGGCGGTCGATGGCATCCGGGTGTTTCCCATCCGCAACCTGCGCGAGGCGTGGGAGTTTCTAACTGACAAGAAGGTCATCCCGTCCTTCACGCTGGATCGCCGCGCGTTTTTCAATGCCCACCGCACCTATGAGGTCGATTGCGACGAGGTCAAAGGCCAGCATCACGTCAAACGCGCGCTCGAGGTAGCCGCCTCTGGCAATCACAATCTGCTGATGGTCGGCCCGCCGGGCACCGGCAAATCCATGCTCGCCAAGCGCATTCCCACCATCATGCCCGACATGACCGAGGAGGATGCGATCGAAACCACCAAGATCCATTCGGTCACCGGCCTGTTGGATCCGCGGCGGGCGTTTCTAACCACCCGGCCGTTCCGCGCGCCGCACCACACCATTTCCGACGCCGGGCTGTTAGGTGGAGGCACCAACCCGGGTCCCGGCGAGGTTTCCCTGGCGCACAATGGGGTGCTGTTTCTCGACGAGCTGCCGGAATTCCGCCGCCAAACCCTCGAGGTGATGCGCCAGCCGATGGAGGACGGCTACGTGACCATCTCCCGCGCCGCCGGCTCGCTGACATTTCCCTCGCGCTTCATGTTGGTCGCGGCGATGAACCCGTGCCCGTGCGGCTACTATGGCGATCCGAAACGCAGTTGCCGCTGCTCCGCCCGCCAGATCGAGAACTACCGGCAAAGGATATCGGGTCCGTTGTTAGACAGGATCGACCTCCACGTCGAGGTGCCCCTGGTGGATTTCCGCGAACTCTCATCCAACACCAACCTGGGTGAATCCTCCGCGGACATCCGCTCGCGGGTGGTCGCGGCCCGCAAGATCCAACACGAGCGCTTCCGCAAGTCCGGGCATTCCTCCAACGCGGCGATGACCTCACGCCAAGTCCGCCAGCATTGCCAGCTCGATGCGGAAGCCACCGGCTATCTCGAACAAGCGATGGAGGAAATGAGTTTTTCCGCCCGCGCGCATGACCGCATCCACAAGGTCGCCCGCACCCTGGCCGATCTGGCAGGCTCCATCAACATCCGCCCGCAGGACATCCTGGAGGCCATCCAGTACCGATCATTGGACCGAAAACTTTTTTCCTGATGTGTGACATCAAGAGGGGCACGGGCGCCCGCCCAATACGGTTGCCTTAACACTATTGGTTGTTTGGACAGATGCTCCGGGCAGGATGCCCGGACCACTTGTGGCGCGGGCATCCTTGCCCGCCGCCTCTCTAGGTTTCGTTTCTGCATCGCCTAAGTCAACAGTATTAGGCGGCCCGCCCAATACTGCTGAAGGTGCCACCCAACAACCGGATTTCCAGACGGCCAGCAAGCTGATGTTCTTCACTGCGTGTTGTCGATAGCACCGTTCCCGCCGGCAGGCAGGACGGAGATTTCGGCGGCGCTCGTCCAGCCGCTTCCCCAGATGGCCTGCAAACTCGTGAAGCGGAAGTAACGGGCTGTTGCCTGAGCGAAGTTCACTTCCTGGAGACTGGGGTTATTCTGAATGTTGCTTGTAGAGGCCGAGTGCGGCGTGTACCGCGTCGGCCAATAACAAAATCCGTCGTGATGCTGGCGACAAGCACGAACAAATTGCCGCCGGAATTCTTCACCGCGCCGAGCCATTGGTTCGCGTCGAGCGCCGTGAGATTGTCATTTTTGTTTGTTGGCAACGAAAAGCCGTTGCGCGAAGTGATAGAGGTTGCTGCTCCAAGTCTCGCCGTCGTGACCATGGTCGCGCGGCAAGCATCATTCGATTCAGTTTCGCCGAAATTCCCGCCTCGGCAATGGCGAGAAACACGGTGGGAAGAATTCGGGAGCTGTTTTCATGCATTGACTGCTCATGCTCAGGGCAGAGGCGGACCGAGTTTGATGCGATAGAAACGCTGCGGCGAATTCGTCGCGGCGTCCGTCCAGTTGAATGGCAGGGTGGGTGAATTGGTGATGAATGCGGTGCTCCATTGCGTGAGGTTGGTCGAAGTCTCAATCGCGTAATCCGGCCCGCTCGGGCCGCTGACGTTGAAACTGCATCTCCCGTTGGCAAATGAGAAGTTGCTGATGCCTGCGGCTGAAAGCGGATTGACAACAACGGAAAATGTTTGCGTCGCGCTCAGGCTAGGCATGCCGTTATCAGCGACTTTCAGCGTGAAATAGTTGGTCGAGTTCGCCTGCGTGACGAGCGGGCGGAACGAAAACGCGCCGCTATCTGTGTCCAGCGTCGCGTTGGTCGCCCCAGCGAGCAGCGCGAAAGTGAGCGTCTGCGGCGGTTGGTCGATGTCCATGGCGATGGCAGTGAAGTCGACCGTTTGGCCGACGTTCACCGTCCGATTGGTGATGGGGGCCAGGGTCGGCGGCGTGTTGACCGGCCAGGCGACGGAATCAATGTAGCAGGTGCCTGACCAAGCGGCACTTGTCGTAAAGCGAATGCCAAGTTGCTGCAATGGCGTTACTGCGGTCGGCGGCATCGTCAGGGTGATCGTGTTCCACGCGTTCGAGGTTAGATTTACATACCAGCCACTGGTCCATGCCCAGTTGTAGTCCTGCAGGTAGGGTTCAAGCGTGGTGATCTGACTGTCGCCCGGGATCCAGACACGGAAGGTAATCGTCGTGCCGGCTGTTACGACCACGTCGCCCACAGACACGGACGATGAGCCCGCGGCCGTGCCGTTGAAGTTTACCGCCAGCGACTGCCTGCCCGCAAAGTGCTGCGTGGTTGAAGTGGGTACTCCAGCGATTTGATTGCCGCTTGCCGTCCAATGCTGCGGGTCGGTTTCGAAGTTGAATTGCGCCGGGTCCGGGTTGACGCCGGGTGTCGTCGCGCGGGCCTCGGGGGAAAAACCCGACGGCCCGGAGGTGTTGACGGCGACCACCTGATAGTAATAGGTGGTGCCGCCATTGAGATTGGTATCGTTATAGGACGTGCCGGTGATGCCGGTGACGACCGGTGCAATGGCATTCCCGTAGCCGGATTCCGCTGCCCGATAGAGATTGAAGCTGGTGGCTCCGCTGCCGCCGGTCCAGGACAACATCACTTGGTTGTTGGTCGCTGTCGCGGTGAGGCCGGACGCCGCGTTAGGGGCGCCGTTGGGAGGCGGCGGCGCGATTCCACCGGTCAACACGGAAACCACTTGCGGGTCATTGACCGCGCCCGTAGTCCAATCGATTGGACTGCCAGGGGTGCTCCAATAAAAGGGACCCAGTCCGTGGGCATGGGCGGAATCGACAACATACTTGTTCCAATAGATCGCGGAAGCACGATTATAGCTTGCCTCCTCTCCTGAAAGGGACGATTTCCCCGCCGCTTGGAATTCACCCACCATGACCGGGATGCCCTTGCTGACATACATGTCTGTCAGTTGTTGGAAGTCGGAGTCGATGGAGCCTTCTTCGGGCGCGACGGCGTTGCGAGTCGGGTCGCCGGACCAATGGTAGGCCGGCCCCCAGAAGTATTGCATATTACCCCAAGAGGCATCGCTGCCCAATTGCGTGAACTGGAACGGGGTGTAGCAATGATATTCGACCATCAGGCGGTTGGGGGTTGGGTCCGCCGGCAGGGAATTCAGCCACGACGTGGACCCGCCGCCTTGCAGCACCAGCCAGCGATCGGTGTTATTGCTGCCGACGCCGCGAACCGCGTTGACGAAAGTCTGGTAGTAAACCATCAACGTGTCCATCGCAGCGGGACTGCTCACGTTTGGTTCGTTTGCTGCGGCAAAGAGCAAATGGTTGTCGTAACCGGCAAAGGTGGTTGCGATCTGTGTCCAGTAGGAGTTCATCTTCGCGTTGATGGTTGGATTGACCGTTGTGCCGATGTTGCTTTCCAGCCAGCCGCCATCCCAGTGATCATTGATGACGACATACATTCCCGCGGCGATAGCCCAGTCAACCACCTGTTTGACCTGCGCCATATATGCGGGATCTATATGGTGGTTGGTCTGGTTGGAATTGAAATCCCACGCGCAGGGGATGCGAACGGCGTTGAACCCGGCGTTGGCGGCAGTGTAGAACGGTGCCGCGCTCGGATACGGCGCCCCCCACGTTGATTCCATCGTATTTCCGAGGTTCCACCCGTATGTTGGAACCGGCAGCGGCATGGTGGCGGGCAGATTTGTGGCCGCCGGTTGCAGACCAAGATCGAACACCGCGTCAAACCTGTGGCTGCTACCGGTGGTGATGGTGCCGCCGTTGATGGGAATCGTTGCGATTTCGCCGCCGGCGTAGGCGTTCGTGGCCACGGCCAGCGCCGCCCAGCCGCCGCCGGTCGGCTGGATGCCGAATGAAAACGCATAGCTTTTGTTCGCTTCCAGCGGCACGTTCAGCCCGCTCCATTGCAGCCAGTCGCCGTCGTTGAAACCGGGATTCGGAGCGCTGAACGTGATGAGCAACGTCGCCGTGCTGCCGCTCAACGAGTAGATGCGCAAGTCATAGGTCGGCGTGCTCGCGGGCGAGCCGTAGCCGTTGCCGGAGTTCAAACCCGCCGTCTTGATGGCGACCGACACGAGATTCATCGCGGCGCTTCCGGTGGTGAATGTCTGACCGACGGGCGGATTGTTGTCGGTGAAATAATTCAACCCGTCAGGCCAAGCCTGGTTGCCGGTGGACGAGAGTTGATAGATATCGTTCGTTTCAGGACTTGGCGCGGATTGGATGTCCGTAAGAGTTTGCGCGAAAAGACCACCCGCCAAGCCGATGGCGACAAATGACAGAACTGCGTTGCGAATTGTGAGGTGCATTATTCAGGAATGATAGGACCCGATATTCAATGAGCTGGATGGAGAACGGATTTTCATTGGAATTGCCACCGTGGAAGTCGTGGTGCCCCGCCATAATAGGGATTCCCCGATTTCGCGCCATCCCCCATTCTGGTGATTGTTGTCTCACCTGGGGCGGCATCGGCAACCATCCGCAATATGTCACCATCCGACATCGACACCTCCGAACCCATGAAATTCCCGGCCTCTACTCCAACAAATGCCGCGGCCTGACCTCGCCCATCCCGGACCGAATCATCCGCCCTCCCGCACCCGCTTCCAATCCGCAATCCAAAATCCTCGTCTTCCCGCCGCCACCGGAGGACAGTGGCGGGATATCATGGATAAGGAGACTCTTTTCAACCCAAGGAAAGCGACTTCGGAGCCTGGAGGCCGTGCGGAAAATGGCACTTGAATCATGCTCCCGAACTGGTAGTTTGAAGCCATGAACGTCGTCGAGTCGAAAGCCAACGTCATGATGGGAAAGCCGGTGATTGCCGGAACCCGGATCACTGTGGAATGCATTCTCGAACGCATTGGCGCGGGTGAGACCATTGAACAGATCGTCGCGGAACATCCCCGATTGACGCGGGAAGCGGACTTGGCAGCCGTCGAATTCGCTGCCAGAGCATTGCGGGCGGATGTCGTATATCCAGTCGTCGGTCATGCTGCATGAAACTTCTGGCCGACGAAAACCTGAATCTCTCCGTCGTGGCGCGGATGCGGGAGGCGGGACATCAGGTGCTTGCCGTGGCGGAGATGGAACCGGGCATGGAAAAACTGTGGCTGGCTCATCTTGCGCCAGTCCGTGTCACGGAGCGTCTCGCTCCGTGAATTCTGCCCATCCATTCCGCCATCCCTTCCTTGGGCGGGCCTAGCCTTGGCGAAGCCCCTTCCCTCCAGAAAATCACCTGGATAGACGGAAGACTTGAAGACAGAAGACGCAAGACAAGATTCTACCTGCGCAAGCAAGGAACCATGCGCTCACACGACGGGCACTACGCCCATGATGTGCTCATAGCCACAGTCCAAAGGTCTGAGCGAAGCCCTCTTCGTCTTGTGTCGCGTCTCAAGAGGAATCGATCCCCGACGACGAACCCAACCTCAACTGGTTCAACCAACCGCGGAAACCAAACGACGGGGGACGGCCACTCAAGGCTGGAACCTTACGGCGGCCGCTAGCGGAGAAGAAGCGCTTGGCGGACCGGGGATTGCGGAGTAGGGTATGGCTCATGACCGCTTTGAAACACCCCGAACCCGTCAGCCCCGCCGAGTATCTCGCCGGCGAGGAAGGCAGCATGGTGAAACACGAATACCTTGGCGGCGCGGTTCACGCGATGGCCGGGGCGACGAACGGACACAACGAAATAGCGGGGAACGCCCTGGCCACATTGCACGCGGCACTCCGCGGCAAACCCTGCCGTCCGTTCAACAGCGACACCAAGGTACGAATCGAGTTGAGCGGACATACGCGGTTTTACTATCCGGACGCGATGGTGGTGTGCAGTCCGAATCCCCGCTCCGACCATTTTCAGGATCACCCGGTGGTGGTGATCGAGATCATGAGCGACTCGACACGACGGATCGACCATGGGGAAAAATGCGACACCTACTTGCGAATCCCCTCTTTGATGGTGTTGCTGCTGGCCGAGTCCGAAGCGGTCGCGGTGACCGTCCACCGCCGCACCCCGGCGGGCGGGTTCGCGGTCGAATACCACGCCGGCACGGATGCCGTGATTCCCTTGCCCGAAATCGACGCGGAATTGGCGTTGGCGGACCTTTACGCGGGATCCGGCATGGTGTAGTTGCCAGCAACTGGTTTTTCAAATCCCTCCACGGACGAGCCATCGCGCCGACGGCGGAGCATTTGACCGGGAAACGTTGCCGGTCGCCCCGCCGGACACGTCCTCTGGCAGGGTGTCTACCAAACCGCCACCGAGGAGGGCACGCCGAGTCTTTGTGCGGTGCTTTGCTGGGCGGGTGCCGCCCTCCGGCTCAAGGATCGGGACGAATGGATTGACTGGGATCCCCTGACGCGAGCCAACCGCCTCGCCCTCGTGGTGCAACTCCGCCGCTTCCTCGTTCTCGAAGAAAGCCGCAAGCCCAATCTGGCCACCCGCTGCATGGGTCTGGCCATGCGCCGCCTGCCCGAGCAGTGGGAAGCCGTCCACGGGTTCCGCCCCCTCCTGGCCGAAAGCTTCAGTGATCCCCAAACCCATCAGGGCACCATCTACAAGGCCAGCAACTGGACGCCTCTGGGCTTTACCAAAGGCTTCAAGCGCCACCGCGCCGACTTCTATCAAGACGACGAACATCCGAAAAGGCTCTGGATCAAAACCCTCCACCCCAAAGCCCAACAGCTCCTCGCAAGCCCCGGCGAGCTTCCCAAAGTCCATGCCATGGGCGTCAGGGAAGCCACCGCCGGAGCCCGTTGCGCGCTCAAATGCGAGCAACTGCGCAGCCTGTCCGACGCGCTTGCAAACGTCCCCGACCCCCGCGACCCCCTGAAGTGCCGCCACCGCCTGCGCGCCATGCTCACCCTCATCGTCCACGGGTTGCTCTGCGGCGCTCCCGACGTCAAGGCGATCTGGCGCAGGGCGGCCCCGCTCAGCGAGCCGCAGCGCAGGGCCGTGGGTCTGACCTGGCGTGACAAGTCCGGCCGTCTGGCCATGCCCGGCTACGACGCCATCAACGATGTGGTCAACGCCATCGACCCCATCGCCCTCGCCGCCGCCCTCAACACCTGGCTGGTGGCCAATCACGACAACCTTCCCCAAAGCCTCGCCCTTGACGGCAAGGACCTCGGCCACAACCTCGGTGCCGTCGTCACCCTCTGCCGCCACGACGACGGCCGCCCCGTCCTGATGCAAAGCTACAGCGGCAAGAAGGATGACTGCGAACTGCCCGTTGCCCAAGAGCTCCTTGCCGACAACACCGGGGTTCTGCTCAACGCGGTGATCACCGGCGATGCGCTCCACTGCCAAAAAAAACGGCACGCCTAATCGTTGGAAATGGAGGCGACTACCTCATCGCCCTCAAGAAGAACCAGAAGAACCTGCATCTTTTCGCCGGTGCCATGCTGGACGCCCGTCCACTCGATCTCGCCGGGGAACTCGAATGCGGCCACGGGCGCATCGAACAGCGCAACCTGCGCGTCGCCCCCATCGATTCGGACATCAGCCCCTTCCCC
>Ga0209697_10009399_pt1 | contig 10851 bp, 10 predicted proteins | sample AliMusrvi5mmetaG_FD_184115 | JGI IMG/M metagenome (GOLD analysis project Ga0209697, IMG submission 184115) | Freshwater lake bacterial and archeal communities from Alinen Mustajarvi, Finland, to study Microbial Dark Matter (Phase II) - Alinen... | ecosystem: Environmental > Aquatic > Freshwater... | reverse complement strand
AACCAGCAAGGGCATGCCGGGGTCTTCCGCGAGGATTTTGTCGATGTGTTTGCGCAGGAGGTGGGCCTCCTGACGGCGTTCGAGATCGGCGGACCCCTCGGCGGTGGGCCGTTTGGATTTCAGATGCGCGCCGACAATGCGCAGCCGCATTTGGGGGTTCACCTGCACGGTGACGTCGAGAAATCCGCGATGCACTTTTTGGCGGCTGCCATTGGCCTCAAAGGGGACATCGGGGAGGGATTGGCGGGCGACGATGGGGAAGCGGCTCAGCAACACCAGATGGCGGGCGGGGTCGGGCCCCGCCACGAACTCAAAGTCCCGGTAGCCCAGCCCCGCCTCGTGGAGCCGTTTGCGGAACTCCTCGAAGTGAGGAAGCGCCCCCATTTCACACACACCGAGGAGGTCCGGGCTGATGTCTTTGACGATCGCCACGACCGCGCTGGCGGCTTCCGCCGTTTTCAGCGGACGCCCGGTTTTGGTCTCCCCGGGGACGGCCAGAGGCGCGTAGTTTTCCACGTTGTACTCGGCGAACACGAAATCCTTGCCGCAGAGCGTCCCGGCGGAGAGCAGGCAAACAAGGAGGGCAAACAGGCGTTTCATACAAAAACGGCCCGCTGCTTCTCTTGGAATGAAGCGGCGAGCCGTCAGAAAAACTGTGCGAAGGGTGGCTAAGGTTTGGGGTTAAGCTCCGGGTGCGCCCTGTCGGCCACAGGCTCCGCAGACGCGGAGGCCGGAACAGCCGGTGTGGGCAGAGCGGCGGGCGTTTCCGGGGCTTGGGTGATCTGGCGGTGCACGTCGTCCTTGGCTTTGTTGAACTCGTTGATGGCCGAGCCGAGCCCGCGCGCCAGTTCCGGCAGACGCTTGGCCCCGAAAAGCAGGAGAACGATGACGAGCAGGATGAAACCATCCCACCCTTGGAACAGATTATTGATGAAACCGAGGAGATACATAAACACCGTATACACCTTGCCGGGCGCAATGCAAAGGGGAGATTTGAGCGTCGTGAAATTCCGCAACGGCGTTTCCCTGAAATCTCGCGCAAAAAAGCTGTCTAATAGCTCGTTCTCAACGAGAAAGGGTATTATTCAGCGGTGCCGTGAATCAAAAACGCCCTGTCAATGGCCCCCGGCCATCTTCCCCAGCGTCTGGATCCACGCTTGCATCCCTTCGCCGCTCCGGGCGGAGACCTCGAGGATCACGGCTTCCGGGGCAACGGCCTGAATGTTGCGGCGCACGGCTGCGAGGTCGAAGCCGGTGGCGGCCAGAAGGTCGGTCTTGCTGATGACCACCACCTTCGCGCCCCGGAAGATGGGCGGGTATTTGAGCGGCTTGTCTTCGCCCTCGGTGACGGAAATGAGCACCACGCGCGCCGCCTCGCCGAGGTCGTAGGAGGCCGGGCAGACGAGATTGCCGACGTTCTCGATGATGAGCAGTCGGCGGTTCGTGAGGTCGAGCGCTTCCAGGCCGTGCGCGATCATTTCGGCGTCGAGGTGGCAGACGGTCCCGGTGGTGACCTGCACGACCGGCGCGCCTTTGTCCCGGAGCCGGGCCGCGTCGTTGGCGGTCTCCAGATCGCCCACGATCACGGCGGCGGGCAGATCGTCGCCGAGCAACGCCAGGGTTTTGGCCAGGAAGGTCGTCTTGCCCGAGCCGGGCGAAGAAACGACGTTGATGGCGAAAATACCCCTCGCGCGCAGGAACCCGCGGTTGCGCTCGGCCAGGCGGTCGTTCTTGACCAGCAACGGCAAATGAACCGCCACGGTTTGCGCCTCATGTGCGTGGGTGTGCGCCTTGCCATGTTCGTGCGCGTGCCCATGCACATGGGTGTAAGTGTGCCCGTGCTCATCGACATGCTCGTGCGCGTGCTCATGGGGCGACCCGGCGGGATGTCCCGGATGCGTGGGCGCGTCCTGCATGGGGATGATTTTGAAAGATTCGACGTGTCCGCAGCCGCAATTGTCGCACATAAATGGGTGCGGTTAAAATGGCGTGAATCGCACCGTCTGTCCAGAACGCACCCGTCCCAAATCAGGGCTCACAGATCTAAAAATAATCGAGACGCATTGCTGAACCTCGCCACGGAAAAACTCTCACGCAAAGCCGCAAAGCCGCAAAGAGAGGGGCGGCACGTGGCACCGCCTTCTTTATCTGGAAATTCCTTTTGGCAGGCGCTCTAATCGACTTGCTTTTCACCGTGGATCGGGGAAACCATTAGGATCATGCTTGTGATCAGGCTTTCCATTTCGCGGTGCGTAGGGGCGCTGTTGCTGCTTTGCTGGCTGGCGCTGACTCTTCCGGCCGCCGCGCAAAACGTGGCCCCCGTCGTTTCCACCCCGCTGCCTGTCGTTGCGGCGGTTTCGGGGACCACCGTCGGCGCGATCAATCTCAATACCTATTTCACCGACCCGGATGTGGCCGGGACTGCGGTGCGGCTTTCCATGGTTTACAGCACCGGCACGAACGCGGCGGTGATTGTGACCGGGACGCATACGATCGACATCGCTTTGTACGATACGGCGGCCCCGATCACGGTGGCCAATTTTCTGACCTACGTAACGTCCAAGGACTACGATGGCTCGTTCCTGCACCGTTCGGTGCCCGGTTTCATCATCCAAGGGGGCGGGTTTAATGTCGTTTACACCAGCACCAGCGCGAGCATCAGCACCGTCACCCAGCGGGCGGCGATCACCAACGAATACAGCCCCACGCGCTCCAACATCGCCGGGACGGTTGCGATGGCAAAGCTCGGGAGCGATCCCAACAGCGCCACCAACCAGTGGTTCATCAATTTGGCCGACAACAGTTCCAACCTCGACAACCAGAATGGCGGCTTCACCGTGTTCGGGCGCGTGGTGGGCAACGGCATGACGGTGGCGCACCAGATCGAGGCGCTGCCAGTGTTTGATTTGTCCGCGTATTTGGGCAACGGGGCCTTCAACAATTTCCCCCTGGGGGGACGCGCTGCGACCGATGTTTCCAGCTCGGTTACGCTCAACCAGCTCGTCTGGGTCAACACCGCCCGCGTCATTCCCGCGCTGACCTACTCCGCCACGAGCAGCAACACCTCCGTCGTCACCCCCGCGGTCTCCGGCTCCGGCACGTTGAGCCTGCTAACCAACCGCGTCGGCTCCGCCCTGGTGACGGTGACGGCCACCGATCTGGACGGAGCAAGCGTTTTGGGCAGCTTCACGGTGAATGTCGCCCCGCCGATCGTCACCGGCACGGACAGCAACGGCGACCACATCCCCGACAACTGGCAGACGGCCTATGGTTTGAGCACCACGGGCAACATCCCCGGCCTGGACACCGACAAGGATGGCATCCCGGATTTTCTTGAGTATGCGCTGGGGACGAACCCGACCGTTTCCGACCGCAGCGGGCTCCCGCAGATACAGAAGACCACGGTGAACGGGATCGATTACGCGGTGATCCAGTTCAAGCGGCGGCGCGGTGCGGCGCTTAGCTACATCGTCCAGGAAAGCACCGATCTGGTCGGCTGGCAGACCGTCGATCAGACGGCCAACGCCGTCGGCACCGTGACCGATCTGGGCAACGGGTTTGACCAAGTGACCGTGCACGGCAACAACGCCTTGAGCGGCGCGGGCAAAGTGGGCAAGAGCTTCCTGCGCCTGAAGGTGGTTTCGCAGTAGCAAGGGGCGGCAGCCATTGTTGACGCCCCCGCTCTGAATTTCCGAGTCAGCTTTAAGAGCGGGGCCAAAATTTCTTTTGGCAGACGCTTTTACAGGGCGGGCAACAGGGCTTCGCGGCGGACGCCGTGCAGCGCAAAAACGCGCAGGATGGCTTCCTCGATGAGGTTGTTCGGGCAGGATGCCCCGGCGGTGATGCCGATGGTGAGAGGGGGGGCTGGCAGCCAGTGTTCGGTGAGGATTTCCCGCCGGGTTTGCAGGTTGAAATGGTGGATGTGCTCGCGCGAACCCAGGCGGCTTGCGTTGCCGATGAAGTAGGTGGGCAGGATTTCCTCGCCGAGTTCGGCGAGGTGGGAGGTGTTGGAGGAGTTGTAGCCGCCGACGACCAGCAGCAGGTCCATCGGCTGGGCGAGCATCTCGCTCAAGGCATCCTGGCGCTCCTGGGTGGCTCCGCAGATGGTGTCAAAGAAGCGGAAGTGCTCCGGGCCGTAGCGGTCCACGATGGCCGCCTTGATGCGGCGCTGGACCTCCTCGGTTTCCCCCCGCAGCATGGTGGTTTGGTTGGCCACGCCCACGCGTTGGAGATGGAGGTCGGGGTCGAACCCTTCCGAATACGCTCCGCGAAAGCGCTGGAGAAAGGCCGCCTTGTCGCCGCCGTGGCGGATGTAGTCACAAACCAGATCGGTTTCTTCCAGCGTGAGCACCACCAGGTAGTGGCCTTTGCCGCCGCTCAAGGCCCGGCTGGCGGTGGCTTTGGTCTCCTCGTGCTGCGCTTTGCCGTGGATGAGGGAGGTGACGCCGTCGCTGGCGTTCTGGCGAACGCGTTTCCATACGCTCATCACGTCCCCGCACGTGGTGTCCACGATTTGGCAGCCCCGCTCGCGGATGCGCGCAAGGGTGTCGACGTCCGTGCCGAAGGCGGGGACGATCACCACATCCCCCTCCGCCAGCAGGCTCAGGTCGGGCGTTCCCGCTTTGCCGACGAGATTGCGAATGCCCAGGGCGTGGATTTGCTCGTTGACTTCCGGGTTGTGAATGATCTCCCCCAAGATGAAAAGCCGCCGATCCTTGAACACCTTGGCGGCGGCGTAGGCGAGGTCGATGGCGCGCTCCACGCCGTAGCAGAAGCCGAATTGCTTGGCCAGCTTCACGGTGACGCCTGCGGCGGTGATCGTGCCGCCGGTGGCCCGCAGACGGTCCACGATCTCGCTCCGGTAATGGGATTCGACCTCGGCTTGCACCACCGACATCACTTCGGGCGTCCGCAGGTTCACGCGCTCCGAGGCGGCGGTGGGGGTGTGGGATTCTGGCATGGGTCCGTAGCGCCTACTGTTCGATCAAGAGCGGGCCAGTGGCGCCCGGAAAGGCGAGGGCATCGTTGCAGAGGATGCGGGCATCCTGCTCGGGCTCATTGTAGTCCACGGGGCGCGGGACGTTCAGGCCGATGGTCAGGTCTTCAGGCTGGCTCTGGGCGATGTTGACGGGCGTGCCCACCCGCACCAGCGCGAAGAATTTGGCGGCCACGTTCTTGTGCAACCGCAGGCAGCCGTGGGTGTGCGGTATGGGCCAGACGAAGCCTTCGTGGAAGCCGTAGGCGGGGGTGAATTCCACCCAGTAGGGCATCGGGTGGCCGACGTATCTCCCGGTGCCTTTTCCGGCGTCCGCCGCGTAGATCGTGTCGCCATTGATGTAGAAGCCATAAGACATCGAGCGCTTGCGGGCGTCCTTAAAGTTGACCGTGAAGTCTCCCGTCGGCGTCCGCGATTTTCCCGGGACGCCCACGCAGGTGGCCGCCACGAGCAGCGGGCGATTGCCTTCGAGCACATAGACCTGTTGTGTGGAGAGGGAAACTTTCACGCGCACGTTGGCGGGATTGTGCGGACGGTAGGCGATCGGGTCCGGATTGCTTGGAGGGGTGATGCAGCCGCCCAGGAGAGCGAGAGTGGCGGCGCAGGCGGTGGCGAAAAGAAACCGGGTTGTTTTCATGATAATAATCGAGATGATGTAGGGGTATTTGTCAAATCCCCGGGGCTGTTTTTTTGAAATCGCGGTGCGTTGCTGGCCAGCAACCTCTCAAACTTTTGGGAAACGCTGGCATAAAAGGGGTAGTCCTCCGGCGCGGCGTCGCTCGGGCGGTAGCGCAGGTGCTTGTAAGACCACATGTAAAGCTCGGGACGGCGGCGGATGTGCGGCTCAAAGTGATCCCAGCACGCTTGGGCGATCTCCTGAAGGGTGGCGTCGGGCGGCAGGGCCAGCGCCGGGCTGATCGTCATGCGGCAGCGACCGTCCGGGAGCGGTTCGTTGTCGAAGGGAAACAGCAGCGCCCCGCCTCGCTGGGTCAGGATGGCGTGGAGGAAGGTGACGCACATTTTGCGCCCGAAGGCATTGATCGGGAGCGCCGCCTGATCGGGCCGCAAGGTCAGATCCACCAGCATTCCCGTCGTGCCCCGGCGCTTGATGACTTTGAGGAGGCGGATCATCGAGTTTTCCTGCGCGATGACGGTGTTGCCGGAGGACTCCCTCGCGCCATTGAAAATGGCGCTCAAGCGCGTGTTTTTAAAATTGCCGGCCAGGACGGTCATGTGCGCTCCCAGAAAGGCGACGGCGTGGTTCACCCATTCGAAGTTTCCCCAGTGGGCGCACAAGACCACGCGGCCACTTTTTTCCCCTGCCTGCTGGAAAGCCTCGACCGCTCCCTCCATCTCAATGTAGCGCCGCCAGTTCTCCGGGGTGAGGCTCGGAGCCCAGAAGAGGTCCAGCATCGTCCGGGCGAAGTTTTGAAACGAACGCCGGGCGATCTCTCTGCGTTCCTGCTCGGAGCGCTCGGGAAAAACGCAGGCGAGGTTGGCCAGCGCCACGCGGCGGCTGGCGCCATCCAGATAATAAGCGAGGGTTCCCAACCCGTGGGCCAGGGCGAGGCACAGACGCCGGGGAAGCCGCGGAATGCCCCATGCGCACCCTGCGCACAAGACCCCCTCCAGCCGGTAACGGTATTCTTTCCAAGCGGAATGTTGCATCGATTTACAGGAAGGCTACCCTCGGATTTCGCACATTGGCAATCCTCGGCTCAATTCCCCGGATAATTACCCACGGAAACGCGAAGACGCTACCCTTTTTCCGCTTCCGCAGGCTTTCCCGAGGGCTTGTTGAACATGTCCTCATAGAGGAAAAGGACGATCAAGAAATACAACGGGAGCGTGAAGAGGATGCCGATCCCGAACCCCACAATCCCCACGGCTCCAAGGATGCCTGCCACCACCGAGAGAATGCCCACGCGCCACGGGTGCTGGAGCACCTTGCGGCGGCTCAACTGCATGGCAGGCCAGAAGCGCATCCCCTTGTCCACGATCAACGCCGGGGCGAACATCCAGCAGAAGCCGAAATAGACCGCTGGGATGGAGCAGGTGAGAAACACCAACATTAGAACAAGCGCGGCATTGGGATCGGCCTGCAAACGTGCGTTGAGGGCTATGTAATCCATCTTTTCATCGACCAGGCCCATCATCATCGCGGCGATCCCAAAGGGCAGGAAGCAGAGCTGGGTTACCAGGGAGGAAAAGATTGACTGAAGGGCCAGCGGCTTCAAAAGCGCGGGGCGAAAGCCGACCAGCAATTGAGCCATGCCCGCCTCTTGGCCCCGCATCAAGCGCAGGTAAAGTTGATAAAGCCCGCCCGTCAGAACCCCGAGAATCGCCACCGGGAGGGCCATTTCCAAAGCCGATAATCTCGCCGAAGCGGCAAGAAACGTGAGATAATTAAACCCCACCCACACGGCCACCGCTGCCGCCAGAATCCTGACATGGGGCTTGAAAACCGCCCATGCCCGGGAGACGCAGCCGCCGAGGGAAACGGGATAATCGCAATCGACCACGCGCGCGGCAAAGGCCTCCCCGTCTTCCGGTTCGGGTTCCCTTTCAGGAGCTTCCTCAAAATCCGGCGGCTCCACCACTGCGGGAGGCAACGCGCCATACGGAGTCCATTTCTCCAGCCCCTCATGCCACACAAGCGTCTCCGGCGTGATTTTGCCGACGCGCACAAGCTCCGCCCACTCCGTCTCATTGAGCGGGCCCACCCGGAGCGGCCCGTCGATATAATACCAGTTCATGATCGTGTATGCTTTCGAGATGGAAGCCAAAGCACAAGCTCTTACTGCGTTTTAAGCAGCCCGCGGTTTTTCCACAGGTAGCCGCCGCCGGAATAGAGGGTGAGGCCCAGGGCGATGCCGATGAGGGGCGTGCCCAGACGCGTTTGCACCTGGTCAAGCAGTTGGGGGTTCAGTCCAAGGCCATCGAATTCACGTGCGGCGAGCAGGAGCAAAAAAAAGATGACGGTGGCGATCTGCCAGCCGGTTTTGTGTTTGCCGAGCGCTTCAGCGGGGAGGACGATGCCTTTGGAGGCGGCCAGCAGGCGCAGGCCGGTGATGAGGAATTCACGGCTGATGATGATGACCACGGCCCAAGCCGGGATGGCGCGTGAGGGGGGCGAGACCAGGCAGATGAAAGCCCCGGCGATCATGATCTTGTCCACCAGCGGGTCCATGAGTTTGCCGAAATCTGTCACCAAATTGTACCGGCGCGCGATGTAGCCATCGGCATAGTCCGTGATACTCCCCGCGATAAAGAGTGCAAGCGCCAGGGTGTGTCCGAACGGCCAATCGACGCTCAGGGAGGCGACAAAGCCGAGCGTGAGGAAGAACCGTGCAACAGTGAGGCGGTTGGGTAAATTCATGGAGGCAGGTCGCGTGGCCGGGGAGTGGCGATGCGCGTCCGAGCCGAACGTGCACCAGCGCTTCCACCTTCCTTGAGATTGTCACCCGTTGCAGGAGCCGGTCAATGCCGGAAACGAGGCTCCCCCCATTTTTAGACAGATGCCTCTGCCCCGGATGCGGGCACCACCTGGCTCCGCCAGCTCATGCCAACTCGCATAGAGCGTTGCCCCAGGCCGTTATGGGGGCGCGCCTTTGGCGCTGAGAAAGGCATTCGCAGGGAGAATCTCTTTATTTTTTAGAACGGGTATTATGCCTCCCGGCCCACGGCAAAGGCTTTGCCGAGGAATTCGCCCACGCCATAGTATTCCTTGGCGCCGGGGACGAAGAGGAACGGCTGGAGTTTGCGGATGTCCACATTGCCTTCCGCGTTGAGGATGGCGGGGGTGACCTTTACGTCGAGGACTTCACCGATGAACTGCGTGTGCAAGCCGAGGTCGGCGGTCTGGACGAGGCGGCATTCGAGCACAAGCGGGAACTCGGCGACGTAGGGGGCGTCCACCAGCTCGCTGCGCACGGGTGTGAGCCCGGCGGCGGCGAATTTGTCGGTGTCGCGACCCGAGGCGAGGCCGAAGTAGTCCGCCTGGCGCACGTGTTCCTGGCCGGGAATGCTCAGGGTGAACGCCTTGCGTTCCACGATGTTGCCGTAGCTGTAAGTCGCCTTGCGCAAGGAGATGTTCACGCACGGGGGCTGTGAACAGCAGATGCCGCCCCAGGAGGCCGTCATGGCATTGGGCTTGCCTTGCGCGTCATAGGTGCCCACCACCAGGACCGGGGTGGGATAGAGCAGGGTTTTGGGACCAAGAGACGTTTTCATAATGTTTGATGTATCGGCGCAGGTTCGTTTACGCGCGGGCGGGAATGCGAACCCAGCGCAAAAATCGCGTTTTGTTTGCCAGCAGAGCCGCTCTAATCCTTGTTTTCGGCTGGCTGGAAATCCAGATACCGCGCGGTGGGGTCGGTGATGGTCAGCTCCTTCAGGGCTCCGCCTTGTTGCGGGTCTTTGAAAACCAGGTGGACCTTCGAATGCGATTGGGAAACACGCTGATGAATATCCATCAGAAATCCGACGGGTGTTTCCGGGGCGAACCGGATGACTACGGGGGCCGCGCCGGAGGTCGCTTTTTGTTTGGCCAGTTTTTCTTCGAGTTCATCGAGCGTGACCGGGGCGGCATCCAAGGTGATTTGCGCGGGGGTGACGGTGATGTCGATCGGCTTCACGCGAGCAGATTTCCTGTAGGCACCAAACTCCTTGTCAAACACTTTGTTCGCGCCGGTTTTCTCGATGAAGCTGAGCAGCTTGGCGGTGCTGCTCTTGATCTGGATGTTCTTCCCGGTGTCGCTCCCCTTGTTTTTCACGGTGCCCTTGAGGGTGCCCGCCTCGATGGCTTTGGTGACGAGGCTCTCGTTCATCGTCCAGATGCTGAGCGTGCCGTCCGGCGCGATCTCGTAGCGGGCGAACATGTAGCCGTTGTCTTCTGCCTTCTTGGGATTGCCTTTTTCGTCTTTCTCCACGGGCTGGATATTCAAGAAATGCGTTTTTCCAACGGTGGTTGGATACACCATGTATTCCGCGTCATCCTTGGCGGGTCCGCTGAGATCGTCCACGACCGCGTGCATCCACGGGGCGTCTTTGGCCGTGAAGGTCAGCCGCTTTTGTGGGTCTGCCAGGTTGCCCCAGTCCCCCTCCAGGCGGGGATCGACGGCGGCGGCTTCCGGCGTGCCGAGCGGGTTTATGGATGTCGGAATGCACGAGCAAAGCAGGAGAGCCAGTGCGAGGCACGGCAGGAGAAGAAGGATGCGTTTCATGGGTGGTGGGTTGCTTATTGTTTCCAAACGGTGAAGACGTAGGGCTGCGTGGCGTGCCGGGTGTACCCGCCGCGCTTGCAGTAGTCGGCGATGCCGCCGCTGGCGTCATAGACGTCCGGTCGCGAGAGGAGGACGAGCGCAGGTTTTTCGGCGGCGGGCAAGTCTTCGATTTTCGGACTATAGACCAGGCGGAATTGCGGCGAGGTGGATTCCCCGTTGACGATGGGCAGGCCGTAGTAAGCGCCGCAGTGCCAGCTCGCCGCCCACCATACCGTGCCGCCGTTGCGCAAGGTTTCGAGCGCCAGCTTCGCGGCCAGGCGGTTGTCATCCTTGCAGTGGATGGGGGAAAGCGCCAGCAAAGTGCAGGAAAGCACAAGCAGGAGGCTGTAGGAAATCACCAGCACACGCCTCCAGGGCAGGCCCGCATGTTGATCCTGCCAAAGCGCGCATAGGCAATAATAGAGCAGCAGGGCGTAAATCGGAAAAACCGGTGCGAGATGGCGTGCCCAGAATGCCTTGTGAAGCACCACCGAGAGGGCCGCGAAAACAACCAGCACAAAGGCAAGGATGCTCCCGAGAATAACGGCTTCCCGATGGCGCGCCGGCATCGTTTTTTTCAGGGCCGGGAAC
>Ga0209697_10009392_pt1 | contig 10858 bp, 13 predicted proteins | sample AliMusrvi5mmetaG_FD_184115 | JGI IMG/M metagenome (GOLD analysis project Ga0209697, IMG submission 184115) | Freshwater lake bacterial and archeal communities from Alinen Mustajarvi, Finland, to study Microbial Dark Matter (Phase II) - Alinen... | ecosystem: Environmental > Aquatic > Freshwater... | reverse complement strand
AATTAGAAATTATCTACATCATTGTAGTCATTGTAGTCATCCATAATACTTTCCTCAAAAACGGCTGGATCAAAAGTATCACTGTCTGGACCAGTTTCTTTTTCTTTCTCCTCCTCATCACCATCGCTAGTGCTTGAAATTTTTTCGTCTGTAATTTTGCTCTTTTTCTTCATAAAATGTCTTATTATTTTTTTAACGAATGTCCCCTTAAAAGGACTTCTTCTAAAGATTTTACTATTAATAACAGGTTTAAAAAACTTTGCAAGGGGGTAAATAAGTTAGGGCTGTGGAAAACTCCCCAAAATTAATTTTGAGTATTATTTTTTGATTGAGTTTATTGAGGCAAAAAAAGTCAAACCAGCAGCAATAGCATCATATTCATCATCATGCTTGATTATTTTATCAATCTTTATCAATCTTTTTACCATTTCAATCACTTGGCTTTTTTCACTTTTACCATAACCAGTTACCGCAACTTTTATTTGAAGGGGAGTGAATTCTGAAACTGGCAAGTCATTCTTTGCTGCTTCATAAAGCATGACTCCACGAGCTTCAGATACCTTCATGACAGTTTTGGCATTGTTTTTGAAAAAGAGATTTTCAATCGCCAAAGCTTCTGGCTTGTATTTAGTAATTAAATTTGAGATCTCAGTTCCAATTTGCAGCAGCCTTTTTTCGTGAGACTCTGTCGCCAATGTTTTGAAACATTCAGAAAAAAGGAGTATTTCTTTACTAGTACTTTTTTCAAGTATAGCAATACCGACTCTCTCGTATCCTGGATCGATAGCAATAATAATCATGTAGATAGTATACAGTAATTGACAAAAAATTGTAAAAGCATAGTGTAATACAAGAAGTATCCAAAGGGTACGCCCTGAGGAATAGTAAAACCTCCGCATATTGCGGTGGTTAATAAAGAAAGGAGGAAGGTATGCCTTCCGAAATGAAGAGAACAAAAGGGTTGGAAATGTTGGTGCGTAAGGAACAGTTGAGTCAAGAAGAGTGGATTGTCATGGTCAGAGCTAGACGAGATATGGTCTTATCATGCATTAATAAAGTTAGCCTTAAAACACTTGGCGACGTACAGGATTCACTAAATCATACTCTTGGAGATGGTAATTCTGATAAAGACTGGCCAAACCTTGCTGTCCAAGGTTTGTACGATGGTTTGGTTATTCGAAATGGTAAGCCAAACTCAATCTGGGGGTTTACCAGATCTGGGGAATGGGTCTTTGTGGAACTTGAAACCGGCAGAGATTCTCGAAGTGGGGGTGTTCCTTGTGAGATTATTTTGAGTATTACAAGAAGCCCTGATGTTTCGATTATTTCGGAAAAAGCCGATATCCACCCGTATCACTTTTGGTCATTTCTTGGGAAAATGATAAGGGATATGTTTGAGCAAAGGAAAAAACTCTATCAAGATTTGCTTTCTTTGCAGGAGCAGATTGATATCGAGGATTATGTTTATTCGCATATCCCAATGAAGTATGAAGTTGATTAGCAATTATTTGCGAAATCAAAACCGGCAACAACGTTGCCGGTTTTTTTGTTTAAATTTTTTAAACTTATTCCGCATTCGTGAAAACTTCCTGCACCTCATCACTGTCTTCTAACTCCTCGATTATTTTATCCAATTTTTCTCCATCTTCATCAGAAATTTCCGTCATCATATTTGGAATCCAACCTTCTGGGCCTTTAGTGAATGCCCATGAGGCACTACCCGAGGCGGCAAGAGAGGAACCGTTTTCCGCTAGAATATGTTTTACTTCGCCGGCCGCTTTATTTTTATTGTCTGTCAAAGCTTCGATAATGAGAGCAACACCACCAGGACCATAAGCCTCATAAGTAATTGCCTCCATCTGGGCGCCGTTGTCTACTTTTTTTAAAGATCGTTCGATGTTTTCATTCGGAACATTGTTTTCACGGGCCTTTTTTACAATAGCCTGAACATTAGCTGCTTTTATATCACCATTAGCTTTTTTTATCTCTACAGAAATTAACTTAGCCATTTTGGTATAGATTTTACTCTTTCTGGCATCAGTCACCGCTTTCTTATTTTTAATTTTAGACCATTTATTATGTCCGGACATGGTTGATTTTAAAGGAGCGAAAGTGACTATTAAAATCACCACCCTGTGAAATTTATCTAATCTTATAGATTATTTCACTGGGGTATGCCCCAAATTAACTAAACTATTAATGAAGTGAATATATCACTTCCAAACAAAAAAGAAAACACCCCACCAAAACGAATCTTGGCGGGGTGAGAAAGGATTGGGATGAGAGGGTGGTGTAAACGTATATGACGAGTACGTGCCCGATGGTTATGTGGTTATTTCTTAAATTAAACCTGTTGCTGACAAATGATATCAGTGACATTTGGGACATAATAACGTCCATTAAGAATTTGACCAGAGATAAACCTCTCAATCCGTCCGTAAATTTGCTTCAAAGAACTTCCATAAGTATTGCATGTTTAAGTAAATCGGACAAGTTTATAAAAAAGCCCCGACGCTTGGCGTCGGGGCGGTATAAAGGGAACTTTAAACAGTCGCTAATTTCCAATCAAGATTTTCACCAGCCCAGAAAGGTACTGCTGTCTGGGATCCGATTTGATAATTCAAAGGAATCTTCCAGGGAGTATTTTCGAGCCGAAGCGTTCTTGATGATTTCAGCAAATTATGAAGTTGACGAGCATTTCGGCTCGTGAAATTCACAAATGTTCTGATCCCATTTTCCGTTTGCAGAAGGTCTTGAAGTGCCTGTGCATATAATGAAAGAAGAAAAGGGGCGGTGTAAGCGCCACAAGCACACTTGCCATTGTCGACATGCTTTTTATTTTTATCATGAAAGGCATCATCACCGCCGGCCATTACCCAAGGGTAATCTTTTTTCACAAATTCCACCAAGGCTTTTTTATCAGCCTGGGTTTTAATCGGTGGTTTGCAAACGGCGCGGACATCGCCAAAGGTCTCATCTTCAGTCGTGACCAAATGGTGAGCCGTTAGAGTGACAAAAAAACGATCGCCTTTTGTGACGTCATCTTTTTTGGCCATGTCTTCCCAATGAGGTATGCAACGAGCATCAGTGCCATGCTCCCAAATGATTCTGGCATTTGTTTCTTCAAGAAACAGCCGAGCAATTGGTAGGAAAGCATATTCTGCGTCTCGGTTATTATAAATCATTGATGGATGTTCAGGATGAAAATGAAGATTCATTCTCGGAAAGCCCAGGCTTTCACACTCCTGTATCAACTTCAAAATAGATCCATAATGACGAACACCTTTCTCGGATTTGGTTGTCCGATCGCGAGGGTAAATTTTAGCATCGGCTATATTGTTCCTCAGACATTCTTCAATCGTCTCGGGGAACATTCCCTCCGTCATCATCAGAAATGGAATAAAGCATAGTGAAGGCATACCAGCGGAAGCTTTCTTCATCTCCGTTAGATATTCCATAATTTGGGACGGAGTAGTCAAACCCTCGTTTGTGTTCGGCATAAGTCCGAGAACATCGGCCCCACCCTTAATCGCCTGGGAAATAAGTGGTCCTATAATGTCTCCCTCACGCAAATGAGAATGGACATTCGCCAAAGCCTCAACTTCAATTGTCTTACTCACGATATTTCTCCTTATTGTTTTAGTTTGTCTCAACGTTCAATTCTAATTAGAGTCTATACTTAATAAAAAAGAAAATCAACAAAAAAGCCTCAAAACGTTTACAACGTCGAGGCTTTGTATTTATGCTTGCGAACAGCAAACAGTATTTTACCTTCCAGGGTTTTCCTTTTTGACTATCATTGTTGGTAGCCAAGGGGTCTTTAGGTGTATTGCTCCAAATGCAAAGGCTGTGGCACCTAGTATTCTCACACGATTAAGATCATCATGATTCATAATACTCGCGCCAATAACTGGCAATGAATTTTGCCCGGACAATTCCCGAATCGCTTTCCAGTTATGTCTCTGTGCTGCCTTTCCGGAAACACCGCCTCCACCACCCCCGACTTTCTTTTCCAATTTCCATAAAGGACTTCTTTGCCCAGGAAAAACTATCTCCCACGGCACACTGTTAAGAGAGATTGCTTCTGCAACCCCTTCTAAACCGTGAGCAATGGCTAAATAATCTTGAGCAACCGAAACCTTTACAATGATCGGATGTCGAGAAACCATTTTGACAGCTAGGACACTATCAATCAAATCTTTCGTTGATTGCATTTTATGTCCGGTATTTGGGCAAGAGTAGTTAACCTCTAATCCAACCAAATTAAATTTATTTAATTTTACTGCCATTTCAACCAGCTCATCTTTGTTGCCAAAGATCGAGCCAATCAACGGAATATCTTCACCTGTAAAACGTGGGCCAATTTCTTGACACCACCAATCAATTCCCGGATTTGTCAGGCCAACTTTGTTGACCGAACCGCCAGGAATAAGTTTTACGCATTCCCAAGGTTTCCACATCTGCAGATTTCCTTTGCGTGGTTTGAGAGTCAGGGTTTTGATTACCACGGTAAAAAGTTTGGGTTGAACGATTCCAAGCCAGACCAGAGGTTTTTCCCAGGGCCAGCCCTTACCATCAAAAGCTAAGGAACCACTTGCCACCATGTATTCGAAAACATGGCCATTCGATAATTTGATCATATTTCTTCCTTTCTGTTTTGTCGTTTCTTTTTAAGAGATCCAAGTCTGTTTAAACACTACCGCAAACTATATTTATAGTAAAGTGCTTGAATTAACATATTTTCTTGACATAGGTTATTTAAAGAGTAATCTTGAAACAGAATTTAAGAAGTTCACAAAGGGTGGATTTTTTAGGGTTGATGTAGCCTGGATTTACATCGCGTACATTGAGAAAAAAGAAAGGGAAAGTTATGAAAGATCAAGATGGTTGGATTAAATGTTATGAGGAAAAAGGGGCTTTGTGGATTCACGACGGCAACGTCAAACGTCCGCACGCACTTCTGACTTCCGGTAAGCATAGTAGCGGTTTTTTTAACAGCGAACTAGTGATGGAAGACCCCGAACTTCTTGACCAGGCCTGTTATGACCTCTGTGAACTGGCCAGTGGTAAATTGAATGTGGACAAGGAATGTAAGGTGTCACGAGTTGTTGGTCCAGCGATGGGTGCTATCACTTTGGCACACAACCTTGCCTTACAGTTTGTTAATGGCAGTTGGGGTAAGGTCCTTCGGGCTTATACCGAGAAGGAAGAAACGTCGGCTGGTGTGAAAATGGTTTTTAAAAGGACCAAGATTATTCCTGGCGAGAGTATTCTTCTTTGTGAAGATGTTATTACCACAGCAGGGAGTGTGAAACTTTGTGCGCAAGCGGTAAAAGAAGCTGGTGGAATGGTTTTACCTGTTGTTGCGGCATTGGTGAATCGGTCTGGAGTGTCTAAAGTGGACGATATGCAAATCATCGCTTTGATTAATAAACCGATGCCCACCTGGGAAGCAGACGATTGTCCTCTTTGCAGAGCAGGTTCGGAAGCTATCCGACCGAAGGGAACTGAAAATTGGGCGCGTCTGAACGCTTCATACTGAAAGAAGAAGGAAGGAAAAGAAAATGCAAGAAAGAAAAAAGATGGCATTGGCCGAAAGGCTCATCGTAGCGGCAGATTTTAAGCCGGACGATTTAGGTTGGAGAGGTGTCAGACAACAAGTTATCTCTCTCTGCGAAACTCTCAGTGGGACCGGGGTTTATATCAAAGTAAATTCCGTCTTGCGAGCCTGCGGTTATAATCTGATTGATGCGATTCATTCTCATGGGCTGAAAGTCTTTGCTGACTTGAAGCTCAATGACATTCCGGAGACGCTTGCTACAGATGGCGCGCTTCTCCGAGAAGTAAAACCGGAACTGCTCACGGTGATGTGCACGACCGGAATTGCTTCAATGTCTGCCTTGAAAACGGAATTGCCAGATACCGAAATCTTGGGAGTAACGGTTCTAACTTCTCTTACGGAAGCGGAAGTTTTGAAGATTTATCGTTACCCAGCCATTTTATTGGCCGTAAGGGATTTGTCCGAATTGGCATTTCAGGCCGGTATTGGTGGAGTAGTTTGTTCAGCCAAAGAGGCGGAGACACTCCGAAGGAATCTCGGTGATAGCATGACTATCAATACTCCGGCGATTCGACCGAGTTGGTCGATTGTGGCTGGTGATGATCAGAATCAGAAACGGGTGATGACCCCGGCTGATGCTATCAAAGCTGGTGCCGACCGGATTGTCGTTGGTCGACCAATTGTTCGGGCAACAGATCCTCATAAGGCAGTGATGCGAACACTTGAGGAGATTGCCTCGGTAGTCGGTTAAATTTTTTTTGAAGTAGAAGAAGGCCGGTTTGCAGTAGCAAACCGGCCTATTTATTTATTCTATTATTACAATTCCAACCCTCTCAACTTCTTACCTAAATGTTTTCTCGCTCGGTCAGTGATCGTTCGTCCGCGAGTAGTTCTCTCAATAAAACCAAGTTGAAGTAAATATGGTTCATAAACATCTTCAATTGTGGCTTGTTCTTCAGATAGGGCGGCCGCAAGAGTATTAAGACCAACAGGACCACCGTTGAATTTATCTTCGATTATTGTTAATAGAGAACGGTCGGTAGAGTTTAGACCGACTTCATCAATACCTAAGAGATTAATCGCCTCCATAACCATGGCCTGGGTGAGATTTTCACCTCGGACCTGAGCCAAATCACGGCTTCTTTTAAGGAGATAGTTGGCAGTTCGAGGTGTAAAACGGCTTCTTTTGGCGATTTCCGCTTTAGCTTCTGTATCGATTTCAATATTTAAAATCTTAGCTGAACGGCCGATGATCTCACCGATTTCTTCATTGGTGTAAAATTCCAATTTAAAGACACCGCCAGAAAAACGGCTTCTAAGTGGAGCAGAAAGCAAAGCAATACGAGTGGTTGCTGCAATTAGGGTGAAGGGCGGAAGATCCAATTGAATCGTTCTAGCCGAAGGACCTTTACCAATTATAATATCAAGTGATCCGGATTCCATTGCAGGGTAGAGGACTTCTTCGATGGCTTTATTTAATCTATGAATCTCGTCGATAAATAAAATATCACCAGGTGAAAGGTTTGTCAGAATTGAAGCAAGGTCACCAACTTTTTCTATTGCCGGACCAGAGGTTGCTTTGAGTTGTGAGCGTGTTTCGTGAGCAATTAGATGGGCGAGGGTAGTCTTACCAAGACCTGGCGGACCATAAAAAAGTAAATGTTCTGGTGGATGTTTTCTTTGGGAAGCGGCCGTAAGAAGAATTTGGAGGTTGTCTTTAATGTTTTTTTGACCGATATAATCCTTCCAAATGGTCGGGCGTAAGGTCTGGTCAAGAAAATTCACATCCCCAGTTTTAGGGCTTGTTTCCTCATTATTCTGAAAAGTGTCGTTATTTATGCTATTTTTGCTTGACATATTTTTTGTTTTATGCTAAGCTACTACGTAGAAGCCTAGATGATTTTCCGGGGCTTTTTCATTTTCGTTCGAAATTTATTATAGCACTTTTCAGGTTATAAATCTCTAAGCAATAGGATTGTTTGCGCGATTTTCGAATTTTTCTAGAAGGACGCTCTGGTTCACGACTTCGGTCGCTTTGCGAGGTCCATCCTTTGAGAACTGTTTAACTTTTAGTATTAATATTAAAAGTATTGCTTAGAGATTTATACTCTGAAACCAAAATCACTTTCCGAAAGGGGAGTGATTTTGTTTTTAAAAAATTTTAAGGAACCTACATATTTATACTAGACGGATTTTGCTTAAAAGCAACTGTGGAAAAATGTTAGAACACATAAAAAAATAAAAATCAAAAAATAAATTTAAAAATTATCTTAAAATAGAAACTGCCGGATTTTCGTTTTGCGAAAATCCGGCAGTTTTGCTAACAGCTGACACCTAAAACCTTACACCTAGCCTAGATTTCAATCTCAAGGTCGATCACTCTGCCTAATTCGTCTAAAGTCGATATTCCATGCAAAACCTTTAGAACCCCGTCTTGTTTCATGTCCAAAATGTTCTGTTCCTGAGCTGCTAATTTGATATCTCGGTCGCTTGGGTTGTTAATAAGTGCCGCTTCTACCTTTTTTGACATCAAAATCAATTCACAAATAGCGACTCGTCCTTTATATCCAGTATTGTGGCATATTGCACAACCTTTTGCTTCATAAATATTATTTGGATCTATATCAGTCAAATACGATTTATCGGTAACTGATTCCATAGTTTCACTAATGATTTTTTTCTCAGCTTCTGTTGGTGGTCGTTTCACTCGGCATTCAACACAGAGTTTTCTTAAAAGTCTTTGGGCCATTGCTACGTTAATCGCGGAAGAAATAATTTTTGGATTTACTCCAAGGTCAATAAGTCTAGGGAAAGCACCGGCGGCAGTGTTTGTGTGTAGGGTAGAGAAGACCAAGTGTCCGGTCAAAGCTGAGTTGATGGCGATTGTGGCTGTCTCGCCATCACGGATTTCTCCCACCATGATCACATCAGGGTCTTGTCGCAAGGCTGAACGAAGACCGGAAAGAAAAGTATAACCAGCTGTTTCATCTGTTTGCGTCTGAACAACTCCCGGTAGGTGATATTCGATGGGGTCTTCAATGGTAATGATTTTAATATCAGGCGAGAGAATTCTTTTCATGAAAGCATACAGAGTAGTGGTTTTACCTGAACCGGTTGGACCAGTGATTAAGAGCATTCCGTTTGGTCTCTGAATTTGTTTCAGAAGGACAGCAAGGGTTCGATCCTGTATTCCTAATTGTTCAAGTGGAACCGAGATGGATTTAGGATTCAATAATCTCATAACCACTGATTCGTTATAGGCGCCCGGCAAAATTGAAGAACGAATTTCAATGTTATTATCAATGATTTTAACGCTAAAACGTCCATCCTGGGAGTCATTTTTGATGTTGAGCTTCATCCCAGACAATAGTTTTATTCGTGATAGAAGCAATTCATATGTATCGGTATCAAATTCGAAGACGTTAATCAAAACACCATCAAGTCGGAAACGGATACGAATCATGGTTTCTTCTGGTTCAATGTGGATATCTGATGCACCTAGGGCTAGTGCTCCAGCGATCATTGCTTCCATCATTTTTGATATTTTGTAAGCCTTTTTAAGGGAAAGAATTTCTTTAACGATAGCCGAGACATCATTGATGTTCTTGATACTATTCATGTATTCTACGACTTGATCAGAAGAAATATCAAAAGTTCCCGCTGTCGAAGCGACAGAAGATGAAATATCTTTGTATTTGTCCCAAGCTTTTTCTAGGCTGGCGGTTGTCGCCATGGCTATTTCGGTTTTGTAACCGGCGTATTCTAATTGTTTGATGATAATCGCAGCTTTTTCATTGGCAGGGGAAAGAATAGCGATCTTCAATTTTTTCGCAACTTTATCATAAACAGCAAGCATGGCTTCACGAGCAACTTTCTCTTCAACGATCTTCAAGGCTTCGGCGTTAATAGGAATTTGTTTGAGATCAATAAAGTTTAAGCCATATTTAGTGGCTGCTAGGGTGCGGACTAGATCTTCCTCCTCTTTTTTGCGAAGGTCATCGAGTCTTTTTTCTTGTTTTTCTTCATCACCAAAATCAGGCATGAGAGTATAATAGCATATAATAGCTTGTGGCTACTAGCTATTATATGAGGAAATTGACATTGACATTACCTTATATTAGGCGTATAATATAGTAGTAATTTTGAATAAACAATTTTAGGAAAGGAAAAGGGTTTATGAAAAAGATCTTTGCTAGTTTGGGTTTGATGGTGTCGATAGTATTTTTGACTGCTGGTTGCGGAACTATTGGACCGAATGGTTTACCACTAACCAGTCATTCGTACAATTATGAATACCATTCCGGTCCGTACGGCGCAGTTGCCACCGAAAGTGTTCAAAATCAGTACGGAGTATATCAGCCGGTCACTATCGTTCAACCAGTTCAGTTTATTGTTGTTCCCGTTCATAAAGAGGAACATCATCGACATTGGTGGAATAAAGATAATAACCGTTAAGTGTTGAGCGCGTTTCGAAAGAAACGCGCTGTTTTGTTGTCTAACTTTAATTTGTGTATTAGTATTGTTTATTATGATAAGTAGAAGTTTGGAGGAAACACAAAATATTGCCAAGGATTTCTTAATAAAGATTTCTGAAATAAAAACTGATAAGGCTATGGTTGTTTGTTTGTACGGTGATCTCGGTTCAGGTAAAACCACTTTCACTCAAGCTTTAGCTAGAGAATTAGGTATTACAGAATTTGTGACCAGTCCAACTTTTGTGATTCAGAAAAGATATCCTCTCATTTCTGTCATTCCTGCGCAGGCAGGAATCCAGTTTTTTACCCTAATCCATATCGACGCCTATCGTTTGGAAGGGGGAAAAGAAATTTTAAATTTAAATTTCGCAGATGATTTGAGTAATCCTGAAAATCTAGTTGTTATTGAATGGCCAGAAAAAATCAGCGATGCTTTACCTGAAGGTGCTCAGAAAATAAACTTTAAATTCCTGTCAGAATTTGAGAGGGAGATTGATTTTTAAGGTTTGAAAAGTAAGCCGGGTTTCGCTTCGCGAAACCCGGCTTTGTGCTATAATCTCGATATAAATGTCCAAAACAAGTAAAAAACTGGTGTTATTAGATGTTCATGCGATTATTCATCGGGCCTACCATGCTTTGCCAGAATTTGTATCAAGTAAAGGGGTGCCGACCGGAGCTTTGTATGGTTTATCGACCATGCTTCTTAAAATAATTGGAGATATCAAACCAGACTATATTATCGCTTGTTACGATTTACCAAAGCCGACATATCGACATGAAGCGTATAAAGAATATAAAGCCGGACGAGCCAAGACTGACGTTG
>Ga0209697_10009385_pt1 | contig 10863 bp, 9 predicted proteins | sample AliMusrvi5mmetaG_FD_184115 | JGI IMG/M metagenome (GOLD analysis project Ga0209697, IMG submission 184115) | Freshwater lake bacterial and archeal communities from Alinen Mustajarvi, Finland, to study Microbial Dark Matter (Phase II) - Alinen... | ecosystem: Environmental > Aquatic > Freshwater... | reverse complement strand
AGGGAGGCGGCGCGTAAGGCGCTGGCCATTCAACGGGATCCGGAATCCATTGCGACGGTGTTTGACATTCAATACCGGGGAAAGATGGTGCGCGTTGATCTGACGGAGAAAACGGTTCGCCGCCTCAGGCGATGGAAAGGCCACGCCAGGCGCTGGAAAGGGAGGCAAGGTATTGCATGAAACCCAAGGTAATACAGGTCGTATTGGTTGGTGGCGCATATAGGTCCGGCAGGTTTGATCCAGGATGGGCTCAAGTTGAGGCCCTCAAGGATAACGGGGACATCGAAACCCTCTTTGTGCCGGAAAAAGCCGGACCTGGTTTCAATGCGGCGCTGGATTTCGTCGAGGATAGAACCGACACGACGGAATTCCGCGCGCGTCTGGATGAGTGGGTCCGCACCGGCGTCATGCCGCAATGCGGATCGGGAAATGAAGTAATTATCAAAACACAAGGAAAGGAATAGGTATGAAAACTGCAATTATGAACTACATCCGGGCGGGATACCCCGGAATTTACATCGTATCGAGTGAGGAATCGCGGATTGAGGGCGAAATCAAGACGGTGGCCAAGGAATTGGGCCATGCTCTTTATGCCTGGTCCATCACGGAAGGATTGGTGGATACGTCGGATGGAAGCAGTCAAGGGGGGCAGGATCCCCAGGAAATGCTTCTTCATGTGCTGGAATTGCCTGAAAACACCGTTGTTTTCCTCCGGGACTTTCACCAGTTCCTGGAAAACGGCAATCCTGTGTTGATCCGCACGGTAAAGGACGTGCTCCGGGTTGCCAAGACCAGGGGTAAGGCACTGATCATCGTCGGGTGCCGGACCATTTTGCCGCCGGAACTGGAACGGGAGTTTGTGGTGGTGGAGTTTGCACTGCCCGGAAAAGAGGAATTGGGTGAGGTGCTGGACAACATCGCGGACTCGGCCGGGAAAGCAAAGCCGAAGAAAGACCGGCGGGAGCTTTTGCTGGATTCAGCATCGGGGCTCACCTCGATTGAGGCGGAGAATGCCTTTGCGCTGTCGCTGGTTGAGAGCGGAGAGCTTTCCCCGGCGGTGGTGTCGCGCGAAAAGGCCCAGGCGGTGAAAAAGAACGGCCTCTTGGAAGTCTGCACCACTGCGCGGTCACTTGATGATATTGGTGGGCTGGATCTGCTCAAGGCGTGGCTTGTGCAACGCAAGGACGCCTTTGGTCCGAAAGCGCGGGAGTACGGACTCCCCTCCCCTAAGGGACTACTCATCATCGGCATTCCTGGAACCGGCAAGTCACTAACGGCGAAAGCCACGGCAAGCGTTTTTCAGCGGCCGTTGCTTAAGCTGGATGCCGGGCGGTTGTTCGGCGGACTTGTGGGCCAGTCGGAATCCAATCTCCGGTCCGTCATTCAAACGGCTGAGGCCATTGCGCCCGCCGTCGTTTGGATTGACGAAATCGAGAAGGGTTTCAGCGGATCCAAGAGCTCAGGGGGTTCTGACGGCGGAACTGCCAGCCGGGTATTCGGGACCTTTCTTTCCTGGATGCAGGAACGATCAGCGCCGGTGTTTGTTGTGGCCACAGCCAATGATGTAACGCAACTGCCGCCGGAATTCCTCAGGAAGGGCCGTTTTGACGAGACAATCTTTGTCGATCTGCCCACTCATGAGGAACGGGTGGCCATTTGGCGGATTCAAATCGCCAAGTATGGCCGTAAACCTGAAAGGTTTGATGTCGCCCAATTGGCAAAGACAACGGAAGGGCTGACCGGCGCGGAAATTGAGCAGGCGTTTATTGACGCGCTCTATGCGGCGTTCAGTCAGGGCAAGGAGCCGTCGGATCTCACCATTAGCATGGTGCTTAACGATTTGGTTCCCCTCAGCAAACTGATGGGAGACCAGATATCGGCGCTACGCAAATGGGCCAAAGGTCGGGCCAGACCGGCGACCACGCAGGAACAGGAGCGAACAGGCCGTAAAGTAATGGCGGCCACTCCACCGGAAACAACAAGCCAGGCTTCGGGTGAAGCTGCGGCATAAACAATGGCGAAAACAACGGGGCGGGCTCACTAACATTGGGTCCGCCCTTTTTATTGGAAGGAGACTGTGATGGAGAGGCTCTGCGAATTAACGGTAACGATTGGCAATTACAACAAGCTGCTGGAAAAGAGCATTATCGCCGCCTGCATGGTGGAATGGTGCTTTAAGAAATATGACTTTGGCTTCGTGAAGCCGGAGTGCGGCCGCCGGCGGCTGCTCCAAGCATCGTCGATGGGAACGCTCTACGAGTTTGAACAGGCGAGCGGGATCATTGAACGCATTGAGCGGGGTGTTTGGCGAGCGAACGGCGGCATCTGCCATGTTGAGGTGCTAGCCAGGGAATATACCAGGAACCTTGAGCCAGTGATTATTCAAGAAGATGAAGCTGAACTTCAGATAGCCTGATTCTTTGTTCTTTTCCCTGCCCGGATCGTTTTCTGATCCGGGTTTCTTTCACAACCTAGCGGCAGCTCTCGTTTCAGACATCCAATTCATCCAATTCAGTTGCTCTTGCAGGTGTCTTCACATATCACCTTCCATGACACTTCTTATATTTCTTTCCGCTGCCACAGACACAGGGATCGTTTCTACCTGGTATCCTCGTGCCAGGGATCGGCTCAGAACGAATCTCATCCGCCAGCTTATCCAGTGCCTCATCGGGTTGCCATTTGCCTTCGATCCATGTGGCCGTGTGCAACTCGACCTCGTGGGCGTGGACAACAAAACTGAGCCCCACGGCCTTCTCCTTGCGGCGTTTGTGCTTCTCAAGCGCCGTGCGATACGGTGTCCGCTCCTTCAGTTCGTTCGCGCTGGCTCGACTTGATCCAACGATATATACGGCCGTGTCTTCCGAATGAGATAGGAATGTGCGATAGACGCCAGAGGGTATCTCAGTCTCTGCGAGTCGATCCATGAACTCCGCGATGCTGTTCAGGTTCACATCCGGCAGATCGAGCAAGGCAAAGGCGATCCAGCGTGCCGCGTCATCCTCCCTCTTCCGCAGGTTCCCGAGGATCTCGACGATCCTTCGTGGGATCTCCAATCGGATGTCTGGTTTCTCTACCGTTTCTTTCCTGAGCCATTGGAAGTATTGACGGATCTCGTCGCCCCAACCCAGGAAAGATACCCCCGCAGCCCCATTCTGGCGCGGGGATTTCGTAAACCTATCCCAGCTCAGGCGGGTCTTAAGGTAAGCCAGGAAGATGTCCTGCTCGTCACCGTTCAGAAGGAACGACTCTCCTTGCAGGGCGAGGCGTCTCTGGAGGAAGTGCAGGAAGATCTCGGGTCCTTCGCAGAACCGGGTAATGACATCAAGGTCAGCAAGGCAGACGGAAAAGGGGTAAAGCCTGGCCGCAGGTGGGGAATGCAGTGCCTCAAGTTGCTTCAAATCTGTTGCCAGCCCGCTCAAATGATGCTGGGATACGGCGAGCGAGAAGGTCTTCGGTGGAATCGTGGGTGCGATTGTGAATGCTTGTCCCGTCGACCTCTCCCGGAAAGTGGGACTGGGCGCCGACGCCAAGTACTTCAGTACGCGATCGGCTTGGATCATCGGATCCACGATGTGTCGTCTTACGTCCCGCCGAACGGATGGCAACTCGCCAAGCAAGGCCGGCTCCGAGATTGACTGAGCTTTGGTTTCCACTACGACAATAAAAGGCCCCCAGGAAACGAGACAATCGGTCTCTGCCTCTCCTTTTGGGCGAGAAGGGTCAGGGTAGCGGGCATTTCGGTGTACCGTCTCAGGCGGAAAGACCCGCGACAGGCACTCAGCCACTTTACCCTCGACCCAAGTGCTGCGGCGGGGTACGTACTCATGGCTAAAGAATGGTGCGTCGCGGAATGCCACTACTTCGTATGCATCCCAGATGGCATCCATGATCGTTGAGATGTCCGCAATAAGAACGCGGCCATCCGGGAGCACGTACAGGGGGCACTTCCGGACCTCAAAGGGATCGGAAATACCACGGCGCCGCTCTGCCGTAAAGCCGACCAGACTCTTCAGGGCGTCCCATTCGGTTCGAGCCACAGAAGGCAACCTCTGGCGGATGGGCTCGAACTCCACAGGGACGGTCGCGTTCAGCGATTTCTCCAGTCCATCGACGGCGAATGCGGTAGCGGCATCGCGGGCGTTGGTGAAGCAACGGAAAAGAAGGCGTTCACTATCCGTCAGATTAGCAGAGGGCTTTCGCTTTGCCGTCTTCCATGCCGCCGTTGCTTCAGCAGCCTTCGCTCGGCAGGAGGCCAGCACCGCCGTTCCTTCACGCTCCTCGGCACGAATGATCTCGACCACGCAACGGGTGGCCACCGAGGGAGCAATTCCTGTCTTGCTGTGGAACCAGGAGTCGAAATAGCCCTGGACGCCGACTATCTCCTCAGCAGTCTGTTCTGGATAGGCGCTCCCGCGAACAGTCCGCGCGTGCATTCGTAGGCTGGAGATCAAGAAGTTCAGATTTACGTCGGGAATCTCCTCCGCAGGATCTGCGTCAGCGAGGCTCTGGTAGCGGACAAGGTCAGGGAGGATGTTCAGGCATTTCTGAACGTGCTCCGGCTGCGGGAACGGGCGGCATACGCCGTCGTAGGCGTACGGCCAGAGATGGAAGGCGAGATGCTCTATCTGGACTGGGACTGTACCAGCCCTTGCCTCCGTCATCTTCGATGGTGGCCCCATCGACATGAGCGGGATGAGAACGGCGAGCAATTCTGCAGCATCAACGCTCTTGGCGATCGCTGTGAGTTCATCGGTTAACGCAGTTGCGCGCGTAAGGGCAGCTTGGCGAACCAGCGCCAGCTTCTCTTGTACCGTGGGGTCTGGGCTATCTGGGGAAGGTGTCATGGGACAATCCTGACATACACACTCCGGGCGCTCAGCGCATACGACCCGGACTAGAGATAATGACGGCGTCAACGATACCAGCCAGCTTGCAGAGCCCTGATCGGATCGAATCGTGCTGCTCAACCCGGCACGAGGCGTCCCACAGGAACACTACGATCTCGTCGTAGCGTCCTCCGTGACCAAGATACAGGTTCGCATCCGCGGCAATCTGCTCAATCACGTCTTTGGGCGACAACGTATCCCGCATGTACTTGATTTCGATAATGAGTCTTAGACTCGGGATCAGGATATCGGCACGCGGCTGAAGAGGCCCTATGGGAGGGGTGTACTCTTCGTCGTTCAGATCTGGAAAGAGAGGAGCCAATACGGCCCAGAGAAGGTTCTGCACGTGGTACTCGTTCTCGATGTACCACCGGCGTGGTTCTCCCCCTTTTCGTGCCGTTCTTGCCTTTTCCTCCCAGGTCCACCGCTTGAGACCGGCCGGAACACGGCGCAGGAGATCGACAACTTGTTGGGCGGATGGGTGTTGTAGGTCGAGAGTTGGCGTCGCTCTCATGGCCCACTCAAGAGCGGCTACTCGGAACACTGCTCGAACCGTCTCCACAGGGTTGAAAGCTTCGCTCTTTAACAGTGACAGCGAACGCGTCGTATCGCGCTCGTCACCCTTGGTTGTCGACGTCGGCCACAAGCCCTTCGCAGAGAACGCTTCACGGACGTCGGCTAGGTCGTCTGTTGCTGGCATGGCGGGCGATTCTCGTACGCCGAGAAGTCCGCCAGCAACTGCCACGGCGCACATCTGCCAGTCCCCTGCCTTAAAGACCCGCGTTGACTCTGACATGAAGCGTTCCATCCACTGGGCGAGCCTTGGGCGCAACGGTAGTGCTGCTTCGTTTTGTGTGCCTATCGAAATACCAAGAAGAGCCACGGCGTCAGCGCAGAAACCTGCTGGTGTGCCTCCAATCAGTGGTTCCCTCCCGGCGACCCACTCGAGCCCCTTCCGTAACGCGTCGATCCCAGATTGATCTAGCAGTCCTGCGCCAGATGCATAACCCAGACTGGCGACGTCCTGATAGGTTCGCTGGCCACCCTCGTGACACGCTGCAGACGTAAGCCGCTCACGCATTTGGAGCCCCAGCACACCTTCTCCGAGCATCCACACTGCAAAAGTGTCCAGAAGCGTATTGCTCCTCGATGCGCTCGCTATCTGCCGCAGGAGGTGCGTCCGAATATCAGAGAAAGTGATTATCTCCGCCTGTTTCATAGGAACCAACGCGTCCTTCCGATCTTGCCGGCCATCACATCGGGATTCCAGCGCGGCAGAATGCTGAGTCGGCCAAGCAGATCCGCAATCAGCTGCGAATACATGATAGTAACCGGCATATGCGCCGGAAGAAAGCTTCTCCACGAGTGGTCAGAAAACGCATACACTTGCCGGGCAAGATATGTAGTGTCCTTAAAGGTAGACTCCTTGTGGATGCGTAGAAGTATGGGCCTGGGCAGCCCGTCCTCGGGACGCTTCACCTCATTTGGCCCGGTCAATGTGATCAACGTCTCTCTGTCGGAGAGGCGGAAGAACATTCCGCGCGGGGGTGCAAAGACACCTTTTGAACGGTGAGTCTTCCAATCCTGAACTCCCTGTTGAGCAGTGTCAAACACGAGATATGGGTGATCGCCCACGACATGGACAAACGCATACTCCACGTCGTAGTCACCCATGCTTGCCACGACGTTCTTGACCGCATCGGCTTCCGCATCCCTGAATGGCTTGAATGCATGAAAGATCAGCCGTACGTGTTCCCGCTTCTGCCAATTCAGGTCACGGCTGACTCTCTCGACGGTCGCCCGCAGCGAGTTCAGCAGGGCGACTTGGTAGCCATCCATAGGAACGGCTTGAGAGAGATTCGACAGCCAGTAGTTCCCGTCACCCGTGAACACGGTTGTTATCCCTACAACCCGTTCTCTGTCACCAAGACGGCCCTGCCCGACATTAGCACTGCCCAGGCCAAAGACCAGTTCATGAGCGATGGTGGGGGTGGCCTTCATCAGCCATGGGATCCCTTGCAGCTTTGCATACGTGGCCAACGCCATATTGCTCAGGGCATACCCGAGTTGATAGTCGGATAACTCCATGGTTTCCTTTTCGAACTCCTGAACAGGAATCTGATGGGAATGGAAGGCAGTCTTGGTAATGAGATACGGGTTCGCGGCATTGGGGAGCGAATGCGTGCTTTCTTCAACTTCAACAAGAGCCAGATTCCATTTGGTGTCGTTCTGAGTCTGCCACTCGATGGCGGCGCGAGCCGCACGTGAATACGCGTCTGCGCTACCATCTGCAGTGGTGAAGAATTCTGTGGAGACATCTTCGAATGCGTACTGTCGTATCAACCCCTTAGCAAAGGGGGCTTTTGTGCCAGGCTTGCCCGGCACGCCGTGAAAGAACTTGTGAAGAAACACCTCGACGCGCCCCTTGTGTGCTGATTGGCAGACGACACAGATCCGGGGGCGTGTTGGCGTGAAGTTCTTTGAGCTGTAGGGGCCATAGGTGTCGAGGCCGCGAGGTTTGATTTCGTCAGTATTCGTGCCCGTTGGGTCAAACACGAAAACCGGCCTCGGAGCTTTCTGTGCGGCAGGGAACGACCTGTCCTTGCCGTGCTCAAGAAATGGATGAATCTTGAAAGGAACGCCAGGCATCACGTCAAACGCGAGCGAACCAAGGTGCCCCACGGCCTTTCGGAGCCTCTCCAAGCGTGCTGGCCCGTTTACAACAGACGCCGTCTTCTCAGCGAGCACCCCTTGCACTGCAGCAGACTGTCCGCCGAAGACGTGACGAACGCACGTGTCAAATGTCTCCCTGTTGGGGTCAAGAAAAGCCTTGTCCATCGGCAGGTTACTTGGTTCGCCCGCTCTGCAGTCGGTAAGTTGCAGGTCCTGTCCGACGACGGAGGTCACTCGCCCGGCCAGTCTCACCGCTGGTGATATCTTTGGCCCACCGCGTTGTACGTGGCGGCCCACGTAGAGCCCAACCGGCGAAAGGCCGGCAGCGACCAGTTCGCTGCAATTACCTTTGATTAGCCGAATAGTGCGAACATTCACCACCAACGCAACGAAAGGGTCTTGCCTATCGGGATATATGGCTCTCACGTCCATTTCATAGAGTGGTCGCACAGAAAGCCATTCCGGGCACGTTGCGCCCTGGGACGCGCACGCAGCTAGTAGGTTCTCGCTGGCTCCCCCCGCCACAAAACTCACTGGCTCGTAGTCAATGATCTCGCGACCAAGGTCATACAGGTACTTGATCAACGTATGACGCACCAAGGATGCTGCTAACCCCAGATCTTCGCTCAACCTGATAACTCTGGATGATCCGGGTAGAACGGAAGGGGCCTCCACAACTGGCACACAGACTATCTCGGTTCCTCCATGTCGACGAAAGACCCAGCGGCCTTCATGGTCAATTCGCAACTGTTTCAGTTGGTCTTTGCTCTGGTATGGAAGGATCGTTGCTTCCACTTCCGAGTTGTCGAACGTGACCCGTCCCATATTGATGACAAGGCCTGAGTTCATGACGTGCTCCAATCTCGCTCCGTTCTGTCGAGGTCGTCTCTTCGATCCCTTGCCGGGGCAATTCGAAGGCCATCACCGTCTTCGGCGCCAAGCCAGAGAACGAAAGGGAGGAAGGTCGTCTTGCCGACACCAAGGTCCTGGCAGCACGTGTCAGCAGGCCCAAGAGGGAAGAAGGTTGCTTTGTGCATATCAGTCACCCTTTCTGTTGGTTGTCGGGTGTCCGGACTGTGTGGGTCTCATCTTTGTTGCTGCATCGACCACGGCATCGACTTCATGCGGCGTGAAAGCGTTATCGATCAGATGACGGACCAGATCCATTACGCGCGGGTTATCCCTCAGGTAATCGGTCACATCGGGATCGGTCGAGGACGACAGCCGAAATAGCACATCCGGGTCTGCGGCCAGCAGCTTCGCGAGCTCCTTTATCACATCAGGCCGTGGCGCACGCTCCTTGCCGCGCTCGATTCGACTGAGATACGTCGGGGATATTCCCGCCTTCACGGCTGTCTCCCTCAGGCCCAAGTCCTGTGCGACCCTGAGCTCGCGTAGGGTCTCTCCAAATGTTTTCATCGCTCAAGACTGCCAGACTGTACAGTGTTGCGCAACACTAAAATCATGTGGTAATACATTCCCGCCTTTGGTAATGGTGGTTGTGTTCTGCTGGGAGAGCCGTAGAATGCCGCGTTGTTATCGTTTCACTTCTCTTTATTAGGAGGAGCAAAAAGCATGAGTAACGCGGAGATCCTGCGGATCAAGGAAGTCGCCGCCCTTCTGAAGGTCGGCGAGAAGACGGTCTACTCCATGGCCCGGAAGGGAGAGTTGCCCGCCTTCAAAGTCCGTGAACAGTGGCGATTTTCCCAGAAGGACATTGAAGCGTGGATCGAGAAACAGAAGTCCACAACCGAAGATTTCGATGAGGAGGCAAAGCAATAGCCGCCGCCTCAGCCCAGGAGAGTCTCTATGAGCAAAAAAAAGACCAAGGCGCAGGGAAACACCATCCCCGCGGGCTACACGCTCGACTACGTCTCGGGCAAGCAGCTAAAGGAGACAACGAAGGAACTGGTCCGCCAGCGAGTCGCCCGCGCCCTCATTCACGAGTACGGCTTCTCCCCGGAGGACATGCAGATCGACTTCCCCCTCGAGGGCCGCAAGAAGATTGATGTTGCCATCTTCCACCATGACGCAGATCACACCATCGAGAACCTGAGTCGTGCCGTCATCTGCCGCCCCGAACCTAAGATGGGCAGGAATGCGATTCGTATCCGCGATTTCGAGCAGGCCTCCAAGGATCTGGACGAGATTGAGACCATCATGCGCGAGGTTGAGTCCGTGCAGTACGGCCTCTGGACCAACGGCCTCGAGTTTTTCTTCGTCGAAAAGGAGAAGAAACGCTTCGAGGTCAAATGCAACCCCATCGGCGACTGGCCCATGGCCGAGGAGTCCCTCGGCACCAAGGACGTGCTTTCCGACGCCCATACCCGCGTTGCCGACAACGAGATGCTGAAGATCACCTTCCGCCGCTGCCATAACTTCATTCACGGCAACGAGGGGATGCCCAAAGACGCCGCATTCTGGCAGTTTCTCTACCTCATCTTCTGCAAGATGCACGACGAGAGTCTCCGAGCCAAACAGCGCCAGGCTTGGGAGCGCCGTTTCTGGGCGGGCCCCAAGGAACAGTTCGAAGACAAGGGACGCAAAGAGATCCGCAAGCGCATCGACTCGCTCTTCACCGAGGTCAAGAAGCAGTACAAGAACATCTTCCGGGGCAACGAGGAGATCACGCTATCCGACCGTGCCCTCGCCTTTATCGTTTCGGAACTAGCCAAGTACGATTTCACCCGCACCGACGTGGACGCCAAAGGCGTCGCTTACCAGGAGCTGGTCGGCGTCAACCTTCGTGGCGACCGCGGCCAGTACTTCACCCCACGCGGCGTCGTCAAACTAGTCATCCAAATGCTGGACCCCAAGGAGAACGAGACACTACTCGACCCGGCCTGCGGCACCGGCGGCTTCCTCGTCGCAACGCTCGCTCACATGCTGGCCAAGTTCCGCAAAGAGCAGGACACCCAGCCGGGGAAGGAGAGCACAACGGATTTCCTCAACGTCCACGAACGCTTGAAGGAGTTCGCCTGCGCCAGTGTCTTCGGGGCGGATTTCGACCCCTTTCTCATCCGCGCCGCGCAGATGAACATGGTCCTGGCCGGCGACGGGCGCGGCCACATCTACAACATCAACTCGCTCGAATTCCCCCTCGGACACCTGGCGGATCTTGCCGGTGCAAAGAAGGAGATCCCTCTGGGTTCGGTCGATATCCTCGCCACAAATCCGCCCTTTGGCTCAGACATCCCCATCACTGACGAGCACATTCTTGAACAGTACGAACTGGCCCATACATGGGAACGCGATGGTGAAGGCGGCTTCCGCAATACCGGCAGGCTCCAGGGCAGCGTCGCCC
>Ga0209697_10009379_pt1 | contig 10868 bp, 17 predicted proteins | sample AliMusrvi5mmetaG_FD_184115 | JGI IMG/M metagenome (GOLD analysis project Ga0209697, IMG submission 184115) | Freshwater lake bacterial and archeal communities from Alinen Mustajarvi, Finland, to study Microbial Dark Matter (Phase II) - Alinen... | ecosystem: Environmental > Aquatic > Freshwater... | reverse complement strand
GGAACAGGTTCAGTTTGTGCAGGGCCATCAGGTCGATGAAGCGTTTGACAAAGGCCTTGTTCTGAAAGTCGTGCCCGGAATCGAGCATCAGCCCGCGCCAAGCGAAGCGCGGTTGGTCTTCGACGGCCACGCATGGCACGGTCCAGGTCATCTCCGTGGCCGGCGTTGCTGCGAAAACCTGTGGCGGCAGGAGCTGGCGCAGCGTCTGCACGCCGTAGAAAAGCCCGGCCTGGCCGGCGGAGGCAATCCGGATGTCATTCGGCGTGACGCTCAAGCGATAGCCTTCCTGGCCCAGCCGCGTCAGGGTTTGATCCTCCGTCAAGGTGATGGTGGATTTCACCCCGGCCGATGCCTGGGCCGCCACGGTCAGGGCAAAGCCCGTCGCCGGTTTGAGATACCCGGCAAGCTGCCTGGCGGTGGCGAGACTGGCGGAATCGGCGACGATCACCGTGTCGGAGGTGATCGCGAAGCTTCCGGCCAGGATTTCCATCTTCGCCGGGAGAGGGATGATCGCTGGCGCGGCGGGTTCCGCCGCCAGCGCCGCGGGGAGGAGCAACCCGACAAAGCCGGCCACCATCACATGGCGCGACAGGACAGGCGGGGGGTGGTTCCAACTCGGGGCTTGAGGTTTGGTTGTGGGCGCGGTGGCAAACATGGCGGCTTCCTAGGTTGCGGAGTTCTGCCCTGATACCGATTCACAGTCAACCGTATAATCACAAGAATACGAGGGGGAAATGGGGGATGGCGCCATCCTCGCCAGCGTGGGGGGCCGCCGCCGCCGGGCCGTGCCGGTGTTATTTGTTAGATGATGAAAACGAAAAAGCCCGTCGGGTCGATATGACCGGACGGGCTTGGCTTGGAGGTGATGTACTGGGGTTGACGCTGTGGGTTCACGCCGCTCGGCAGCGAGGTCTGGTCATGTCCGGGTTGGCAATATGGTCAGAAACCTGATGTCGCCTGGCTTCTCCGGCGTGAAGTCCACATCGTCAAAGGCCATCCCCGCTTCCCGGGCGAGCGGCAAAATCCTGCCATAGGATTCCGCGTCACATCGCAACCGTGAGCGACTTCAAAACTTCACGCCTGCTTCCTGCACCTCACGATAGGGCAGCAGCCAGATCAGTGATTCATCGTGCAGATCAACGACTTGGATGCGATTACCCCACGGATCACGGAAGTCACAGCGGAACCCCTCGATCAAACTGATGCCGTATTTCTCCGTCAGCTTCTCACGGATCTCCGCGATCTGCGCCTCATCACGCACCATGATGCCAAAGTGATGATTGCCGCTGTCGGGCTGCATCCCCTTCCGCTCGAACATCGCCAGAAACTGATGCTCGCCGAGCCTGAAAAACGCGTCGCCCTCGCCCCCGGCAAGTTTTTCGAGACCGAACACATCGGTGTAGAATGCGACGGCTTCTTCGGTGTCGCCGACTTCAATAGCGACGTGATTGCAGCCGTAGACTTGCACGCTCATGGGATGGTTTGGTTGCGGTTTGAAGATACCGTTGTCTATTCCTCAGAGTCCCCCATAGAAGCGGCCAAACGCATGCGCGAGCATCACCGCCATGAGCAAGCCCCCAATTCCCGCAATCAGAACGTGTCTTGTCTGGCGCAGCTCAAACCGCCCCACGCGGCATAGGAGCAGGTAGGCGATGGCAAGGTTGAACGCGCCCCAAAGCACATTCACCATAGCGCAAGACAGCCCTTCTCCGGGTGGCGAGGCAAAGGGGCTTTGAAAGGGGTGCCCCATGACGCCGCTGACGAAATGGGGAATTGCATTCGTGAGAAAGGCACCGCCAAAAAAGTAGGACACGTAGTGATTCCAGCGCATATTGATTTCTCCTTTGTAACTATGGGTAAATCGTAGTCCCTTGGCCGCGGCAATTGCAGGATACCGAGCAAAACCGACATGTGGCCCTGGTCAGGTGCCGCAGGTGTTCGGCGGCGTTCCGCCACTACAACGGTCCTGTGGCGCCGATGGCCAAACGCAACTGACCTGAGCGGAGGCGCTCAAGTAACGCCAGCAACATTAAACGCACGACCGCGACGGTACTCGTGGATGAAGACCCCGTGCCGCTCGAAAAACGCGGCGGCCGAACCCACCTCGGCCGCGTCCTCAGTCACCGCAAGCCGCGACCGTGTCTGTTCCATGGCAACTTCCAAGCACTGTTCGCACCGGTAGGTATCCACGTACCCCTGAACCTCGTCATTGAAGAACGGGACGAGCCAGACACGGGACTCCGGCACAACCTCGAAACAGCCGGAGCAGACGACCTGATGCTCAGATTCCATTGGCTACCCTCCATGCTTGACCAAGGGAGACCAAGCCGCCGCGAGAACAGCACAACGGATGAACGGCGGTTGGTCTGTGGTTGGATTGGCAGTCGTGGGACTTATCGTGCATCCGGTGGGGAGCGGCTTGATCGCCATCTGCGGGCCGGTGGTGATCGACAGTCAATTCTGCCTAATCTTGAAGGGGACACTCGCGGCAAAGTCCGCTCGTTCACCCGGCGGCATTGCATCTCGCAATGTTCTAATGGTGTAACCGCCGACAAGGTAGCCGTCCTCTATGAACATCCAATCGGATGCCTCGGACTTCTGGAGGGTAACCTCGTCTCCAAGCTTGACATCCTTCACGTCCACCGGCTCGTTGCCAACTCGCCCGTGAAAAATCCCATCTTTGAAAGTCACGTCGGACAGCCAAATGTGCTCGTAGTTCGTCTCGTCGCCCTTCTTCCAGGAAAACGGCTTCTTCACGGACAGGTGGGAGTGGGTCAGTTTGGGGTTAGCAAGAGCGGCGATGAATGTGTCGATCTCCTTCCGGGCTCGTTCGATGGCCTGTTCCATCTTCGCCTGCTCCTTGCCCTCGACTCTGATGTAATCAGGCTTACCCTCTCTGTGCACCACGTTACTTGGCTTCGGCTTGTGGCAAGAGGCTAACGCCAGGACTGCGACTAGGATAAGGGGTGCTTTCATGGGTACTTGGCTTTCGTTGTTGTGGCGAACGTCAGGGTGTACTAACATGCATGCCCGCAGGCAACGGTCCTTCGGGAGCTACGTACAAGACTTTTCGGTCCTTGCTGATCGCAAAGAGGACACCTCGCCCATTGTCGTGGGGGTTCGTGTAGTGCAAATACACCTGTCCCCGGTGCATGGACGATACAGGCACGTCGTCCGGAGTGCCAAGGATGCTTGTCAGGGCGTCCGTCGTCATCCCCTCCTCAGCCATTCCGGTCATGACGTATTCCCATCCGGCTGAACCTAGCGGAACTATCCAGGCTTTATGAATGGGGGCGCAGGGCAAAATCCTCTTCCCAAGCATGGTGAGCGAAACCCAGACGCCGATAAGAGCCACAAGGCATGCGATTAGGATACGCTTATTCATGAGGGGCGAGCGTCGAGGGCATGGCCAGGGGCGAGGCTTGGACTGCGGGTTGAGGGTGAAACGGTCATGACGGCTGGAACTGGCGGCAGGTCAGGCGTTAGGAGGGACACCTTGTTCGGCACTCTTTGAGTTTGGTCGGCCACGAATGACGCACCTTCTGATTACAGCCATTGGCACGAGGACGCAGATAGACACCCCGAAGCCCGCGACGATTGCAAAATACGGTGTCGAATCAACTTTGGGGGAATAGAGCCCACGTGAAAGAAAAAGTGCGATTGTGCTAGCCAACATCGCTGTGCCAATCCAGGATGCTCTCACGCTCAACCGATCCAAAGTCGCATCAATCAGATTGATTGCGGCAAAGAAGATGTAAACCAGCGGACTCAGCATCGCGAGAATTACGGACGCTCTCGCAGGAGCATTGTCTGGCCTGCCGTCGATCATTCGCACTGCCCCGGTCGCTTCCGAGATGAATACCCAAGCGCAGAGAAGCAGCAGCAATGCCACAGGGAGAAAAGGCGGAAAAAGTAGCTTCTTGGGGGTCATTATCTTACGTGTCGGTCCTGCCACCGGCTACCGGGGGCCATCCTTCGAACTGGGGGTTGATGGTTGATCCTTCACTGGAGGCTTATCAGCGGGTTTGGCAGCCGGTTGGTCAGCGCCCGCTTGTTCGGCATTCCTCTTTTCATCTTTTGGCGGCAGGGTCTTGAACACGATTCTCTTGAGATTGCCTTTGATACCTTCGCTCGATGATCTAAGTAGCGCTGAGTCAACCGTAACAACTTCTGTTTTGGATTTTCTCTTAGAGACACGGATAATCCCGTCTTCCAAGATAGGGTCATAATAATCGTTCTCCAGATCGGGTAGAATGAGAACCGGAATGAGGTCTTCCCCAACGTCCGTGAGCTCCTTGTAAACAATAGAACATGACTGCTTGCTCCATCCAGATTGCTGCCCGTAGTTTTGAGTGAAGATCCACAAATTCTCACCAAGCTTCCGTTCATCAAGGCCAACGTCCACCAGGCCTGGCTTATACTTGGGGTCTTTCGATTGACTCTCCGCACCAAATGGGAGCAGCAGGACCAGAATGATTGTGAAATATCTTGCGGTCATATTCTTTCTTAGTCGAGCCCTGCCGCCGGGCTAAAACGTAGTGGTTGAGGTGAAACTGTGGAGCTAATGCCGGTCGGCAGCGGCGATTTGTTCTGCCTTCTGTGATCGAGGTTCATGCGGCGATGAGGTAAATGGATACTCCGGTAACTATACCGAATATCGCTACCACGATGACGTTGACAAGAAGGTACGTTCCGATCCTGGCGCGCCGGCGTTGCCTGTCGAATGATCTGGTCAGTAACGTCGGGAGGAGGAACACGCTCTGAATGGTAATTCCAGCAATTAGGAATGGCATGTGTTTCTGGCTAGGCACCCATGTAATCACGGAGGCGCCCAAGAATGTTAGAATGTAAATAATTCCGCCGATATACAACAGATGGAAATCCACCCACCACAATGCCCCACCTGAGGCTCTTTGAGGTGATTTATGATCTTCGAGTTGATGTGACATCTTCTATGGTCTCTTGGCAGAACGTCGAGCCCTGCCGCCGGGCGAAAACGTAGTGGTTGGGGTGAAACTGTGAAGCTGATGCCGGTCGGCAGCGGCGATTTGTTCGGCCTTCTTGTTCTCGTTGAGATCATTGCTTTTTCTCGCCAATCGCTTTCCCAGATCTGTTGCTCAAGACTATTCGATGCCAATCTCCAATAACTTCTCCCTCCCAAACTTTCTGAAGCTTGTCGTTCTCGAACTGCTTTGCCGTTTTGTCGTCAAGGTTGCGGGAACGATAGCCAACGCGAACCTCCAATTCCCGTCGTTCATCTTTGGCAATGCGCATCGGAAGTATCCAATCCGAATCCGATACGAAGTTGACGTTCACAATGAGGTCATCATGCGCGGCCAAGGAGAATGTCTTCGGAATACCCATCCCACCTGTGTAGTCCCAGCCTGGGGTGGCCCGCAGCACCTTGTGGGGAGTGGCCGGGTCGCGAAACTCAACTAGGATAGAATGATCACCTTCAGGACAGAAAGGCTTCCAAAGTGTGACAGGCTGATCTGTCAAGTTGGTGACGCGAAGATGCAGGTGAGTATGGTCAGCAAAGAGGATCAGTTCCAGGCGGCCTTCTGGTGCAGACGCAACACTGAGGCCGTCAGAGTCGTGGAGCGTCACACGCAAGGCAGCCTCTGCGGCGACGGCCTGGGGGATAAATAGCTGAGAGAAAAGAGCCAGTGTTAGAAATATGATCTTCATCGGGGTGGACTTGATTCTTGGCCGAACGTCGAGCCCTGCCGCCGGGCGAAAACGTAGTGGTTGAGGTGAAACTGTGGAGCTGAAGCCGGTCGGCAGCGGCGATTTGTTCGGTCTCTGATTTTGGATTCAAGTCATCCAACAGTAAACGGCAAGGGGGCAGGACAGGCAGGGATGTCAGAGATTCTTATTCTTTGGAACTGCCCTGTAGCCCATGCGTCCAAGACAATCGTATCCCCGAGGAGTCCTGCCGGAGTCGGATCTGTTTCACGAACCGGCAAGCCACCGTACTTTGGCGGATCCAGATACTTGAGGGTCCACGACGAGTCGCCCGGATTGAATCGCAACAAGGCGTATACCCCCAGGCACTCGTCACCGTCAGTCAAGCTTTCGTAGATCAAGGCGGTTTGTCCGTCCAGAGAATACCACACTTTCTGGTCCTGCCTATCGCGGTCCCACTGCTTGGATAGCTTACTCTCCACTCGTGCGAGCGATTTCCCGGATCGAGTATCAATCAATTGGTAATAGGAAGTCGTTGTGTAGTGGCCGTGCCATCTGGGCCCGAGTTCCGTGAGATTACCCATGTGAAAAACCACCCGTACCCGCCCGTCTGGAGAATTCGCTTTATGATCAACCAGGCGGGCCTCCGTACTTCTCGCCATCATTATTTCGTCGTCGCTGGCCGGGATCAGATGGTTCATAGCGATCCATTTGGCTTTGTCTTGCTCCGTGGTTTGCTTCTCCTCTGCTCTTGGCACGGGTTTGCTGGCCATTTGGCAGGCTGGGCAACCAATCAATACGAGAAGACCTAGAACTATCGAAGTGGCTTGAATCATGCGAAATTGGTTTGCGTGTTTTAACCGATTAAGGTAGAGACGCCGGTTGCCCGACGCCCCCCTCGCGGATCCCGGCGTGCGGAATTACCGCACCGGGCTCCTCAGGAATGCGCGCAGGTGGAATTTCGATCATGATTGGCGACCAGTGGTTGATTGATTGTGTTATGACATGTGGGGCTGGGCTTGTCGGGCATGTGGCCACGGTTTCTCGATGACCTTAGGCGATGGGATTTTCCACCGCTGCCATGCTTCCTCAAACGTGGTCCAAGTGTAGCTGCGCCGCTGGCTGCGGCGGTTGAGCCACTTGAGAACCAAGCGCTTGGCATTCCATGCATAGTCCCAGAGGCGTTCGGAGTTGCCGATCACACCATAATAATTCCATACGCCTTGCAGCTTGCCCTTGAGGGTGACGACGATCTCGGGAAGCGGAAGGCTTCGCGATTTCTTGAGCCACTCTTTGAGTCCTGCGAGTCCCGAACGGAACTTCTTCGCGTTGGTGGTGCGCCTCACCCGCCAGTATTTCGGATTGCGCCGGCTTTTCCCCCAGTAAAAGTCGAAGCCGAGGAAAGTGAACTTCCCGCTGCTTTCTCCTTCCCACCGGTTGAATTTGACCAACGCGCTCTTCTCATCAGCGAGTTGCAACCCGAACTTGGCCAGCCTTTCGGGCAACGCCCTGAGGTAGGCCTCGGCATCGTCTTTTCTCTCGAAGCAGACGATGCTGTCATCCGCGTAACGCCGGAACAGCACGCTTCCCTTGCTTTTCTTGGCGACATCCTTCTTGATCCACAGGTCTTGGACGAAGTGTAGATAGATATTACCCAACAGGGGGGAAATGATTCCTCCCTGCGGCGTGCCCTCGTAGGAGGGCGACCATTGTCTCAACTCTTCTATCACTCCGGCCTTGAGCCATTTGCGGATAATACGGATCAGGCTTCGGTCGGCGATGCGATGCTCCAGCATTTTAATCAGCCAGTCGTGATTGATGTGATCATAGAACCCTCTGATGTCCGCTTCGACGACCCACCGGTGCTTGCCATCGTGGAGCGCCTCCCCCAATTCCTGGGTGGCCAGGCGCGGACTGCGTCCGGGGCGGTATCCGATGCTTTCGTCAACGAAGTCGTTTTCCCATATCGGTTCGAGGATCATCCTCACGGCTTGCTGCACAATCTTGTCTTCCAACACGGGGATGCCTAACGGTCGCATTTTATTACTTCCCGCTTTGGCGATCCACCGGCGCTTGACGGGGAGGGGTCGGTATTTCCCTTCCTTTAGGCGCGATTCCAATGCCAGCAGGTTTTCATCGAGGTTCTTTGCATACTCGTCGCGGGTCACGCCGTCGATACCCGGCGCTGCCTTGCGTTTGAGTCTGCTGAACGCCTCTCCGAGCATCTGCCGGTCGAGTAGGCGGGCAAGTCCCCGGAAACGATGTCCCGGCTCTTTCCCCGCTTTGGTTCCCAGTGCGGACAGGGTGCGTGACACGCTTTCATTGAGGGTATTCCTTCCTCTGGCGTGAGTGCTTTGTCCGCGTTGCATTCCTGCCTGATCCTTCGCCGTGTGATCGGTGCTACCGTCTCTGACTACTATTGGCAGGTCTGATTCCTGATGGCTTTTGGCGACCCCTTCTTTGGGTTGGAAGTCGTTGGGCCGCTGAAGGTATATCTCTTCAACGGACGGGGCCATCAGGCGTCCCGAGTTCAAGGTGCCGCCCTCCTCAGGGCGGTCATCGTTTCGCTTCTCTTCACACATGCCACGGTCTTGATCGACCCCGGTGGAACCTTGGGCGCTCGCCTTTGACGCGCCTTTCGATGCTGGATTCTCCATAACGTTACTGGATCTCCTTCCACATGATACTATTACGGGGCTGTATCAACCTTCAGGCGGGTGCGAGCCGCCCTGTGGCCTGCGTGATTCCCTGTGTACGCTTCAGTCATGCTGTTTCCCCATCCTTCAGCCTCCAAGCCAGCCTCAGGGTTCATGTTGTTCACGCGGTGCCTCCCGCGAAGTTTCGATGGGTTAGCTAACACAACTGCAACACTCGGTAGTTCCTACTGGCTAGGTTTTGAAACATCAGGTCTTTCACCTGACAAGAAGCGCCTTGCTTTTCTCGGCGCACAACGCTGAGCCCTGCTGCCGGCGCGGCAGGAAAGTTGTTGGTTGGAAACTGCTGGGCTGATGCCGGTCAGCAGCGGCGACTTGTTCGATCCTTTATGACGGAGTGTCACGCGAAATCTATGGAGGCAACCTGCAAGAAAACCCTCTTGGTGGCCGGATTAAAGGTTCGGAGCTTTGGGTCAAGTCGGATTTCGCGATCTTCAGTATTCCGGCGCCTCATATCGGGACACCGACCCGGTGCTGCGAGATTTACCTCAATGTGCGAGAACCGATATTTGCCGGGAAAAGTGGTATGTAAATGTGGATTCCTGGATCCGAGCCCCGCATGTACAGTATTGGTCCCGACGGATCTCGGGAAATACCCAACCGGTCTCCCCAAGTAAGTCGAACCGGACCGAATCATCCCCGCTCAGAATCTCTTCATTTTCTTATCGAACGCTAAGCCCATCTGCGGGCGAGAAATTCAAGTAATTGGGTGCGAGACTGGAAGGTGATAGCCCGTCAGATGCGGCGACTTGTTCTGTGTCTTCATTCTTTGGGTGGTAATATCACTGACTACGCCTTCCACGGGATAACTTGCTTCGTACCCCAAATTCCTTCTCCTCGGTCAGATCCATCCCAGATCTAATGGCTCCGGTCAGATCCGTTGAGGGGCATGTCGGTAAATCCTCAGAGCCCGACACCAATCCCTAACGTTTCTCTTTGAATTCAGGTAGCGACCACTCCGATATCTTCTGAATCAGGTCCATCCTGAATAGCCATTCTATTGCGGTCGTTAAATCGCCTTCCACGATGCTCGATAAGCTTGCTACATCAGGCACCAACGCTCCCGGATCACTTAGAATCACCTATAGCAACGCTTCGCCTCGAGATACTTTATTCGTCGCGGAAGGTACGACCGAATCTGTCAGTCACGAGTGAAGGGCTCTTCTCTTGGTTGTATTCACAGAACGCCCATGATGATGGGCGGCGGGACGGCTGCCCTACTCCTCACTCAGATTGATCGCCGTCCCATCAATCTTCTTGTTCTGCCTCTTAATTCTACAACAAATGAGCCCATCAAGATCAGAAGAAATTATTGCCATCGGATGGTTCATTCTGTCCTGCCATCTACGTGGACCGCTGCGCTGGATCTGCATAGGATTCGGATCTCTGTCTCTGATCTCCGCCTTCACTCTATCCATAAAATGACCCCATGAGCAAATTCCTAAACGGTCCGGCATCCGGACAATTCCTTAGCCTCTCACGCTCTCCATTCTTCCTTCGTGCGGTTCTCGCGCCGAGCGGCAAATGGGACGCGCTCGACCAACTCGAAGACGAACCGGCCTCGAATGAGGAAATCCACGTCTATCGTCTCGACAGCACTCCGATGACCGCTCACGTCGATGGACGCGATCCTAAAACCGGAAGGCGGTATGGGAGATGGATGAGCATCGCGGACTACGTTCTGCACGACGAGCAACCGAACGATGTGACCGCTCGCAATAAGTCCGCATGGCAAGCGTGGTGCGCGGTACAGGGCGCGAAGATCAATCGGCAGAACGTCTAAGTGCTCCTACGGGCGCGGTTGGATGGAAAAAGGAATGAGTTTGGGAGGCTCATGGCCCGTTAGGAGCCACGACTTGTTCTGCCTCTTCTATATCTGGAAAGGACTGGAGTAGCCGACTAAGGTTTAAACGAGCGACACGGGCATCGAGATGATCTTCATTCTCACAGGCAAAGAGCAGAAAATCCCGCATGCACTTAACTTGTTCAATGGTAAACACCTCCGCGAAAGGATGTTCCGAAAACATGTATCGGTCTGTCTCAATGGCATAAATCGTGAAGTCAGAGATGATCGCATCGGAGGTTTTGTAATTTCTGAGCGTCCAGATCATGTATGGAGCAATGTAAAAGCGAAATCCTCGATAGTCAGTAAAACAAAAAGTAACCGTGAATTCACAAAGGCGATCGTCAATAATTCTGGTCCAATCGTCCTTCTCTTCGCGTGCAATAAGATTGTCTGGAGCTATCTCATAATTGTCAGCATATTCAGCCTCGATAAGACTCACCCCACCGTCCAAGCGAACTCCGGCAAACGCATCAAATATTCGCGTGGAAAGCTCGTCCGCGTTGATTGCTTTCATTTCTTGGCAGAACGCTGAGCCCTGCTGCCGGCGCGGCAGGAGGGTGGTTGGTTGGAAACTGCTGGGCTGATGCCGGTCAGCAGCGGCGACTTGTTCGATTCTTTATGAC
>Ga0209697_10009377_pt1 | contig 10868 bp, 8 predicted proteins | sample AliMusrvi5mmetaG_FD_184115 | JGI IMG/M metagenome (GOLD analysis project Ga0209697, IMG submission 184115) | Freshwater lake bacterial and archeal communities from Alinen Mustajarvi, Finland, to study Microbial Dark Matter (Phase II) - Alinen... | ecosystem: Environmental > Aquatic > Freshwater... | reverse complement strand
ACCACCTTGTTGTCGCGCACCGCTTTGATCACATGCCTGCCTTCGTCGATGGTCAGAGTCATCGGCTTCTCCGAATAGATGTCTTTTTTGGCCTTGGCCGCGGCGATGTTGACCAAGCTGTGCCAGTGGTCAGGGCAGCCGTTGATAATGACATGGACATCCTTGCTCTCCAGCAATTTGCGGAAATCAGAGTAGCCTTGCGGGACCTTGCCATCCTTGGTGAAATACTCGACGGCCTTGGCCACATGAGTTTTGTCCACATCGCAGACCGCTACCACATCGCCAAAGTTGCGGGCGAGCAGCGTGTCGTAACTGCCCATGCCACCGGAACCGATCAGAGCGATTCCGGGGCGGTCGTTTGGCGCAACGGGTTTGGCGGGTCCAGCAGCGAACGCCAGTTCGCGCTCGACGAACCAGAGCGGCAGACCGGCGGCGGCGGCGGTCGTGCCGCACCTGCGGAGAAATGAGCGGCGGGAAATTTGAAAGGATGTGGGATGGATCATTGGGATGGTGGATAGTGGATAGTGGATGGTGGATGGTGGATGGTGGATGGTGGATGGTGGAATGACGTTAGAGCTTGCGCACCCAGACGCTGCGGAAGCGCACCTTGCAGCCGTGCTCTTGCAGATAGAGGGGGCCTTTCTCGACGAGTCCGTTGAGCGGGGCGGAGGCAGTGCTGGCTTCGCCGACGGGAATGTGGTCCTGGATCAGCACGCCGTTGTGCAAGACGGTGTAGGAACCCGGTTGATCCTTGCCATCGGCGAGCTTCTTGGGAGCGTGGAAGATGATGTCATAGGCCTGCCACTCGCCGGGCTTGCGGCAGGCGTTGACCAGCGGCGGGTTGTGGCCGTAGAACGCACCGCATTGGCCGTTCGGATAGGTCTGGCTGTGATAGCTGTCGAGCACCTGGATTTCATAACGACCCATGAGAAAAACACCGCTGTTGCCGCGGGCCTGGCCATCGCCTTCCGGGACGACGGCCGACGCCCATTCAACGTGGACCTGGCAATCGCCGAACTCTTCCTTGGAGAACATGCCGCCGCTGTCGCCTGCGGGGATGGTTTCCATCACGCCGTTTTCAAGTTTCCACTTCGGCTCGGGGCTGGTCTTACCGCGGAACTTGGACAGATCCTTGCCATCAAACAGCACAATGGCATCCGACGGTGGTGCCCCCGGCACCGCACCCGGCGCAACCACCGGCGGCTGTGGCTCTTCGGCCGCGGACAGTGCCACCATGGAAATCGGCAGCAGACAAAGCATGAGCATCTTCCGGAAATTCACTTCGGGCGTGGTAGGGTGATGAGTTACTGAGTGGTTCATAGAGGTGTGTTTCATAGTGGACTGGCATTCTTTGTGATGAAATCAACCAGCGGTTTGGGATCGTCCAAGCCGTGTGGATGATGGCCCACGCCGGGCTTGTGAATCACCACGATTTCGCCACCCAATTTTTTGTAGCGTTCCTCGACGATGGCGCTGTTGTCCTCCGGCGGCACGAAGCCATCGGCATCACCGACCACGTGGATGATCGGTATTTTGGCTTTTGCAATGTTGGCCAGATTATCCACGGGGTTGAACTTGTAGGCCATCGCTTCCGCCTCATCCTTGAAACCCCAACTCTTGAGCAGCGAATCCCAATTGCCGCTGCTGCCGCCTTTATGCGGGCCTTTGCCGCCAGGCCAGCTCTTGAAATCGCATACCGGCGCATCGCCGTAGATGCAGGCGACTTTGTCGGTGTTGTCCGCCGCCCAGTTGTAGGCGCAGAACCCGCCGCGGCTGAGGCCGATGAGGGCTCCCTTTTTAGCCAAGCCCTTAACGGTAAATGCTTGGTAGAACGCATCGTAGATCCTTATGGTCGCCGGATTGCCGTAGTTATCGCCCGCGCTGACATGGACGTGATGAAACCCCTTTGCGATCAACTGGGGCACACCAGTTCGGTCGGTGAAGGCGTCAGGATTCTCCATGCACCAGGTCCAGGGGTTGCCCGGAGCCGCTTGCTTCGGCTCAACAACCCAACAATCGTGACCCTCCACCCTGAAAAGGTGTCTCTTATACCCGTTCCAAGAGTCAATCTTCTCGTCTGGCCAGGAAACCCCTGCGCTGGTCGTGGCCGGAGCGGCATCCAGGCCGGTGATAGAGACCGCGCCGTCGGCGGCGTGAAGCGCCACCGCGGGCATGAAGACCATGGCGGCGAATGACATACTCGTGATGATGATTTGCATAGGTGTGTTAGATCGGTGGATTTCCCGTAGTTGATCTGTTGCCATGGCGTTCATTTTAGAATTGGAATACTTGTCCTTGATCGGTGCTTGTTTCGTTGCCATGCGGGGATGTCACACAATCAGCAGGGAAATGTCAAGTTTGCTGACAGGTTGCTGACAGTCACCCGAAAGCCTGCTGTCCATTCGGACCGCCAATGCCACTGTGATCGGCGGTTCCTGGAACAGCTCTGTCATGGGGGTGTCGCGACTCTGCATATACGCTCCGGGATCGTCGGTCTTGCTTCAAACCAGAAGTTTCCTCAGAATAGATTTTTCATCGTCAGATCAGCGCCTGCCCGGCAGCATGACAACGATACAATCCAACACTTCCAGATTGCCCATGGATTCAGGTGTCGGCACATGCGGTGTGTGGCTCTCGTGCAGCCAGACATTGAGATAGAATCAGGGGGATTGATTTCATTTGGCATTTCCTACTTGCTCGGCATTACTTCCTTGATCCATTTTGCATAATACTGCTTCTGGAATTTGCATTTTTTGGTGTGAGGTGGACGCTGTTGAAGGCGCCGGACTGTTATGAGAATGGCCGCGAAGAGCCGGGTTGTCATCCTAGGGATTATCAGTTCTCCGTGCAAAATGGCGAAGCCGGCAGGCCATCCTCATTATAGAGGTTGCAACCTTCGACCCGGTTGCAATGTGCATAACGCACGGCCACCGGCTTGGGCACATCGGGACTGGAAACAACAACCCTATTTCCATCAATGACAGCATCAGCCCACACCCACCTCTTGTTTTTTCCAGCAATCGCAAAATGCCGCAGTTTCCCTGTCGGATTCTTGACCACAGGATTCAAACCATCCTTCTTTCCAAGCATCAGCCCCTTCCCGACATGGTCAAAGGCAATTCGGATCTTGGCACCCTCGATCTTCATGCTCTTGTAGAGCGGGCCGCTATAGACAAGATTGTCTCGGCCGTAATCCTTCGCAAGCGCCCACAGCGCCAGACGGTTCCCCACATCAAACTTGTTGGGCGGATGGATGTTGGGGACGGTACCGATGTCGATGGCAACAGCCATACCGGTGTTGATTATGCCAAGGCTTTTGAACTGGTGCATTCGAATGATCGCCTCGCCATCGACGTCTGCCGGATTTGCTGAAATCCCCACGGTATTTGCAAGCTGCACAAAACATACTGGGAAAGCACCTTCGTTCCAGGCACATCGCAAGCCGGTAATCAGCGCCTTCATCTCCTGAAAGTAGTTGGGATCACCACCATTCACGGTGTTCGCCTCGCCCTGGTACCAAAGCATTCCTTTAATAGAAAAGGGCATCAGCGCTTGCGTATGCGTCGTGTGAAATTGGCCGTACCCGGCCCGCTGCTTGTCTTCGCTTTCCTTCAACACGGGCACCGCCTCAAGCCCTTCAGGCGGGATCCATGACTGAATGAAGCTGCCGCCAATCGAATTGTTAAGCAGGCCAATGGGAATGCCCGTTTCCATATGAATTCGTCGCCCGAAATAGAAACCCACTCCGGTAAAGTCGCCAATGGTATTCGGGGAACAAACGTTCCAGCCGTTGCCATGCTTGGAATGACGTATCAGCGGGAAATTCGCCTTTGCCATATCTTCGTCCGCCTTGATCTCCTTCATGGTGAACTCCATATTGGATTGTCCACCACACAGATAGACATCACCCACCAACACATCCGCTATGTTCGCCGGTGCGCTACCGGTTGTAGCAGTGATGATCATTTTCGCCGGCACAATTGAGGTCTTCATGGCGTCAAGCCTGACCATCCACTTGCCATCCTTGTCCGCTTCAGCAGTCTTCTCCTGCCGACCAAATTTGACCGTAATCATTGTGCCAGATTTCGCGGTCCCCCACACCGGCACCGGCATGCCGCGCTGCAGCACCATGTGGTCGCTGAAAAGCTTGTTCACCACCGGGTTGTCCTGCGCCAGGCACGAGGAGCCAAGCGAAAGTATCAACCCCGCGGCCATCCCGTATAACGTGAATGATGGGTGTTTCATGGTTTGCATTTTCGTAAATTTCATGGTTGGTGATCTGGCGGACTTGGAATTTATTAGATCATTCATTTATCATTTCCCGGGATGACCTGAAGTTCCTGGAAGGCGGTGTTTTCGCCGCCGATCTCGCCGGTAATTGGCGAGACCTTCCAGACCAGCCAGCGGAAGGATCCCAGCGGCTTGCCGCCACTGCGGCGGATGCCCGTGGCCTCGAAGGCTTTCGGCTCAAGCTCACGGGTATCAACCGCCATGATCGGCGTGAACACCGCCGCATCTGCAATGTTCCAGCCCGGATCCGCGACGCCATTGCTGCCATAAAGAATGTAGTTCTGTTTCGCACGGTTGCGTCCGGTGAAGGAGAAGGTATTGACCTGCGCCATGTTTTTCGCCTCGGCCAGATCGAGCTTGTAGGCACCGTCCGTCACCCCGTTGGAAAAGATCGGATTGCCATCCTTGCCCAGCTTGCCATCAATCAGCGCAGCCAGAGATCCGTCCACAGTCCGCGGTCCACCGGATGAAATCTTGGCTGGCACGACCGTCGAAACCAGCGGGACTGTCTTGAACTCGGGAGTGGCAAGGGTCTCCACAACGACATAAGCGTAGTCCTTCAGATCAATCGGCAGCGGTTTTCGCTGCCGATTGATTGTTAGGGCCAACTTCTGGCCGGCGGTCTGATCCGCCATGGCAGTGATGTCAGCGATCGTTTTCACCTCTTTGCCATTGCAGTTGGTGATCACGTCGTCCTTCTTCAGTCCCGCCTTGGCCGCGTCACTGGTGGCGGGCACGTCAAGCAGCAGCACGCCGCAGTCGGTTCCATGGGTAACCCGGTCCGCGCTGCCTGCCAGGTCGCGGGCTTGTGCCTGCCACAGCAGTTTTGCGGCCGCGTTGAGTTTAGGGATGGTGCCGGCGAATGTCAGTTTGATCGGATAGGCGTTGCACTCGTAGGGTGGCTTGGCCGGCAATTGGATCTGCAACGAATCGGCGTCCTGGGTGAACTTGAGCGGTTCCGTGGTTCCTAACAGCATCATGCTTTGCAGGCTCTTCAGGTCAACGCGGTGTTTGTTGAGCGTTTTGATTTTCACCACCGCGCCGTCGCCGGGCCAGCCGAGGGTCGTGGCGTAAAGGACGTTGTTCGTCTTGTTACGGGTGAAGCGGATGTCTTTGGCCGAGCCGCTGGAAATACTGTTGAAGTTCTTCTCCCCCTCGCCGAACGCCTCCCAGCTACGGGTGTCGAAGATGGCTTCGCCGATCAGCTTGAAGTCATGCGCCATGACCTTGAGCATGGTGATCACGCCTTCCTCCAACTCGCCATCGCCGGTTAGAGGGACGTTGAGTAACAGGTTGCCATTTTTGCTGACCACGTCGATGAGGGTGTGAACGATTTCAAATCCCTTCCGGTATTCCTTGTTGCGCAGCCAATACCATTCGGCACCCATGGTCTTGTCCGTCTGCCAGAAGTTCTTCTGCAAGGTGCCGGGGAATTCAAACTCGAAGTTCTCAGCACCGATCGAGCCGCCGCCCTTGAAATTGGCCACCGCCTGCAATTTGCCGCCATGCTCCTTGAGGCTCTGGTTGTAGAGGTGCGATACGATCTTGTAGCCTTTGTCTTTGAAGGGCGGTCCACCGTCGGTGTAGTAGAGGTCGGGATGACACCTGTCTATCAGGTCCTTCATCCGGTCCTCGAAGTTCTGCTCGAACTCAGGCGGGCCGACATCCTGCGGTCCTTCGTAACCCGGATCGGTGCTTTTCCATGGCACGCCGTAGAGGTCCTGGAATTTCGGGTCCTGGCCGTCATACGGCACGCCGGCCAGCGGCCCGGTCTTGTCGGCGCCGTGCGACGTCTGCAGCCAGCGGAAGCTTCTGGCGACATGGGAGGCCACGCCGAAATGCAGGCCATTAGCCACGGTGGCCTTCTGCCACATCCCGCAGATATCCTTGCCGGCGGTGGCCATCGAATTCCAGCGCGGCTGGAATTTCGAGTCCCACATGTCGAAGTTGTCATGGTGCGACGCGACCGGGACGACATAGCGCGCGCCGGCGTCCTTGTAGAGTTTGACCAGGCGCTCGGCCTGGGCCTGGTTGAATTTGGATGCCTTGAAGAGTTTGCATAGATCCTTGTAGCCAAATTTGGACGGATGGCCGTAGGTGGCACAATGATACTTATAGCCCTCGCTGCCTTCCTCATACATCCAGCGCGCATACCACGTGGATGCCACGCCGGGGATGCTTTCCGGTCCCCAATGCATGAAAATCCCGAGCTTGCCGTCGATGAACCATTCGGGAATTTGCGCCCGCTTGAGCGATTCGCCGGTCGGCTCATACTTGGCCGGGGCTGGCGCTGGTGTGTCGGCGGCTTGGACCCATGTCAGCGGCACCATGCAGATGGCGCTATAGGTGATGCGATTGATGATGCGATTGATGATGCGATTCATATATATGTTAAGTAAAATCGTTTCTGATCGCTTCAAGTTTCTCTATTTCCGCAACAGACTGAACTTCCATTGGTCATCGAACTTGAGCTGTTGAATCATCCCATCCTTGTCAAAGGCCAGCGGGCCGCTCCAATACTGAAAATCATGTCCCTTGATACCGTCCGGCCGTGACCCCCAGCGGTCGCCCATCCACAGATAGACAATCCCTGAAGGAGTCGGCAGCGTCGCCACATGGGTCTGCTGGGCCTTGATGATGCAGTCGGGCCGGCCCGAAGCAGGAGTGGTAAACGGAGACGGCAGGTCGCGCGCGGAAGCTGCCTTGATATTGATGTTCCCGCGGTAGGTAAACGGCCCCAACGGAGCGGCAGCGGTGTAAACGCGGGCACCGGAACCATCGGTGCCGAAACAACAGGTGTTGTCGAAGAGCAGGTAGTAGATATTGTTGCGCTTGAACAGCGCCGGGCTTTCGCAATTCCCGTCCACGAAATCGCCGGCCTCCTGGGTCGAGGCTAGATAGTCGGGCGTGAGTTTCTCTACTAAAACCGTATGGTGAATAACCGGTTTACCGTTCAAGCTCCAGTCACCTCCGCCAATAAGAGTATACGTGAGATAGCCGGTTCCATCGTCGTCAACAAAAAGTCCCAAGTCGCCGGTGTTGCCTCTGCTCCACTTCACTTGGACATTTGGATTGCTGATGATAAATGGCCCGGTTGGTCGATCCGCAACCGCCACGCCGTACTGGTTATCGGCGTTGTACCACATGACATACTTTCCGGTCCGTTTGTTGAACTTGACGTAAGGACGGAAGTAAATGCGGTTTGGGGCGTTTTTGAGCATTTCCCCGTGTGCAGTCCACGTGGTCAAGTCAGGTGAGCTGTAGCAGACGTAGCGATTGGATTTCCCGAAGCCATCCGTCTTGCCGTAGCGCGTTCCATAAAGATAGAACTGGCCGTCAAAATACTCCAGACACCCGTCATGGGCGTCGAGGATCTCGCCCTGCGTGTCGCGACGTGGCTCGGTATTGCTGATGGTTGCCGTCTTTTCGGCGGCGTGGAGCGTGCTGAGCGGCGCCAGCAGCAGGGCGGTGAGGGTAAGGGATGCCAGTTTGTTTTTCATAATTGGTTTGAAGTGTTCTTTGTTGTGGTGTGATTCATTTATGATTGCTGATCCCTTGTCATGGGATCACCTGCATTTCCTCAAACGTCGTGTTCTGGCCGCCGATCTCCCCCATGGTGGGCGAGGCCGCCCAGACCAGCCAGCGGTAGGTTCCCAGCGGTTTACCCGCGCTGCGGCGGATGCTGGTGGCCTCACATTCGGTTCGCTCGCCGCGGGAATCCACCGTGATGACCGGGGCGAACACGGACGTATCGGAGATATTCCATCCGGGATCGGCGGTGGCATTGCTGCCGTAAAGAGTGAACGACTGCCTGGCCTTGGTATTGCCGGAAGAGTAGGTGTTGACTTGGGCAATGCTTTTTGCCGTAGCAAGGTCAAACTTGAATTTGCCGGTATCAACGCCGTTGGCAAACGACGGGCCGCGGTTCACGGCGAGCTTGCCATCGACAAGCAGAGCGACGGTATCCTTGTTCACATCGGCGCCGTAGCAAGAAACTTTCGCGGGCACCACCGCCGCCGACGACGCGACTGGAAGGGTCTTGAACTCCGGTTTCCCTTGGTTTTCCCTGACAACATATAGGTAATCCGTGAGATCAAACTGCTGCGGTTTCCGCTGCCGATTGATTGTTAGAGCCAGCTTCCGGCCGGCGGCCAGATCAGCCATGCCGCGGATGTCAGCGATCGATTTCGTCTCCTTGCCATCGCAGGCGATGATCACATCGTCTTTTTTCAGGCCGGCCTTGGCAGCATCACTGGTGGCGGGCACGTCGAGTAGCAACACGCCGCAGTCGCCGCTCAGGCCGTAGGCGGCGCGCTCTTCGGAGCCGGCAATCTCACGGGCCTGTGCCTGCCAAAGCAACCTGGCCGCAGGCTTGAGCGCGGGAATTTGCCCGGAGAAGGTCAGCTTGAGCGGATAGGCACTGCACTCATAGGGCGCCTTGGCCGGCAAGGTGATCTGCAAGGACTCGGCGTCCTGGCTGAACTTCAACTTGTCGGTCGTTCCTAACAGCGCAACGCCCTGCAGGCTCTTCACGTCGATGCGGGATTTGCCAAGGGTCTTGATTTTCATCACCGCGCCGTCGCCGGGCCAGCCGAGGGGCGTGACATACAGAGTCGTGTTTGCCTTGTTGCGGGTGAAGCGGATATCCGCCGCTGTACCGCTGCCGATGGTGTTAAAATTATGGTGGCCCTCGCCGAACTCCTCCCAGGTGCGCGTCGAGAAGATAGCCTCGCCGATCAGCTTGAAGTCATGCGCCATGACTTTGAGCATGGTGATGACTTCCTCTTCCAGTTCGCCATCACCGGTTAGAGGCACGTTTAATAACAGGTTGCCATTTTTGCTAACCACGTCGATCAGCGTATGCACGATTTCAAAGCCCTTCTTGTAGTCCTTGTTGTGATTGCGCAACCAATACCATTCGGCACCCATGGTCTTGTCGGTTTGCCAGCAGTGCTTTTGGAGGGTGGCGGGAAATTCAAACTCGAAATTCTCGGCGCCGATGGGGCCGCCGCCCTTGAAATTGGCCACCGCCTGCAATTTGCCGTCGTGCAACTGGAGGCTCTGGTTGTAGAGGTGGGAGACGATCTTGTAGCCCTTGTCTTTGAAGGGCGGCCCGCCGTCGGTGTAGTAGAGGTCGGGATGATACTTGTCTATCAGGTCCTTCATGCGGTCCTCGAAGTTCTGCTCGAAGGCGGGCGGCCCGACATCCTGCGGGCCTTCGTATCCCGGATCGCTGCTGTTCCACGGCACGCCGTAGAGGTCCTGGAATTTCGGGTCCTGGCCGTCATACGGCACGCCGGCCAGCGGCCCGGTTTTGTCGGCGCCGTGCGACGTCTGCAGCCAGCGGAAGCTTCTCGCGACGTGCGAGGCGACACCGAAATGCAATCCGTTAGCCACGGTGGCCTTCTGCCACATTCCGCACACATCCTTGCCGGCGGTGGCCATCGAATTCCAGCGCGGCTGGAATTTGGAATCCCACATGTCGAAGTTGTCGTGGTGGGCTGCGACGGGAACCACGTAGCGAGCGCCGGCCTCCTTGTAGAGCTTGACCAAACGGTCGGCCTGGGCCTGGTCGAATTTTTCCGCCTTGAAAAGTTTGCAAAGGTCCTTGTAGCCGAACTTCGAGGGATGGCCGTAGGTGGCACAATGATACTTATAGCCCTCGCTGCCTTCCTCATACATCCAGCGGGCATACCAGGTGGATGCCACGCCCGGGATGCTTTCCGGCCCCCAGTGCATAAAGATACCCAGCTTGCCGTCAATGAACCACTCGGGCACCTGCGCCTGCTTGAGCGATTCAAGGGTCGGCTCGTACTTGGGCGGACTCTGCGCGGTTTTCTCAGCGGCCTGGATCAGTGCCAGCGGTGCCAGAAAGATGGCCGCATAGGTGGTGTTCTTGATGCTGGTATTCATATTTATGTTAGGTGGAATCGATTGTGAGAATTTGTCGGGGAGCGCCGTCATGCGGGCGTCAGGATGCCCAATACGGTTCCTTTCCGGGCAATTTCGCAAATAGTTTGCCTGCGGGGGCAAGAGGACATGCGGGACGCACGCCTTCCCTGACAGTCATGGTGTTTGGTCAGAAACAGAATGTAGCCCATGCCGGCCTCCTTGGCGGTGCGCGCCCACTGGTCGGTGTCGCACCCGGTCGCCTTGAATACCGCGATGTCTTTCATTCCCGGTGTCCATTCGTTGCCGGAAAACGTGCTGAACGACCAGCAAATGAACATGCCCCAACGGAGGCTCTTGAGTTCTTCGGCCCGCTAGGCGTAATCCACCGGCTCCGCCGCCCGCAACGGCCGCGCCAGCACTGTTAGATCCGAGATGAGTGGGATGATGAGGCGTTTTATGGGGTGGTGTTGGTTGTTGGAATTTGCGTGGTGGGGTTGCAGTGATGGTTTGGGGTTGCCGGCGGCGGGCGCGGAAAAAGTTGCGGGGCCGCCGTTGCGCACCGGCGGCCCCGCGGGGATTCCGGAGAAAACCCATTAACTCCGGAAAGGGGTTCGTGAGAGGTGATCAGTGATCAGTGATCAGTGATTGCGAAAGCCAGCTAAAGCGCTGGGTGCAAGTTCCACTGA
>Ga0209697_10009375_pt1 | contig 10871 bp, 9 predicted proteins | sample AliMusrvi5mmetaG_FD_184115 | JGI IMG/M metagenome (GOLD analysis project Ga0209697, IMG submission 184115) | Freshwater lake bacterial and archeal communities from Alinen Mustajarvi, Finland, to study Microbial Dark Matter (Phase II) - Alinen... | ecosystem: Environmental > Aquatic > Freshwater... | reverse complement strand
AACGGTCTTCGAGAATATCGTTGTATATCCGAATGTGTGCCAGCGTGCTGAATGATAAATCAGAAGTTATGTTGTTGACTCCATTCATAAATCCGTTCATAAAAATGTACATACTTATGCCGAAAGTCACACTCAACGTTGCCACCAAGGTTTGCCTCAATCTCGAAGTGAGGTGAGCAAAGGCAATTTTATTGTTCGTGCTTTTTATCATTGCTTCTTACTTATTACAATCGTTTGATTCTCAGTCAATCCTGATAAAATTTCAACCCATTCGTTGTTTACAATGCCTTTTTGAACAGCTGCTTTTTTACCCTCTTTCAACAGAACAGAATCACCGTTCAACAGATAATTTGACGGAATAATCAGTGCGTTTTTCTTTTCATCGGTTACGATATTGGCTTGTAATTGCGTGTTATACATTATATTTTCAGGCAATTGGGTGAATGTAGCTTCAACAATAAACGATTGATTATTGCTGTCGAAACCCGGATAAATCCGACTTACAATGGCATTGTAGGTTTTCTGTTTTTCGGTATTGAGCGAAACCACCACTTTATTATTCAGTTTTACCCGCGAAATATCTTCTTCTGCCACATACAGTTTGATAATTGGATTTCCTGCACCAATTTTTGCAACTGTTTCACCTCGTTTCACAAACTCACCCTGCTTTTTGTTTACACTGATAATTAGCCCAATAGAATTTGCTGTTAGATTAAAATCTTTGTTGTTACGTTGTTGAATTTTAAGTTGTTCCAATGCATTGGTTTCATTCAACGAAAGTTGGCGTTTTAAATCCGAAAGCGATTTTTCAAGAATGGAAACATTGCTTTTCGACGATTCATACTGCAATTTTATTTTATCAAAATCGACTTGTGAAACGGCATTGGTCTTAATCAGATTTGCATACCGGTTATAATTTGTGTCATCGTTTTGAAGTTGGTTTTTAGCTTGCGAAATCTGAATTTTCAGTTGTTGGATTTGTGCAGAGTTTGCATCGTTTTTTGATTTAGCATCTGAATAATTAGCAGTGGCAGTGGCATATTGAGCCGATTGCACTTCGTTGGAAAGCAAAAACAAGGACATTCCACTTATAACTTTATCGCCTTCTTTGACCAGCGATTTATTCAAATACCCGTCTGCCGCTGAAATAACCAGGTATTCGTCGTTATTGGCAATAAATCCGCTGGCAAAAACTGCATCTACAATGTCTTTACGCTGTGGTTTTGTTTCCTGATTATGTGAACACGAAGTGGCGAAAAGGACGATAAGTGTTCCAAAAATAAGTTTTGTTTTCATATTCTTTGAATATTATTGACGTGAAATAATGGTTGAATAATAATTATAAAGTGTTGATAGTGAGTTTAAATAGTTGTTTTCGGCTTTCAGATAATCTTCCGAAATTTTCAGATAATCATCCATACTAATAATTCCTGCCCGAAATTGTTGATTGGCTATTTGCTCGTTTTGGATATAAAGCCGGTAGTTCTCCTGATTGGTTTGGGCAATCAAACTGCTTTGCGTGAAGTTTTTTATCAGCAAATCATCATTTAAAGCCGCTTTTCGTTTGCTTTCTTCCCAATCGGTTTGGGCTTTTTGGTATTCAATTTTCGACGATTTTACACGGCTGCTGGTTGAGAATCCATTAAAAATTGGCACCTGTAAACTAACACCAAGATATTTGCTCACATACCAGTCTTTGCTGTCGAATGACAAGCCAAAATCCTTCCGGTATTGCTGCTCGCCCATATACCAGCTGGCATTCAATTTTGGCAAATAAGCCGATTTTTGCATGTCAACCTTGTATTTCAGCCCTTTCACCTGAGTTTCGACAATTGCCAGATTTTTATCCGGATTCAGATTTTGATTTGGCGAAACAATTTGCTGACTTTTCAAGTCCAACAAATTCAATTGTAAATCCGCATTTACTTTGAGTCCGCAAAGTATTTTCAATGGTATTTTACATTGATCCACCAGCATTTCAGAACTTGCAATCTGCTGCTGAATATTATTCCGGTTTATTACTGCCTGATTGGCGGAAATGGTATTGATTAATCCCTGTTGTTGTTTCTGACTGGTCAATATCACAATGCTGTCAGCATGAGCCAGATTTCGGCGATTGGTTTCTAATGCTTCCTGTGCAATAGCAGTAGTGAAGTAGAACAATGCAACCTGCTGTTTCAGTGATTGTTTGTAGGCATCTGCTTGCAATTGAGTAGTAAGAATATTATTTTGTGCCAACTTCAATTGCATGTAATTTTGCCAGTTTAGGATTTCCTTATTAACCGTTATTCCGGTGCTGTAATTATATTTCTGACCGAATTGAGCATACATGGTTGTGCCTGGTTTCCCAATAATTTCACCAGGAATGGGCGTTGTAGGTAATTCAATGTTGTATTGACCTGAAAAACTACCATTAATGGACGGCCAAAGGAAACTTTGTGATGTAATTTTGTCGGCTTTTGCTTTTTCAATGTTCAACAAGTACGACTTCTGGTCGGGATTGTTTTTCAGTGCATAATTCCAGGTTTTTTCAAACGAAGAAAGTGTGATTGTGCTTGTTTGATTTTGAGCATGTAAATTGAAAACACTCAGAAAAATCAGCAAGGTTATTGATTTGTATATTCTCATATTCATTTATAATTTAAATCTTTATTGTAAATAGTTTATCGCTTCCAAGTATAGAATTGATTCAATCATATATTTTCCTTTTTTCGTGTCTTCACGCTTAAAATAAACATTATGATAGATAAAGGCAATGTAATATAATTTGCAATACCACCCGGTGGAATGCCATGCAATAATACCGGAGGTTTCATCTGTCCAATTGCCATTCTACCCAGCGTTTCAAAGAATAATATCAGATAAAAAAGAGGAATAAGCATCCTATATCTAAATGCTATTAAAAGTTGAATGAAAGCATAAATCAACTGAGAAAGTCCCCATAAACTAAATGTAAAAATTATATTTTCTGCACCCTTCGATAAATCAAGTCCTGCAATGGAACCAGCTCCACCATCTAGTGCCAAAAAATGAATCATACTTCTAACTGTGCTTACTATTGCCAGTAACATAAACACCCATAATGTTATATTATAGCCTTTGTAATTGTTGTCTACTGTTTTGGGAAATATCCTATTAATGCCAAATGTCGCAATAATGAGTTTCAGTTTGTTCATATTCTTTTCCATATTTTAGTAGTTCTAAAAACCGATTTTGACAGGGTAAGTTTCAATTCATTTTCATTTAATAGCGTAGCCGCACAGGCAACCGATATTCCGTTTTTGGGACTGTACATCGTTCCATTTATCCATTTCCCATTGCTAAGTGTCAAATCGGACAAAATAACCAATCCTATTATAGGACGTTTTCTGAGGTTTTCATTTTCATTTTTCAAGTCCATTTTTGGTTTTCCGCTGGGTTGATTTGGTTCTTTCAGCCAGACAATCTTTCCAAAAAAATTCGATTCCTTTTGGAAAATCTCAATTTGAGCATCGTTGTTTTCATTTATCCACTTTCCGGTGATTTTCTGTTGACTGTGTGCAAAAGAAGAAATGAAAAATGTAAAAGTGAGAATTAAAAATTTGAATTGCATAATTTGTATTTTTGATTTCGGGTACAAAATTAATGGCACAACAATAGCTGTGCAATTCAAAATAGGTTGAATTGAACAAAAGGAAGGTTGAATTGAACAGAATTTATTGGGGAATTTCAATCCATTCTAAAAATGGACTGACTTTAAGGCGGCTAACGATAGCTTTTTCAGGAAGTGAGACGTTTAAATGAACCACGACTTTACGGTTAAAGTAAGGTTCAATGTCTTTTATTGCTGTGCGTGAAACAATCATTTGGCGGTTAATGCGAAAGAAATCTTTCGTAGAAACCGCTTGTTCAATTTGTTCCAGCGTTTTGGCAATCTGATATTTTTCTCCTTTGAAATTCAACATTGAAACCATTTCATTTTCAAGCCACACAAAGGCAATGTCTGAAATCTGAAGAGGGATCATTTTTTCGCGATAACGAACCAGAAAACTTGTTTGCAGCACCGGTTCAGGGTGTAAAAGATTTTTAATTACAGCGGAATCGAAAGTAGTAGTTGAGAAATTCGTTTTCAGCTGTTCCACTTTGGCAAATGCCAGCTCAATATCTTCTTCCTTAAATGGTTTCAGGATATAATCTATACCGTTATTTTTAAATGCCTTGAGCGTATAGTCATCATAAGCTGTACAAAAAACCACAGGGATATTGATCTGAACCAGATTGAAAATCTCGAAACTCAGACCGTCTGCTAATTGAATATCCATAAAAATCAAATCCAGTTTCGACTGATTTTTAAACAGATATGCCACCGATTCTTCAATGCTTTCGCACACATTTACAACCAAGCGTTCCGCATGAGTTTCAATCATATCGCGAAGCAATACGGCTGTTTTCTTTTCGTCTTCAATGATTAATATGTTCATCTTAAAAGAGTTTCAAGGTGGTAATGTAATGTATTTCGGTTTGCTCTATCTGAATGCCATCGGTAATCCCAAGCAATTCGTAGCGGGTTTTCAAATTCTCAGTTCCCAGTCCAAACGATTTGTCAGAAGTATTTTTCGGTTGGTAATTGTTTAAAACTATTATAATTGACGCTTCGGGTTGAAATATTTGAATTTTCAACGGGTGTGCTTCCGAAACAATGTTATGTTTTATACAATTTTCGACCAATAACTGCAATGCAAATGCCGGCAGACTGTATTGTAACGATTCATTATTGATTTTAATTTCCACAGATAAAGCATTTTCGTGCCTCAATTTTAATAAATAAATATATGCTTTCAAGAATTCAAGTTCTTCTCCAAGCGTTACCACAGCTGATTCGCGTTTTTGAAGAATTTGACGATAAACGTCGGATAGTTTTAATATATATTCTTCCGATTGTGGGTCATTATTACGCACCATCGATCTTAACGTGCTCAGACTATTAAACAAAAAGTGTGGATTCACCTGTTGTCGAAGCTGATTGAGTTGTGCTTTCAGATTTTCCGACTGAAGCGAGATATTTTCTACCCTGAATTTTTCACGCTCTTTGGCAGACCGAAGACTCTGAATAATTGCAATATAAAGTATGGTGCCAAGTAACAGTCGCAAACCAATTATCCATTGCCAGTTATTATCTGGCAGTTTTATGATTGGTCGAAGATATAAATGAGAAATGGTGGAGAAAACAATTATCAATGCAGCACTAATACTCACAATTGCAAACCATCGATTTATTGGATTTGAAATATTTATCAGTTTTTCAAGTACTTTCCAGAGCAAAATCAAAAATAGAGTGGCTGAGAGCCAAGTGCTAAGAACCGAATACCATTCATAATCAGTTTCAAAAGAGCTATTGCTCAGAATATTTATTCCGGGCAATACCAGCGAAATGATATAAGGCAGGTATTTTTCAATTTTGGTCATAAAACAAGGATTTAAAACAGCCGTAAAGTTACATAATTTTTGAAGTAGAAAAAGAATTCTATATTTTTTTGTAATTTTGCATGCTTTATTAATCATACCCAAAAGGATAATTATGGCAAGTCAATTCGGAAAAACTTGGTGGGGCGAACATTGGTTGCGCTCCTTAGAAAACGTAGATTACGACAACCGCTTGCCGCGAGGTGCTTCGTATGCCCGCAACGGCTATGTGAAAGAAGTGAAAATCAAGGAAAACATGATTAACTCCAAAGTTGCCGGTAGTCGCCCTTCGCCTTACAAAGTCAATTTGATTGTGCCACCTTTTTTCGAGGAACAAGTTGAAAAATTGATGACCAAGATTATTGAACGTCCGGCTTTGATTTCCAAATTGTTGAACCGTGAACTTGATCCGGAAATTCTGACAATTGCCGAGGAAGTGGGGCTTAAAGTTTTCCCAAAGCAGTGGACTGATTTCAAAATGCAATGTTCCTGTCCCGATTGGGCTGTGCCTTGTAAGCATTTAGCGGCAGTAATTTATATGGTGAGCCGCGAAATTGATAATAATCCTTTCCTCGTCTTCGAAATTCATAAAGTAAATCTGCTTGAAGAATTAAAAAAACGGGGTATTTTCATTGCCGACCAAAAGAAAACTGAGATTCCTTTGCTATCCAAATTGTTGAATGTTAGAAAATTAGTTGAGATTGATTTAGATCCCGAACAAGTTTACACACGAATAGATTTTTCGCAACTTCAAAATCTGTCAGAAGCATTAGTTCAATTATTACCCGATTCGCCTCCGTTTTATCCCGGAGCTAATTTTCGCGAAAAGTATGCAGCCCAATTTCTGCGCAATACCAAAGAAACAAAACGAATTCTGGCTAAAAAGTTAGATTTTGATGCAGTTTTTTCATTACCAGCAAAAACCGCTGAGATAAATCATCATACAACTATTTCAATATCAATTGATAATAATAACTGCTTGGTGCTTAACGGCGAAAATCACAACTTGAAAAAGTTGGAGCAACTGATTCCGGCTGTTTTCCGACTCAACCCCGATCACTTGCTCGATTATCAACCTTCGGTGGCTGCTTTTCACAAAGTATTATTTGCCTCTATACATTTATTGGCAAACGGAATGGTCATTCCACAAATCGTTCAGCTTGATAGTAAGGAGTTTATTATTCGTTGGTTGCCAGCTTTGATTGATAATCAAGTTCGAATATTGACCGAAAAACTGACCAACATACTTCCACCGGATTTATTATTGGCTACAAAAATTGTTCGAAAAATTGAACAACAATTACCAATTGAAAATCAGACTTTTGAATTACTTTCGTTGTTCATTTCTCGGTTTGTGCCTCAACTTTCAAAACCTACCTATGGCGATTTGTACGAAGACTTATTCTTTAAAAACAAAGCCTATTCTTTCAATGGAGTGGGTGAAAATGCCATTAGTGGCGGCATAAAAGTCTGGCTCGACCGTTATCACCTGACTACCGAAACTTACAAACCGATTATTACTGTTACCGAACTTGAGAACGAACAGTTTGAAGTACAAATTAGTATTCAAGATAGTTTGGATGCCGATAAATTACCAATTTCGGTATCTAAAATTTTGAAGGAAAAACAATACGAAAAACAACGGTACAAAATTCTACAAACACTTTCGTTACTGTCACCCTTTATTCGTGGATTAGATACTCACATTAACCTTGGTGCTAACCTGCCAATGATTTATGATGCCAATGATTTTGCACCATTTTTGATAGAAATACTCCCCGCCATTCGATTATTAGATATTAAAATTTTGCTGCCAAAAGCCTTGCAAGAGTTGCTTAAACCCAAAGTTTCGGTAAAACTTAGAAAAAATGGTGATACGCAAGGATTTATTCGATTGGAACAATTGCTTTCATTCGATTGGCAAGTGGCAATTGGTGACACGATTATTTCGCCAAAAGAATTTGAAAAAATGATGAAAAATGCATCAGGTCTTTTCAAATTTAAAGAAAACTATATTTATGTCAGTGATGCTGATATTGAGAAACTGCACAAATTTTTCACGGAAGATAAACCGCTGAATTCCTATCAATTACTTCAATCGGCATTATCGGAGGAATACGAAGGCGCACCTATTTTGATCACAAACGAAGTACGGGATTTAATTCGTGAGCTCACTTCTATTAATGATATTCCGCTGCCGGAAGGTTTGAATGCCCAACTTCGACCTTACCAGCATCGAGGTTATTCGTGGATGTACCGCAACAGCCGCATTGGTTTCGGAAGCATACTTGCCGACGATATGGGACTCGGAAAAACAGTACAAGTAATTTCTATCTTGTTGAAATTCAAGGAAGAAAAAGCCATTGACGACAAACACAAAGCCTTGATTATTGTTCCAACAGGATTATTAACTAACTGGCAAGCAGAAATTCAGAAGTTTGCACCTACCATTTCATCGCATATTTTTCATGGCACAAGTCGGGATTATAAACTGTTCGATGCCGATGTAATGCTCACTACTTATGGCGTTTTGCGCAGTGATACCGAATTGCTGAAAAAGCAAAAATGGCAAGTAATGATTATCGACGAAGCACAAAATATTAAAAATCACGATACAGTTCAAGCAAAAGCCATAAAAAGTATTCCTTCCAATATTCGCATTGCCATGAGTGGAACGCCGGTTGAAAATCGGCTCACAGAGTTCTGGTCTATCATGGATTTTGCCAACAAAGGTTATTTGGGAACGGTAAAATCGTTTAAAACAGATTTTGCCGAACCGATTCAAGTATTTAATGATGAGCAAATTGTAGCCAAATTTCGAAAAATTACATCGCCATTCATGATGCGCCGGATGAAGTCCGACAAAAGCATTATTTCCGATTTGCCCGATAAAGTGGAACAAAACCAATTTGCACTACTAAGCAAGCAACAAGCTGCACTTTACGAAAAAACCATGCGGGTAGCAATGGAAGAAATCGATGGATGTGCCGATGATAAATCGCTGTTTAAAAGACAAGGATTGGTATTGCAAATGATATTGGCACTAAAACAAATATGCAATCACCCCACTAACTTTCTTAAAAACGGACAATTTGACCCGTTACTTTCCGGCAAAACGGAATTACTTTTTGAACTACTTGATAGTATTGTAGAAAGTGGTGAAAAAGTATTGATTTTTACCCAATTCCGCGAAATGGGTGATTTGTTGGAGCGTTTTATTACAGAGCGTTTTGGTGAACGACCCATGTTTTATCATGGTGGAAGCAGTGTGAATCAGCGCAACGAAATGGTGGAACGTTTTCAGAATAACCGAGCTGATAAAATCTTTATTCTCTCGCTCAAAGCAGCTGGTACAGGTTTAAACCTTACTGCCGCTTCACATGTCATTCATTATGACCTTTGGTGGAATCCGGCAGTAGAGAATCAAGCCACCGACCGTGCTTACCGTATCGGACAAAAGAAAAACGTGATGGTTCACCGAATCATTACCAAAAACACCTTTGAAGAGCGCATTGACGAAATGATTCAGAAGAAAAAGCATCTTGCCGACATGACCGTTGCTACCGGTGAAAACTGGATTGGCAAACTGAGTAACAAGGAATTAAGGGAGATTTTTGGGTAATTTTACTTTACCAAATTAGGGAAAAGTCATATTAACAGACAAGATTAACAGGATTTACATGAAAGAAATTCTATTTTTTTTGCGTTTCCCAACCTATAAATCCTGTAAATTCTGTCAAAAAAACCTTGTAAGTTTAATTTGGTAAAGTTGAAGCAAACACAATTTGTTAAGCAAATTGGAAAAATGTGACGAAAAATATTTTTTCAATACACGAACCCAAATAACCATAACGGGATTTTATTTCCCCATCCAATTTCTAAATTATCGGCTGCCACAAAGCTGTTTTTGCATGTCTTTAATTTGCTCAAACGATTTGTTTTTTCCACCAATTTCAAACGTATATTTTTCATCCACCAGAAAATCACCTTTTTTGGCCGCACTAATCTTGTGCGCTACTAGCAACTGATTGACAAAAAATGTTTCACGCACACTCCCCTCATCAACCTTATCAAAAGTTAATGTGTATTGCAAATTGCTATTGTTCAGGTATATTTTATCCGGCTTTGTAAGTATACTCATGCCTTTGTTTGGGCACAAAAAGCATATTAATAAGTTTTGCTTTAACTAAATCACTCAATATTGGGTGTGTATGGAACTTGAGAAGCAAGTATCATAAGCAACTTCTTGATGCAGTACACCCCATTAAAATCAATTTTTCAACCGAAGTTAAGTCTGTTTCAATCACCACATTCATCAATTTCATAAATTTTTTTTTGAGCCTTTCGCGGTAAAAAGGATAATAGCCCTGTTCCAAATATGCTTTGAAAAATGGTAGTATTTTACTTTAGAAGTAATGTTTGTGGTAATTTGCTATGATTACTAAGAATTTCTTCCAACGAAATAGCCGGAATGGTTATCACATTCTCTAGTGCCAAATACTCCCGAAACGAAAGCCCATGCAGCTCAAACTTCACAGCCCGGCGACTCAAGTCGGGATACGATTTGTAAATTTCCAGAATGGACGAGCCTGTAAATACAATATGCAATTCGGGAAAGTAATCGTAAATCGTTTTTAATTCATTCGCCCAGTTGGGATAACGGTTAATTTCATCAATAAAAATATGTGTACCACCAAAAGCACAAAAATGGTCGCAAAGATCGGTAAGCGTATTCTTCGAGAACCATAAATTATCCAAACTCACGTAAAGTGCCTTTCTCTTATCGGCAAATGTTTCCTTGATGTGCAACAACAGCAAAGTAGTTTTTCCGACATCACTACTCCGATAATACCATTGTGCTGATTATTAGATACCGCAAAGAGAATAATAGTTATTGCTATAACTAAAAAATACTATAAATAGTTATTCAGATAACGAAATATAGCCTATTGTTTTAGAATGAAAGTCTTATTAAACTGACCGATTGGTTGCCTAAACAAATTATACCAACTGTACAATTAAAACAGTCCAAAACTCTTTATACCACTATTGTTGATACCGATTGAACCGAAGCTATAATTCCGATAATTCGGAAGATTATCAAGTAGCTCTAGATTACGTTTTTTCGGATGACACATCCCGTACAACGGGAACAAATAATATAGTCAAATAAGACGAAGTTGAAATTGGATTACATTATTTCCCAAAAAACGGGATGTCCACTTCGTGCTCTATCTGCAATCGGTATTACAATTCGAATAAATAAAATGCTACATTTATTTTTTAATAATTAAAACAAACATAAACACTTAATATGCAGCTATATAAATAATTTATTAAAAGAAACTAACAATTCACAAGAATTATTTTTGAAATATATTACAAATATTTTAAAAATATTTTGTTTTTATTGTATATTATCTAAATAA
>Ga0209697_10009371_pt1 | contig 10879 bp, 12 predicted proteins | sample AliMusrvi5mmetaG_FD_184115 | JGI IMG/M metagenome (GOLD analysis project Ga0209697, IMG submission 184115) | Freshwater lake bacterial and archeal communities from Alinen Mustajarvi, Finland, to study Microbial Dark Matter (Phase II) - Alinen... | ecosystem: Environmental > Aquatic > Freshwater... | reverse complement strand
ATGTCAACTATGTCAACAAGGAGATATCTCAACAGTGTCAACTAACCATATTTTTGTTAACCGAGGGGTTGACGAAAGAAAATAGGGATAAAATCGTGTCACGAAGACTGGATAAACACAGGGAGAATGTCTTATTTGATGTTTGATTAAAGATAGTTATGGATGGTTAGCGGTTTGAACAGGTCAATGAAATTTCAGTTTGACTTGATTATCTGTTGTTGCTATTTTCAAAATAATTGAGACAACTCTACTATGAGTTGAGCTCGTGGCCCTAGCAAACTTACTGCTAGGGCTTTTATTTTTGATGGTAATTTCGTTATTCAGACAGATAAGCAGAGCTATAAGCTGGTGGCCAGTTTTCAATTGTAGATTGCTGAAATACTATTTCTTTCTGGTCCATATCCCAACAGCTACCACGGTATCAGCAGGAGTTACGTGACGATAAACAATCTCCATAGTGTCTTTGTCGATTAGCTTACCTTCCAGGAAACCATCTTCATCTGCATAATATATGGTCTTGTTATCATGTCCAATCGCAGCAACAAAATCCTCAGTAGCTTTAGCTGACTTGAAGGTACCATGCATTATCCGTCCTTGTTGCTTAGTTATTACGGCTTCAGCGATAAGAGTATTGAAGGCATCCTTATGATGTGTCTTGGAACCTGGTTCCTTTCCTTTTAATAACAACCCAGCCTCACTCTTAGTGGTCCAGCTTCCAACAAGGTTTGGGATGTCCGAGTCAGCCATGCAGACTGAAACACAGAATAGAGTAGCTATCAGCATGGGTACAACACAAATCAATTTCTTCATTTTAATCATCCTTTCCTAACAATATTCCCTCAATTTTGACTCTTGGAGATGGTGGCAGACTACTTTGCTATAGCATGAATCCTTAAATATAAGAACGACACTAAAGGTCGGAGAATTCTGTTGGCTATAGACTAACACCAAAATAAAATGCTTTACCTCCTACACTCATATACGGAGTGGCTAATATTCCTGTCTTATCTGTTCTATCAAACTTCAAACTACCATCTCTCTTAAACCATATAGATTCTCTACGATTCAGTATTAAACAAGCCTCGAACTCATATTCCTTTGCCATTGAAGCGGCATATTCTAATGCCTTTTCTTCATTATCAATTTCATCTGGGATTTGGGCTCCCAAGTAGATTCCAGCGCCAGGTTTCAAGATTAATTCCATTGCTACAAGCTCATCCAGCCATTTGTTCAAATCATCAAGGTCTTTTTTGTTAGCCTGTCGAACTTCATCTAAGTCTATTTCTAAAACCTGAATTAATTTTCTTATCATTTCATCAGTGCCTGCGCCTTCTCTCTCAAATGTAACAATTCTATTGGCCCATTTTTGAGGATTCAATCCACAAAGTTCTGCTGTTTCTCTAAAATTTAGTTTTTTCTCTTGTCTCTGATGACCTATCAGCTTCCTTAGATGCTTATTCATAAGAGCCTCCTAATGAGAATCCACGAAGAGTTACAGTGTTAGTCTCTAAAAACAAAAAAACCATCCAGCATCTAAGCTGAGATGGCTTAACCTCTCACAAACTCTTTAGCTGGATTTGTTAATCGCCCAGCAAGCTGTCAGTCAAATCGGCGATGTCTGCAATTTATAACCTTAAAGAAACAAAATCAAGCACAACAAAATAAAGGAAAGGCTCGTCCATGTAATGATACTCGACCATTTTTTCTTATGTTCAACTTGAATCGACCACAGTAGTTTTATTCATTGCTTCCAAAAACCTCTCAGAATCGATTACAGACACCTTAATCAGCCTCCAATGGTCCACTTCGAACAATTAACGGCTAGATTATTCAAGCCTTACTCTTTGGTCCCAAAAAAACTTTTTTAGAAACACTGTCTTTCTTTAGGGGGCCAAATAATTAGTGAAATGAGGTCAGGAAATGAGAATTGATTTAAGTGATGTCAAGGCCGGAGAAAAATTGTACCGGTGTGGCGGAGCAATAGTGTACCACTTGGGGCCGAAAGAAGAGGTCCTGTTGGACCCCTCATCTTGTTTTAACCGGATCTGTGTTTCAGTTTTGAGCATTCTCGTCTAATGACTTGGCAACCCGTTGTCGTTGCCGTTTCTTGCTTTGGTTGAGCCGGTAGCTGTCCCCGTTCATCTCCAGGATATTCACATGATGGGTGAGCCGATCAAGCAGAGCCCCGGTCAGGCGCTCCGAGCCGAACACCTCCGTCCATTCGTCAAACGGCAAATTGCTGGTCACCAAGATGGAGCCTCTCTCATAGCGTTGGCTGAAGATCTCGAACAACAACTCTGCGCCAGTCTTGGATAACGGTACGAAGCCAAGCTCATCAATGATGAGTAGTTTATAAACTGCGAGTTGCTTCTGCAGACGCAACAGGCGTTTGTCGTCTCGTGCTTCGAGCAGTTCATGGACCAGCGCCGAAGCCGTGACAAAACCTACTGACAGGCCTTTCTGACATGCGGCCAGTCCTAGTCCAAGAGCGATATGCGTTTTGCCCGTCCCGCTGTTGCCCACAGCAATAATATTCTCTCGACGCACAATGTATTCACATCGGGCAAGTTCGTTAACCAATGCCTTGTTCAGAAGGGGTAACGCCATGAAGTCGAAACTGTCGAGGCTCTTCACCGTTGGGAATCGAGCTTCTCGGATTCGCCGTTCCACCATGCGCCGCTCGCGGTCAATCAATTCCAACTCGGACAAGCGCAACAGATAGCGAGGGTGATCCAGCCCTTCGGCGGCGCATTGCTGAGCTACCTTGTCATACTCCCTAAGGAAAGTAGGCAGTCTCAGGGCCTTCAAGTGATGCGACAGCAGCAGTTGTGGGGTCTCGTTCATACCGCCACCTTATTGAGCAGTGACAAATAGGCATTGGTTGCTGTCGTCTTCACTTGAACTCTTGGAAGGTAGGGATAAATATCAAGATTGAGTCTTGGGGGCTTTCGTTCAATACTGCATAGTAGCAAGTGCTTTACTGCATCGAAGCCGATAGCGCCCAATTGTAAAGCTTGTTTGACTGCGGCTTCGGTTTCCTCTGGGGAGAAGGTTTCCATCAAGCGTAATACCTGAACGTACTCTCGTTTGCCCACATATCCCAGACGTGCTTCAAGTAAGCGCCGAAAGGTCGGAAAGACTTCTGGTAACTGCCAGCCAACAAGAGGCGCAGCCTGGTCCAGGGCATTGATCTTCTGCTCCAAAAGCGCCAGATAGTGAAGGGGGTCGAAGATAAAATCCCCCTTTTCGTACGAGCGATCGTGGCGGGCGATAAGTTCAGTTCCACAGTATATTTCGACTCGATCGACATAGGCTTTGATCAGTACCTTGCGGTGTCCATAGGCGACCGGAACAGAGTAGTCGTTACTTCGGTAGCGCACCAGCGACTGAGAACTTACCCTCGTCGGATTTTTGACACAGGCGTCGTATGGGGTTTCTGGTAAGGAGAGGAAAACCGCTAAATCTCGCTTTAAGCGCTCACCAATGGTTTCATTATGCCCGCGTAACGTGTCCTGTTGCCTTTGCCTGCAGCGTTTTTCCAGGTAGGTGTTGAAGTCAGCGTAACTGGCAAAATTCGGGATCGGGACCATGAAGTTCCGCCGGGAGTATCCCACCAGTCCTTCCACCTTGCCCTTGTCGTTGCCTTTAGCGGGACGACCGAAACGGTCTTCGAACAGGTAATGGGACTGTAGTTCGGCAAAGATACGCGAACGCACTCGTTGTCTGTTACCAAGAATGCGGGCGACCGCAATCTTTGTATTATCGTAGAGAATGGATCTCGGAGCCGCCCCGAAGAATGCTAAGGCCGCATTATGGCCGTCACAGAAGGCTTCAGACGTTTCCGCCGGATAGGCCTTGATGAAGCAGGCGTCACTGTGGGGCAGGTCCATAGCGAAAAAATGAGTTTTCTGCTCGACACCGCCAATCACGACCACCGCTTCACCGAAGTCTGCCTGGGCGTGGCCTGGTGGATGGACTAGGGGAATAAACACTTCACGAGAACGCAGAGTCTGTTCCCTTACATATTCTTTAACAATTGTGTAGCCGCCGCAAAAGCCATGCTCGTCGCGCAGCCGTTCCAGGATGCGTTTGGCCGTGTGATGTTGCTTCTTGGGGCGCAGCCGATCATCAGCCAAAATAGCGTCAATGACTCCCTTAAAATTTTCAAGTTTGGGATATTTGATGGGCTTTGATCGTTGATACCCAGGCGGGATGGAAAAACTGAGAATCTTCTTCACGGTCTTCCGGTGAATTCCAAACTGCGTAGCCGCTTCCCGAATGCTCATGCCCTCTACGTGGCACGCACGACGAATTCGTTGATACATTTCCACGCTGTACATCCCTCCGCCTCCCCTCTTGCCCGATATCGGACAGACTAGAGGAAGGCATTAATGCGGTACACTTTTATACCGCCGCAACCGAAAAATTAGGCCGCTTTAGAGGGACACTATTGCACCGGCGTTAAGACTAGAGACAAGAATTCTTTTGAAGTAAGTTCCTCTCCCTTAATTTTGATTTCTTCAATATGTGTATCAAAATTATCTTCAGGAATGCTGGCAATCTGTTGCCATCTGGAGGATTGCAATCTAGATATTCCCATATCGTCGAGTTTAGGAATCAAAGTATCATGATGATACTTTGATTTTCTATCTCCTCCATGCTGAACTGTTTCTTGTAGGATTTCTCCAGCCTTCCTCTCAGCCCTGATTTTTATCTCTGCACATTGATTCTGCATAATCAAACTTTCACCAGATTGCTTGATGTACAGTCTCATAGCCTCAGCCTTATCTCTAATCTGCTTTACCTCATCAATGGATACAGCTTGTTCTAGGGCTTTTCTGGCTTGATTGAATATTACTAAATCCAAGGTTCAGGACTCCTTTTGTCAATGAACATACGTTGACAGGATTCATTAATATTTTTTTATCAAATAAAGAATGAAACGTCAGATGATTTTATAGACTGACTTTGATTATGTGGGATTTGTTTTGATGAGAAGGAGAGGAGGAGGTTTGATAGAGTCTTTTGTCAGTTTCTTGCAGGATGCGTTTTTCTGACAAAGAAGTGAAGAGGTAGACGATTTTCAGTTAGTTTTGATTTTTCTCGATGTCAGATTGACATGTAGCTATTGGGTCAATCTGAGGTGTAAGAGAAAATACTCCTTACACGTCAAATTGACATGTGTAAACTACCAAAATTCTAGTTTTTATTGGGTCAATCTGACATGTATTATATAAGTTACCATGTACATAGAAAACGAATGAAACAGCAATCTACTATCTAACTCTTATCAGATATCCAGAATAGTCAGTACCATTATCAATTGAGGCTACCAGAGATGGATGAACATCTTTTGTTTTAAAGCCATGGTTAGGATAAACATTTTTACCAGGAGGTTGTTGTCCAACAGGTTTATAGTCTCCATCAGGATAATTCATCCATCTATTGCTAAATCTGTATTTTCCACAATGATGAATAGTTCCAGGTTCAATCACATCAAAAAAACCTAGCTCCCATGCAATAATACGTCCTCTGGTAGCGCTAGATTCTGATAGACCACGTGCTACAAGTTCATTGATTGTGAGATAGAACTCTCCATTATTTTTTAGACAGGGGATAGACGATTTCACACCTTTACGTTTGTTCTTTTCCCTGGGTTCATACTCAAGCTTGTTTAAGATTGATAGAACAACAAGCGTAGACTTTCCATCTAGTTTTGCAAATGCTCTAGAGTTAAACATTCCTCTGCTCAAGATTTTAAAATTTCCCCTGTTTCCTTTAGCATCCTTATCAATCTCATTACGAAACTGGTCTACTGATTTAACCTCTTTATTTTTCATGGTACCGTCCTCTAACAGTGAGACCGTCCTATTAACATTGGAAATGCGTGGTGACTCAGGTAGGACGGTATAACCTGGTAGGTAGCTAACCCTGTCACCACGCTAGAAACAAAAAAATCACTGTAAGAAAGACATCGGTTGAGGTTTATTTAATTTGAGATTCTCAGACAGGGTAATCATGGGAATTAGATGAATAAGAAAATATGAAAGAGTTGTACAGCGACAATTACGTTTTGTGAACCATAGGAACTGGAGTCTATGAAGGATGCCTATAATCAGGTTTTCAGGAAGTGTTTACAGGAGATTTGTGGAACTCAGGAGAGGGAACTAATGGTAGAGTTTAGTAAGCAGAATGCTGATTATCCAAGAATAAGTGATTTCAATATATCCCATGAAATCAGTTAACTAAAATTATCATCTAAAATGTAAACACCTCTTGAGGTAGTTTTGAGGAATTACTACTTTCAATATTTTCTACGAAGATAGTACCTCAGATTACCAGAATTACTTTCTGATAGACCTTAGTTTCAAGTTTATCTTCTCAACATCAAACAACTCCGAGTCAAAATCATCTCCAATCCATTCTATCCTTTCATCGTACTCAGGGTGATTTGGGTCATTGAGAACATCAAGAAGGTCTACATAGCCCCACGGACCACCACAATCTTCAATGGGACCTGAACGCTTACCAGTTAAACAAAAGGGATATTTAACGGAGCTATCATTAGGCAAAATCTTTTCTACCATTATGATGTGTTCCCAGTTATCGCCAAAATCATAAACGTAGAAGAATTTTTCCTTCTCTTGTAAATTCAATTTATTTAGACGGTATTTTCTTTCATCCAAAGCGTCTTCATCTTCAGAGTCACCGTATGAAACTCCCTTGACGATAAATTCATGAAGATGGGAGTCAGTCCATCCCATAACCTTTTGTATTGTTGTGTGTAAAACCTTGAGAGTAATGTCGCCCTTGACCTGAATTCTTCTCCATATTGAAGGTTTGACATCTTTAAGAGTGATTTTCAGTTGATAAATGATGCTGCTAGGTTTTGCTACAATGGTTGATTCATCTTTTGGTTTTTTCGGCATTTATTCTTCCTCACTTGAAAAGCTTACCGGACCTAAAAAATGTCTGCTTCAATAAGGATGGGATATATGGATAATAACTTTTTATCATTAGTCGGAACTCTAAAGAATTCCAAGATTGATTTTTATATTGAAAGGTCAGGTCAGCATCTGTCCTGATAAAGGATTTATTCAGGTCAGCTTAGGCTCGGTCTAAATACCAATCCCTTAATCCAGTAGAATAAGCGTCCGTAATATTCATGTAAAGCTATCCGCGAAATTACAAGGGCATCTTCATATGGAATAAATGATTTATAACTCCAGACAAGAGTGTTGTTGAAATCACAAGGGCACGCAATCGGATTGGTTCCTTCATTCCTAAAGAGTTCCATAGCCCTCGGGATGTGATAGGCTGAAGTAACTAGCGCAAAGGGATTAGCTCCGACTATAGGCTTGAATGCCTTCACCTCATCCACAGTGTCCCAAACTCCCGTCTTTACTATCATCGCATCCTTCGGGACACCAAGTTGCAAGGGCAATTCAGCCATAGCATCCGCCGAACTGTAACCAGAGCCCGATAGCACTAAACTTGCGTTTGGAATTTCACGCCACAGACGGATTCCTTCCATGAGTCTAAAAATTCCTTGCCCCCATCGGTCCGCTACACTTGGACGATTCAGAATTGGTTCACCACTCAGGACTACAATGTATTTTACACCAGCTTCTTTGAGCTGTACAGGGTTGGCGTAAGTACCCGCCTCTGACTGAAGGCGATTCAACAGAACCAACCCCGGCCAACTCAGAGAAAAAACAAACAGTATTATTCCAGCTAGGTAGACAAAGACTGTTCCCAGTCTTTTTGGGCCCTTGAACCGAAGGATGAAGGCTATCAGCAGGAATAGTAGCGTGGCTCCAAGGGGGTACATGGGCCATGGGAGGATGTGCTTGATAATATAAATCAGGCTGGTCATTCCTTTTTCCACTAGATGTATTAGATGCTTTAATTATTCATTAGATGGCAGAGAATCCGGTTTTTTACTTCTGGTTCAGTAACCTATGATTTGATTAGTAACTCCAAGCTCATCTTTCTCTGTTCCAACTCATCAATCTTCAACTTGAGTTCGCTTAATTCTTTGTCAATCCTTTTCAATTCTGTTTTAGCTTTCTTTTTTAATAATATATCTCTCCCAAATTTCTCCTCAGCTAATTTTTCAACTTCAGACCTTAATAACCTTAGATATGGACTACCATAAATACTTCCTTCTCGAAACTGTAGTTTACCAGCATTAATCGCATCTATAATATCATCCGTAGTCAATCCAAATTCTTTAAATGCGGTCTTATCGCTAAGTGTTCCGTCTTTTTGTGTCCATTCACTATTTGAATTATTTGGACTCATAGTGGCTTTCGTTTAGCATGAAGGTCCGCAATCATCGACATTTCATGAGACTCTTTCAGGATACAAATCCTATGGTCTTGTAACCAGCATGACTTGCTTTGAGTCTTGATTCATCAGCTAACGCCATCACTAAGTCTTTGTGAGTAATATTTTTCCTGAAAGCGAACCTGTCCCTGACTGTCTTGAAGTCTCCTGGAGTAAGACCTGAAAGACTTTTAAGAGACTGGACTGAAGAGACATCAATAGATTTGTTGACCAAGGGAGCTAACAATTTTTCATAGAAAATTAGATTTCCGTCACTCTTCAAGTATCCAAACTCTACTTTATGATTAAATCTCCTTAAACTTGCATAGTCTAGGTCCTTCAGCCTGTTAGTAGTAAATATCTGGATGCCTTCGAAAGATTCCATCCATGTCAGGAACTCATTTGTAAAACTTAACTCCCAGGAGTGATTAGCACGGTCTCTATTGAATATAAGTGAATCAGCTTCATCAAATATCAACACAGCTTCCTTTGACTGAGCCTCTTCATAAGCATTTCTAATGTTTTGTTCAGTCTCGCCAACAAATTTTGAAAAAACGTCACTGGCTCTCTTCACAACAATTTCTCTATCAAGATGAATTGCTATGTACCTGGATAGTTCACTCTTACCAGAGCCTGGAGGTCCATAGAACAACAAGGACATGGAAACAGGAGCATGTGGATTTGGTTTCTTGGAGAATTCGTTGAACAGAGTAAGCTCTTCCAACAGGACATACTGATTGGTTTCTAAAAGATTCAGTCCATCCAGAGTGAAATCTTCATGATTAAAGTTACTATTCCTTCGACTATTACCACCTCTACAAAGACGAACATGTGATTCCAGAGTTAGGATGACAGATTCCTTTAAATCCTCATTACAATGATTCTTTGCTTCAGCTACCTTACGTATTGCTTGGTCAATAACACCTGCACTTACTTCAAATCTGTTGGACAGGTATTCAATCTCAGAGTCTTTCAAGAGAGGCTGTAACTGGTATTTCTTGATGATATTCTGCCAGAGTTGGATACGTTGTCGTCTATTGAATGGCTTAAAACCTAGACTAAAACAGAATCTCCTGGCAACCGACTCTTCAATATTCTCTACTGAATTGACAGTCCAAATCATCCTGATGCCAGGTTTTTCCAGTATGTCATGAATCCAAGGCTTATCTGGAGTCTCTCCAGACAAAGACCAGGAGTTCTTGGTATTCAGTATAGAATCAAAATCATCAGCTATTAGTAACGCATTGTCAGTCTCACTTATCATGTTCACAGAAGCTGTAATAGCAGCTCTACGGGAAGATGGGCTTTCTTTTCCCTGAACATCAAGCTGATAAGCGGTTAAACCAAGTTTCTTGGCAATGCCGTAAGCATAGCTTGTTTTCCCGGTTCCTGGTGGTCCATACAACAGGAGATGTGTTGATGACTCTGGTTTATAGGAAAGCTTGTTTAAAATGCTTCTGGTGATTGCTCTGTCTATCGTGTGGGATTCAAGAGGTATAGACTCGCATCTAACCAATTTTGTGAACTGGTTCCTAAACTCTCCTGGATTCAGGTCCTGCAACTGTTGTTTGAATAGTTGCTCTAACTCAAAGCCTCTATCGTTATCCTTGACCAAGATTCCAATTTGATGGAGTTTACCGTTAAGGGCCTTTACTAAAGTTCCTTGGTCACAGTCTAGGATAGCAACTAGCCATTTCCGACCCTGGTAACGGTTACATTGCAGATGAGTTTCAAAGAAACTATAGAACTCGTTATAGTTGGCCAGTATGAACAGGAAGAGGCACAGCTCGGTTTCAATATCATCAAGATTGAACATCCTCTCAAATTCTCTTATGTTCTCCTCAATGGCAGTAGATTCATCATAAGCCAACTCATTGAGACGTACTTCCAGTAGTCGTTTGGCTGCAATTCTAGCTTTGTGTCTGGACTCTATAGAAAGTAACTTGATAATGTCGAAACATGCTTGGGCGAAGTCCCATGACTCTTCAATAGAGCCATCCAGGTCATCATCTTGAGGTCTTTTATTTTCTGGTACCAGTTCTCTTATTGTGTTGAGATAATCATTGGACAAGTCAGAACCTATCAGCCAGTAGAAAAAATCAAAAGCATCCCTGTTCAGATTAAAATTCGCATTCAGTAGACGCCACATGTAAATCAGCATCTTCCTCTGAAGAAATTCAAAGGAATTATCTGAGACATCTACTTTGGAAACTTTTAATGAACTTACAGACTGGCATGCTTGCGATTGACGCATTTCAGTTACCTTTGTCTAATCTTTAGACTCTTCTTCAAACGACATCTTAGGCTTACCGAAGTAATTCCATAATGCTGAGTCAAGGATATGAGAAAGCTGCTGTCCTTGCTGCTGACGCTCTTTTACAAGTTCAAAAAGAGCTGAATCAATGGTGGTAGCCAGTTTCTCTCTTTTTCCTTCTTTCTTTTTATGAAAGATTCTCGGTCTTGGAGCATCTTCCATTGAAGGTGATAATGTCTGTCCTTTCTGCTCTGACAGAATTAACGTCTTAAACTCATCTAGAGCTTTATTCAATTC
>Ga0209697_10009367_pt1 | contig 10882 bp, 10 predicted proteins | sample AliMusrvi5mmetaG_FD_184115 | JGI IMG/M metagenome (GOLD analysis project Ga0209697, IMG submission 184115) | Freshwater lake bacterial and archeal communities from Alinen Mustajarvi, Finland, to study Microbial Dark Matter (Phase II) - Alinen... | ecosystem: Environmental > Aquatic > Freshwater... | reverse complement strand
CCGCGGAAGAAGCCGTCCGCGTGGTCCGCTCCGGGGATTGGGTGGAGTACACCTTCGGCCACGGCATCCCACAGGCGCTCGACCGCGCGCTTGCGGCGCGCAAGAGCGAGCTCGCCGACGTCAAGATCCGCTGGATGCTGGCGCTGCGCCCGCTCGCTGTGGTGACCGCGGACCCGGAGAACGAGGCGTTCACGTTCATGTGCTGGCACTTCAGCGGCCTGGACCGGCGCCTGTGCGATCAGGGGCTCGTCCACTACATCCCGCTGCTCTATCGCAACAAGCCGCGCCACTATCGCGAGTCGCTGGAAGTCGACGTCTGCATGCTGACCACGCCGCCCATGGACAAGCACGGCTACTTCAACTTCTCGCTGTTCAACTCGTCCACCCGCGCCATGGTCGAGAAGGCCACGACGGTCATCGTGGAGGTGAACGAGAAGCTTCCGGTCTGCCTGGGCGGCCGGGAGGAGTGCGTGCACATCTCCGAGGTGGACTTCGTGGTGGAGGGCGAGAGCCCGGACCTCGTGGAGCTGCCCCGGCTTGCTCCCACCGAGGTCGACAAGACCATCGCCCGCCATATCGTCGAGCAGATGAGGGACGGATCCACGATCCAGTTCGGCATCGGGGGGATGCCAGACACCATCGGCCGGATGCTCTGCGACTCGGACCTCAAGGACCTGGGCATGCACACCGAGATGCTGGTGGACGCCTACCTGGACCTCCTGGAGGCGGGCAAGCTCACGAACCAGTGCAAGAACATCGACCGGGGCAAAGGCGTGTTCGCGTTCTCGATCGGGAGCGACAGGCTGTACGAGTGGGCGGAGCGCAACCCCGGACTGGCCTCCTACCCGGTCGACTACACCAACGACCCGGCCGTGATCGCCGCCAACGACAACGTGGTGGCCATCAACAACTGCGTGGAGGTAGACCTGTTCGGCCAGATCAACTCGGAGTCGTCGGGTCTGCGCCAGATCAGCGGTACGGGCGGGCAGCTCGACTTCACCACCGGCGCGTACATGTCTCGGGGCGGCAAGGCCTTCGTGTGCATGTCCTCCACCTACACCGACAAGAAGACCGGTGAGACGCATTCCAGGGTGGTGCCGACTCTCGATGTGGGCAGCATCGTCACCGGGCCGCGCTCGCAGTCTCCGTACATCGTCACCGAATACGGCATCGCGAACCTGCACGGACGCTCCACCTGGGAGCGGGCGGAGCGCGTGATCGACATCGCCCACCCGCAGTTCCGCGACGGACTCATTCGCGAAGCCCAAAGCATGGGCGTCTGGCGGCGGAGCAACAAGGTGTGCCGATGACCGAGATACGCTGGCACGGCCGAGGCGGGCAGGGGGCCATCACCGCCTCAAGGATCGTCGCTACGGCCGCGTTCAAGCACGGGTACACCGGCGCGGTGATGATCCCGACCTTCGGCACGGAACGCCGCGGAGCGCCGATCTTCTCGTCCCTCAAGATCGCCAGGGAGAAGATCCGCGACCTCTCGCCCATCGAGACGCCCGACGTCGTCGTCGTGCTGGACCATCTGCTGCTGGACGAGGTCGACGTGACCAAGGGCCTCAAGGAGGGTGGGCTCATCGTCCTCAACACCCCCAAGCCGGTCGCTGCCTGTGACTTCGGGGGTGCGCGCCTGGCCGTGGCCGACGTGAGCGCTCTGTCGGTGGAGGCGGGACTGCCCCAGGGCAGGGTGAACTCCGGCATCATCGGGGTGCTGTGCCGGGCCTTCGACATCGTGCCGTTCGCGTCGGTGCTCGAGGAGATCGAGGCCGAGTTCAGCGGCAAGAAGCCCGCGGCGAACGTCGAAGCTGCGCGCCTCGCCTATGAGCACACCACCGTGGGGGTCGCGTGATGGGCACTCGAGGGTATCGCTACAAGACGTCGCACAGCCTGCCCGGCCCGGGTGACGGCGGCAACACCGGGTCGTGGCGGGTCCAGCGCCCGGTCATAGACCTGACGCGCTGCACTCCGGCCAAGCGCGGCGTCGAGGCCTGCTTCAGCTGCTGGCTCTACTGCCCCGACGTCGTGGTGTCCCGCACCATCCCGCCGCAGATCGACTACGCCTACTGCAAGGGCTGCGGCATCTGCGCCGAGGAGTGCCCCACCAAGGCCATCACGATGGTGGACGAGTCCGTCTGTCACGAACGCGAAGAGGGCTGAGGCCGTGCACATCATCGAGACCGGCAACGTCGCCGCCGCGCTGGGCGTCCAGTTGGCCGGCGTCCAGGTGGTGGCCGCCTATCCGATCACCCCGCAGACGCCGCTTACCGAGAAGCTCTCCGAGCTGATCGAGGCCGGCGAGATGGACGCCCGGTACGTCCCGGTGGAGAGCGAGCACTCGGCCCTGGCCGTCTGCATCGGCGCGAGCTCGGCCGGCGCGCGCGCTTTCACGGCCACCAGCGCCAACGGCCTGCTCTACATGCACGAGCAGGTGCACTGGGCCGCGGGCGCCCGGCTGCCGATCGTCATGTGCGTGGCCAACCGGGCGGTCGGCGCTCCCTGGAACATCTGGAACGACCACCAGGACTCCATCTCGCAGCGGGACACCGGCTGGATCCAGATCTACTCGTGCGACCACCAGCAGATCATCGACGACACCCTGAAGGCGTTCCGCGTGGCGGAGACCACCAGCATCCCGGTGATGGTGTGCTACGACGGGTACCTCCTCTCGCACACCTACATGCCCTTCGCGGTCCCGGAGCAGGAGATGGTGGCGCGGTTCCTGCCGCCGTTCCATCCGTCCTACGCGCTGGATCCGGACGCTCCCGCCAACCTCAACACCGTGACGCTGCCCGAGATCCGCATGGACGTCCACGGCGAGATGGCCCACGGCTACATGGAGATCCGCTATCTGCTTCAGGAGGACTTGCGGAACGCCGTGCAGGTGGTCGAGGAGACCGACGCCGCCTTCCAGGAGCTCTTCGGGCGCGGGGGAGTGCCTCTCGTGGAACCGTACCGCTGTGACGATGCCGAGTACGTCGTCGTGGCCATGGGGTCGCTCACCTACCAGCTGTGGGACGTCATCGACGCGCTGCGCACCGAAGGGCACAAGGTCGGCGTGCTCGGGGTGCGGCTCTACCGGCCGTTCCCGGACGCCGCCGTCGCGGCCGCGCTACAGGGCGCGCGCGGCGTGTTCGTCATGGAGAAGGCGCTGTCGTACGGCTACGAAGGCGCCCTCTGCTCGGACCTCAAGTCAGCTCTGTACGATCACCTCCCGGACAAGAGCAGGGCGCCGTTCGTCAAGGGCCTTGTCGCCGGCATCGGCGGCCGGGAGATCAAGACCGTCGATCTCACCGACGCTCTCCGCTCCGGCCTCGCCGGCAGCATCCCGGGACCCGGCTGGATCGGGATCCGACTCTAGGAGCCAGCATGACCGCCAGGACCACGATCCTCTCGCTGCCCAGGGAAGAGTACGTCCATCCCGGCAACCGCGCCTGCACCGGTTGCGGCCTCGGCATCGCGTACCGCATCGGCCTCAAGGCTCTGGGCCCCGACACCATCGTCATCGTCCCGCCCAGCTGCCTGACGGTGCTGCAGGGCCTGTTCCCCGTGGCCTCCACCAAGCTGCCCAGCCTCAACGTGACCTTCGCCTCCACGGCCGCGGCCGCCACCGGCGTGCTCGAAGCGTTGAAGGCGCAGGGCCGGGAGCACACCAAGGTGGTCGCCTGGGCTGGTGACGGCGGCACCGCCGACATCGGCATCCAGTCGCTGTCGGGCGCCTGCGAGCGCGGCGACGACTTCCTCTTCCTGTGCTACGACAACGAGGGCTACATGAACACCGGCGTGCAGCGCTCGGGCACCACGCCGCAGGGGGCGATCACCGCCAACACCCCCCTCAAAGGCAAGATGCAGCAGAAGAAGGACGTGGCCGCCATCATGACCGCCCACGGCATCGACTACGTGGCGACGGCTTCGGCCGCCTACCCGCTCGACCTCTACGACAAGATCAGGAAGGCGATCTCGCTCAAGGGCGTCAAGTACATCCACATCCACACGCCCTGCCCGCCCGGCTGGGGCTACGACACGCGCTACACCGTCAAGATCGGCGAGCTCGCCGTGGAGACCGGCTACTGGGACCTCTACGAGGTGGAGAAGGGTGAGTTCCGGCTCACGGGCGCGTCCGCCGGGACGCTGAAGAAGGGGACGCGAAAGCCGGTGAAGGAGTACCTGCAGGCGCAGTCGCGCTTCCGCATCATGTCGCCCGAGCAGGCAACCGACGTGCAGGCGCGGGTGGATGCCAAGTGGAGCACCTACGCGAGCGGCGAGGGCTGCTAGGGCACGGCGGCTGGGCTCCGTCCGCGTTGGATCTCGGGCCTGAGCTTATTCTTGCCTGACGATGTCGACCGAGATCTCCACCGCCGGAGTCGTTCCTCTGTTCTCGAGCCAGTGCGTGGTGTTCCTGTCCTCGGGCCAGCCCACTCCGGGCCCGAAGTCCGTGGCGACTCCATCGCGATGGTCGGTGATCGTTCCCTGCAGGATGTAGACGGTGCCGGGCCTGCCCTTGTGGTCGTGGAGCGGGCCGAAGACGCCTCCGGGCGCGAAGGTCACCAGACGCATGCGCAGTCGGCGCCCGGCCATGCCCTCGATCTCAGGGCCCAGGTCGACCGTTGCAAGCAACTGCGACGTGACGCCTTGCGTCTCATGCGCCACCTGTTCGTTGCTCATCGTGCTCTCCTCTCTGTGCTTCCGGGGCGGAGTGGCGCTCGCTTCGATGCGAGCCGTTCGAGGAGCGTGACCGCGTGCTCTGGCCCCGGCAGAGCGGCGATCTCGTGGCGCAGGCGCTGGGCGCGACCTCGAAAGCCGGCGTCGGCAAGCACGCGCGACACGGCCGCGCGCACCATCTCCGGCGTCGCGCCCACGGCGTCGAGCACTTCCGCGACTCCCAGTGCCTGACAGCGCGCCGCATTCAGCGGTTGGTCTGCGCCGATCGGGAGCAGCACCATCGGCAGCCCATGCGCAAGGGCGCCCAGCACGCTGCCCGAGCCGGCGTGCGATACGACCAGGTCGCAGTGAGGCAACAGCGTCGCCTCGGGAACGAACCGTTCGATGTGGACGTTGGCCGGCTGCGGGCCCAGCTCGTCCGGGTCGAGGTCTCGCCCCACGGTGACGATGAGGTCGATCGGAAGTTCGCGGAGTCCCGCCAGCATGCGCTGGAACAGGTCGCCGGACTCCATGTTGTAGACGGTGCCGAGCGTGAAGTACACGGTCGGCGCGCCGCCATGAGGCGTCGACCACGGCGCAGCGGCTTCTTCCGGACCGGCGGCGGGCGTGAGCAGACGCAGATGGTGTGCCGTCGTCGGCAGCGGGAAGGCGGGATCGCGCAGGCTCGGCGGGAAGGGCGTCAGAACGAGATAGCGGCCGAGCATCGCGAGGCTGTGATCGCCCGGCAGGCCGTGCTCGGCGCGGACTTCGTCCAGTGGTCCGGCCACGAGCTCGGGGCGCACGAAGGCGCCGGTGGCGCTGACGAGCACGGTCGCGTGCGGCAGCCCAAGCCGCTCGGCGACGACCATCGCGCCGAAGTCGAACTCCTCGCACACGAGCAGGTCGGGCCGCCACTGGGCGCACAGCGAGAGGATGTCGGCCGCCCGCTCGCGCGCGATGCGACCGCCGAAGCCGCTCCCGACGTCGCGCATGTCCTGGTCGAGATCAGCGTCTGCCAGCGGCAGGCGCTCTGGCGTGAGGCCGGCGTCCGACCCCGCGACGAATGCGGGGAATCCGGCTGCTTCGACAAGCGGGACCATCCAGGGACGGCCCGCGAAGGCGACGCTGTGGCGCTTCGCCTCTGCCGCGCGCGCGAGGGGGATGAGCGGCTCCAGGTGCCCGCTTCCCCCCGCGAAGGTGAACAGCATGCGCCTGGAGATCGGTCTTTGCTGCATCCGGACACCACGCCTTCGTGGCGGTCTGACGTGTCGCGCGTGGGCCGCCGGCCCATCGTGCCTTCGGCCTCATTCTACCGTTCGGGCTGGTCTGCTCGACGCGCCGGTCGGGAGCACGTCCCGCTTATCTACCCGCTGCGCCTGGCGGACTGTCTGGTGCGGCCAGCGCGACGACGCAGGCCACCACGAGCGAGGCCGCGGCCGGCAGGTAGAACAGGCCGATCGAGAATCCGGTGATGAAGGTGAAGAAGGCGAGCAGGACGGTCGCGCTGATCAGGGCCCACCTGTGGCGCCTGAGTGCCGACCATGTCGCGATGCCCGCCAGCACGACTGGAACGATGAGGGGCAGCGGGCCCAATGCCGACTCAGAGGCAAACGACTGCCCTGGGCCTGCCACGACGGGGCCTGACGAGACGATCGTCTGCCCGTCCACCACCTTCGCCGACGCCGACTGCGACTCAGATGAACCGAGCGGTATGGACCAGAGCAGCAAGCCGGCGGCGATGCACCAGAGTAGGCAGGCAGTGGAGAGGACCACGATCGGCGTGCGGGCGCGAGTCATGATGAGCTCGCCTTCGTTCCTCCCCACGCACCGACGACCTCCAGGGCCTCCGCCAACGAGGGAAGAACCGCCGTGGCCAGGGCGCGTACCGACGGCGAGGGCTCAACGAGGTCCGGCACCACCACGACCGCCATGCCTGCGGCCGCAGCCGCCTTCACTCCCGCCTCGGAGTCCTCGAAGACGATGCAGCCGGCGGGGCTCGCGCCCAGTCGCTCGCCGGCCAGCAGGAAGAGGTCGGGCGCCGGCTTCCCCCGCGCGACCTCGTCGCCGCCCACGACGCCGCCGAATCGCGCGAGCAGGTCGACGCGGGCCAGCCGGCGCTCGACCTCGGCACGTGCGGTAGCGCTCGCCACCGCCTTCGGCAGGCCCAGCGCCTCGAGGCCGTCGAGGAGGTCCAGAAGCCCGTGCTTCAGCGGCGGGCCGGGCTCGAGCATCTCGCGCAGGTAGCCGGCTTTCGCAGCCTCGACGTCGTCTATCGGCAGCTCGGGTCCGAAGGCGTCCACGAAGACGCGGCAGGCGCCCTCCAGGGTGAGGCCGACGGCGGCGAGGTACAAGTCATCGTCGAGCGCATAGCCATGCTCGGCCATGGCGCGCCGCCAAGCGTCGCGAGCGAGGCGCTCGGTGTCGAACATGAGACCGTCCATGTCGAAGATGACCGCGGTCACGGCCACAGGCTCACGCTCCGATCCGGCTCCGCGCACACTCCCGGACCCACGACAGCCGACGTGTCGCGCATGAGCGGCGCTCAGGCGCTTGCATCAGGATAGCGCGCGGCGTTGCGCGACCGTCACTCTCGCCAGTGCTCGGCCTTGTTCATGGCGTCGGCGCACCTCACGTCCCCGCCCGTGCCACCTGGCGCATCCGCTTCGAGCGGTCGCACCATCCACGCCTCTTCGGGCGTCACCGGGAACGGCGGTGTGAATCCGTGAGCGCGTGCCGGCACGAAGCCGTGCCGGAGGTAGTAACCGGGATGCCCAGCGAGAAACACGAGTCGGATCCCGCGATCGCGGAGCAAGCGCATGCCGGTGCGCAGGAGAAGACCGCCCACGCCGCGCCCCTGTGCGTCGGGGATGACGGCGAGCGGCGCAAGGATCACGGCCGAGCCGGGAGCTTGTTCGGCGCCGACCCTTGCAGCCGTGAACAGCGCATGTCCGATGACTCGACGACACGCATGCGTGCTCCACCCGGTTGTACTGACCGCGGCCGCGCCCCACTGGGAGTCGGCAGACAGGAGAACATCTCCCGCGCAGCTGCCGCATTCTGCAGGAGACCCTATCACCGAGCACGGAGAGCGGGTTTCTGCAGACTGCGAAAGCCCTCGCGCTGAAAAGCCCGGACCAGACCAGCTCTTGCGGTTTCACGGCAGGCCGACGGCTGCTCGTGCGTCAGGCGAGCGTGCCTGGCGCGAGCAAGCCTTCGTCGGAGCCCGCGATCACCGCGAGGAACGCCTCGCCGTAGCGCTGCAGCTTTGACTGGCCGACGCCGCTCACTTCGAGCAGCGCCTCCTCCGTGGCCGGCTTGCGCGCCGCCATCTCGGCCAGGGTGGCGTCGCTGAACACCACGTAGGCGGGCACGCGCTGCTCGTCGGCAAGCTGCTTGCGCAGGGTGCGGAGCCGCTCGAACAGCTCCTCGTCGACCTCGAGGCCGGCGAGTGCGGCGGCGCGGGCGCTGCGGTCCGCCGCCTTCCGCTGTTTCTTGGTCGGTACGCGCGTGCGCGGCACGGCCAGCACCAGCGTGTGCTCGCCGCGCAGCAGCGGCCGCGCCGCGTCCGTGAGCCGCAGCACCGAGAACCGCGCGATGTCCTGCGTGAGGAAGCCGCGGTGGATGAGCTGGCGGAAGAGGCTCTGCCAGTGATCGCGGCCGACGTCGGCGCCGATGCCGAAGGTGCTCAGCTGGTCGTGGCCGCGGCCGAGGATCTTCTCGTTCTCGACGCCGCGCAGCACGTCGATGACGTAGGCGATGCCGTAGCTCTGGTTGAGCCGGTAGACGCAGCTGAGGGCCATCTGCGCGTGTTCGGTGGCGTCGTAGGTCGCGGGAGGCTCGAGGCAGATGTCGCAGTTGCCGCACGGCGCCGGGTACGGCTCGCCGAAGTAGCCGAGCAGCGCCTCGCGCCGGCAGGTGAGCCCCTCGGCGTAGCCGACCATGCTGTTGAGCTTGTGCAGCTCGATGCGCACCTGCTCAGGGTCGCGCCGGTACTCCGGATCCGCGGCGCCGAAGCGCCCGACGCCCTCCACGAGCGAGCGCACGACGGCGGCGTCGCCGAGGCCGAACAGCAGCAGGGCCTCGGCGGGAAGGCCGTCGCGCCCCGAGCGGCCGGTCTCCTGGTAGTAGCTCTCCACCGACTTCGGCAGGTCGTAGTGCACGACGAAGCGCACGTTGCTCTTGTCGATGCCCATGCCGAAGGCGACCGTGGCGGCGACCACCTGGATGTCGTCGCGCGCGAAGGCGTCCTGGACGCGCTTGCGCTCCTCCGGGGCGAGGCCGGCGTGGTAGGCCGCGGCCGGCACGCCGGCCGCGACGAGCTTGCCGGCCACTTCTTCGGTGCGCTTGCGGCTGAGGCAGTAGACGATGCCGGCGTCGCCCGGCCGGCCGGCGAGGAAGGCCTTGAGCTGGTGGATGGGCTCGCGCTTGTCCACCACCGTGTAGCGGATGTTGGGCCGGTCGAAGCCGGTGACGAAGAGCGGCGAGCCGGCCAGGCCGAGCCGCTCGCGCACGTCCTCGCGCGTCTGCGGGTCGGCGGTGGCGGTGCAGGCCATCAGGGGCACGCCGGGGAACAGGCCGCGCAGCTGACCCAGCTGCACGTACTCGGGGCGGAAGTCGTGGCCCCACTGGCTGACGCAGTGCGCCTCGTCGATGGCGAACAAAGCGATGCCGCCGGAAGCGCCGCCGCCGGAGCCGCCGGAGCCGCCGCCGGAGCCGCCGCCGGAAGCACCGCCGCCGCTGGAGTCGGAGCCGCCGGAAGCTCCGCTCGCGCCGTCGTCGCGGGCGATCTCCTGGAGGCGCTCGAGGAACGACGCGGTCATGAGCGTCTCCGGTGCAACGTACAGCAGGTCGAGCGCGCCCTGGTGCAGATCGCGGAGGATGCCGCGGGCCTCGCCTGCGTCGAGCGACGAGTTGTAGGCGGCGGCGCTCACGCCGGCCGCCCGCAGGGCGTCGACCTGGTCCTTCATCAGCGAGATGAGCGGCGACACGATGATGCCGGTGCCGGGGCGCACCATGGACGGTATCTGGTAGCAGAGCGACTTGCCGCCGCCGGTGGGCATGAGCACGAACGCGTCGCCGCCGGCGACCAGGTGGTCGACGACCTCCTCCTGGTCGGGGCGGTATTCGTGGAACCCGAACACGTTGCGCAGGACGGCGCGCGCGGCGGTCGGGACACCGGCAGGCGCTGGCGGGGAGGCGTCGTGTGAGCGGGGGAGGGAAGGCACCTTGCGAGTGTAGCAAGGTTGACGGACGGCCGGGCCGCCGGCCTCACCCGCCGGCCGCCGGCTCCGCCGGCCTCACTCGCTTGGCCCCGGCTCCGCCGCCCGGGTCCGGACGGCGTAAGATGCGGGCAGCGACAGGAGGTCGACCATGAAGTACAGCACCGCGAGCCTCGGGCGCGCTCTCATCATCCGGCTCGAGGACGGCGACGTCGTCCACGAGTGCATCGAGGAGGCGGCGCGCGCCGAAGGCGTCACCCGCGCCGCCGTGCTCCTGCTCGGCGGCGCCGACGGCGGCAGCCGCATCGTCGTCGGCCCGGAAGACGGGCGCGCCGCCGACATCGTGCCGATGGAGCGCGTCCTGCACGACGTGCACGAGATGGTCGGCGCCGGCACGCTGTTCCCCGACGAAGCCGGCCGGCCAGTGCTGCACCTGCACGCCTCGTTCGGCCGGGACACCGCGGTGACTACGGGGTGCATCCGCAACGGCGTGCGCACCTGGGTGGTCGGCGAGGTGGTGGTCATCGAGCTCGTCGGCTCGACGGCGACGCGACGCGAAGACCAGTCGACTGGCTTCGAGCTGCTCGACCTCTGAGGCGCCGGAGCGGCGCTTCGCCCCGCAAGAAGACTGGACGAGGGTGGGCTCCGCGCGAGCGCAGGCTGAAGGGGACGAGGGCGGAGTGTCCGAGAGCCTCCTCAGAATACGACGAGGGCGGAGCTCGTAGGAGCCCCGCCCTCGCCTGCACTCCCCCGGAGTCGGTGTCCGGCGCCTGCATCCGCCTGAAGCGGATCCAAGGGTCCGTCGCCGTGTCCAAGGACGATTTCGCATCGGAATCGCCTTCCGATTCGCGGCATTCTACACGTTTCGTTTCCAAAGGCAATCGTATTTGTGGTGATTCACGGCAAAGTCTGTCCTTGTCAAGGGCCAGCCGCCCGGTCTCGCGCCTCGCGGCGGCAGTGCGCACACGGGCGAGACCGGCTTCGCGACGTGGTAAAATCCAGTCATGCTCGTGCTC
>Ga0209697_10009361_pt1 | contig 10887 bp, 14 predicted proteins | sample AliMusrvi5mmetaG_FD_184115 | JGI IMG/M metagenome (GOLD analysis project Ga0209697, IMG submission 184115) | Freshwater lake bacterial and archeal communities from Alinen Mustajarvi, Finland, to study Microbial Dark Matter (Phase II) - Alinen... | ecosystem: Environmental > Aquatic > Freshwater... | reverse complement strand
TGGACTGTGGCGGTCCATAACTGGCCAAGCGCCCTGAGCCATTTCACCATTGAATTCGCAAACCGCATGCCCAACAACTAACCAGCCTTCAGCGAAAGACCACTTACACAAAATTCCTTACACTCTCGAGTTGACCAGCATCACCGTCCCTGCTGGCGTCACCAGTATCGAAGATCTCGCATTCGTGGACTGCACCCGCCTGACCAGCGTTACTCTTCCCACAAGTGTTACCAGCATCGGTAAGTCTGCGTTCTGGTCCTGCAGGGGCCTTACTAGCATCACACTCCCCACCAGTGTCACCAGCATTGGGGATTCGGCGTTCCAGATCTGCACCAGACTGACGAGCATTAATATCCCATCCAAGGTCAAAAGCATCGGATTTGCCACATTCGCTTCCTGCACGAGTCTGACCAATCTCACCATCCCAAACAGCGTAATCAGCATCGGAGACTCTGCTTTCGAGGACTGCCGCAGTCTGACCATCCCCACCATACCCTACAGCGTAATCAGCATCGGAGACTCTGCTTTCGAGGACTGCCGCAGTCTGACCATCCCCACCATACCCGACAGTGTCATCCGCATTGGGTGCGCTGCGTTTTATAAGTGTACCAGTTTGGCCAATGTTACGATACCTAACGGAGTGACAAAAATTAGAGGATACACTTTCTCTAGCTGCTCAGGCCTGACCAGCATCACCATCCCCGCCAGTGTCATTAGAATCGACAGTTCTGCATTCTATCACTGCACCGGACTTTCCAGCGCGTATTTTTTAGGCAATGCCCCAGCAATGGAAGATGACGTTTTTAATTACGCCGCCAGCGGTTTCACCGTGTATTACCTCAATGGCAAAACCGGTTTCACCTCGCCCAAATGGAATGGCTACAAGGCAGTGAAAAAGGACGAAAGCAAGTAATCTGACATTCCACGGATGAAATCCCATGTCACATGACTGCATGGTCGTGACAAGATGGAGAATTGACATCGTCGCCGAGTGATGTAGAATCAACAGCATGACACGCACCCAGATCCAGCTCCCTGATGAGCTTTACCAACGGGCCAAGGTATTCGCGGCACAGCGGGAACTTTCCCTCGCCGAGGTCACACGCCGTGGGTTGGAGTTGTTTCTCGACCGGTTTCCGAGTAACGAGTCAGCACATGGTGCTTGGCTACTTCCTTGCGTTGATGCCGGCGGTATCAAGGTTTCCTTGGATACCCTTCGCGACATCGTGGCGGACGACGAAAGCAAGCGCAGCCTCCCCACCCAATGATCTCGCTGGATACCAACATCCTATTGCCCGCAGTCGAATCCCGGAATGCCAATCACCCGAGAGCGGCGGCTTTTCTCGCATCCCTTCAGGATCGACAGGACGTCGCAATCTCCGAATTCATCCTGCTTGAACTCTACGTTCTGCTGCGCAACCCTACCGTTGTTGTCAAACCCCTTACTCCCGCCATCGCCACCGATGTCTGCGAGGCATTCCGCCAGCACCCCCGCTGGCAAGTCATCGGCTTCCCTTCTGATAGCCGCACTTTTTACGACACCTTATGGCCGAAACTCCGCCATGGCGACTTCTCCCGTCGCCGTGCCTACGACTGGCGGGCCGCGCTCATTCTTATCCAGCAAGGCGTAACCGAGTTCGCCACTGTCAACGAAAAGGACTTCCGCGACTTCGGCTTCAAGCGGGTCTGGAATCCGTTTGACTGATTTGCCAGTGGAGATGCTTGGTGGGGCTGCGGGTTCCTTATGTGCATGGGAGGTATCTTCCGCAAAACGCTCGAGGAATCCGCCTGTCCCAGGCTGAAATCGCCCGCCGCTGCGGGATTCCTGCGGCCCATCTTACCCAGACCAAACAAGGCAAACGCCGCTGCACTCGTAATACGACCTCCGCCTCAGCGCCTTCTTCGGCATCACACCCGGCATGTGGATGAACCTGCAACTCGATTACGAGTTCATGCGGACTGACCGCGAGCAAGGCGAGGTGATCCGCAAGGAAGTCCGGCCCTGCGTCGCGTGAGGCTCCTGAAATCCGGAATGCCCACGAAGTGAACGGCATGCGCCGGTGAATAGCATTGACTACGTCTCGCTCGTTCTAACATTTAGCAAATCCGCCCGCGCTTTCCTGCCAGTGAGTGGCCGAGTGGATTGGGGCCTATCCAGCGTTCGTCGGCGGGATGGCTGGCGGGCTGATAGCGGGTATCGGTGGAGAAGCGCACCCGGTTGCTCTGGTTGTCCAGTGAGCCGTGGATCAGATCCATGCGGAAGGTGATGAAGTCGCCTATCTTCCATTCAGGTGTGGTGAGCCAGCGTGTTTGGAATTTCTCCGGCAGTGTGTCTGCGTGTTTGGAAAGCCAGCCCGGGAATGACCACTTGCCTTCCGTGGCCACTGACTGCACCTGGCCTGGATTGTTTTCGCAAAAGGCGTCCACGTCTTTGGACATGTATTTGGCGATGCGGTCCGCCTGGAGATGAGATTTTTCTAACATCATTAGGCCACCGACTTCCAAGGGAATGTCCACATAGGGAATCCAACAGGTGAGCAACTGTTTCGAACCGCGGCCCATGTAGACCCAGTCGCAGTGAGCGGCAGTGCCGTGTCCGGGCCCCATCAGGCGGCACCAGATGTAATCGAGGTGGCGGATGGGCTCGTCAAACAACCCAGCGTAAAACTCGCATATTTCCGGACCGAAAACCACCCGCCGGATCTCCTCATTGGCAGCGGCCAGATCAGGGCGGAATGAAATAGCGGCATCAATATTGATCTCGGCTGGGTGGACTACGCCTTCCATCAAGTCATAATCGGGATCCAGACGTCCTTCCCGCGCGATGCGTTCAAAAATCGAGCGCCGGCCGGCAAGTATGAGCTCGGGATCGAAAAAATCCCGCACGTAAATGTAACCGTCTTCCTCCAACCGGTGGCGCAGAGCATCTGGCTGGTCGAGAATGTCATTTGACTCCGTTAGGTAGCCGAAGGTTTCCGGGCTCGTGTCGAGTTCCCGGCCCAGCGAACGGAGGGCGGGTAATGTGGCGAGTGCGCTCATAAAGTGGAAATTTACACACACCCGTGGAATTCGCGAATAAATATTCCGGGATTTTGCACAGATTACCACGCGGGCAATTCCCGCTTTGCCATCGGGTGGAATGGCGCTAGACTCACCCCTTTCCATGAGCACCACCGACCAATTCCAGCAATTCGTTCTTCCGACATACGGGCGTTTTCCGCTGGTCCCGGTGCGAGGAGAAGGGTGCCGCCTATGGGATGACACGGGGAAAAGTTACCTCGATTTCTGTACCGGCATCGCCGTGTGCTCGCTGGGCCACTGCCACCCGCGTGTGGTCGCGGCGATCCGTGAACAGGCGGGCAAACTGCTGCATTGCTCCAATCTTTACCAGATCCCCCAGCAGGCGGAGCTGGCGGAGGAGATCGTCACCCACCATGTGCGCCTTCCCGGCAAGGTGTTCTTTTCCAACTCCGGAGCGGAGGCCAATGACGGACTGATCAAATCCGCCCGCCGCTTCGGCCACAAGTGCCCGCAGGCCGATGGCTCGCCGCGCTTTGAAGTCATCACCTTCTCGCTCTCGTTCCATGGCCGCACGCTCGGGTCCATGTCCGCCACAGGCCAAACTAAAATCCAGGAGGGCTTTGATCCGCTACTCCCGGGATTCCGCTACCTGCCATACAACGACATTGCTGCGCTAGTGGCAGGCATCCGCCCGGAAACCGCCGCCATTTTGCTGGAGCCTATCCAAGGCGAAGGTGGGGTGAATCCCACTACTCCGGAGTTCCTGCGCGCCATCGCTTCAGTCTGCAAAAAACACAACCTGCTCCTGCTATTTGATGAAATCCAGACCGGCCTCGGTCGCTGCGGTGATGCCATGGCATGGCGCATGATCGCCCCGGAAATCCAGCCAGACGGCATCTCATGGGCCAAGGGTTTGGGCGGTGGCTTGCCCATCGGTGCGTTCTGGCTCAACAACCGCACCATCGATAGTGAAGGCACCACACTGTCCTCGCTCATGGGCCCAGGTTCCCACGGCTCCACCTACGGCGGTAATCCTCTAGTGTGCGCGGCTTCTCTCGCCGTGCTGCGCGAGATCCGGGAAAAAGACCTGGCCACCCACGCCATCCTCATGGAAGTGCGCATCCGCGAAACCATCCGCTCGTGGCAACTCCCCGTCATCACTGAAGTCCGTGGCCAAGGGTTATTGTTAGGCGTGGGTCTGAATCCCTCACTGGTCCCGGCAGAGGATGGCAAGACGCCAGCCATGACCGTGGTCTCCAGGCTCCTTAAAAATGGATTGCTCGTGCCCGCAGCTGGACCTAACACCTTCCGCCTTCTCCCACCGCTCAATGTCACGGCTGAGGAAGTGGACGAGGCACTCGCCCTCGTGAAGAGCACGCTTGAAGGGCTGGCTCCCAGTCCTTAATTCCAGGTTTCAATCCCGGAATCGGGACGCTACCTGACAGATCCAATGATTTGTTCCCTTATAACTCATACCATATAACGATAACTTCCCTCAATGAACCATCTTCTCTCCATCGCACAACTCAGCGCCAAGGAAATCGAAAAACTGCTGGACTCAGCAGCGCATTTGAAACTCCAGCGCGGGCGGGACGGCACTCAGCTCTCCGGACAGACATGGGCGCTCATCTTCACCAAGTCCTCCACACGTACCCGCGTCTCCTTCGAGGTCGGCATCCGCGAGCTTGGCGGTTTCCCGATGTTCCTCTCCAAGAATGACATCCAACTCGGCCGCGGCGAGCCGATCAAGGACACCGCCCGCGTGCTGGGCCGCATGGTCCATGGCGCGATCATCCGCACCTTTGCCCAGCAGGACGTGGTGGACTTCGCGGAGTTCTCCGGCATACCCACCATCAATGCACTCACCGACGATGAGCACCCGTGCCAGATCCTTGCCGACCTACTGACCATTCAAGAAAAACTCGGTGGCTGGGAGGGGAAAAAGATCGCCTTCATCGGTGACGGATTCTCCAACATGACCCGCTCGTGGATGTGGGCTGCCAAACGGCTCGGCTTCGAGTTGGCTATCGCATCACCTGTTTCATGCCAGCCACCTGCCGAATTTCTAACGGACATCAACGCTCCTAACGTCTCCGTCACCGCGAACCCCACGGACGCCGCCACGGGCGCGCACGTCATCAACACCGATGTCTGGCTCTCCATGGGCCAGGAGGACCAGAAGGACAAGGAACTCGAGTTTAGCGGCTTCGAGGTGAACTCCAAGCTATTGGCTCACGCGGCGCAGGGCCACATCGTTCTCCACTGCCTGCCCGCATACCGCGGTAAGGAAATCAGTGAGGAAGTGCTGGAACTCCACGCGGACACCATCTTCCAAGAAGCAGAAAACCGCCTCCACGTCCAAAAGGCCATCCTCGTCGCCCTTACCAAGTGAGGCGGGCGCACCTATGCGGGCTAACAATACGCTCCGGCAAGGGAAAATGACCCCGGTGAATTTTTAACCGGTCGGGGTGGATTCATGGCCTAGGCTGTGTATCATACGGGCGTGGCGGAACTTTCCCTGACATTTCTAGGCACTGGCACTTCGGTGGGTGTGCCTGTGATCGGTTGCAAGTGTGCGGTCTGCACCTCACAGGACCCGCGCAACCGGCGACTGCGTTCGTCAGTGTGGGTGCAAGCAGCTGGCGCATCCGTGTTGGTGGATTCCGGGCCGGACCTGCGGGCACAGGCGCTACGGGAGGACATATGTGCACTGGATGCAGTGGTATATACCCACTCGCATCTGGATCATGTGGCAGGCTTTGACGAGCTGCGCGCCTTCTGCTGGCACAAGGATGGCCCGCTGCCGCTACACGCCACGCGGCAGTGCATGGCCACGCTCATGGCCATGTTTGGCTGGGCCTTCTCCACAGAGAACAATTACTCGGGTTATGTGAAACCGGACGCACGCCTGATAGACGGGCCGTTTTATTACAGCGCATTGAAAATCACACCGCTACCGGTGGAACATGCGTCCACTGAAACCATCGGTTTCCTATTCGAGCATCCTGGCGCACGCAGCATCGCATACCTTCCGGATGTAAAATTCATTCCGGACAACACCCTAACAATCATTCGCGGTGTGGACTTACTGGTGGTGGACGCGCTGCGGCCAGAGCCCCATCCCACCCACTTCTCGCTCGGCGAGGCGCTGGCCGCCGCCAGCCTGATCGATGCGGGTGAGACATGGCTGACCCACCTAGGCCATGAAAACGACCACGGCGCACTGGAGGCGGGCCTGCCCGCAGGCGTGCAGGTGGCCTGGGACGGCCTGCGGATCGAGCTTTGACGTTTCCCGCTCTTGCATGTTGGGCCTCTAATGGCCATGTTCCGCCCTGAAATGCGCGCTCTTGCATGGATATTGTTGCTGGCTTCCGGGCTATGGTCTCACGTCGGTGCGGTGCCGGCACCGGAATCGGTGGCTGTGCTTTACAACTCTGCGGTGCCTGAGTCGCGCCAACTCGCGGAGTTCTACCGCGAGGCACGCGGCATCCCGGCTGTCAATCTGATCGCCCTAGACATGCCCACCACGACGGATATTTCCCGGGAAGTCTATGAAACCCGCATCGCCAAACCCCTGCGTGATGAATTCAGCCGTCGTGTTTGGTGGAAACGCGAGGTGGGCGCCGGTGGCATCATCCAGCCTGTGAGCAACCGCATCCGTGTGCTGGTCACCATGCGCGGCGTACCCCTGAGAATTCAGCCCACCCCAAAGCCTCCCCCAGACCCCAAAAAACCGGCACCTGTTACACCGCAGGACCCTCTGGCCGGACACGATGAAGCCTCCGTAGATTCGGAACTGGCAATGTTCGGCGTGGAGGGCGTGCCCACCGAGGGAGTGCTGGCGAACAAGTTCTATCAGTCATTAAAACCCATCGATGCGGCGGGCATGCCGTTTCTGGTCCTAACAGCAAGAATCGATGCCCCCACTTATGCCACCTGTGAGCGCATGATCCGCGATGCGGTGGCCGCGGAAAAAACAGGCCTCTGGGGCATGGCCTACGTAGATATCGCCAATAAATACCCGCAGGGCGACCAATGGCTGGAAACCGTGGCCAAGGAATGCGCCAAGACAGGCATGCCCACGGTGGTGGACCGCTTCAACGAGACCTATCCTATAAACTATCCAATGAATGACGCGGCGGTTTACTTCGGATGGTATGACTGGAACGTGAGCGGCCCGTTCCTCAATCCGGCCTTCCGCTTCCGCAGGGGCGCGGTGGCCGCACACCTGCATTCGTTCAGTGCGGAACAACTCACAGACCCCTCGAAAAACTGGAGCGGCGCGCTGCTGGAAAGAGGAGCCGCCGTCACCATCGGCAATGTGTATGAACCCTACCTGCACCTGACCCATGACTTCGGCATTCTCATGCAACGTTTGCTAGAGGGCTATTCGTGGGTGGAAGCCTGCTGGATGGCTATGCCCGCGGCGTCATGGCAGGGCGTAGTATTGGGTGACCCTCTCTATCAACCGTTCAAGCATCTGGATGGCGGCGGCACTATGGAAGAAGAGGACCGCTCTTTCCGGGCACTGAGAGCCGCAGCCATGCGCTGGCCGTCAGAGACATCAGAACGCCATCATCAGTTAGAAAAGGCGGGAGAGCGCACTCGCAACGGAATTTTCCCGGAGGCCGTGGGCCTGGAGATGCTCCAGCAGGGCATGACCACCGAGGCCACTGTGGAATTCCGCATGGCCCGCGCACTTTATGTCAAAACCGGAGACAAGCTCCGCCAGGATTTCCACGTGATCGCCATCGACCGCACGGTGAAATCCAAGGACCGCGCCATCCAAGACTTGCACGATGCCCAGACGCGCTACGGCCCCATCCCGGAAACGGAAGGGCTCAAGGCATGGCTAGACATTCTGGACCCGCCCCCTCCTCCGCCTCCGGCCGGTGCGCCGCACAAACCATGACGCCCCCGGTTTCCTGACATGACCTACGGATATTTATTGGAATCAGTATGGCACCCGCCACTCGCATTTGCGGAGAGCACGGCGGCTTCCCTGCCATCGGAATTGGAACTCCAGGCACTTTGGTTTGCCGGTGCCTTCGGCAGGGACTTCCGCACAACTTCTGGCGAACCCGTTAGGATCACGCAGTTTGGAGAGTGGAACCGCGCCTCGGGCCCGGATTTCATCCAGACCGCCGTGGAGATCGGTGGCACACTCCGCTCCGGGCCGTTGGAACTGGACCCGGCCTCTTCCGCATGGGAGGCGCATGGCCACTCCACAAATCCGGTATTCGATGATGTGGTGCTGCATGTGGTTTTCCAGGCGGACGCCCGTCGGAATTTCATCCGCACCAGCGGGAACCGCGAGGTGCCCCAGATCGTCATCACTACCACGCAGCTCTCAGACGCTCTCAACCGCCCGCAGCGCGAGGTGGCCATAGCCCATCCCGGCCGCTGCACTCATCCGCTTAAACACTTGTCTAGCAGCGCTATCGAAAGCCTGCTGGACGAGGCTGCCACCCACCGTGCGAATTTCAAGGCTGCCAGATGGACGAAAACCGCCGCCGCCCATGGCCGTGATGCCGCGCTTTTCCAAGTCACAGCAGAGACCCTCGGCTACCGCGGGAATTCACTGACCATGCGGCTGTTAGCGCAGCGTGCGCCGCTGGCCATGCTCAAGGCGGAAGGAGATGCAGCGGAGGCAGTGTTATTTGGCACGGCGGGCTTTCTCTCACCTGATATGCACGAACAAGCGCCGCCGGACACGCGCGATTACCTGCGCGCACTCTGGGACGCCTGGTGGAAAAGCCGCGCCCGTTTCGAGGTCACTGGCAGCCGCGCCATCCCGTGGAAAACCCACGGCCAGCGGCCGGCCAACCATCCCCACCGCAGGGTGGGCACCTTGGCCGCACTCGTCGATTCATGGCCACAATACCGCAAGCTCGCACTTGCCAGGCCCTTTGAAGTCAAGCCCCTGCTCGATTTCCTCCAAGCGCTCAGCCACGACTTCTGGAGCACCCGCCACACCCTCACATCTGCCGCATCTCCCCGCAAGGTTGCCGTGTTCGGGCGGTCCCACGCGCTCGAGCTCATCGCCAACCACCTCGCCCCGCTCGCCATGCTCGAGGAGGGCATGACCTTCCGCTCCTATCGGAAATTGCGTAATTCCTCTCCCAATGACAAAGTGAAACGCTGCGCTCTGCGCCTCTTCGGATCGCTCAAGGCAGCGCAACCGTGGACTCGCCGCATCTGTCATCATCAGGCTTTGCTCCAGATCTATCAGGATTTCTGCCTTGAGGATTCGTCTGACTGCATCAATTGCCCATTCCCCGAACAACTCCTCCAGTGGAAATGACCCAGGCCACCATCACACTCAACGGAGCGCCCCACCCTATCGATGGTCCACTCCCGCTTGCCCTGCTGCTCGAATCCCTCGGTCTGGCTGGAAAACCCGTCGTTGCGGAACTCAACGAGCTCCCGGTCTTCCCCCGTGACTACGCCCAAACCACCATCGAACCGGGCGCACGGCTGGAAATCGTCACCCTCGCCGCTGGGGGGTGAATACTGCCCACCCTTACGATTTTTCCCTAGGCCAGATTTTTCCCTTGCCACGGCATGGTAGTGGAACCCATCGTCCGGGCCGCATCCGAAAGGATGCCTCCAAATCCGGCGTAGCTCAGCGGAAGAGCGGGTGACTGTTAATCACTAGGTCGTTGGTTCGATCCCAACCGCCGGAGCCATTCGACACGCGCCTCAGCTGGCGCTGAGGCTTGTTCATGGCCTCGCTGACAACAATTTGCACTGATGCTACTTTTTCGCCGTCCATGGAGTTCATTCTTTAGTTCGGCGATTGGGCACCTCACGACTGGTTCCGTACTTTTCCATGATCTCATGTGCGTTCGCATCCTTGACTTGTAAACACGCTGGTAACGGTCCTTCGTGGGCAACGTAGATGACTTTTTGTTCCTTGCTGATTGCAACGAGGATACTTCGCCTAAGGTTGTGGGGGTTCGTGTAGTGCAAGTATTCTTGCTCCTGGGGCAAAGACGACTCAATCACATCGTCAGGAGAACCAAGGCTGCTAGTCAGGGCATCCCTCGTCATCCCTATCTCAACCATTTCAGTCATGACATAATCCCATCCGGCTGAACCAAACGGGACTATCCAGGCCTTATGAATTGGGGCACAGGGCAAATACTTCTTCCCAAGCAGTGTGAGCGAAACCCATACACCGAGTAGAGCCAATAGGCATGCGATGAAGATACGTTTATTCATGGGGTTTCTTGCAGAAGATAAAAGCTGAGCCACCACAAAATCGCGTCGTGACCGCAACAGAAGACTGATAGAACGAACGACAGATTAGCTCCGGTAGATAATTAGCCGGCATGGTCATCTCAATATCGCAAGTAAAATAAGCGCCAATGGAACCACAACGCCAACAGCTAGGCTGTAAGCTGCCGCTCGACGACTCCGACCATGCTTAAAAGCCATCACCACACCAAGAACGGTCGAGAGAATAAAACTGACTGCCATGATGAGCACGAAAACCGTCATAAAATTACTGCTTAGGCCCCCGCCGGCTTTCAATGCGTGTGAGGTATGAATAGTGGATAAACGGTGCAAAAGTGGTGACGGAATACGAAACATCTGCCAAATACCGGAAATGGCGAAGAATAGCAGCATCGGCGCGAAAATGCAGCCGAGATACAAATGGACGGAGCGTAATTTTTGCATGGCGTGTAATTTTACTAACATCCTTGTTACAACACGTGCTACAAGGCAATCCTTTGGAGAGTGTAAGGAATTTTGTGTAAGTGGTCTTTCGCTGAAGGCTGGTTAGTTGTTGGGCATGCGGTTTGCGAATTCAATGGTGAAATGGCTCAGGGCGCTTGGCCAGTTATGGACCGCCACAGTCCA
>Ga0209697_10009352_pt1 | contig 10895 bp, 5 predicted proteins | sample AliMusrvi5mmetaG_FD_184115 | JGI IMG/M metagenome (GOLD analysis project Ga0209697, IMG submission 184115) | Freshwater lake bacterial and archeal communities from Alinen Mustajarvi, Finland, to study Microbial Dark Matter (Phase II) - Alinen... | ecosystem: Environmental > Aquatic > Freshwater... | reverse complement strand
CCGGAGGACTGCAGGTATCGGGTCCGCACCACTCCCGAGCCGGTGCCGATCCAAACATCGGGCGGGGATATCCATTCAATAGAGATAGCCCCGCCCGATGTTTGGATCGGCACCGGCTCGGGAGTGGTGCGGACCCGATACCTGCAGTCCTCCGGCAAACTCCAGATCCTGGAGCGCTTCGATTCCGGCTCGGGGCTGCCGGCGGGGACCGTCTCCGCCATCTTGCACGCCTCGGACGGCTCCGTTTGGGCCGGGGCGGGAGCGGCTGTCGCGCGACTGGCCCTGGGAGCGAAGTCGTTTCGCGCGTTCAGTGAAGGCGAGGGCTTTCCCCGGGGCGACGTGCAGGGTCTGGCGGAGGACTCGGAGGGCGACGTTTGGGTCACCTACGACGGGGCCGGCGCACTGCGCGTCCGCTCGCACGGGTTTACCTCGTACAGCCAGGCGGACGGACTGCCCGCCGGCCAGGTGGCCGCGCTCACGCTCGATCGTTCCGGCAAGCTGCTCGTCTCGATTGCGCTCCGTCCGGGACTGGCCTTTTGCCGCTTCGAATCGGACCGGTTCGCCTGCCCGAGCCCCGGGCTGCCGCCCGGATACATTCCAAGGGATTGGCTCCCCTGGCACCAGGTGGTGCTGGAGGACCGACGGGGGGACTGGTGGTCCATTTCGCAGCGCGGCCTGCTACGATTCCGGCCGGCGCAGAGCAGCCGGGGCCAACCCCGCATCCTTGCGAGTTATCAGAAAGCGCAGGGCGCCCCCGCCGACGATGTCAGCCACATCTTCGAGGACAGCCGGGGCAACGTCTGGTTCAGCACGCTGCCAATCGTCGGCTATCCACCGCCGGGACGCGAGACCGGGCTGGCCCGGTGGGACCGCCAGTCGAACAAGGTGCGCAGCTTTTCCGAGGCCGACGGGCTCCCGCCGCTGCACTCGTTCTCGCTACTCTACATCGCCGAAGACCGCGCCGGGCAGATCTGGGCCGGCCTGCACCGCACCGGCGTGGCCCGGTTCCGCAACGGCCGCTTTGAGGTATTCACCGCGAAGGACGGCGTGCCCAGCGGCGGCATCCGCTATATCTACGAGGACCGACAGGGGCGGCTCTGGCTCGGCTCCGGCCGGGGCGGCCTGGGACGGATCGAGAATCCGCAGGCCGAGCGGCCAACCATCACCCGGATTTCGACGGCCGACGGCCTTTCGAGCGACGAGATCCAGGCCATCACCGAGGACAACTTCGGGCGGATCTACGCCTGCACCGGGTTCGGCGTGGACCGGCTGGACCCCGCGACCGGCGCGATCAAGCACTTTTCAAAGGCGGACGGGCTGGACGAGGGCGAGCTTCAGGACGCGGTCCGGGACCCGTCCGGCGACCTCTGGTTTGGCACCTACAGCGGCATCGCCCGGCTCCATCCGGTGGCCGATCCGCCCGCTCGCGATGTCCCCGTCAGGATTGCGACGGTCCGCATCAACGGGCGCCTGCAGCCGACCTCTTACACCTCGCAGGTGGTCAACACGGCCGAGGTTCCGCCGGGTTCCAACTCGCTCGAAGTCGGCTATCTGGCGCTGGCCATTTCCAGTTCGGAAAACGTGCTGTACCAATACCGGCTGGACGGGGCCGACCAGGAATGGAGCGCGCCCACCGCGCTGCGCTCGGTGCTGTACCGGGACCTGCGCCCGGGCCGCTACTCCTTCGCCGTGCGCTGCCTGGGCGCGGGCATCAACTCCAGCCAGGTGGCGCTGGTCCGGTTCGTGGTCCAGCCGGAGCTGTGGCAGCGCTGGTGGTTCATCTGCCTGGTTCTCGCGGCAATTGCGGCCGTGCTGTTTGGGGCCTACCGCTACCGGCGGGCGCAGTCGCTGGAACTCGAGCGGATGCGGACCCGGCTGGCGCGCGACCTACACGACGACATCGGCTCGGGCTTGTCGAAGATCGCCATTCTCAGCGAGGTCGCGCGGCGGGCCAGTCCCGACGGCCCATCCTGGCAGGACGTGATGCAGCGCATCGCCGACACCTCGCGGGAAGTGCTGGATTCGGTGGGGGAACTGGTGCGCTCGACCCGGCAACAGGACGAGCATATCGAAGACCTGGTGCGCCGGATGCGGTCCTTCGCGACGCAGCTATTCGAGGCCCAGGACGTCGAGTTCACGCTGTCGGCCGCCGGACTCCCGCTGCAAAGCAAGCTCAACCCGGAGGTGATCCGGCAGCTCTACCTGATCTTCAAGGAGACGGTGAACAACGCCGCGAAGCACTCCAAATGCACCTGCGTTCGCGCCCGGCTGGAACTTGTGGGCGGCGCGCTGACGCTCGAAGTCGCGGACGACGGGATCGGATTTGACGGCAGTGCGAAGCCGGGCCACCACGGTGTCGAGAGCCTGAAGGCGCGGGCCGCGGCACTGGGCGGGGTCATCGACTGGCGTCACGAGAGGGGGACCACGGTGCATCTGGAAGTGCCGTTTTCAAAGAGCTGAGTGGGCCGATTCCGAGGCCGGGGTGGCCTCACTCGTTCCCGCTACGACAGTCGCAAAACACCCACACCACTGAATTGAAGCTCGGGACCAAAACCGTCAGAATTGACGGTCTTGAAAACTACCCCACGTAGAATCAATGGCTTGGAAGCAAGAACGGTCAAGCATTGACGGTTTGGCTTTTGGTGCGATTGGCAAGTTACCGGCAACGCGGTTTACCAGTAGTTATCGGAAGAGCGATACAATCCAGCCGTGCTGCATCGGCCGAACTACTTCCTCTTCATCTGGATTTTGTTCAGCGTCCCTAGCCTACTCCTGAGTGAACAGGTCGTAGACGAGGCGGCTACGACTTGCGAAAAGGTGTCTTTGGCACGCCCCGGCATGGGCGTCTCCTACAAAGGTACTGTTCGGAATTCCGACTATCGTTTCTCGGCCACAGTCCCAGACGGTTTGGAAGGATGGGGCGCAGGTGGGAACGCGCCATTTCACGGCTTCGCTTTCTACCCGAGATATGCTTCCGACGCAACCATCTGCGTGGTGTTCTCAATCCAGATGCATGTGGATCTTCCTGAGGATCGGGCGGCCTCAGCCCAACGAAGTGCGGCCATGAGACATGTGAGGGTGGGGAATCGCACAGGCCTGAAGGCCTCAACCAGCGGAAGTGTCAAAGGGACAAGCTACGAAAATGAAACCGTATCCCTAGAGTTGCCCCGCCGTGGTTATCACAATGATGTCGTGATCACTCTGGTTACACCGACATCGGAACGAGAACAGGCAGAGAGTGTTTTCGCAAGGTTTCTCGCCTCGTTCCACTTCTGGTGATGCAGCCTGAATCCACGATTAGACGTCGAAGGAGTCGTCACGCCAGTTCATCGCGCCTACTTGCTCGCAGGCATGTCTCTCAGTGCCATGAAAGTCGCGCTTCCCGCCCTTTGGCCCGGCTCCTGGCAGTCGAAGCCACACACGCCGACTTCGCATTCGGCGGCCGGGCGCACCCCGTAGCCGTCTCGCGGCGCGAGGGATCACTAAGCCGAACTTGACCCGCCTCAGTTTGCCGCCGTAAGCTAAGAATTCTTGGTATGGGACGCAAGAGCCAGAAGAACGATTCGCTGCCCGGTTCACTGGACATGTTGATCCTGCGCACGCTCTCGCAGCGCGACCTGCACGGGTACGGCATCGTCCAGTTCATTCAACAATCGTCCGGCAACGAGTTGCTCGTCGAGGAGGGCTCGCTGTACCCCGCGCTCCAGCGGCTGGAGCTGAACGGCTGGATCGAGGGTGTCTGGGGCGTGACCTCGAACAACCGGCGGGCGAGGATCTACAAGCTCACTGCGGCTGGCCGCAAACAGCTGGCGGTGGAAACCCGAAAGTACGCGAAACTCACGCTGGCGATCGCCCGCGTGATGGCAGCGGAGTGACGGTCATGTTGATCCGGCGGCTGAGGTATTGGATGGACAGCGCCAGGCGCAGCGAGTCGCTGCGCGAGGAAATGGAACTGCACCTTGCGGAGACGGCTGCCGAACTCGAAGCAGACGGCATGACGGCGGAGCGTGCCCGGGCTGAAGCGCGGCGGCGATTCGGCAACGCCGGCCTGAAGCAGGAAGAATCCCGGGAGATCTGGATCACGCGGTTTTGGTCGGAACTGGGCCAGGATGGCCGCTATGGCTGCCGCAGCCTGACCGCCAACAAGGCATTCAGCGCCCTGGCGGTTTTGTCGCTGGCGCTCGGCATCGGCGCAAACACTGCGATCTACAGCTTGATGGAGTCGATTCTGCTGCGCTCGCTGCCGGTGGCCGACCCCGAGTCGCTGGTGGTGCTGAACTGGCGTAGCCCGCCGCCCCAGAACGCCAACAAGGAATGGGTCCACGTGGTGCACGGGCTGCAGGGCCTGGGGTGGCCGGGCGATAAAGGCGCAATGGTCAGCGGGATGTTCCCCTACGGCGCGTTCGAAACTCTGCGCCAGGAGAACCCCGTCTTCTCGACGCTTTTCGGATACTTTAACGGCCTCAACCGCACCTTGGCCGTCCGCGGGCAGGCCACCAGCGCCAGCACGGAGTACGTCACCGGCGGGTATTTTCGCGGCCTGGCCGTGCCGCCTGCCGCGGGACGGCTGATCGACTCCGCAGACGACCGTCCGGGCGCGGCCGCGGTCGCCGTGATCAGTTTTGCAACCAGTCAGCAGCGCTTTGGGACGCCGTCGAGTGCGATCGGACAGACGATTCTGGTCGATAACGTGCCCTTCACTGTAATCGGCGTAGCGCCGCCCGAGTTCTTCGGAGTCGATCCCGCGGAGGCGCCGGATCTCTACCTTCCGTTGCACGCGAATCTGCTCGTGGACGGGGCCAGGGCGGCGCGCATGTATCCCGACGGGAACTTCTACTGGATCGAAATGATGGGCCGTCTGCGTCCCGGCGTCAGCATGGCCCAGGCGCAGATCGCGCTGGCTCCGCGTTTCCACGATTGGGTGGCCGCCACCGCGACGACCGGCGGCGAGCGCGCCAAACTGCCCGCTCTGATGCTGAATCCCGGCGCTGCCGGTCTGGGCAGTTTGCGCCGCCAGTATGCCAAACCGCTCTACGTGCTGCTGGCGATGGTGGGGTTGATCCTGGTGATCGCGTGCGCGAACATCGCCAATCTGCTGCTGGCACGGGCCGCCGCGCGACGCCGCGAAATGGCTGTCCGGCTCAGCCTGGGAGCGGGACGGTTCCGCGTGGTGCGGCAATTGCTGACCGAGAGCGTGATGCTCGCCTCGCTGGGCGGAGCATTAGGCGTCGTGTTTGCGGTCTGGGGCGCGCGCTGGCTGACGCTGCTGTTCGCCAACGGGCGGGAGAACTTCACGCTGCACGCGGAATTGAACTGGAACGTGCTGGGGGTGACGGCGGCGCTCTCCGTGGTTTGCGGCCTGTTATTCGGACTCGTGCCGGCGATTCAGTCGACCCGTCCCGACGTCATGCCCGCGCTCAAGAATGGCCGCGAAGGCGGACCGCGCCGCCGCACGCAGCAGGTTCTGGTGGTCGCCCAGATCGCTCTCTCCTTCTTCATCCTGGTCGCCGCCGGTCTGTTCGTGCAGACGCTGAACAAGCTGCACTCCGTCCCACTGGGATACGCCCGCGAGAACATCCTGCTGTTCTCGCTGAATGCGCACCAGGCCGGCCATCGCGACCCGGAAATCGCCAACTTTTATGCGGATCTGCGCAGGCGCTTCGAATCGATCCCCGGGGTGCGCAGCGCGACGCTCTCGCAATCCTCGATTATCCACGCTGGCCGCACCGGGCAAGCCGTCAGGGGGCCGCTGAAGATCGGCGTGGTGACCATCGAAGACGCCCACGTCATGGCCGCCGGACCGCGTTTTCTCACGACCATGCAGATTCCGATCCTGGCCGGGCGTGAGATTGACGAGCGCGACCAAGCGGGTTCCATGCCGGTCGCCGTGATCAGCCAGGACTTGGCGCGAACCTACTTCGGGAACGAGAATCCGGTGGGCCGGCGCATCACGCTGCCGGACGAGAAGCGCGATCTCGAGATCGCCGGTGTGTCGGCTAATCTGCGCTACGGCGGCCTGAAGAACGAAGAGGAGAGTGCAAGGACCGTCTTCGTCGCGGTCAGCCAGTTTCCAACGGACCGGGTGACCTACGCGCTGCACACCGTGGGTGATCCGCTGCGCTATTTCAAGAGCGTGCATGAGATTGTGCGGGCGGCGGATTCGCGCATACCCGTCACCAACGTGGTCACCCAGGCGGCGGAAATCGATCGGACGATCAGCCGGGAACTCACGTTCGCGAAACTGTGCACGGGCTTCGCGATTCTCGCTCTGCTGACCGCGTGCGTGGGACTCTACGGGACGATGTCCTACAGCGTCTCGCGGCAGGTCGGCGAGATCGGCATCCGTATGGCGCTGGGCGCGCAGCGCGGCGCCGTCGTATGGATGGTTCTGCGCCGCGTGCTCATCCTGGCGGCGGTAGGACTCGCGATCAGCGTGCCGCTCGCGTTGATCGCGTCCCGGCTGGTCAAATCGTTTCTGTTCGAGACCCAGCCCAACGATCCGGGAACCCTGGCGCTGGCCGGCGCCATCCTGCTGAGCGCCGCGCTGCTGGCGGGCTATGCGCCGGCCAGGCGAGCTTCAAGAATCGATCCGCTGACGGCCCTGCGGCACGAGTGAGCGCTGGTGGTTCGTACCGCAACGCAGGAGGAAAACGTTCCGCGCCCGCGCAGATGGATCATGGCATTCGCGCGCGATAGAGGCCGGGCGACGTTGGGATCGACGAGGCCGCTGCGAAGTTCGCATCCTTCCCGCTAATTGTCAGACGCCCTGGGATACAATCGTGGAGATTCGGCGGCTGAATCAGAGCGTCAAAGAGAAGCAGAAGTGGAGCAGCGATGTTGAGTTCCGTGTTGTTCGTGGTGGGCCTTTTCGCCGGCATGCTGGCGTTGCTCGAATTCGGCCGGAAGTGCGGATTACGGGACTACGCGAAAGACTCCGAGCACAGCGGCAAAGGGCTTGGCCCGTTGGTTGGCGCCCTGTTCGGCCTGATGGGATTGCTGGTGGCGTTCACGTTTTCGGGAGCGGGTGCGCGGTTCGATGCGCGGCGGCACCTGATCGTGGAGGAGACCAACGCGATTGGGACCGCCTACCTCAGGCTCAGCCTGCTGCCGGCCGAGTCGCAACCCACACTGCGCGCCAGCTTCCGGCAGTATCTCGATTCGCGGGTCGATTTCTATCGCAATCTGGCCGACAATCCCGAGACGGCCCAGACCGCAAGGGAGCGGTCGGAGAGGCTCCAGGAGCAGATTTGGAACCAGGCGGTCGAGGCCACCCGGCTGGTGGGCGCTGAAGCGAACGCGAACGCAGTCACCTCGCTGGTCATTCAGTCCATCAACCAGATGATCGACTTGACAACCACCCGGATGGTGGCGCTCCAGATCCACCCGCCTACGCCCGTGTACTTGTTGCTGGCGGTGCTCGTGCTGGCCTGCTCCATGCTGGCCGGCTACGAAACAGCCGCCCGTAAGACCCGCAGTTGGATCCACGTTCTGGGATTTGCGGTGATCGTATCCGGGAGTATCCTGCTGATCCTCGATTACGAGTATCCCCGTTTCGGTTTCATCCGGGTGGATGCCACAGACCAGGTACTGGTGGACCTGCGCCATACCATGCGCTGAGACTGGGCGCGACGCCCGCCAACGCCACGGCGCTGCGAGAATTGCCCGACGGTGGAATTGACGCCGTGAGCGGGCAAGCAGAATGCGAACGCGCGGTTGCCTGCCGGCGCGCCTGAGAATGTAGTGGGCCGATTGGCAATCGGCCGCAGGTCAACAACCTACCTCACAACGGCGACTTCCGCCTGGCGCGGCCACTTTGCGCGGCAATCGCACCGGCCCCTATTTCTATGCCGCACACTGTCTCAAACGGGCCCGCCGGTGTTGTGCCCCAGCCTGCGAATACAATTGGAGCAACAGCGTTAGGAGAGCTCGCGAAATGAGACTGAAAAGACGTGAATTCATCCGGGCGTCGGTGTCTTCCGGGAGCGCGCTCGCGCTCGGCGCCGGTGTTGCGGAATCCGCCAGCGGCAGGGGAGCGCTTGCGGTCGAAGCGCTGGTTGACGCGCAGCCGATGGAAGCGGACCGGCTTCCCGACCTCGCTCCCGCGCGCTGGATCTGGTATCCCTCGGGGCGCTGCCTGCAGAACACCTTCGTGCTCTTCCGGAACACCGTCCAGCTACCCTCGCCCTGCGTACGCGCGCGGGGCTGGATCTCGGCCGACAGCCGCTACCTGCTGGAAGTAAACGGCCAGCGGATCCAATGGGGCCCGGCCCCGTGCGACCCGCGCTGGGTGGAGGCCGACCCGGTGGACCTCGGGGCCGCCCTGGTCGCGGGGCCCAACGTGATCGGCGCGCAGGTTCTGTTTTACGGCCAGGGTGACGGCACTTCGCCGCTGGGCAAACCCGGGTTCCTGTTCTGGCTGGAGATCGAGTGCGCCGACGGGTCGAAGCGGACGGTGGTTTCCGATGCAACCTGGCAGGCTCTGCTGGCCCGCGCCTGGAAGCCCGGGCAATACAAACGCTGGTACTTGCGAGCGCTGCAAGAGGTCTTCGACGCGCGGCTCTACCCGTATGGCTGGACGACGCCCGCCTATGCGACGAACGGGGATTGGCTTCCGGCGATGCAGCTCGATTGCCCGGCAGGCAAGCCGCCGCTGTGCTCCACTTACCACGACTACCAGCTCGACACGTCGGGCCAGCCGCAGAACTGCGCGCTGCGCCCGCGCCGGATCCCGATGCTCAGAGAGACGCTGGAACCGGCCAAGCTGGCCGAGTCGATGTGGATCGAGTGGAAGCGGCCTGCCGAGGAATACTTTGATTGCCGTCCGCCCAACGCGTTCGAGGCCGTGCGCCGGAGTTCGGCTCAGGAGCTTGCCGCGGGCCAGTGGCGGGTGGAACTGGACGGGACGCGCGCGGCGGCGTTGACCTTCGAACTGGGCGAGCAGATGGTGGGCTGGCCGCGTTTCACGATCGACGCCCCGGCCGGTACGACGGTCGAGTTGATGGTGCAGGAGGGCCATACGATGGGCGGTCCGGCCCTGCTCAACACGCACTTCGACAGCTGGACGCGCTTCGTCTGCCGCGAGGGCGTCAACCGTTTCGAGACCTTCGACTACGAATGCTGCCGCTGGATTCAACTGCACATCCGAGGCGCCAGCGGGCCAGTGACGGTGAGTGGAGCCGGGATGCGCCGGCGCGTCTTCCCGTGGCCGCAGACGCCGCACATCCGGGTCCAGGAACCGGCGCTGCAGCGGCTGTTTGACTCGGGCATCAACACGCTCAACAACTCGGCGCTGGAGACGCTGATGGACGGAGCGGGCCGCGAGCGCCAGCAATACAGCGGCGACGGCGGCCACCAGATGCAGGCCGTTCATCTCACGCTGGGCGAGTCGCGCCTGCCCGCGCGCTATCTCGCCACGTTCAGTCAGGGCATCACCAAGGACGGCTTCTTCCTGGATTGCTGGCCGGCCTACGACCGGCTGGTGCGGCTGATGGAGCGGCAATTGGACCTGACGCAGTGGGGGCCGCTGCTCGATCACGGCGTGGGCTTTAATTTCGACTGCTATTACCACTATCTCTACAGCGGTAAGCTCGACGACCTGCGCGAGCCCTTCCCGCGCCTGCTGCGCTTTGCCCACTACCTGAGTGACCTGATCGGCGCCGACGGATTGCTGCCGGTGGAGAACCTGGGCATTCCGGCGGTGTGGATCGACCACATTGCGTACGAGCGTCAGCGCCACAAGCAGTGCGCCTTCAACCTCTACGCCGCCGCCATGCTGCGGCACGCCCTCGCACCCATCTGCCGCGCGTTTGGGGACAGTGCCAGCGAGGACTTCGCCACAAAACTTGGCACGTCGCTTGAGGCGGCCGCGTTGCGGCGTTTCTGGAGTCCCTCCCGCGAGACGTTCGTCAACAACCTGCCGTGGATGGAAGAAGAGCGCAAGCTGCGCATGTGCGACCGCTCGCTGGCCACGGCGATCCTGTTCGACCAATGCCCGGGCGGCCGCGCCGCGAACGTCTTGCGCGCGCTCGTGGATTGCCCTCCCGAGATGGGCTTCTCCTATCCGGCCAACGCCGGCTGGCGGCTTTGGGCGCTGGCCCGCGGCGGGCGCGCCGATGTGGTGATCAAGGACTTCCGCGAGCGCTGGGCTCCCATGGACTCGGTGCGGCTGAACAATACCTTGCAGGAGGATTGGGTGGCACGGCCCGATTCCAGTTCGGAATGGAGCCACTGCCCCGTCGCGCCGCTGTTCGTGACGCACATGAGTCTCGCGGGCATACGGCCGCTCGCGCCCGGCTTCCGGCGGTGCGAAATCCGTCCCCAGCCGGTGGACCTGCAACTGCTGGAAGTGACCACGCACACCCCGCTGGGGCCGCTAGGCTTCGAGTCACGGGGTGGCCCCGGCGCGCGGACGATCAGCATCGGACTGCCTGACGGCTGCGCGGGCGAACTCGTGGTGCGGCGGGAGGAGTCGTTAAAGCTGGACCGGATCGACGCACCGGCACCGGCCGGGCACCTGCGCTACCGCCTGCCTGCCGGGAAGACCAGTCTCGAATTGAAGGCGACTTAATCCAGCCTCGGCGCGTTCGCCGAAGCCGGTGGTCAATGCGATCCGTGGACGCGCTCCCGCACCTGCCGCACGTCGCGCAGGACGTTCTCCAGGCACCGTCCGATGAGCTGCAATTCCCGGGGACGGCGGCATTGGCTGATCAGGCTCGGGAGTTGCTGGGACAGCCGTTCCAGGTCGCTGCCATACCCTGCGAGTGCTCTGGGCGGCAGCCGGGTCAGGTAGATCGGTTCGCCGGCAGTCTCGCCCTTCAGCGGCTCAAAGTCGAATTCGCCGCTGGAAATGTCGCCCACCCGGGTCATATACGCGCGTTCGACGGCGAGCAGCCAGC
>Ga0209697_10009346_pt1 | contig 10901 bp, 8 predicted proteins | sample AliMusrvi5mmetaG_FD_184115 | JGI IMG/M metagenome (GOLD analysis project Ga0209697, IMG submission 184115) | Freshwater lake bacterial and archeal communities from Alinen Mustajarvi, Finland, to study Microbial Dark Matter (Phase II) - Alinen... | ecosystem: Environmental > Aquatic > Freshwater... | reverse complement strand
TTGTAATGGTATTCTTTTTTAACCGCAAAGGCGCTAAGGCGCTAAAAAAAAAACCTCAAAGGCGGAATTACCAATGAGGTCCTTAATTTATAAATCCTGGTTAAGGTTAGTTGATGATAGTATTCCAGCCATGGGCATCGGGTTCATTCCCTTCCTGGATCCCTTTCAGCTTATTATAAAGCTTCGTGGAAATCGGTCCGGCCACGCCATCCTTGCAGTATTGATAAACCTTTCCTGTTTCCCGGTCGACGATCTGACCAATCGGGGAAATTACAGCTGCTGTGCCGCAGGCCCCTACTTCTTCAAACTCTTCCAGTTCTTCAACAGGAACATGCCGCTTTTCTACCTTCATGCCCATTTCCGTTGCCAATTCCCTGAGAGACATATTGGTGATAGAAGGAAGAATGGTAATTGAATCCGGCGTGATATACGTATTGTTTTTTATCCCGAAGAAATTAGCCGGACCTGCCTCATCAATGTATTTCTTTTCCCTGGCATCAAGAAATATCGCAGAAGCAAATCCTTCTTCATGTGCACGGTCGCCCGGGCGAAGGCTTGCAGCATAGTTCCCGCCAACCTTGATATTTCCAGTTCCCAACGGTGCTGCACGGTCATAATCACGCACGATCTGCATCTTCACAGGCTTGAAGCCTTCCCTGAAATAAGGACCAACAGGACCGACAAAAACCAGGAATGTATACTCCTTAGCCGGTTTCACACCAACCTGTGCACCTGTACCGATCAATAGCGGCCGGATATAAAGCGAAGCACCTTCTCCAAAGGGAGGAACATATTTCAGGTTCAGTTTGACAACCTTGAGAATGGCTTCCTTGAATAATTCTGCCGGTACTTCAGGCATCATCAATCCAACCGCTGACCTGTTCATTCTTTTTCCGTTTTCTTCCAGGCGGAAGATCCGGATTTTACCATCAGCACCCCGGAAGGCTTTCATGCCTTCAAATGCCTCCTGGCCGTAATGCAGGCAGGTTGCAGCTATATGCATATTGATGTATTCAGATTCGGAAACTTCGAGTTTTCCCCATTTTCCATCCTTGTAAATACAACGGACGTTGAAATCAGTTTTAAAATAACCGAAAGGCAGGCATTTCCAATTTATCGGGTCCATAGATATAATAATTAAGTTGTTGATAGTTCAATCGGCGATAACATGGTAAAATTAGGAATTTTCTCAAGGCCAAAAAAGAAATCGGGTATATTTTTCTTTCCCCGGTCATTTTGGCAGTTAATCCGTAATGGCACTTCCTTTGATGAAGGCGGATGACTTTAACCAAAAACCATAATCCCCATGCAAAAAGGAAAAATTAACGTTCAAACGGAAAACATCTTCCCTATCATAAAGAAATTTCTGTATTCCGACCATGAAATATTCCTGAGAGAACTCATATCAAATGCCGTGGATGCCACGCAGAAGCTGAAAACACTTGCGACGCTCGGAAAATATAATGGCGACATGAGCGACCTTACCATTGATGTATCTATTGATAAAGAGAAAAAAACAATCACCATCAAGGACAACGGAATCGGGATGACATCGGAAGAGGTTGATAAATATATTAACCAGATTGCCTTTTCGAGTGCCGAAGAGTTTGTAAAGAAATTCAAGACAAAATCTGAAGCAGAGATGAATGCCCTGATCGGTCATTTCGGGCTGGGATTCTATTCCACATTCATGGTTGCTGACCAGGTTGAAATCCTCTCGAAAACCTATAAAAAAGGTGGCGAAACAAAAGCTGTTCACTGGGAATGTGATGGAAGTCCTGAATATTCGATGGACGAATGCGACAAGAAAGACCGGGGAACTGAGATCATAATTCATGTTTCGGAAGAATCAAAGGAATATCTTGAAGAATATAAAATCCTTGAACTACTGAAAAAATACTGCAAGTTCCTGCCCGTACCCATCCGTTTTGGAAATGAAAAACATTGGGAAAAGGTAGAAGGCAAAAAGGATGCCGAAGGAAAAGACAAGGAGATTGAAGTTGAAACCCCGCGAATCATCAACAATACAAATCCGCTCTGGAAACAAAAACCGGTTGATCTGAAGCAGGAAGATTACATCAAGTTCTTCCATGAGCTTTATCCTTATAATTTCGAGGAACCACTTTTCCAGATTCACCTGAATGTGGATTACCCGTTCAACCTGACCGGAATACTTTACTTTCCAAAGGTTAAAAAATCGTTCGAAGTCCAGAAGGATAAGATCCAGCTCTATTGCAACCAGGTCTTTGTGACAGATTCAGTGGAAGGCATTGTGCCCGATTTCCTGACAATGTTGCATGGTGTTCTGGATTCACCGGATATTCCGCTTAATGTTTCCCGAAGCTACCTGCAAAGTGATCCGAATGTCAAGAAGATCTCAAACCACATTACAAAAAAGGTTGCTGACAAACTGGAAGAACTTTTCAAGGAAAACCGTCCGGATTTTGAAGCAAAATGGGATGATATCAAGGTATTCATTGAATATGGGATCATCTCCGAACAAAATTTCTTTGACCGTGCGAAAAAATTCTGCCTGTTGAAAAATACCGAAGGCAAATACTTCACATTTGAAGAATATGAAAAGTTTATCGGTGAGACCCAGAAGAACAAGGAAGGACAGCTCATTTATCTTTATACAAGCAATGTCCAGGAACAGTACCAGTTTATCCAGACTGTCAAGGAACGCGGATATGATGTGCTCCAGATGGACGGGATCATCGACGGTCATTTCATCAGCAACCTTGAGCAGAAGCTTGAGAAAACACATTTCTCACGCGTCGATTCAGATACGGTCGACAACCTGATCAAGAAAGAAGATGCCATGCCATCCAAACTCGATGATGAGCAGAAGAAGAAGCTGCAGGAGATGATCGAGAAGCAGGTTGACAAGCAGAAATTCACCATCACGTTCGAAAGCCTGAGCGAAACTGAGCAGCCGATGCTGATCACACAACCTGAGTTTATGCGCAGGATGAAGGAGATGTCGGCCATGGGCGGCGGAATGACATACATGGGCGAATTACCGGATCACTACAACCTGGTTGTAAACACCAATCACCCGGTGATAGGGAAGATCCTGGGCGAAACTGAAGAAGACAAGCAACAAGGCATCATCCGGCATATCTTTGATCTTTCGATGCTGGCACAAAATCTCCTGAAAGGGAAAGACCTGGCAGAGTTTATTAAGAGAAGCACGGAAATGATTAAATCTTAATTCGTAGAGGTCGTCTCAAAATAAAAGATTTTAATGATAACCGCAAAGACGCAGAGACGCAGAGAGTTGATGATCAAAACATTTTTTCTCTGCGCCTCTGCGCCTCCGCGGTAGAAACAGACTTTTGAAACATCTCTACTTAATGATAAAGTAATTTAACAATTCTTTAAACCATCACATAGTATAATTAGTAATTTCGCAAAAACAAAAAACAGGATTATGAAACTATCAACAGGCTGGATCGTAGCCATCGTTATCATCGCAGTGATCATTATCGGCGTCATGTCGGGAGTAGGAACCTATAATAAACTGGTAAATAAAGAAGAAACCGTTAACCAGCAATGGGCCAATGTACAAAGTGTTTATCAGCGCCGGGCTGACCTGATCCCGAATTTAGTTGCAACCGTGAAAGGTGTTGCCAATTTCGAACAGCAGACATTGACCAATGTTATCGAGGCAAGGTCAAAAGCTACTTCCGTAAATATCAACCCTAAAAACCTTGATGCTGCATCCTTACAGAAATTCCAGGCCGCACAGGATGGATTAAGCAGTGCATTGTCACGGTTGATGGTGGTAGTTGAAAGATACCCTGAACTGAAAGCCACACAAAATTTCACTGAATTACAAGCCCAGCTTGAGAGCACCGAGAACCGGATCACTGTTGAAAGAAGGAATTTCAACGAGGCAGCGCAGGATTACAATAAATATATGAGAAGCTTCCCTACAAACATGTTTGCAGGGATGTTTGGCTTCCAGAAAAAAGCCTATTTTGAATCACAAGCCGGAGCTGAAAAAGCACCCAAAGTTGAATTTTAAGAACGTGTGTCCAGGATCAGAGGTTAAAGAAGAAACGAGATGGGTGTAACAGCAAAGAAATTCTTCACAAAGCAGGAGCAGGAAGATATCAAACAGGCAATCCTGAATTCAGAACTTGATACATCAGGTGAGATCAGGGTACATATCGAGAATGTATGCAAAGGCGATGTACTTGACAGGGCTGCTTATGTTTTTAAGTGGCTGAAGATGGATCAGACAAAATTGCGGAATGGTGTACTAATTTACCTGGCGGTAAAGAACCGTAAGTTTGCCATCATTGGAGACAGCGGCATCAACCAGGTTGTTCCGGCAGATTTCTGGGATGATACGAAGCAGAAGATGCTGAACTATTTCAGGAATGATGAGTTTGTTGAAGGCCTGATTTTCGGGGTTACCGAAACCGGTTTACACCTGAAGAAATATTTCCCGCATAAGAAAGATGATATCAATGAACTTCCGGATGATATTTCGTTTGGAAAAAACTGAACAAATAGACCAAACAGAAAATTAAGTTTAACCGCAAAGACGCAAAGACGCGAAAAATGTGCCAATACCAACCATCTGTTTGCGACTTAGCGTCTTCGCGGTAAAAAAAAATTTCGGAAGGATCTTATTGTTTAATGAATACCCGAGGATAAAAAATACAAAAGAAATAAAGATCATGAGAAGAAATGATAGTTCGCTTTCAATTGCAAGATCAATTCTGGTTTTGTTCTTTTTTCTTCTATTGAACATGGCAGGATTTTCGGCGCAGGATATTCCTGACAAGCCATCTCCACCGAGGATCGTCAATGATTTTGCCGGTATCCTTACCAATGAACAGGCAAACCAGTTGGAGAACAAGCTGGTCCGGTTCAATGATTCAACATCGACACAGATTACAATTGTCACGGTCAAGTCACTGAATGGTTACGACAAACAGGATTTTGCACAGCGCCTCGGACAAAAATGGGGAGTTGGCCAGAAAGGCAAGAACAACGGTGTTGTAATTCTTGTCAAGCCCAAATATGCAAATGAAAAAGGTGAAGCCACCATTCAGACCGGTTACGGGATGGAAGGTGTTCTTCCGGATATCACCTGTAAAAGGATTGTTGATAACGAGATGATCCCGCAATTCCAGGAAGGAAACTATTATGCAGGCCTTGATGCTGCAACCAGTACGATCATTTCCATCTCCCGGCATGAATATACTGCTGATCAGTACAACAAGCGAAGACCGCAGCGAAGTCCTTACAGTTTCCTTATTCCCATCATTATCATGATCATCGTTGTGTTCATGATCCGCTCTAACCGGGGCGGCATGCATTCTGTAGGAAAGAACCTCCCATTCTGGGCTACGATGTTTATGCTCGGCTCGATGGGCGGCAGGGGCAATTCCGGAGGAAGCTGGGGCGGTTTCTCTGGCGGAGGTGACGGTGGAGGCTTTGGTGGATTCGGTGGCGGAAGCTTTGGTGGTGGTGGAGCCGGCGGGAGCTGGTAAGAATAAGTTGACAAGTTACTGAATACCGAATACTAAATATCGAACATCGAATATCGAATATCGAATGTCGAATTTCTTCACAAAAGTATACCGCTTTTACGCCGATGGTTTCCGTTCTATGACTGTCGGGAAGAATCTCTGGATCATCATCCTGATAAAGCTTTTCATCATATTTATCATTCTCCGGCTCATTTTCTTCCCCGATTTTCTCAAGTCAAAATTTTCCACTGATAAAGAGAGAAGTGATTATGTAAGGGAGCAACTAATCAACCGGAAGTAAGAGCACCTTAAAAAATTTCCTTACACGAAGAATTCACGAAGAAGACACGAAGATCACGAAGTCTTCTACTTTTTCTTTGTTTATGACCTGACAGTTTACGAAGTTCCTGTCAGGTTGATCCCCTGTATTTTCATGAATCCCCTGCGGGGATTGTCTATTTTTCGAATGCTGATACCGCCAACAAAATAAAAATACCAGTCACCACATAAGCGGCCTTCGACGTCTACGGTTCCGGCGAAGCCGGAAATCCCGCGAAGCGGGATAGTGGAAGTCGCAGCCGCGGTGTGGTGACGAGGCCCGCGCGGCCTGAGCGCAATATTTTTATTAACCACGAAGACATGGATTTCATGTAGAATCAAGGAGTTTCGTTATAAAAGGTCAGAAGGACCTTAATCTGAATAACCTCCGGTGAAACCGGAGGGAGCGAAACACCCCATACAAAAAAGAGCCCCGCAGGGGCTCAATATATTACTATTTTAGATTTTACCATTTTGGATTTTACCATATTGCTATCTGACAATCGCAATCTTACCAGTTCCTGCAAACTCCCCCGCCTGTAACTTGTAAATATAAATCCCTTCCGGAAGGGATGAAACATCAGCCCTCACCTCATGCCTCCCCGGTGAATAAACCTGATCCGTTATAATCCCCTGCAATTGCCCCGTTATTGAACCGATCGATATCCTTACATTTTCAGACTTCAGCAATTCAAAACCAATCGTAACACCCGATGTGCATGGATTCGGATAAGCCCCTAAAAGCTTCGTTCCTTCAGAACTGCTGATTTCTGATGCGCCAGTATAGGTGCTATATTCAGCATCAAACAATACTTTCCCATTTCCGTTTGATCGTTCTGCAACCCACAACTGACAATTCTTTTGTTCAGTTTGACTGATCTCCGTTTTTGGATGAGGAGAGATCAGGTTTGTTGAATCATTATACCCGGTTGACACAACTTCCCAGCTATCGGGATTTGCCATATTAAAGTCTTTCGCAAGGAGGGGAAGTTTTTGCATGGTGGAATCATAATACGTCATGTAGAATTTATTGTCAAAGGAATTAAAGACAAGATCAGGCTCAATCTCATTGTGAGAGGTGACAGCAATATTTGACTTTTTAAAATCAGTTGTTCCAACCGCTCTTTTATTGTAATAACCTACTAGATCATGGGCATTCGTTGAAGAGACATATTTTTCAAACGCCACCATTTCCGTCAGGTTTGCGCTGTCATTTTCAGTATTATTGACCTGGCAGGAAATAACTGGATTACAACATTTATTTATTAAAGATCCATCAAGGCTGTCAAGACACTTTGGAGCAGTGAACCCACTGTTGAAATTCGGCTCAGAATGGGCTGTATAAATATGGCCAACAGAGGAATTCGCATCGTCCTTCTCTTCCCAGGCTGCAAAATATCTTCCTGTTGGAAAAGAGTTACTTCGCCCATATTCTAGAGAAACTTTATTAATATATTTGGGTGAATACGCGACATCATGCCTAGTATCAATTGATATGCCGCCATTGCTTGAAGAACAAAAGACAATGGAATCAGAAATTTCATGCTTTGAATAAAGAATAGCCAGACTATTAGGATTTGCATTTATTGCCGGAAATAAATTGTCACTTGCAAGTGCAATGTCCCTGATGTCACCTGATGTTTCTTGTAAAATATCATTTTGAAACGCTCCACTATTTGGATTAAAAATTGGAACAGATGCAACAGTAACATTTGTGATTGAGCTATAGAATAAAAAACCCAGAATGATTTTAAGATTTGTTGCAGAGCTCCCAATAACAATAGCTTCAATCTTTTCTGGATACACTCCTGGAGGCGCAAGGATATCATTATAAAGAATTGCCCAAGTTGTTCCACTATCTGTTGACTTTAAAATTGCCATATACGGTGTGGTGCTATTAATATATGAGTAAATGGCGAATAGCCACCCATTAAAAGCAGAGCAAATTGTTACATTGCGTTGATTTTGTGATGGCTCGTTATTAATAATAATATCCTTCCCAAATAAAACTGATTTGTTTGGAGAATAAGGAATAACAGGAAATCCATTTTGAATAATTTGGGCAGTCGCAAAGATTGAAGAAATGAAGATTGCTAGCAGCAATAAACTGAGCCGGAGTTTCATGGGATTTGTATTTAAGGGAGAATCAAATGTAGAATAAATATTTTGCATGACAGTCACCGAAATCATAAAAAACAGTAATGTTTCCGGATATTTCCTGAAGGATGATTTGTCATTGTCAGGGGCAAAACATAACAGGGCATACTCGAAACCGAACCGGGTCAAGGGTTCCTTTTACCGCAAAGACGCAAAGACGCAAAGACGCAAAGAAAAGAAAAGAAAAGTAAAGTAATGAGTCATTACTCTGCGCCTCTGCGGTGAAAATAACTTTTAAGACATCCTTTTGGGTTCCGCAAGTGTTTTATTAACCACTGAGGCACGGAATACACGGAGATTCACGGAGAGAACCCCATTAAGCAGTATTTTCTAAGTGACCCTAAGTGATCTCAGGCCTCCGTGGTAAAAATTCCCGAAAAGTGCAAAAAGTCTTTGGCAAAGTTCAAACCGCCTTTGGCAAAGTTCAAACCGCCCTTGGCAAAGTGGAAAAACCATTTTGCGGTTGATCTCAGTCTTACGGAAGTCAGGATTATCCGGATATTATTTGGCTTACAATTCCCCTGCAACCTATTAAGGTATTCAAATATTGAAATAATTTTTATTCAGGTATTTGAATATTTGAATTAATTCCTAAATTTGGCATGGAATTCTTCAGTCAAATCAATATTCACTAACCAAAACCTTTCCAAATGATCAACCACATTGACCCTGGCATGGTAGATTGGTCGCGGGCGCAGTTTGCGCTGACGGCAATTTACCACTGGTTGTTTGTCCCGCTAACACTTGGTCTCTCTTTCATCGTCGCCATCATGGAAACGATCTGGGTGAAGACCGGAAATCCTGAATGGAAAAAGATCACCAAGTTCTGGATGACGCTGTTTGGGATCAATTTCGCCATCGGTATTGCCACTGGCATTATTCTTGAATTTGAATTCGGCACAAACTGGTCGAATTATTCCTGGTTTGTCGGCGACATCTTCGGAGCACCGCTGGCAATCGAAGGGATCATGGCATTTTTCCTTGAATCGACGTTCATTGCCGTGATGTTCTTTGGCTGGAATAAAGTCAGCAAGGGATTTCACCTCACATCCAGCTGGCTGACTGCCATCGGGGCCAACCTCTCCGCATTATGGATCCTTGTTGCGAATTCGTGGATGCAGTTCCCGACCGGGATGAAATTCAACCCCGAAACTGCCCGCAATGAGATGGCCAATTTCTGGGATGTCCTCTTCTCTCCTGTTGCAGTGAACAAATTCCTGCATACCATCTCAGCAGGTTATGTTACCGCGGCCATCTTCGTGATCGGGATCAGCGCATGGTTCCTCCTTAAGAAACGCAATGTAGGTACGGCGAAAAGAAGTATCCTTGTTGCTGCTATTTTCGGTCTTATCAGTTCTTTGTTTGTAGTTGTTACCGGCGACGGCTCCGCATATAACATGGCACAAAAGCAACCGATGAAACTGGCCGCCATGGAAGGTCTTTACAAAGGAACCAGCCCCAATGGACTGATCGTATTTGGAATCCATAATGCCGATGATAAAGGCGTAGCCGGACAAGGCGGATTCAATGGAAAGATCGAGATTCCCCGGTTGTTGTCTATGCTTGGTTACCGCAATGGAAACGCATTTGTTCCCGGTGTTGAAGATTTAATCAAAGGAGGATTCAAACCCGAATTCCAGAATGTCCCGCCTTTAGAAGTACACAAGGCATTTTCCGCTGAAGAGAAGATCGCCCGCGGTAAGCTTGCGATTGCTGCACTCGGCGACTTCAAGCGGGCAAAGAAGGCCGGTGATGAAGCTCTGGCGATCAAAGCTGACAGTGTCTTAAAAGTAAATTTCCCCTATTTTGGTTATGGCTATCTGAATTCCCCCGCAAGTCTGGTTCCCAATGTTCCGTTAACATTCTATAGTTTCCGTCTCATGGTTTATCTCGGAGCCTTCTTCATCTTATTGTTTATTGCTACGCTTTATTTTGCACGTAAACAAACGCTGGAAAATAAACGATGGTTCCTTTGGCTGCTGTTGTGGTCAATTCCACTGGTATATCTTGCCGGACAGGCTGGATGGATCGTGACAGAAGTAGGCCGCCAGCCCTGGGTCATACAGGACCTTCTCCCAACAGTTGCTGCCGTTTCAATGATCGATGCAACTTCGGTGCAGATCACTTTCTGGCTTTTTGCAGTGTTGTTCACAACGCTTCTGATCGCGGAAATAAAGATTATGACAAAACAAATTAAACTCGGACCTAAAGATGGAGGAACCAACTAATGTTTGAAACATTATCATTATCCTGTTTACAGCAATACTGGTGGGTTATCATATCCCTGTTGGGCGCTCTGCTTGTCTTCCTGATGTTTGTACAGGGAGGCCAGACACTTCTTTACACCCTTGGAAAAACAGAAACTGAACGCAAGATCCTGGTCAATTCACTGGGAAGAAAATGGGAATTCACCTTCACAACGCTTGTGACATTCGGCGGAGCTTTCTTTGCATCCTTTCCGCTGTTCTACTCCACCAGTTTCGGCGGTGCATACTGGGTGTGGATGGCAATCCTTTTCTGTTTCATCATCCAGGCCGTTGCCTACGAATTCAGGTCAAAACCAAATAATTTTCTCGGTCACCGGACGTATGAAATTTTCCTCTTTATTAATGGTGCACTTGGGACAATCCTTGTTGGTGCTGCTGTTTCAACATTCTTCACCGGCTCACAATTTATCATCAACAAATTAAGCCTTACCGAACTTACAAACCCTGTCATTTCACAATGGCAGGGACCTGCCCACGGACTCGAAGCCGTGCTTAACTGGCGGAATGTTTCACTGGGACTGGCCGTCTTCTTCCTTGCACGTATTCTTGGAATCCTTTATTTCATCAATACCATTGGTGACAAGAATATCCTTGAAAGAACAAGAAAACACCTGATCATAAATACACTTCCGTTCCTGGTGTTTTTCCTTGCTTATGTTTTTGCCCTGAT
>Ga0209697_10009345_pt1 | contig 10901 bp, 8 predicted proteins | sample AliMusrvi5mmetaG_FD_184115 | JGI IMG/M metagenome (GOLD analysis project Ga0209697, IMG submission 184115) | Freshwater lake bacterial and archeal communities from Alinen Mustajarvi, Finland, to study Microbial Dark Matter (Phase II) - Alinen... | ecosystem: Environmental > Aquatic > Freshwater... | reverse complement strand
CTCCTTGAGACCGCTCAGCGCCGCTTCGACGTCGGCCTTCTCGGCCTCGTCGATCTTGTCGCCCTGGTCCTTGAGCAGCTTCTCGGTCTGGTACACGAGGGTGTCGGCGGTGTTGCGCACCTCGACCTCTTCCTTGCGACGTCGGTCGTCCTCGGCGTGCGCCTCGGCGTCCTTGATCATCTGGTCGATGTCGTCCTTGCCCATGCCGGACTGCCCGGTGATGGTCATCGACTGCTTCTTGCCGGTCGCCCGGTCTTCAGCTGCCACGTGCACGATGCCGTTGGCATCGATGTCGAAGGTGACCTCGATCTGCGGCACGCCACGAGGGGCGGGCGGGATGTCGACGAGCTGGAACTTGCCCAGCGTCTTGTTGTACATCGCCATCTCGCGCTCGCCCTGGAGGACGTGGATCTCGACCGAGGGCTGGTTGTCGTCCGCGGTCGTGAAGACCTCGGAGCGCTTCGTCGGGATCGTGGTGTTGCGCTCGATGAGGCGGTGCATGACGCCACCCTTGGTCTCGATGCCGAGGCTCAGGGGGGTCACGTCGAGGAGCAGGATGTCCTTGACGTCACCCTTGAGCACACCGGCCTGGACCGCAGCGCCGATGGCCACGACCTCGTCAGGGTTCACGCCCTTGTGGGGCTCGCGGCCCGTCATCGACTGGACCAGGTCCTGGACCGCGGGGATCCGGGTCGAACCGCCGACCATGATGACGTGGTCGATCTTGTCGGTGGTCAGCCCAGCGTCCTTGATGGCCGCCTCGAAGGGGACCTTGCAGGCCTCGACCAGGTCGTGGGTCAGCTCGTTGAACTTCGCCCTCGACAAGTTGAGGTCGAGGTGCTTGGGGCCCTCCGCGGTGGCGGTGATGAACGGCAGGTTGATGTTGGTCTCCTGCACGCTCGAGAGCTCGATCTTGGCCTTCTCGGCTGCTTCCTTGAGCCGCTGGAGGGCCATCTTGTCCTGCGCGAGGTCGACGCCCTCGGTGTCCTTGAAGGTCTTGACCATCCAGTCCATGACCTTGTCGTCCCAGTCGTCACCACCGAGCTTGGTGTTGCCGGCGGTGGACTTCACCTCGAAGACGCCGTCGGCGATCTCGAGGACCGACACGTCGAACGTGCCGCCACCGAGGTCGAAGACGAGGATCGTCTGCTCTGGGGCGTCCTTCTCGAGGCCATAGGCCAGCGCAGCGGCAGTCGGCTCGTTGATGATGCGGAGCACCTCGAGGCCGGCGATCTGGCCTGCCTCCTGGGTGGCGGTCCGCTGGGCGTCGTCGAAGTACGCCGGGACGGTGATGACCGCCTGGGTCACGGTGTCGCCGAGGTATGCCTCAGCATCCCTCTTGAGCTTCATCAGGATTCGGGCGGAGATCTCCTGGGCGTTGTAGGCCTTGCCGTCGATGTCCATCGTCCAGCTGGTGCCCATGTGACGCTTGACCGAGCGGATCGTCCGGTCGGGGTTGGTGATCGCCTGGCGCTTCGCCACCTCACCGACGAGGACCTCGCCGGTCTTGGAGAAGCCGACCACCGACGGGGTCGTGCGACCTCCCTCAGCGTTCGGGATGACGACGGGCTCGCCCGCCTCTAGGACCGAGACCACCGAGTTGGTCGTCCCGAGGTCGATTCCCACAGCCTTGGCCATGATGATTCTCTCTTTCTCTCTGTTGCTTGGTTCTCGAACTCTGGTGCTCCCTGCACCGTTGCGAATCCCAGTGTAGCAAAGTTGACAAGACATTTATCAAGAAATTTGAAGAATCAGCTAAGAAGGGTGGACCTGCAGTCGTGGCCACAGATGGCTACGCTCGACAGCGTGCCTGAGCTCATCCTCCTCCGTCATGGACAGTCCGAGTGGAACGCCCTCAACCTCTTCACTGGCTGGGAGGACGTCGACCTGACCGACCTTGGCCGAGCAGAAGCGGCAGAAGCCGGTCGACTCCTCGCTGACGCTGGTGTCGACGTCCGTGTCCTCCACACCTCCTTGCTCACCCGGGCGATCAGGACCGCCCACCTCGCCCTCGACGCCATGGGCAGGCTGTGGGTCCCGGCCAACCGGTCGTGGCGGCTCAACGAGCGCCACTACGGCGATCTGCAGGGTCGCAACAAGAAGGACACCGCCGAGCTCTACGGGGCCGAGCAGGTCAAGGTCTGGCGGCGCTCCTACGCCACCCCTCCACCGCCGCTGCCTGAGGGCGACAGCCGCCGAGCTGATGGCGATCCGCGCTATCGCGACGTCGATCCGGCTGACCTGCCTGCCTCTGAGTGCTTGGCCGACGTCGTCGAGCGAACGCTCCCCTACTTCGACTTGGCCATCGTCCCAGACCTCGTGGCCGAGGCGACCAAGGGCGGTGCGGTGCTCGTGGTGGCCCACGGCAACTCGCTCAGAGCGCTGCGCAAGTACTTGGACGGCCGAAGCGACGACGAGATCGTCGACCTCGAGATCCCGACCGGTATCCCGTTCCGCTACGTCCTCGACGACGAGATGCGGGTGATCGAGGGTGGCTACCTCGGGGACCCAGCTGCTGCGGCCAAGGCGGCCGACGCTGTCGCCAAGCAAGCCGGCTGACCGAGCAGCCTCACCCTCCAGTCGGAGGGTGCCTCTCTTCGGGCGCGACGACGCCCGGGCCGGCGGGGAGGACCGACCCGGGCGTCGCCGTTGCCCGATGAGGCGATCTCGTTACAAGGCGTCCGACCCCCGCTCGCCTGTACGGACCCTCACGGCGGTCTCGACCGGGAGGACCCAGACCTTGCCGTCACCGATCTTGCCGGTGGCCGCCGACTCGACGATGGCATCGACGATGGCATCTGCCTCGCCGTCGTCGACGACGATCTCGAGTCGGAGCTTCGGTACGAAGTCGACCTCGTACTCGGCACCTCGGTAGACCTCGGTGTGGCCACGCTGGCGACCGAAGCCCTGGACCTCCGTGATCGTCATCCCGGCAACGCCGAGCGACTTGAGCCGCTCCTTGACGTCATCGAGCTTGAAGGGCTTGATGACTGCGACGATGAGCTTCATGACCGATCTCCTCTCTCAGATGTGTTGGTGGTCTGGCTTGATGTCCAGTGCTGCCACTGGGCCGGACCGTTGAGGCTGGTCCCACTGCGACCTTGCTCGCAGTAGCCCCGTGTCGCCCCGGTCCCGCTGCCTTCGTGCGGCACGTGCATCAGGCCTCCCTCGAGAGTGAGCCGACCCGCTCGGCGAAGGTCTCCCGTGGGAAGGCCTCCTCGTCGTGGACCGCCAGGTCGCCGACTTCGAGCACCTCGTCCTTCTCTCGGAGTCCTCGGCACACGAACTTGACGATGTAGAGGATGATCGTGCTCGCCACCGCGGTGTACCCAATGATCCAGACCGCCGCCAGGAACTGTTCCCAGAGCTGGTGGAACGAGTGGGTGTAGAACCAACCGCCGACGCTGAAGGCTCCCGCAGCGTCGTAGGTCTTGCCCGCCACCCCGTACTGGACCATGCCGGGGTCGGCCAGGAGACCGACCATGAGGCCACCGATCAGGCCAGCGATGCCGTGGGTGTAGACCACACCGAGCGCATCATCGACCTTGGAGAACGGTCGGACCTTGGAGAGGTAGTTCCAGGAGACCCAGACGATGCCGGAGCACACGAAGCCGATGATCAAGGCGCCGTAGCCGTTGACCCAACCCGCCGACGGGGTGATCCCGACCAGACCGCAGATCATGCCGTTGATGGCACCCAAGAACGTCGGCTTCTTCTCCTTGCTGAAGAGCATGTCGAAGGCGAGCCAGGTGAGCAGCGCAGCTGCAGTGGCGATGTTGGTGTTGAGCACCGCCGAGGCAGCGTCGACACCTGCGTAGTAGGGGTCACCGCCGTTGAAGCCGTTCCAGCCCAGCCACAGGATGCCGGCTCCGATAGCCACCATCATGAGGTTGTTGGGCAGGGCGTGGTCCTTGTCCCGCTTGAGCCGTGGACCGACGATGGCTGCACCGACGAAACCGGTGACACCAGCGGCCAAGTGGATGACGTACCCACCTGAGTAGTCGACTGCGCCCTTCTGGGCGAAGAAGCCGCCACCCCACAGCAGTGCTGCGTTGATGCAGTAGACGAAGGTGATCCACAGCGGCACGAAGAGCAGCCAGGCCTTGAACTTGAACCTGCTCAGCAGCGAGCCGAGGAACAGCAGCGGTGTGATCGCTGCGAACACCAGCTGGAAGTACGCCAGTGTCGACGTCGGGTAGTGGAACGGCACCAGGGTGTTCGCCCCGGAGACCGCTCGATTCTGCTCCCCGAAGTGGCTGACGATCGGGTGCGGGTGGCCGATCAGGCCAGACCAGAACGATCCGTCGGCTCCCAGGTGCGCCTGCGGGCCAAACGCCATGTTGTAGCCCCACAGGACCCACACGAGCACGACCAGCGAGAAGCCCGAGAAGGCCATCAGCATGGTGTTGACAACCCACTTGCGTTGCAGCAGGCCTCCGTAGAGCACTGCGATTCCCGGCAGGCTCATCAAGCCCACAAGGGTGGCCGCCACCAGCTGCCAGGAGTTGTCACCTGTGTTCAACCAGCTGGGGTAGGCGATGTTGGTAACTGCTTCGAGCACCGTTCTCCTCACCTCATTCCTCATCGGGTCGGAGACAGCAGCAGGTGCCACTGCCTCCGACGTTGCGTGAAGCCAGTATGGGGAGCGAGGATTTCCCGGCTGTGTAGGGACTGTTACGAGCGCGTGAACTCGACTGCCCCGGTACGCTTGTCCCCATGGCAACCCGCGTGAACGTCCGAGACCTCTCGTCCATCTGGCTCTTCTCTGAGTGCACAGCCCGTGAGCAGCGGACCATCGCCAAGGCCCTCGACGAGGTCGTGGTGCCGGCTGGTCGCGTCATCGTCGAGGAGGGGACGCTCGGTCGCGAGTTCTACCTGATCGTCTCCGGCTCAGCTGCTGTCAAGCGCAATGGCCGCAAGGTGGCCACCATCTCTGCCGGGCAGCACTTCGGCGAGCTCGCCCTCCTCGACCGCCTGCCGCGCAACGCCACTGTCGTCTCGGAGACCGAGATGGACCTCCTCGTCTTGGGCCAGCGCGAGTTCAACGGCCTGCTCGAGACCACCCCTTCGATCGCCCGCAAGCTCATGGCCGCCATGGCCACGCGGCTCCGGGAGCACGACCGCAAGGCGGTCCAGTAGTCCGCTCCGAGCCCGGCTCGAGGAGATGGAAGACTCTCCCGATGCCGTCGCACGCGTCGAGGAGTCCCTGGTGACGACGCCTTCTGGTCACGGACCCCGCCATCGCCGACGGCGTGCGCACCTCGGCTGGGCGCAGTGGCTGCTCCTCCTCGTCCCGGTCGTGGTCATCATCATCGGTGGGTGGTCACACCGCTGGGCATCTGACGACAGCTACATCGACTTCCGCGTCGTTCACAACGTGCTCGCCGGCCACGGCCCTGTGTTCAACGTCGGTGAGCGCGTCGAGGTCGACACCAACCCCCTGTGGGTCCTCATCCTCGTCGTCGTCGCCGGCATCGGCCGCTTCCTGCCGATCGCATGGTGGGCGGTGCTGCTTGGCCTCGCCATGACGGCAGCAGGCATCGGCCTCGCAACTGCCGCCGGCGCCAAGCTGAGCCGCCGCCACGCAGGCGGGCTCCTCTTCCCCGCAGGCCTGCTTGTCGTCGCCAGCGTGGACGCGTTCTGGGACTTCTCGACTTCAGGTCTCGAAACCGGTCTCATCTTCGGCTGGCTGGGACTGTGTTTCTGGCTCCTCACACGGCTCCGGAACGACGAGCGAGGAGGCTCGCTGGTGATGGCGATCGCCAGCCTGGGCCCGTTCATCCGTCCCGACATGCTTCTGTTCTCCGTGTGCATCGTGGCTGCTGTGTTCATCGTCGAACTACATTCCGGCCGATGGCGACGTGTCCGTCTGGCGTCCTGGTTCGTCGGTCCCCTGGCGCTCGGCGAGCTGGCGCGGATGGCGTACTACGGGATGTTGGTCCCCAACACGGCCCTCACCAAGTCAGCTTTCACCCCTCGATTCCACCAAGGGCTGGTGTACCTCGGCGACATGGTCTCCCCAACGTGGATCTGGGTGCCCCTGGTGTTCCTTGTGCCCATGGCGATCTGGCGCATGGTCCGATGGTGGCGGGCGGGCGACGGACACCGAGACGTGGCCATCGTGGCACTCCTTGCCGGCGCCGGCGTGCTCGACGCCGCCTATGTCGTCCTCATCGGCGGCGACTTCATGCACGCTCGGATGCTGCTGCCCGGCCTGTTCGCGCTCAGTATGGTCACGTGGCTCGACCTATCCGACAAGTTCGACCGCACCGCTCCGCTGGTGGTCGCAGTGGCATTCTCGGCGGTGAGTTGCGCGATGCTCCGCTACCCAGAGAGGCTCATCGGCAAGAACCTCATCGCCAACGAGCGCGGCGTGTACATCTATCTGAGTCGCAACCCCCACCCGGTCAGCCCGGCCGACTACCAGCGCTCCGCCTGGGCTCGCTATGGCATGGTGCTTGCCGCAGCTGCGAAGCGGGTCCCCCATGGCACCAAGGCCATGGTGGTGTTGTCGAGCAAATCCGAACTGCCCGACGCTCAGTACCCTGCGAGGCTCGTCGGTGCCCGCAGTAACCTCCCTTCGTCGCTGATCGTGCCAGCCGGGAACATCGGGGTGATGGGCTGGTTCGCCGGCGACGACGTCTACCTCTTCGACCGCCAGTCGCTCGCCAACCCGATCGGCGGGCACCTGACCAAGCTCCCCGACCATGGTCGGCCCGGCCACAACGATCCGAGCCGGCTGTTCTGGATGATCGCCCGGTTCGGCCTGCCCGGCCACGAGGACGTGCTCGGCAGCCACCTCGGGCCAACCGTTCTCGCTGCTCGGCGGCAGCTGGCCTGCCCGCTGCCTTCGGCCTATCTCCACGCCATCACTGCACCGCTGAGCGCCAGCCAGATGCTCACGAACATCGCCCATGCGCCGAGCTGGACCAGGTTCGAGATCGAGAGGTTCCCGACTGCAGTCACGCCCTGCCCGAATTAGGCCGGCAGCTCAGTCCTCACAGGCAGCGCTTCTGGCCACCGCCAAATCGGCGACTACTCGTCAGTGGCTGCAGGGGGCTCAAGAACCTCGGAGGCCATTGGTGCTGCCGCCGTCGCCTCGAGCAATGACTCTTCGACGACCTGGGAGATGTCCATGACTCTGACCTCGTCGCCCTTGCCGTTGGCCTGGACCGCGTCGTCGAGCATGATCATGCAGAACGGGCACGCCGTCGAGACGATGTCAGCGCCGGTGCCGAGGGCCTCCATGGTGCGATCCATGTTGACCCGCTTGCCGATGTTCTCCTCCATCCACATGCGCGCACCACCGGCGCCGCAGCAGAAGCCCTTCTCGCGGCAGCGGCCCATCTCGACCTGCTTCACGCCGGGGATGGCGTCGAGCACGTTTCGTGGCTCGTCGAAGATCCGGTTGTGCCGGCCGAGGTAGCAGGGGTCGTGGTAGGTCACGGTGCCTGAGTAGCTCGTCCCAGGGGTGAGGCGACCCGAACCCACGAGGTGGCTCAGCAGATCGGCGTGGTGGATCACCTCGAACTCCCCGCCGAGGACGGAGTACTCGTTCTTGATGGTGTTGAAGCAGTGCGGGCAGGTGGCGACGATCTTGGTGACCTTCGCCTCGTGGAGCGTCTCGATGTTGGCCTTGGCGACCTCCTGGAAGAGGTACTCATTGCCGAATCGACGAGCCGGGTCACCGGTGCAGGACTCCTTGGGCCCGAGGATGCCGAAGGTCACGCCTGCACGGTGCAGCATCCGAGCAGTCGCCTCGGCCTGCTTCTTGCCTCGGTCGTCGAGCGCACCAGCGCAGCCGACCCAATAGAGGTACTCGACGTCGTCGGGGATCTCGCCAGTGATGATCGGGACCTCGAAGTCGAGCGCGTCGATCCACTCGGTGCGCTTGGCACCACCCAAGCCCCAGGGGTCGCCCTGGTTCTCGATGTTGCGCAGGAAGAGGTTCGCCTCTTGGGGGAAGCGCGACTCCATCAGGACCTCATAGCGACGCATGTCGACGATGGCATCGACGTGCTCGATGTCCACCGGGCACTGCTCGACGCAGCTGCCGCACGTAGTGCAACTCCACAGCACATCGGGGTCGATGATCGACGGCACGAGGCTCTCGACCTCGGCCGCCTCCTCCGAACCTTCCTTGCCGAGCAGGCGGTCAGCGGAGGCGAACATGTTGTCTCGCAGCCCCATGATCAGGAGCTTCGGGCTGAGCGGCTTGTCCGTGTTCCACGCAGGGCAGACCGACTGGCAGCGCCCGCACTCGGTGCAGGTGGCGAAGTCGAGCATCTGCTTCCAGGTGAAGTCCTCGATCTTGCCGACGCCGAAGACGGTGTCCTCAGTGACGTTCTCCATGTCCATGTCGGGGGTCTTGTCGAGGCCGCCCAGCGCACGGGGGCGGCGCGAGGTGGCGACGTTGATCGGCGCCAGGAAGATGTGGAGGTGCTTGGAGTACGAGACGAAGACCAAGAAGCCGGCGATGACTGCGACGTTGGCGATCAAGAAGACGGTCTCGAGGACGCTGTTGACGCCGGTGCCGAGCGGGTGGAGCAGGGTCGCCACCGCTTGGGAGAAGAACGGCCACCAGTTCTTGAGCGCATCAGCCGATGGGTCCTGGTAGGGGAAGTAACCCGTGTTGATCTGGGCGGCACGGTAGAGGATCAGCGTGATGATGACCGAGGCGATCATCGCGAGCACGATCCAGGCGGCACCGGTGTGACTGCCGTAGAAGCGACTCTGGCGCTGCTTGCGCTCCGGTGAGTTCTTGATTCGGATCGCCGTGAAGACACACAACGAGATCAGGACCGCTGCAGAGAAGAAGTCCTCGACGAAACCGATGAACGACCAGTGGCCGATGACCGGGATGGCGAAGTCACGAACGAAGAGTGCCCCGTAGGCCTCGATGATGGTGAGCAAGAGGATCGTGAAGCCCCACATGGTGAAGAAGTGGGCAAGACCAGGCACAGTCCACTTCAAGAGCTTCTTCTGTCCGGCGACCTCGACAACCTCTGCCTCGGCGGCCTTCGAGAACCCTTGATAGGGCCGCTTGGCCGGTGCCCCTGAGCGGATGAGTGTGCTCAGCCAATAGAACCGTCGACCGGCGACGGCGAAACAGGCGATCGTGATGCCGAGTCCGAGGATGATCCTCACTGCCATCGGTGCGCTCCTCTTCTTTGTTGGTGCTCGATCCCCGCCGGCGTGCCGGTCGAGGTCAGGACTTGTTGCGGAAGTTGTCGGCGTAGCGGCTCGGGGTCGGACCCCACTGGCCGCGATACTTGCTGCCCAAGCCGGCAGAGCCATAGGGGCGCTCTGCGGCCGTCGTCATCTCGAAGAAGCTGATCTGGCCGATCTTCATCCCCGGGTAGAGGGTGATCGGCAGGTTGGCGACGTTCGAGAGCTCAAGGGTGAGGTGGCCGTCCCAGCCGGCGTCGACGAAGCCGGCGGTCGAGTGAATCAGCAGCCCAAGGCGGCCGAGAGACGACTTGCCCTCGAGCCGGGCCACGAGATCGTCGGGCAGCGCCACGCGCTCGATGGTCGAGCCAAGGACGAACTCGCCAGGGTGGAGGATAAAAGGTGTGTCGGGGCCGACGTCAACGAGCTCGGTCAGCTCCTCTTGGTCCTCCCGGACGTCGATGACCCGAGACGTGTGGTTGCGGAAGGTCCGGAAGTACTGATCGACATGGAGATCGACCGACGAAGGCTGAATGCAGTCCTCCCCAAGGGGATCGATGACGATACGGCCGTCGTCAAGTGCCTGCGCAATGGAGCGGTCAGAGAGAACCATCGGATCTGACGATAGTTGGCGGGGCGCTGCAGGGTGAACTTGAGATAACCAGGATGGAGCCGCAAGCCCGAAGGGAAGTAGGGTGGGACCCTTCGCGGGTGTAGTTCAGAGGCAGAACATCAGCTTCCCAAGCTGAGAACGCGGGTTCGATTCCCGTCACCCGCTCCAATCAAGGGATCCCTGTGATTCCCCTGTTCAGCGGCTGCGAGAGCAGTGTCGCTGGTTGCCACTGTTCGCTCCTAATCGTCGATGTTCGGCGTTGTTTAGTGTCGCAGTGGTGTCGCAAACCTGCTTTCGCAGCCTGCGGACGCTCCGACGCTCCGACGCTAGGTGACACATGTAACGCCGGTCGGTCAGGTCCCTCGGTAGCGTCACAAGGATGGAAGCCTTCGAGCAGTTCGCCGCGATCCACCTTGAGCAGGAGGGTCTGGTGGTTGCCGGGCCCGTCAAGTTTCCCGTGACTCGGCAGACCAAGCGGAAGGACTATCCGGAGGTACAGACCCACGGTTATGAGGTTGACCTCGTTGGCGTCTGTGCAGACCGTCTCGTACTGGCCACCGTCAAGTCCTTCCTAGGTTCTCGAGGAGTGCAGGCGAAGGAAGTCATCGGCGAAGCGGGAAACGTCCGCGCCTACGCCCTGCTCAATGATCCAGTGATCCGAAAGGGCGTGATCTCGCGGGCGGCAAAGGACTACGGATACCCCCTCAGCAAGGTGGAGCTCCGGCTCTACGTCGGCAAGTTTGCCGGAGCCAAGAAGGGCGAGGACCAGGCAAAGATTCGAGCCTGGTGCTCGTCTCAGAAGGCAGGCGGCGCTGACATCAGAGTCTTCGCTCTCGACGACATCATCGGATCAGTCCTAGAGGCAGCCAGCACGCGGACCTACCGCGACAACCCGGTCCTGGTCACGATCAAAGCTCTCGCACAGGCCGGTGTATTGCTTCCTGAAAAGGCACACCCCATCCTTCGACCACCGAAGCAAGCCGCTCCGCCTGGCATGCGTCCTAAGAGAGGACACGCCAAGTAGCGAACTCGGCCGTCTCGAGATGCTCCATGTCACAGCGCAGCCTTAGGTTTTGTGCGGGATCACGATCGCGGTGAGTTGAGCCTCGCGCCATTGAAG
>Ga0209697_10009344_pt1 | contig 10902 bp, 9 predicted proteins | sample AliMusrvi5mmetaG_FD_184115 | JGI IMG/M metagenome (GOLD analysis project Ga0209697, IMG submission 184115) | Freshwater lake bacterial and archeal communities from Alinen Mustajarvi, Finland, to study Microbial Dark Matter (Phase II) - Alinen... | ecosystem: Environmental > Aquatic > Freshwater... | reverse complement strand
GAAAACAGTATCTTTGTCACAACAAAGATAGTTAATAATAACCAAAAATTACCCTAATTTTTTTATAATTTAACTCTAAATCCCCCCAATTATGAAAGCAAATAGCAATGAAATTATTGGCAAACTGCCAAAGAACACTCGCGCAATCGCTGTGATGGATGAACCAAAAAAGATAGCAGATAAGGTACTCTTCCCCAAAAAATTCATTCTTGCGATGACTACAAACACATGGAGCATTACTGCTGTACCAACAGTATTAATTGTTACCGGTCATTCAGAAACATTGGATACAAAAGAAACAGTAGTTTCAACCAGAGTTATAGGTTCAGCATCCGACAGAGATGTAGCTTATAATGTAGTAAAACTCGATCTTTTCTGTTGGAAAGCTCAGGTGCAAATGAAGGCCGATCAGGACCCTACAAATGCTATTACCATCATAGAATCCTACGGATTTAGAGTGAAGCATGTTCCAAAAAGGCAAAAACCGCCTTTGAGCGTAAAAAAAGGAACTGCTCCAAATTCAGCAATTTTAAAAGCTTTGGCTGTTGGAAGAAAAGCTTCTTATGATTGGGAATGGAGTGGCGATGGACAAGCATGGACTCGTTTTGGTAAGAGTACTCCGGTTGCAAACACCTCGATGACTGACATCCGTCCAAATACTCTTTATTATTTCAGATATCGTGGCAATACCACAAAAGAAGAAGGTTCATGGAGCGATCCTGTTGCATTTGTCAGATTATAATTGTTAGTAAGTTTTGGAAAATCCGGCTGCCGACATAACAGCCGGATTTTTCTTTTTTATACCATCCAAAATGCAAGTTTTTGCATAATTAATTAAATAACAATAAAATATAAGTTTTACAAGAGTGCTTCTGTCGTTCCATAGGGTGCTTCTTAGTAACCACAGAGTGCTTCTGTCGTTCCACAGAGTGCTTCTTAGTAAACACAGAGTGTCTCTGTCGTTCCACAGAGTGCTTCTTAGTAAACACAGAGTGTCTCTGTCGTTCCACAGAGTGCTTCTTAATAACCACAGAGTGTCTCTGTCGTTCCACAGAGTGCTTCTTAGTAAACACAGAGTGCTTCTGTCGTTACTCAGAGTGCTTCTTAATAAACACAGAGTGCTTCTGTCGTTAATAAGAAGCACCCTGAAAATTGAATTATTGGTGTAAGTTGAATGAGGGAATGCGAAAATAGCATAGATATGTAAAGAATTTTTAAAAGAAATGGCTTTATTTGGGTTTTTAGACACCTTGAAAAATTAACAAAATTTATTTGGTTGGTTTTGGAATTCTCATGAAAATTATATTGTACATTTACCGCGAAATAAAATAGTCATGATCCACCATCAATATTTAGAGAAGAACACAGGTGGAACATGATAATTTTCAAAAATCAGAATTTGTGCAAAGATGTTTTTTTTATTAATTAAAGTGTGATATTGTAAGGAATGGGATAATTTGATTAATCTGTTGTAAGAAAAAAAACAACAAAAATGAAAAACGCTAAAAATATTTTAATGCCTTCGGCTCCTATATCAGGAGGTGAAGGCATTTTTGCTTATGAGTATGATAATTTAATTGAGATATTTTTTTTTGAATTGTATAAGTTTTACTTAAAATGAGAAAGGGGGGCTATAATCTATAGTAATAAAACCAGAGTTGACTTGTCAATTTTGAAGAGAAATAAATCAGTTGAAAAATCATGCAATAGAATCAATCCTTAAAAATCAATTAAAATTAAAAAGTTATGAAAATTAAAATTTTACTCCATTATCAAGCAATGTTAATATTGCTTGTCATTGCAAATTTATTTTACTTTAGTGTTAATGGGCAAGAATTAAAATATTGGACTTGCCCAAATAATACAGTGAATAGTAAAATCGCTTTTACATCAAGCCCTCCCACCTTATCTGCTTTACCAACTGGTATTGGACCTTTATATTATGATAACCATCAGGCACAATGGACACACAATATAATGTATGATGAAAACAACAACTTATTATTTTTTATTGTTGATAATGATATCTATGATAATAATGGTAAATTACAAGGGCATCTTGAATATAACTATATACCCAATGATCCTACTGATTTTTCAATTGGTCAGGAAGTATGTATTGTACAAGTACCTGGTCAATGTTTTCAGTATTATATTTTTTATTCACTATTAGGTAATAGTGATGCTTCTGCAACTTTTATGTATGGGTATACTTTGATTGATATTAGTCAAGTAAATAATTGGGATCAGGGAGATGTTCAATTATATCCTACATCTGGAACAGGACTTAGATCATCAGCAGTACATTTTGCATTATCCACATACAATGCAACATTAAATCAAAGATATTTATATGTTGAACATGGTGATTTTCAAGACAATCAAAATTCTCTTGAAAAATATACAATTACAACTTCAGGAATTACTCATTCACAAATTTTAATACAGGCACGTGGATTATCTTTACAATTCCTTCGTGCTGAAATGGAAACTTTTAGATATGGGAGTTATAATTTATTAGCATATTTTTGGAAAGCTTCCACCGGTTCTTATTATTGTACTTTAAATATATTGGACCCAAATAATGGCGATATTCAATCACTTACAGATTATGGTTCGTTTTTAATACCAGGAGTTCCTAAAGGCATGGAATTTTCACCAAAGGGAAGATATTTATATTTTACTTATGTAGGTCAAACAACAATTAATTATGTTGATCTTCAGGGTGTAACTCCTCCTGCTAACTTAACTATTCACTCATTAACTAATTTAGGAAGTGATATTGCATCAAATTATGATAAAACTATGATTGAAAATGGATATGATGGAAAAATGTATTTTGCTTCGAGTGCTGGTTATATTTCATGCCTTGATAATGCGGATTACCCACTTACTACTATTTGGCATCAAAATTATATAAATACAAGTGTACCACTTTGTTGTTCAAGTTATACCCAAGATGGACATTCTTTAGCTATAAGAGTATTGCCTGATCAAATTGATGGAGAAGCATATTGGTCCAATATTTCTCCTGTATGCTGTTCTGCTTACCATTATTATGATCCAACTCCAACCGTAAGAGCTGGAACATCTACATGGACACCAGCAAGTAATCCAATTCATGCAGGAAATAGTCTCGTTTATTTAAATAATACACTCATTTTACCAACTGGTTCAAATATAACGATTCAAGATATGACAATTGAATTTGGTGAACAAGGTAAAATCGAATTAGATGGTAATGCTCATTTAACTTTAGATAATTCCACTGTAAAAGGATTATCATCATGCAATACTATGTGGCTGGGTATTGATATTGTGAATAATGGTTATGTTAGTACATTGAATAACTCTGCTATAAAAGAAGCTATTATTGGAATTTCAAATGATGCTCAATCTAATTTAAATGGCGAAATTTGTTGTTATGCTGGGACGACCTTTTTAAATAATCAAACATCTATATACAGTCATTCAGCTGTTAGAACGCGTTGTTATTCAGCTACATTTAATGCAAATTCTAGTTATAATAATCTCACTCATCCATATAAAATTGGAAACACAATAACACAATTTGTCAATTTAGATGTTTCATGGATGACTAGTAATGTAAGCTATTTTGGTAATTGTACTTTTTCTAAAGATCCTTCTGTTACTGTTACAAATGGCATTCTTAGCATTAATAGCAATTACCAAGTTTATGCAGGCACATTTAGTAGTATTCCAACTGGTATTAATTCTTATGATGATAACATAAACGTTAATTCATGTAATTTCAGTACTAATACTTATGGAATTTATTATATTGCAGAAACCAACCCAAATACAAATTTGACTGCGGAAAATTCAACTTTTCAAGATGATTGGTGTAGTATTTATTTATCTGGTAGCGATTATGATTACATCTATCTAAATTCTTTTAATCCCGCCGGAAATAGTCCAACAACTAACTTTTATGGCATTTATAATAATGGAGCAACCTATTATGGGATTTATGACAACACATTTAATTATATAAAATACGGCATTTTTGATTATAAAGGGAAAAATGGTAAAATAAAAAATTACACAGCGAGTGTTGGTAATTCTTTTACCAATTGTTACCGAGGAATACAAACAAGCGACGATAATACTGGAACTCCTATAAAATGCAATACATTTACAAATAATACAAGTAGTCTATCTGTTCATTGGTATATAGGAGGTGCTTTATCAAATCAAGGTTCCAATATTCTTGACCCTCCATATTATACTAATCCCGCCGGTAATGAGTTTTATCAATTAACTAATTATCGCTCTATTTTATCAACATCCGGTTTTATTTATTATCATCATCATAATTCAGCTTGTACTCCAAGTTTACCATTAGGATTTACTTCTACTGATATATATGTAAATAAAACACAATACTCTTGCCCAGGAGAAACTGGTGGTGGAGGCGGTCAAATGAGCATAGGGGGAATATCTGCACAATTGTCAAATGCACTAACCACTCAAAATTCTAAGGAAGGGCTAATAGATGATGCTGTTGAATATTATACTATTAATCAAAAGACAGATTCGATCACTCCTTTCCTTGAAAGTTATAATACAATTGATCATACAAAATGGTTATTAATACCATCTTATATTCAAAGCAAAAATTTTATTAAAGCAAGTGCATTGCTTAATAATATTTCCGTTAGAACAAATAATAAAATTGATACTGATAAAGTTTATAAAAAAGAGCTATATAGCATTCTTCTTAATTGGGGGTTGAATAATAAAACTGCATTCAATATGAGTGCAGGGGATCAGGCATCAATTCGCCAAATGGCTCAAATCAAAACACAAGCTGGAATAAATGCACAAAATATATTGCATCTTGTTTTTGGAGATGAATTTCCTTATACATGGGTTAAAGATTCAGTGAATACTAATGCAAGATTAGCAGAAACAGGTCCTGCTATAAACGACACGACATCAGAATATTTGAGTGCACCATTTCCTAACCCAACAAATTCAGAAACCAATTTCAAATATTTTGTTCCTGAATATGTAAACAATGCTGAGTTCGATATTTTTGATGTTACTGGTAGAAATATTAAAACAATACAATTAGTTAAAGGGGACGGAGCCATAATTATACATGCAGCAGATCTGAATACAGGAATTTATTTCTGTGAATTAATTTTCAATAAAGTAATTATTGATAAAAAGAAAATTGTAATATTTAAATAACTTCTTAAAAGCAGTGTGCGAAATAACTTTCACACACGGCTTTTCTTTATAATAAACAGAAATGAATACATTTAAAATTTCCTTTTTATCAATTGGATTTTTCATTGCATTATTTGCTAATTCACAAACAATTAGATTTGATAAGTATTATACAATTGGTTATTGGGGGTTAGGTCATACAGTAATACCTCTTAATGATGATTATATAATTGCAGGATATCAGGATAATGATCCAACTTATCAACAATTATATGTGAACCCATTAGTAGTAAAAACAAATTTAAATGGAGATACAGTTTTTACAAAAAAATATGGTAGTAATGGATGGGATATTTTTCAAGATATGTGTAAAACAAATAATAATTACTTTATCTGTGTTGGCTCTATTCAGGATTCTTTACCACCTAGTGAATATGATTATGATCTCTATATTGTAAAGATAGATTCAATTGGTGACACAATTTGGACAAAAAGATATTCATGCCCATCAGATTCTTCATATGGTGCATTAACAATAATTGTAACTAAAAGTAAGGATATTATCATAGCAGGTTATCAATATTCTTGGAATGATTCAAATATAGGCAGTATGCTTTTTAAACTTGACAAAAATGGTAGTTTGATTTGGCGAAAATGGTTTTTATCACCCTATCCGTATCCGAATAATCAAACCTATGTCATGAGTTATATTTACAAAATTCTTGAGGCTAAAAATAAAGATTTAATTGCAGTCGGCAAACGAACAACAGCAAGTGGGATTGAAGATCCCATAGTTTTCAGGATGGATAGTACGGGAAAAACTCTTTGGTTAAATACTTATGGTGGTACTGATAATGATTTTGGAACAAGTATTGTTCCAACAAATGATGGAAATTATATCGCATCAATCATGTATAAGGACTTAAATTCTGATTATAAAATTTCATTTCTGAAAATAGATACAAACGGAACAAAAATATGGCAAAAGAATTATTACAGCATTATTTCAAGCGGAAATTTTGCAAAAGCTATTCCGACTCTTGATGGAGGATATGTAGGCACGGGTGGAACTGATGCTGATTATACTTCTGGAGCAATGGATGGTTTTTTAATAAAAGTTGATGCAAACGGTGATTCACTTTGGATGCGGTTTTATGGCACATTGCAGCAAAATGATTGGTTTTTTGATGTGGAAGCAACTACTGATAAAGGATTTGTAATGACAGGCGAAACCTATAGTTATAATATTGGGGGGAGTAGTGTTTGGCTTGTCAAAGTTGATAGCCTGGGTCTTTTAATTCCACTTGGAATAAATGAAGAACCATTATTTCCAACAGCTATGCTGGGCGATGCTTTTCCAAATCCAACGAATTCAAATTGTACAATAAGTTATAATATTCCTGAATTTAAAAATTCAGCGAGTTTGTTTCTTTTTAATATGCAGGGAAAACAACTTGCAGATTATCCATTGAAAAAAGGCGAAAATTCTTTGCAGTTAAATCTTTCAGATTATGCAGCAGGAACATATTTGTATGTGCTGGCAATTGATAATTATAATGTGAAAAGTGGAAAGGTTGAAATAGTAAAATGATTTTGCATTTCCAAACGGAGTGTATGTAGTAGAAGTGAAAACCGAAAAAGGAATTGCAGTAAAAAATTTGTAAAAGAATAAATTTATTTTCCACTAAAAGGTTTCACCTTTTCTGCAAATGGTGAAACCTTTTTTACGTATTGCCATTTTACTTTGGGAACTTATCTTCCAAACTTTTTTCACTATTCATCTTGAACTTTTCGCTCTTAATTTCCCTTAAAAATATTTCAAACTTTCAATCTTTCGGCCTTCGTAAATCATAACTTTCGGTTATCAGCAGCGCCATTTTTTCAACGCTTTTTTTATTTTCCCAAAAAAGCTTTTTTCATTTGCTAATTAATTTTTTTTTTTGTTAGATTTGTACACAATAAAAAGTCAATCGAAATTGTACTAATAATAACAAAAATATATGCAAAAGCAATTATTAATGGGTGATGAAGCGATAGCGCAAGGCGCTATTGATGCGGGACTGTCAGGGATATATGCTTACCCGGGCACACCGTCAACAGAGATCACAGAGTATGTTCATGCTTCGCGCGAGGCAAAAGAAAAAGGAATTAAAGCCAGTTGGGCTGCCAACGAAAAAACTGCAATGGAAGGTTCGCTGGGCATGTCGTATGCGGGCAAGCGCACTATGGTTTGCATGAAACATGTGGGACTGAATGTGGCTGCCGATCCTTTTGTCAATTCAGCAATTACCGGCGCAAACGGCGGCCTGATCGTGGTTTCGGCCGATGATCCGTCAATGCACTCTTCGCAAAACGAACAGGATTCGCGTTTCTTCGGAAAGTTTGCAATGGTGCCAATTCTTGAGCCTTCAAATCAGCAGGAAGCTTATGATATGGTTCATTATGGTTATGAGCTATCGGAAAAATATTCCATCCCTGTTTTATTGAGAATAACAACCAGGCTTGCACATTCAAGAGCAGGTGTGGCCCGCAAAGTTTCAAGAAAACAGAATGAGGGAAGCCTTCCGAAAAACCTAAGGCAGTTTGTGCTTTTGCCTGCTATTGCAAGAAAACAATACAAAGACCTTCTGAATAAACAGGCCGCTTTTGAAACAGAATCAGAAACGGCAGGATTTAATAAGTACATTGATGCCGACGACAAAAGTACCGGCATCATTGCCTGTGGTATTGCTTACAATTACCTGATGGAAAATTATAACGGCGGCAAATGTCCGCACCCGGTTTTGAAAGTCAGTCAATATCCGTTGCCAAGAAAATTTGTTGAGAAAATGGCAGCAGAATGTAAGCAAATACTGGTGATGGAAGATGGTTATCCCATGGTGGAAGAATTGCTGAAAGGCTATCTTGGTAAATCTATAATTGTAAAAGGCAGACTCGATGGAACACTGCCAAGAGACGGTGAACTGAACCCCAATAATGTTGCAGTTTCCCTTGGCAAACCTGATACGAAAGGTCAGGATGTACCGGTAATCGTTGTGGGTCGTCCGCCTTCACTTTGCGTGGGCTGTTCGCACATTGATTCTTTCCTTGCACTGAATGAAGCTTTGCAGGATTATTCCAAAGGAAGGGTTTTTTCCGATATTGGTTGTTACACTTTGAGCGCTTTGCCTCCTTACGAATCAATAAATTCGTGTGTGGATATGGGCGCTTCGATCACCATGGCAAAAGGTGCTGCTGATGCAGGCATGATCCCCGCTGTAGGTGTGATAGGCGATTCAACTTTTACACATTCGGGTATTACAGGTTTGCTGGATTGTGTGATCAGCAATGCGCCTGTGACAATTCTTATCCTCGACAATTCAACAACTGCAATGACCGGCGGACAGCCATCGGCGGCTTTTGGAAGAATTGAAGCCATTGTAAAAGGAATTGGAGTGGAACCTGAACACATCAGGATCATCAAACCTTTGAAGAAAAACCATGAGGAGAATACCAAGATCATCAAAGAAGAACTCGCATACAACGGCGTCTCGGTGATCATTCCGACACGCGAATGTATTCAGACATTAAATAAAAGAATGAGAGAAAAGTTTAAAAAGTAAAGATATTAGTTGTTGGAAGTTTGATGTTGGATGTTAGAAAGAGAGTATGTTCTAAGGAACTTATCCAACATCCAACAACCAATAACCAACATCCAATTAAAAAAAGTTATCAAAATTAAAAATTAAACAAAAATGAAGATAGATATAGTTATAGCCGGCGTTGGCGGACAAGGTATTGTTTCTATTGCTGCGACCATAGGTTATGCGGCAGTGGAGGCGGGATTATATTTAAAACAATCCGAAGTGCATGGCATGAGCCAGCGGGGCGGCGATGTGTCGTCGAACCTGAGGCTTTCTGACCAGGAAATTTTTTCTGATCTGATCCCTATGGGTATGGCCGACATGATCATTTCAGTTGAACCAATGGAATCGTTGCGTTATCTGCCTATGCTGTCACCAAACGGCTGGCTGGTTACAAATACCAAACCTTTTATTAATATTTCTAATTATCCTTCAATGGATAGTATCATGGCTGAGGTGAAGAAATTCCCACGGAATATCGCTATTGATGCTGATAAAATTGCTGAAGAATTGGGTTCGGCAAAGTCGGCAAACATGGTGATACTTGGAGCAGCCACACCATTTATCAATATGCCGTTTGAAAAAATTGAAGATGCAATAAAAGCCATCTTTGGCAGAAAAGGCGATGACGTGGTGAACTTAAATCTCAAATGCCTCAATGCAGGAAGAGAGTTTTCGCAGAAGAACATGAAATAGGAAAAATTCCAAATTCCAAGCCCCAAGTTCCAAATTCCAAGAACTAAGAACCAAGAGTGGTGCAGACAGAAAAGGTTTCATCTTTATAGGAAAGGTGAAACCTTTTTTATTGGTTTAACTGGGTATCGTGTGAAATAGTTTAATTTGCATTAAAAAAGATTATGCAAGATGGACAATTATTTGAATCTCTTTTAAATTTTGGAGAAGAATGGCATGTAACGAAAGTTGAGTATGTTGGTAAAGACCAATCTGTTCATATTACAGTAGATTACAATAGCAAAGAAGGAGTATGCACTGAAACAGGTGAAATATGTAAGATTTACGATTATCGTAGCGAACGAATATGGCAGCATTTACCAGTTCTTCAATACCCATGTTTCATTCATTGTAGGATACCAAGGATTAAGAATGGACTGGGTAACATTGTAAGTGTCCCTGTGCCATGGGCGGATGAACGGGAGCGGCATAGCTATTTGTTTGAAGCACTAGTAATAAAAACATTACAAGCCACCCGTAATCAGACGAAAACAGCGAGTTTGTTAGGAGTAAGCTTTGATAAAGTAAATAGAGTGATGCATGTTGCAGTTGCCAGAGGGCTTGCAAAACGTACAATTGGAGAAGATGAAATAACTCAAATAGGTTTGGATGAAAAAAGCTATAAGGGAGGTCATAGGTATATGACAGTTTTAATAGACCTCAAAGGCAATCGAGTGCTAGACGTAATCCGTGAACGGACAACTGAAGCAGCCGAGCAATTACTTGATAAAGTTTTTACAAGTGTACAAATGCAGAATATCAAACATGCTGCAATGGATATGTGGGATGCTTTTGCATCGTGTGTTAAAAAAAATGCCCTACTGCAGCAATTATACATGACAAATTTCATTTAGTGAAGTATTTAAACCAAGCTATTGATGATACAAGGAAACAAGAAGTCCCCAATGAACCATTGCTGAAAAAGGCCAAATACATTATGTTGAAAAAGACTGAGAATTTAACTGAAAGGCAAAAACAAAGGTTTGAAATGATAGATCAGGCAAACCTAAAAACAGCTCAGGCATGGAGAATGGCTGAAAACTTCAAAGGCTTATTTGAACTATCAAATAAAGAAGAAGCTATTGAATATTTTCAACAGTGGTTTATGAATGTGATGGGTTCTGAAATAAACGCAATGAAAAAAGTCGCTGGTATGTTTTTAAACCATCTGGAAGGGATCATAAATTATGTGACATGTAAAATTACAAATGCTAAAACAGAGAGGTTCAATGGCAAAATACAAGAACTGCGGGTCATTGCTAAAGGGTATCGTAAATTTGAAAACTTTAGATCTGCTATTCTTTTCTTCAATGGAAATTTAGAACTATTTCACACGATACCCAGTTAAACC
>Ga0209697_10009339_pt1 | contig 10906 bp, 8 predicted proteins | sample AliMusrvi5mmetaG_FD_184115 | JGI IMG/M metagenome (GOLD analysis project Ga0209697, IMG submission 184115) | Freshwater lake bacterial and archeal communities from Alinen Mustajarvi, Finland, to study Microbial Dark Matter (Phase II) - Alinen... | ecosystem: Environmental > Aquatic > Freshwater... | reverse complement strand
CTTTTGCGCCCTGAAATTTTTTTTATAAAATGACAACTGATTTAAATGAAGAAAAAATAATTACTGCCTATCGGGTATTAATGACTCAGCTTGACGTGGCAAATACTCAGGTCGTAGATATACTAAAAAATGAGATCAAAATTGACACAAGCAGGATGTCGAAGTTTTTAAAAGGTGAAATTAACTTGACTACCAAGGAAACTGAACATCTTGAAACGACCCTACGAGTGAAATTTTATAATTACTTGCAGACAAAATTTAATTCCAAAGTAATCAAACTGCAAGACCAAGGACAGTATGAAGCTGCAAAAAAGAATCTTGAAAGAATTAAAAATGCTTATACGAAGTATAATGCACCTGTGGGTCCAATGGATCTTTTAGCAACCAATTATATAATTCGAAAATCCGAGATGGATTATTTTGATGTATCGAAAAGTTTTTCGGGTAAAGATAATCGCTTGTTGCTTTTCGTTGAAGGTAGAATTTCATCAGGAAAATCTTCAATTCTAAAAGATATTCAAAAAGAACTGAATAAGCGTAATGATTATCGTTGTCTTTATATTGATCTTGAAGAAATATTAGAGGACATGATAAAAGGCAAGGCTAATCTTTCAAGTAACTTTTTAACAATAATTAAATATATAACTGAAGAATGGACAAAGTTTACCGGTATTCAATTTAAAGAAACCCTCACAGAAACTAACTGGATAGATTTATTTAATCTAAACAAGCTTGAAGCTAATTACGGTTTAAAAAAACAAACTCATAATACTATGGTAATCATAGATTCTATAGAGAAACTTCTTTTGCGTGGTATTATTAGTTTTTCGATTATAAATGATTTGATAACAAAAGTATGTACTCGGATTTGTGGTCATCCTAGTAATGATAGAAAAATCTTATTTTCCTTTTCTATTCCTTATTTACCAGATAACATTCCTTGTTCTTCATTAATTAAAAACGAAGGAAGACTCATAAGATGCACAGAATTCAACAATGACGATTTAATAATGCTAAATGAACTGTATGGTTTGAGCGATAGTGATGTAAAAATGAAGTATCCGGAAACATGTTTTATAGCGCATTATTATCGTTATCACCTTGGAGGTTATGTTGATCAAAGTGAATACGATGAAAAATTAACAAAATATAAAGAGATACTGAAAGAGTATTTTATTAGTAATGGAGTAAATAAAGACACGTTGGATAAATCTGATCCTGAAAGAATCATTGGTAAAGGTGGTTCAGAACAATTGCAAACATTAGGACTTAATGGGAAAAAATTAGATTCGACCTATGTAAACATAATTGATAACATATAATTTGACTATGGCAAATACATCATTCTATCAGACAGGGGGAGCGATAATACCGGGTAGTAATGCTTTTTACTTTGAGCGAGAAATTGAAAAAAAAGTTTTTGAGGAGATTGATAGTAAGTGCTCAATAATATCAATTACTGCGCCCCGTCAGACAGGCAAAACAAGCTTGATTTTGTTCCTGCGAGATAAATTAAAAGAAAAATATGATTGTTATTTTCACTCATTCTGGAACCAAGAACCCAAAGTATCTTTAAAAGAAAATGAACTTACTAGTTGGCATTTTGTGCAGACTCTAATTGGTTTAATTCAAAGCACAGATAATGACCTTGACATAGAAAAGTGGTTAGAAAGTGATGAGGTAAAAGAACTATCATGGCAAAAGACAATTATTCAGTTTATTAAAAAGATTAAAAAGGATAAAAAAATAATTTTGTTTTTTGACGAGATAGATTGGAATAAACAATACAAAGACTTTAATCAAAGATTTTATGAGATTTTCTTTTCTTTATTTGAAACGGAATTTCCAAATCTTAGGTTAAGCATCGTGCTTACTTCGGTTTCACCCGTAAGTTCGTTAATATCTGAAACTCCTGGAACTGTAATGAAAATGAAAATGAGTTATTTACAAATTCCAGACTTCACTGTTTCTAAGAAGGTTTATGAACAATGGGAAATTGGATTAAAAGGTCTAAGTATTGAAGCTGAAAAAAAGAGAGAATTATCGGAGAAAGTATTTATATATACGTCTGGACACCCGCGTATTACAGCTGATATTTATAATAAAATTCAAAAGGGAGAAATAAGCGGAGAAAACCAAATAGATGATTATTTTGACGAGATTATTAGAATAATGCAAAGTGGGGAGGACGCATTAAAAGATAATTTTTCCCCAATTTTAAGACATTTAAACACGCCAACTGAGTATATAAGTAAGTTAGGCGATAGAAATGTTGTTAGTATTTATCGGGAAATTATACATGGGGAAATTACAACCGGCATATATCCAGAAATTAGAAAGAATGCATTAATTGTATTGTTTTATGCCGGACTGATCAAATATAATAGTATTGGTGAACCTATCCTCAGAAATGAATTATATAAAAAGGTTTTTGATTTAACATGGATCAATAACATCAATGCGAAATTTGAAAAAAATCTGAAGACATCTAGTCAAAAAAAAGGAGTTACCGGAGAACCGAAAGATTTATTGCCTGAAATATGCCTTATTAATCTTGGAGGTACTATTGGTATGTTTGAAAGAAACCTGGATGGTAAAGAAATGGTAGTTGCACCTGATACCCCAGAAGAAATTCTTTCGAAATATCCTCAAATTCTCGATGTGGCGAATATTACAATTTCATCTTATACACCTGCGAAAGACGGATGCAATATATATCCTGAAGATTGGATCAGAATCGCCGATGAAATATATAGTAAAAGAAATGATGGTTATAAAGGATTCGTTATTCTATCCGGAACAGACTCACTTTCATTTACAGCTTCAGCAGTTGCATTTGCTTTGGGAAGAGTACCCTTCCCTGTGGTTTTTGTAGGAGCTCAGGCAACATCAAAGATGGTACATGGTGACGCGACTATCAATCTGATTAGGGCAATTATGGTAGCAGCGAAAGGGGATCAAATTCCTGAGGTTTGTATATGCTTTGGTAATTATGTTTATCGTGCTGTAAGAGCTGAAAAAAAAGATGATTATAATTTCGACGGTTTTCATTCTACTATTAAACCTCTTGCTTGGATTGCGGAGAACATCGAACTTTCAGAGGATATTATTTTAAAAAAAGAATCAAATTTCATTGATTTAAAAAATAAGTTTGAGTTTAATGTTTTACAAATATCACAATATCCAGGATTTGAAGTTAATTGGTTGTTACAGTTGCTTGAAAAGAAAGAAAACAAAATTAAAGCGGTAGTAATTCAGAGTTTAGGGATAGGAAATCTTACAACCTCATTAAACCATTTGACAGATAAAAAATATGACTATTTGACTGTTATAGGAACATTAGTAAAAGATATGAATATTCCGGTATTAATTACATCAAAATACCCAATAAACCATAAATTCATGGATAAATATGTTACTGCTTTGGCTCCTTTGGAAATAGGAGCTATACATGCTAAGAACATGACTGCTTCTGCAGCACTTGTGAAATTAATGTGGGTATTACCTCAAGTAGATGAAGCAATAAGAAAGGGAGACATTAAAACTGATTCAAAGATGAAAAGCATAAAAGACTTTTTACACAAATCATTTATAGGAGAAATTGATAATTAAAATTAAAATATTATGTCAAATAATTTAAAATTTAATTGCTACGATGAAAGCAATAAAGGAGAAGGTGTTTTAGTAATTTATACTGGTGGCACAATTGGCTCAATGCCAAAGGACAGGGAAGATAAATCCAGCCCACAGGTTGTGATCTCATGGTCAGAGTTTAAAAAGAATACACCCCAACTGAGTGAAAAAACACTCGGCTTTAATGTTGATGCATACACAACACAACCTTTAGATAGTTGTAATATTGGGCCTAAAGAATGGCAGGAAATTGCAAAAGTAATTGCCGAATCATATAATAAATATTTTGGCTTTGTGCTCTTACATGGCACAGACACAATGGTTTACACTGCTTCTGCTTTGAGTTTTATGTTGCGAAATCTCGGAAAACCAGTTATCCTAACTGGAGCACAAGTATCACATACATTTAATGTATGGAATGATTCATTAATGAATATGATTGGCGCGCTAAATATTGCCAATCCAAAATACACTGAAATTCCGATAATACCCGAAGTGTGTATTTTTTTTAATGGCAATTTATTCCGTGGAAATAGGACACATAAGAAAGATGCTTCAAGTTTCTATGCTTATGAAAGTCCGAATTATCCAAAATTGGCTGAATACGGTGAAAGTATTGTCGTTCATAAAAAGACAATAAGGGAAATACCAAAAGGTGATTTTTATTTAAAATCAAGCATGAACACACATGTAGTTTCAGTGTTTTTCTTTCCTGGTATTCAGGATAGCAAAGTGCTTGAAAATATTCTTTCAATTCCAGATTTAAAAGGTGTAGTTTTTCTTGCATATGGAGCCGGTAATATTCCGACTCAAAAAAATATAATGGATCTTGTCAAAAAAACTGCCGACAAAAGAATAATATGTTTTATCGTAACACAGACTGGAGGGGGGCAAACAGTGTTGGGAATGTACGATACATCAGCGAAATTAATAGATGCTGGTGCAATTTCTGGAGTTGATATTTTGCCAGAAACCGCCTTAGTAAAATTGATGCATATATTAGGTGATGAAGATATAAAATACGAAGATGCAATATTAGACGCTCAAAAATCAATCGCAGGAGAAATGAGTCTAAGTATCTATCCAAGTTTTGTCGAAAATAAAGGTAAAATTAGTGGTGAACACAAAAGGGAACGTATTGGTGGATTTACAATAAATAACATTGGAAATAGTCCAGAAACAATAGACAGGGTAATACTAAGATTAAAAAACGGATCAGTGGAAACAGGGAGTCTGGATCATTTACTAATTAGTATTTATCGGGGACTTTCTTCTGAGGACGAACTGAACAAGGCGAATTTTGTTGGTACTTTTAGGCAAATTGAAATAAAGGAAAAAACCGTTTTATTTTATGATATAACAAAGAATATAAGGTCAGTTATTAGCAATGGTAGGGAAAGTTTTACTGTTGTTCTTGAAAATGATGAGGGACAAATAGAATGGGATGGGATGGAGTTGGTAATATTTATTAAAGAATAAACATGGTGATCGGCAGTATATGAGCATAAAAGCAAATAAATTCTCCTATTTATTGATGGAAGGAGAAACTGACATACCAAAGCCAGTTAAAGAGATCATTAATTTCTTTGAAAGAAAGAATATTTGGTTCAATCTTAGCAGAAACGTTGAAGCATTTAGTTGTAGAGATGCTGCTCAAAAAAGAAACAGATTAGGATATGCTAAAATTCCACTTAGAGATGAACTGAAAAGCTATTTTGCCAAAATCAAAAGAAAGAATAAAATAATCTATGTTATTTTTCATTGTCAAGGGGATCAAATAATTGATTGGAAAAAAGTAAAAAAACTTTTTGAACCTGATGATAAAATTGAAAAAATTTCAGAAAATGAATTATTTGGGTTATTTAAAATGGCACGTGGAAAAGTGAATCCATTTACATTAGATCCTTTTTTTATTAAATCTGAATTATTACAGGTTTTTGATAAATCACTTGAAGAAGAAAGAATAGCTCCCTATACAATGATGACCAATGCAGGTGATCTTACATGGGCTGTTGAATTTTATCCAAAAGATATAATTCAAAACATTGGTCATCGCAGAGTAGCAGATATTGTAAAGGAATTTATTAAGCCAATTAAATATAAAATAGGAATACTGACTGGAAATGGTCCTGATTCCGGCATTTATCTATGGAATAAAATTAATGAAAAAATAAGGGAAAAATTAAAAAATAATTTTGCAGGGGATCTTTCTTTTCCAGAAGTAATTGTGCATTCAATTCCAGAAATGGGGCTTTCAATGGAGCTTGATATTAGAGAAAAAGACACATGGGACGTTGTCAATCGAGGAATAAATTCATTATGTGATGCTGAAGCAACAATAATTGCTGTAGCATGTAACACAACGCAGTATTATTCAAAGACAATAAATGAAATTTGTAAGCTTAAAAATGCAGAATTCATTTCTATTCCTAATATCTTAAAAAAATATTTAGTGTCTAATCAAAGCAAACAATTTGCTTTTATCGGTATTAAGCATGTGACAGAGATTAAAGGAGGGTTAAGTGGATTTAGCAATTTGTCTGGTTTTGACATTGAAAAGTTATCTGATTCTGATATACATAAAATATCAGATTTAGGATTTAAGGTTAAGCAGGAAGGTGCAACAGGAGCTGGAATAAATAAACTCAGGGATCTTTTGAATAATATTGTAAAATCTAAAACAATTGTAATTGCTTTGACAGAAATATCTATTTTATTAAGCAAGCAAAAGTATAAAACCAGAAAAGGGAAAATTATAATTGACACACTCGATCTGTTAGCAGAAGCTGTAGTAAATGAATATTTGGAGAAAAGTAAAATAATGATTGATGAAGAACCAGAAGAATTACATATATCTGAATGATGAAATAAAAACAAGTACCGATTGTTCAATATCCATACTAGATAGGGGGTTTTTATTTAGTGAAGGAGTATATGAAGTTGCAATGTGCTATAATGGAAAACCATTTCTGTTTAAAGAACATTTGATGAGATTAGAAAACTCATTAAAACATATCCAAATAAAACAGCCTACTATTGATTTAGAAAAAATTGCACAATTTTTACTTTTAAAAAACAATCTTACAGAAGAAACTTCAACAAAATACATCCAGATAACAAGAGCTGTAGCACTCAGGAAGCATTAGATTCCTGATCAACTTGCAGAACACGCCGTTTTTGTGATGTGTTCGCCTTCTTTTCTTATAAAGTAGCATATTTTACAGGAGCTAATGCAATTACAAAAGAAGATGGACAAAATGTTTCATCAAAACCAATAAGACGAATCAATCAAAATGGTATCAGTAAAGCGATTTCAGAAATGATGATTTCACATTAAGGTCAGGTTGATTTTTTCCAATTAAAAATGTTAAATTACAATATCATTTTTTTTAATTAATCTATGACCAAAATTCAAATAAACTTGCCTTATTCTCTCTCTGTTTTAAAATTTCAAATTCACCATTCTTATAATAACCAATCACTTTGGGAATTTGTCTGCTATTATAACGAGACCACATGCTTAATGTGTATGCACCAACATCATGTATTAATATATAGTCTCCTTCCTCTACAACAGGTAATTCTAAATCCATAGCAATTACATCACCAGAAAAACAAAGCGGACCTGCCACAATATATTTATTGATGTCCCTCCCTCTCTTTAGGTTCCCTTCTTTATCAATAACTGTAATTTGATGATGCCAATCATTAGGATTGTAACATTTCCGCAGAAAAAGGTCTGCTCCAACATGTGCCATAATGATATTGTAATTATTTTCCCTTTTTACATATTCGACTCTTGAAGCTACCCAAGCTGTATTAGCATGAATATACCGTCCAAATTCTGTAATTAATTTGAATTTATCATTGAAAAACTCTTTGAAATTCTCTTGTAACTTTCTTTGATATTCCTTCATTGAAATTGGCGTTTTATCCAGATGATAAGAAACAGGAAGGCCTCCTCCAATGTCGAAAACTTCAATCAAGTTTTTCCTTGATTCTCGTTTTAAATTTTCATTAATTTCGTTAGCGAGATTCAACACCTTTTTAATTCCTTCAATGATTAAAGGAACGGGGCAACCTTGCGAACCAATATGAACGTGAATACCCTTAAGCCATTCATATTTTAGGTAATATTCTACAATCTTTTCTCTATTGTCGTTTATCGGAATTCCAAATTTTGAAATAGCATCAGCAACACTTGTAGATTTTATAGTTCCTGAACCAACCTGAGGATTAATTCTGACTCCAATGGTGCTTGTTGATTTTAAAGTTTTTAAAATGTCATCTATTCTATCAAGTTCAGTAAAAGAATCAGCATTAAGATATACCCCAAGTTTTAATGCGTATTCAATTTCTTCTTTTGTTTTAGAAGGAGAATCAAATACAATCATTTCCGGTGGGAATCCTGCCTTCTCCGCTAAATATAATTCGGGTAAGCTTGCAACTTCCATCCCTACTTCCATTTCTTTTATCCTTGCTAATATTTTAGTCAAAGGGTTCGTCTTTGTAGCAATAGCATGTAAAGTTGTTTTTGGGAACAAATTCTTCAAGTCAGTTATTCGTTCTTTCAAAAAATCCATATCATAAAAAATAATAGCAGTATCTTCCGAAGTAATTAAATTTTCAGTACTTAAAGCCTTTCTAAAAGCAAGGCTCATTTCTTCTTTTGAAAGATTTGATTTCAATAATTCTTCTCTATATGCATTATTCATATTAGTCCCAGAAATACTTTAATATTCTTCAACACTATTTAGCCCCAATAATTTATAAAAAACGACTACAAAAATTATTATTTATTTCACTATTTCCTAACCAATTCTTTCCCCTTTTCCACAATGTAAGTCTCTTCAAGCTCCTTCTTATTTCACTTTCTTTCTATTTCCCTCTATTCAACCTTCTTCCCGAAAGTTTTTTCCAAATACTATGAGCCATGTTTATTTCTTTTTGCGTTAAACCGTAATGCTCTTTTAAAATTATTTGGTTGGTAATTTTCAGCACATCTTCTATGTCGGTTTTGTTGCGTATCAGTTTGTCAATTTGGGGAAGTAAGGAAGCGTTATCAATGTGGTATGGCAGTAAAACTCTTTCCGCTTCGTTTGGCATCAGTTCAAGCACTCCACCGCCGTGGCTGCGTCCGCTAACTTCGGTAAATGCAAGCGAAAGCGAGTTGTAATAACTTGCAGTAAGCGCCAGGATGTCGGTTCCGGGATGCACAAACACACGGTGCATGGTGTCGGTGGTGTATGCCTTTGCCTCGTTAATAATAAGCCGCGGATAAAGGTTGTTGCGCCTGATGAAAAGCGCATCTGAAATTTTTAATGAGGGAACCACAAACCAATCATCACGGATACCTGTCTTGTAACCTTTGTGGATATCCAGACTTTCGCCATAAGCGATATATTTCTTAGCCCCGTTGTTGAGCGCGGAATGTTGGCTGCCTGGAAACACCAGAAGATGCGCTTTCGCCTTTGAAAATTTATTTTGCTCCCAGTCTTTCTCAGTAAAAATTGCAGAGGTCACCTGCACGCTTCTGCCAACCATGGGGCGGGCATATTCCTGCAAGTTGTATTCTTCAACCGTGGTCAATGGCACTGTGAAAAAATCGTTGGAGCCGGTTGTAATTCCAACTTCTACATTTGCAAATTTTCCAAGAGTGGGTATTTTTCTTTTCGCGGCAATGTTTTCTAAAAAATCAATTTCATCCTGCTCTAAGAAATAAAAAGTCCACTTATTGGATTTGAAATCAATTTTCTTTTGAGGGCTTTTCAGTCGGGCAATGTCAAGGGTTTTCAGTTGGGCAGCATCACGCAATTCAATATGCTCAATCTTGTGGTCTTTTGTTTCGTTTTTCTCACACAACAACAACACAACTTCCTGCTGAATGTTGGGGAATACAAGCTTTTCAAAAGAAATGATATTGATTTTATTGTAAAATTGTGCAATGAATCTGCGCAACTGCTGTGCAAACGAAACCTGCAAAATTTCGGCAGGCAACACAAAACCGATTTTCCCGCCTTTGTTTTTAAGCAGCAATGATGAACCCACAACAAAGGAAACCCAGGCATTGGTGAGTTTTGAATAAGTGAGACCGGCTTTTATAAAAATATCGCCTGCCTCAACCTGCTGCTGACGGTTGAAAAACTGGTAACGAATGTAAGGGGGATTGCCTACAATTAAATCAAAGCGTTGTAAAGTATTGTTGCAATAGGTGTGGAAATCGGCATTGATGATTTGTTTATTTGCCAAAACTATTGCATCGGCTTTTTCCGCTTCTTCAGCATCAAATTCAACGGCTGTTATTGAATTAAAATTTCTGTTAAGTTCTTTCAATTGTTCTAAAAAAACACCATCGCCACAACTTGGTTCAAGTATATCCAAATCATCGCTGCCATTCATCCCCCAACGCAAAATAAATTCCGCAATAGGCGCAGGGGTGTAAATACCACCTCTTAATTTTTCGGCTGATGCTTCAGTGATCAATTTCATGTTAAGAGGTTTTTTTTCTTTTCAGGTATTTCACTTTTTTCTCAGCGACTTTCAATACTTCATTTGAAATATTTTTCTCGCTCATCAACTGGTAAGCGACGGTGTCGCTAACAAAAGCAATTGTCAAATCTTTAACGCTTACTTTGAAAAACTTTGCAAATTTTTCGATGATTTGTTTTGAAGGCTTGCGGCTGTTCTTTTCAATTTTGCCAAGCATGGAAGTGTCTATTTCCAATGCTTCGGCAACTTCACGCAAGGGCATATTTCGCTCTTCACGAAGTTTTTTTACTGTGTCGCCGAAAGTTTTTTCAGTTTTCATCTTGGACAAATTCAGTCCAAAATTAAACAATAAAATTGAAATGCAAATTATTTTTGGGAAAAAGTTATGAACAGGTATTTCAAAAAACGTCAGTCTATAAAATCATTTTTATTTATGTGATGTCGTGCTTTTATGATTATTTGATGTTCTTCAAACATCAGGTATCCCGGATATTTTTCTTTCTACAATAATCGGATATTCTACAAACATTCCGTTCCCCTGTGTTTTCATTTTCTACAATAATTTGATGTTCTACAAACATCCATTTTCCCGGAACTTTGTTTTACTACAATAATTAGATGTTCTACAAACATCCGCTATCCCTGTGATTCTAATTGCTACAATAATTTGATGTTCTACAAACATCCATTTTCCCGGAACTTTGTTTTACTACAATAATTAGATGTTCTACAAACATCCGCTATCCCTGTGATTCTAATTGCTACAATAATTTGATGTTCTACA
>Ga0209697_10009333_pt1 | contig 10911 bp, 11 predicted proteins | sample AliMusrvi5mmetaG_FD_184115 | JGI IMG/M metagenome (GOLD analysis project Ga0209697, IMG submission 184115) | Freshwater lake bacterial and archeal communities from Alinen Mustajarvi, Finland, to study Microbial Dark Matter (Phase II) - Alinen... | ecosystem: Environmental > Aquatic > Freshwater... | reverse complement strand
GATTCCCTTCCATTCGAAAATTGTCTTCCGCAACTGAAGTTGAAAGTCGCACCGTTAGTACTCGCACGAATTGCGAACGCGACGCATGATGAAATGTCATGTGAAATAGGCGGCGGCGGCCTTCCATTGTTGAGCATCAACTATTTCTGGTTGATGCACATCAAGGAAGCGCAGGCAGTCGAGTGTGTGGAAGCATTCATACGGGCCCATCAGGATTATACCGAGCAGCAGATAGCCAATCTGAATGTGATTCTGGATGCCATCAAGACCAAGAAATACCGGCCGTTTTTCATGAACGGTTCGGATTGGTTCGCGCCTGTTGCCACCAATGCACCACCAACAAAACCATAAATTGACCGACGCCTTCGGCGAGGTTCTGCCCGTCGGAAATGGCTGCACCTCCGCCGGCAGTTGCATTACCATTACCGGCAACCCCGGCGACCTGACCCAGGTGAACCAGACGAAGGCATAGGGGTCGCAGACGAAGGCATAGGGGTCGTATTTGTAAATAGGTAAAAGCAAGATTGCGTTTCCGCTGAACCCCACGCCACAACACACGCCCGCATCACCGACCGGCGCACGCGCGCGGTAGCGCGCGGGAATTGAAAAATATCTTTTATCGTCCGATTTGAAACGCCGCTTCGCCCCCCATTCTGTCACGATCACCTGCTCACTGCTTCCCCCGCCTCCTCAAAAACGTGTCAAGCGTATTTTTGTTCGGTTTTCCTCGCCCTTGTGTCCCTTCCTGTCCCTTCGTGACGTTTCAGGACATTTCACCGTGTTGCATGGGCGGCCCCACCGGCCGGCCCACGTACCTTATTAAATTTACAGGGTGTATAACTGCGTCATTCTACGGATAGGAGTGTGTTATGCAAAAGAAGGGTTGCAAAAGTCCGACTGGTCGCGGGCGCAGCGTCACCGGGCCCCGTTCTGCGAGAGTTGGGCGCGAGGGATTCGAGTGCGGACACAGAGAAAGAACGAGTCACGGTCACGGCAATTTTCTCTGTGTTCTCTTGCATCTCGGTGTCCTCGGTGTCCGGCGCTGCCGGTAAGTAGGTCGGCCATTCTTGGCCGACCCGGTCGGGCAGGAATGCCCGACCTACTTGGCAACCTGCTGAAGACTTATGACGCTGTGTGTAGCAGCCTGTCGGCACAAAGTTTGTGATGGTCAAAGGCTGCGTCCGACAGATTCCTAGGAACGACACGATGAAAAATAGACACGAAACACCGGTCACAACACCGAAATTCGGCTGTAACTCGTTCATGTACAGTTGGATGCAAGAAATCATGTCCGGACGGGGGGCCTGTTTCGTGTCTATTTTTGTCTGTTTCTGTCTACTTTTTCTCCCGCTGATTCGAGGCCAAGCCTCAGTTACGCGTGGGGAAACGGCAATCCGACACATCGAACAGGGCGCAATGCGCGAATCCACTCGCAACCTATTGCATAACAAATAGGTACGCATGCACGAAAACGAACGACGGGCCTGAAAAGTGTCGGATTGTGTCGGATTGTGTCGGATTGCCATCCGGCTTCGCCTTTGGCGCGACCCGACGATCTGGATCATTGACCTTGTGTTGATTTCCGTCGTAAGTCAGAGAACGCACTCCCGAGTTCTCGGGAAAGCCAACAACCTGAACAGCAAGGAGTATTCTACCGCGTCTTGTACGGACTGCAACGTTTGCAAGCGGCAAAAAATTAGCAACTAGTTGCTGCGCAGCTTGTTATGAATATTGATCTGGACGGCGCATCCGGCGCTACCGACGGATCATCCCCCTCGCGCGGCGACTGAAAAGGCGTTTTTACAAAACGAACTCCCCCCCCCCGTGAAACCGGACATGGACCCCAAACTGGGCGAGTTGGGTGCGTGGGATTCGGGTGCGGACACAGAGAACCCAGAGAAAGAACGAGGTCACAGAGAAACCGCGCTGCACGGGCGTAGCCAGTTTGCAGCAACAAGCGATGGATGTCATTCCAGGCGCAGAAATCAAGTCGCGTTCACGGCAGTTGACTCTGTGTTCTCTTGAATCTCAGTGCTCTCGGTGTCCGGCGCTGCCATGTCTCGCGCGCAACTCTCGCAGTTCGGCCGCAGCCGCAGTTTGGGGCGTGCCAAAACCTGTTGCGTTGCCATGCCGTTGGGAGTTATATTTTTCCTCCTTTTACAGGGAGCCCCTTCTGTGCTGGAGAGCGCGCCAACCAAGCAGGAACTGATTCAGGAGTTCATCCACGAACATGTCCTGACCCACTCGGCCAACGGGCATACGTGGAACCTGCCTTTCCTGCACGTCCCGGCGCTGAACTGCCTGCGGTACGACTGGGTCATGCTCGGGCTGGCCGTGGTTGTCACCGTGCTCGTGGCCTCGCTCGCCGCCCGCCGCCACCGCCCCGTCCCGACCGGCATCGCCAATGTCTTCGAAGCCTACGTCGTCTTCATCCGGGACGGCATCGCCATCGCAAACCTCGGCGAGGAGGAAGGACGGCGGATGACGTCGTACTTCTGCTCCCTGTTCCTGTTCATCCTGACGCTGAACACGCTCGGTCTGGTGCCGTTCTGCAGCGGCGCCACCGGCAATGTCGGCGTGACCTGCGGTTTTGCGGCGATGTTCCTGATCCTGGCGATCGTTCTGGCCGTGTGGCGACGGGGTGTGATTGGATTCCTGTCGTCGTTCGTGCCGCATGGCGCGCCGGCGCTGCTGCTGCCGATCCTGGTGCCGATCGAGGTCATCAGCCTGCTCTCCCGCGCCTTTGCGCTGATGATCCGTCTGTTCGCCAACATGCTGGCGGGGCACATCATCCTGTTTGCCTTCCTCGGCCTGATTGTGACCTTCGGCCTGGCTGCGCTGCCGGTGATCGCCGTGGTCGTGGCGCTGTATTTCTTCGAGGTTTTCGTGGTGGTTTTTCAGGCGTACATCTTCACGCTGCTGTCGGCCATTTTCATCGGTCTCATGCTGAAACCCGAACATTGATTTCACGACACACCAAGGAGAAACACAATGGAACTCAGTCACCTTCCCCTCGCAGCAATCGGCGCCGGCCTGGCCGTCATCGGCGCCGGCCTGGGCATCGGCCTGTTGTGGGCCAACGGCCTGCAAAGCATGGCCCGCCAGCCCGAGCTGCTCCCCAAGATTCAAGTCAGCATGTTCATCGGCGCGGCGCTCGTCGAAGGCGTGGCGCTTTTCGCGCTGGTGATCTGCTTCATGCAGATGAAGTAGTGATGCCGGCAGGCAACGGAGCGATTCTCCCGAGGCCCTGCACCCGGACATCGCCGCCGCAGACGGCGCGCCGGACGTCGGCAGGCGGGAGTATCCCAAGGATACGGACATGGCGGACGTAACGAACATCACCGCGACCGCGGAAGTTCCCGCGAATGCGCACTGGTGGCAGACATTGGCGCCAACCAGCGCCATCAACGTTTCCCTCGACATGGTGCTGCTGACGTGGACCGCGTTCCTGATCGCGGCCATCCTGCTGCACCGCCTGGCGTGGAACCCGATCCTGCGCGCGCTCGACAAGCGCGAACGCGACATCCGCACCGCGCTGGAGGAGGCGGATCTTGCCCACAAACAGGCCGAAAACTCCGCCGCGGAGAGCCGCAAGATCGTGGGCGAAGCCATGAACCGCGCCCGCGCCATGACCGAAGAGACGCGCCTCGCCGCCGAACGCTCCGCCGCGCGCATCGAGAAGGAGGCGCAGGACAAGTCGCGCCGCCTGATCGAGGATGCCAACCAGGAGATCACGGCCGCCCAGCGCCGCGCCATCGAGGATCTCCGCCGCGAAGCCGCCACACTGGCCATCCAGCTCAGCGAGCGCATGCTCACCGAGCAGTTGACGCCGGAACAGCGGCACGCCTACGAGCAGCGCATGGCCGGAAAGCTGCCGTCATGAATTCCGATGCCGCCTATATCCGCGCCTACTCCCGAGCCCTGCTGGGCGCGGCCCGCTTCACGGCCACGATCCCGGCCGCGCAGCGCGACCTGGCGGCCGTGATGACCGCGCTGACGGAATCCGCCGACTTGCGCCGCTGGGTCTGCCGGCGCATCATCTCCTCGCCGGCGCGGCGCACGGTCGAGGCCACGCAGCGGCTGGAGAAGCTGGTCACGCCCATGACCCTGCGCCTGCTCGTGCGCATGGCCGCCTGGAACCATCTGCACCTCATCCCCGAGGTGGTGAAGCGCTTTGAACTCGCCGTCCGGCAATCGGAAGGCCGGCGCACTGCCCGCGTGGTCTGCGCGCAGACGCCCGACGCCGCCACGCTGACCGCCATTCGCACCCGCATGGGTGGGACTGCCGGCGGGCTGCTGGACCTGGACGTGCAGACCGACCCCGCACTGCTCGCCGGCCTGACCATTCGCATGGAAGATCAAGTGTTCGACGCCAGCCTCGCGGGCCGGCTCGCCCGGCTGCGCCAGGCGCTCGCCAACCCCGGCCGCGCGCCCAGTGCCGCAACTTGTTCACCCCTCTCAACCGGGAAAGGTGTTTAGGCTGTAGGCTGTTAGGCTGTTAGGTTTGGCAGTCAAAACGTTACGAATTTTAAAGATGCACCATTGATGGAGGTCGCCTCTTTCTGCATAACGCATTCATTCTCAACCGAACAGCCTAACAGCCTACAGCCTAAACGCCTTTTAAGGAGTCCCATCACGTGACAAGCCAACTCAAACCCGATGAAGTCTCCGCCCTGCTGCGACGCCAGATCGAAACGTTCGATCGCGAGACCGACGTAGCCGAGGTCGGCACGGTTCTGAGCGTGGGCGACGGCATCGCCCGCGTGGACGGACTGCGCAATGTGATGTCCAACGAACTGCTCGAAACCGCCGGCGGCGTGGCCGGGCTGGCGCTCAACCTCGAGGAAGAGGCCGTGGGCGTGGCGGTGCTCGACGACGTTGCCCGCGTCCGCGAGGGCGACGTGTTCCGCCGCACCGGGCGCGTCATGTCCGTCCCGGCCGGTCCGGCCCTGACCGGGCGCGTGGTGAATGCCCTCGGCCACCCGATCGACGGCGGCGAGGCGATCCAGAGCGACACGTGGCAGCCGGTCGAAGGCACGGCGCCGTCCATTATCGAGCGCCAGAACGTGCGCGAGCCGCTCCAGACCGGCATCATCGCCATCGATGCCCTGACGCCCATCGGCCGCGGCCAGCGCGAACTGATCATCGGCGACCGCAAAACCGGCAAGACCACCCTGGTGGTGGATACGATTCTCAACCAGACGGGCACGGGCGTGCGCTGCTTCTACGTGGCCATCGGCCAGAAGAACTCCACCGTCGCATCGCTGCACAAGCTCCTGCACGACCGCAGCGCCATGGCCTACACCACCATCGTGGTCGCCGGCGCATCCGACCCCGCGCCGCTCCAGTACCTCGCGCCCTATTCCGGCTGCGCCATGGCGGAATATTGGCGCGACCGCGGCGAGCACACGCTGGTGATCTACGACGACCTCACCAAGCACGCGCAGGCCTACCGCCAGATGTCGCTGCTGCTGCGGCGTCCGCCCGGACGCGAAGCCTTCCCCGGCGATATCTTCTATCTCCACAGCCGCCTGCTGGAACGCGCCGCCAAGCTGTCGAACGACCGCGGCGCCGGCAGCCTGACCGCGCTGCCGATCGTCGAGACGCAGGCCAACGACATCTCGGCCTACATCCCGACCAACGTCATCTCCATCACCGACGGCCAGATCTTCCTGGAACCCAGCCTGTTCAACGCCGGACAGCGGCCCGCCATCAACCCCGGCATTTCCGTCTCCCGCGTCGGCGGCGACGCGCAGGTCAAGGCCATGAAGCAGACGGCCGGTTCGCTGCGCATGAACCTGGCGCAGTTCCGCGAACTGGCGGCCTTTGCGCGCTTCTCCTCGGACCTCGACGCCGCCACGCTGGAGCAGCTCAACAGCGGCCGGCGCCTGATGGAGATCCTGAAGCAGCAGCCCAACCGTCCGGTTTCCGTGCCGAAGCAGGTGGCCGTGCTGTTCGCCGGCACCCGCAAGCACTTGAACAACGTCGCCGAGAGCGACGTGATCCCATTCTGCCGCGCCATCTTCGACGCCGTGGACAGCAGCGACGCGGGCCGCGCCTACGCCGCGCGCTTTGCCAAGAAGGCCGAACTCGACGCCGAGTTGCAGTCCCTGCTGGAGAAACTGATTTCGGAGGTCGTCAAACCGTTTGTGAAAGTTTAGGGAATGTCATTAGTCAGTGGTCATTGGGGAGTGAAATCCTCATTTGCACCCCAATGACAAATGACCAATGACCCACACGTATAATCCATAGCTCTTTCAATCATCCAATGCCCACCTACCGGGAATATAGCGCGCAACTCTCCTCCATGGGAGGCATGCGGCGGGTCACGTCCACCATGAAGATGGTGGCCGCCTCGCACTTGTACCGTGCCCAGGCGGACCTGAAGAAATCCATTCCCTATGGCCGCGAACTGGCCAACCTGCTGCTGGACGCGCAGCAGCCGGAGTTCCGCAGTCACCGCCTGCTGGCCGAACCCGCACAGACGCAAAACGGCCTGCTGATCGTGGTGACGTCGAACCGCGGCCTGTGCGGCGGCTTCAACGCCAATGTCATCCGCGCCGCCAAGCACTGGATCGGCGCCGAGCAGAAACGCTTTCGCATCCTGCGCGCCGCCTTTCTCGGCCGCAAGGGACAGGTCGGCCTGCATAAGGACATCGAAATGCGCGGCAGCGAGCCGTTGCCCATGTCGGCGCACCCCGTGCCCGCCGAAGCGCTGCGCATCACCCGCCCCATCAGCCAGGATTTCATCGAGGGGCGCTACGACGAAGTCCACCTCGTCTTCAACCGCTTCGTTTCGCCCATGGTCAGCCGCACGGAGGTGGAGCGCATCCTGCCAGTCAGGCTCCCGTCCCGCCCGGCCGGCAGTTCCGGCGCCGCGCCGCAGATCCTGGAACCCGGCGGCGAGCGTCTGTTGACGCAGATCCTGCTGCAGTGGCTGGATTTCCGCGTGTTCGAGGCGATGCTGCAGAGCGTCGCCTGCGAGCACGCCGCACGCGTGGTGGCCATGGAAAATGCCACCACCAACCTGCGCCGCCTGGAATCGGAACTGACGCTGCTGCGCAACCGCGCGCGCCAGGCGGCCATCACCAAGGAACTGGCTGAAATCGTCGGCGGCGCCGAAGCGCTGGCGTAACACCCACCTGCGGAGAAACCTCGATTTACTCGACTCAGTCGATTCATTCGATCGCAAGGAGACCACACCCATGAGCGACACACCGACCAAGGATCTTCCCCGCGGGCGCATCAACCAGGTGCTCGGCGCCGTGGTGGACGTCGAGTTTCCGGACGGCTACCGTCCGCGCCTGCTCAGCGCCCTGCGCACCACCAACCCCCTGCTCAACGACCGCCCGGGCAACCTCGTCCTCGAGGTGGCCCAGCACCTGGGCGACTGCCGCGTGCGCACCATCGCCATGGACTCCTGCATCGGCCTGGTGCGCGGCGTCGAGGTCGTCGATACCGGGGAGGAGATCACCATGCCGGTCGGTCCCGGCACCCTCGGGCGCATCATGAACCTGCTCGGCGAGCCCATCGACAACCGCGGCCCGATCACGGCCGTGGCGCACATGCCGATCCACCGCGCGCCGCCGGAGTTCGTCCAGCAAAACCCGGAGTCCGAAATCCTCGTCACCGGCATCAAGGTGATCGACCTGCTCACGCCCTATCGCAAGGGCGGCAAGATCGGCCTGTTCGGCGGCGCGGGCGTCGGCAAGACCGTGCTGATCCAGGAACTCATCAACAACATCGCGAAGGCCCACGGCGGCTACTCCGTCTTCGCCGGCGTCGGCGAACGCACGCGCGAAGGCACGGCGCTCTACCAGGAGATGCAGGGCTCCGGCGTGATCGACAAGACCTCCATGATCTTCGGCCAGATGAACGAGCCGCCGGGCGCGCGCGCCCGCGTGGCGCTCTCGGCCCTGACCGTGGCCGAGTACTTCCGCGACGAAATGCGGCAGAACGTGCTGCTCTTCATCGACAACATCTTCCGCTTCACCCAGGCCGGCTCCGAGGTTTCGGCCCTGCTGGGGCGCATCCCGTCCGCCGCCGGCTACCAGCCGACCCTCGGCACGGAGATGGGCGAACTGCAGGAGCGCATCACCTCCACGCGCAACGGCTCGATCACCTCGGTCCAGGCCGTGTATGTCCCGGCCGACGACTACACCGATCCCGCGCCGGCCACAACCTTCGCCCACCTCGACGCCACCACCGAGCTTTCGCGCGCCATCGTGGAACAGGGCATCTACCCGGCCGTGGATCCGCTGACCTCCTCCTCGACGCTGCTGACCCCCGAAGCGCTCGGCGAAGAACACGTGCATGTCGCCCGCGGCGTGCAGGAAGTGCTGCAGCGCTACAAGGAGCTGAAGGACATCATCGCCATCCTCGGCATGGACGAGCTTTCCGAGCAGGACAAACTCACCGTGGCCCGCGCGCGCAAGGTCCAGAAACTCCTTTCGCAGCCGTTCCACGTGGCCGAACCCTTCACCGGCATGAAGGGCGTCTACGTGCCGCTGGAGGACACCATCCGCTCGTTCCGCGAAGTGCTCGAAGGACGCCACGACGACCTTCCGGAACAGGCCTTCTCCATGGTCGGTTCGATCGACGACGTGGTCGCCAAAGCCAAAACGCTGGAGCGCGGCGCATGACACCGTTCCCCTTCTCCATCCTGACCCCGGCGGGCGCGCTGCTGGACGGCGAGGCCGTCTTCGTCGGCGTGCGCTCGGTCGAAGGCTCCCTCGGCGTGCTGGCGAAGCACGCGCCGATGGTGGCCGCCTGCCCGCCCGGCGTGGTGCGCGTGCAGCGCGAGGATGGCTGGAACTACTACGCCACCAGCGCCGCCATCCTCACCACCGACGGCAAGAAAGTCGTCGTGCTGGCCGGCCGCGCCGAACTGGCGGACGACGAATACGCCGCCCAGCGCATGGCCCAGGACTGGCAGAAGGAAGAGATCGAATCGTAAACCGCGCACACGCGGTTTACGATTCGATCGTCATTGGCGCCTCCGGCGCGTCATGGGTCATTGGGCATTGGCGGCCGTTTTGTTTCATACTTTATCGTAAGCTGAATCGTGAGCTTAATCGAATGTGGGGCAGGCATTCCTGCCTGCCCTTTCCCCGTGCTTGCTGACCCGAACTTCGGCTCCGGCGGGGCAAGCCCGCCGGGGGCGCCATCCGTCTCGCACGGGACAAGCTCACGGCCGGGCCGCGCCTGTGCGCGGTTTGACGCGGTTGGTGGGGGTGGCGGACCAGGGATCCTCGGGCCACGAATGGCGGGGGTAGCGGCCGCGGAGTTCCTTGCGGATCAGCGGGTAGCCGTTCTGCCAGAAGCTGCGCAGGTCGCTGGTGACCTGCACCGGCCGCTGCGCCGGCGAGAGCAGGTGCATGCAGACCGGCACACGCCCGCCTGCCACGCGCGGCGAGTCGGCCAGGCCGAACACCTCCTGCACGCGCACGGCCAGCACCGGCGTGTCGCCCTGATCATAGTGCACCGGCACATGCGAACCGCTCGGCACAGCCAGATGCGTGGGCGCCAGCGTGTCCAGTTCGCGGCGGCGCGCGCCCAGCAAGGCCAGCAGCGCCGCTGCCAGATCCACGCGCCGCAACTGCTCCCAGCGCAGGATGCCGCCCACGAAAGGGCCGAGCCACTCTTCCAGACGACCGGCCAGCGCCGCATCGGAAACGTCCGGCCAGTCCGCTTCCGCGCACACACGCCGCAGAAATAGCATCCGTGCCTGCAGGTTGCGCGCAACCGGCGTCCAGGGCAACTGCGCGAGCCCTTTCTGCCGAATGCCCTCGAACAACGCATGGCGCACGGCGTCCGCGTTCGGATCGGCCAGCGAGCCTTCGTGCAGCACCAGCGCGCCAAGCTTCAGGCGCCGCACCGCGCTCACGGCCTCCGCGCGCCGGTCCCAGACGATTTCGTCTTCGCGCCGGATCAAGCCGGCGAAGTCTTCCTCGATATCCTCACGCGCCACGGGCGCGGCCAGCCGGATGCGCGCATCCGCGCCGCCATCCTGCAGTTCCGCCGCCACCAGCCATTCGGTGGTGGCGAGTCCGTCCGAGGTCTCCAGCGTCGCGCCGCAGCCATTGGCGAGCAGGTAGCGTCCGGCCGCGTCGCGACGCCGCGCAATGCGGTCGGGAAAGGCCCAGGCCAGCAGGCGGCCCGTATCGAGCGCGGTACGATCCGGCGGGAAGGCGCGCCCCCATTGGGCGGCGAGGCGATGGACGCGACGGGCCCAGGCGGCGGAGTCGGGCTGATCGGGCCGATCCGGCAGATCCGACAGATCGCCTGCAACATCACAGCTACCCAGCCGGTCCAGCAACCGCCGCGCATCGGTCTCGTTGCGCAGGGTGGTCTCCCCTGCCCGCTCCGTGATGGTGGCGGCCAACAGGCAGGCGCGTTGCGCACCGCCATGTTCTTCCGCCAGCAACACCATGTGGGCGAGGCGCGGATGCACGGGGAGCGTCACCATGCGTTTGCCGCGCGACGTGATGCGTCCATCGGCGTCCACCGCCTCCAGTTCGCGCAGGAGTTCCACAGCCTGACGCCAGGCGGCATCCGGCGGCGGCGTGAACCACGGCAGATCGGCGCGGCCGGACGCGCCCCAGGCGGCGGATTGCAGCGCCATGGGCGCGAGGTCGGCGTCCATGATCTCCGGCAGGGCAACCGGCGCGAGCGAGCGATCCGTGGCGTCATCCCACAACCGGTAGCAGATACCCGGCGCGGTGCGGCCCGCGCGGCCGCGGCGCTGGTCGGCGCGGTCGCGCGTGATGCGCAGCGTTTCCAGATGCGACATGCCATTGCGCGGCGAAAAGCGCGGCACGCGCATCCAGCCGGCATCGACCACCACGCGCACTCCCTGGATCGTCAGGCTCGATTCGGCGATCGAGGTTGCCAGCACAATCTTGCGGCGTC
>Ga0209697_10009323_pt1 | contig 10919 bp, 12 predicted proteins | sample AliMusrvi5mmetaG_FD_184115 | JGI IMG/M metagenome (GOLD analysis project Ga0209697, IMG submission 184115) | Freshwater lake bacterial and archeal communities from Alinen Mustajarvi, Finland, to study Microbial Dark Matter (Phase II) - Alinen... | ecosystem: Environmental > Aquatic > Freshwater... | reverse complement strand
CTCCAATTCCCTCTTTGGCTTCCTCTCGCACCCCCTTTTTTTTCCGGTCTCCAATCCTCGCTTTTTCTTTCCCATGCGCTCCAACCCCAGATTCCCGGCAGCAGCATTTGCGTGGCTTGCATTTGCAATCAGTGTGTCGGCAGTCACACTCAACGGTGAATATTCAATCAGTACCCGGATTTACCCGGATTGGGCCGCACGCATACACTCTTGATTATTATGTGACAAACAAAATCCGCCACCCCGATGAACTTTCCAACGAAATTTCTTGGCTAAGCGGGCCGGATAGGTATTTTCGTGTTCGAGGAATTTCCTTATGAATCCCGCCGCAAACCACTGCCCCTTGCCCAAATCCGCCGTTTAGCACCTTGCGGTTGACTCGGTTCGGCAGATTATCCGGTCTTTTGGCCCACTTTCTCCCGCCCCCCCCTTTTCGCCGCCCTCCGGTCCGGCCACCGGCTCTTTCAACGGCCTTCACCCCAAAAGCAATTGACTAACAGTAATCAGTATCATATGACTCGAACAGCACAACTGATCTCTTGCCTTCTGGTGCTTGGCGTTACCGGGTGCGACCGTACCGAGGGCGATTGGACCAAAGCAAAACAGACCAACTCGGTTAGCGCATTGCGCGACTTCCTCGCCAAGCATCCCCAGGGTCCGCATGTCGATGATGCGAGGAGTCGCATCGATGGCCTCGACTGGAAGGATGCCCTGGCCAAGAACACGATTGCGGCGTATGAGGCGTATTTGACCGCAAACGCCCAAGGCGCTCACGCGGCCGAAGCCACAACATCACTCACCGCGTTGCGCGACGACCGGGATTGGGGTGCGGCAACAGCGGCGAACACCATTGATGCCACCGATGGCTACTTGAGGACCTATCAATCGGGTAAGCACGCGGACGAAGCCGCCGCTTTGCGCGTGGTTATCGTGGAGGACCTTGCGTGGGGCGAGGCGAAATCCACCAATACCATGGTTGCGATGCAAGCATATCTTGCCCGGTATCCCTCCGGGCGCTATGCGGCTGCGGCAAAAGACGCGATTGGGGAAATTGCATGGCAGGCCGCGCAAGCCGCCAATACTGTGAAGGAGATCAGCGATTACCTAACATCCTATCCGGTTGGCAAGCACGCCCAGCAGGCATCTGAATCCATCGACTCCCTGGATTGGCAAGTGGCAAAAGCCGCCAATACTCTCGTTGCCTGGAAGGAATACCTTCGCAAGCACAAGACCGGGCGGTTCATGGATGAGGCCGCCACTTTGGCCGAAGAGGCGGAATGGGGGCTGGCAGTGAAGAGTGCGTCCGTGGAGCCACTGGCGGCGTTCATTCGCGACTATCCGGGATCGCAGAGGCAACAGGAGGCCAAAGCGATGGTGCTTAAACGAACGGAACAAGTGAAGGCTAACACTGCGTTGAACGATGCTGCCAAGCTACTCTGCGCGGTTACCGTCCGCAACATGTCCGCCAAGGTAGCACGTGGATTATTAGGAACTCTGGGCGGCACCAAGGAACATCCGTTGAGCATTGCCCTCACCGCACCAACTTCTGCGGAGGTGAAAAAGGGATCCGCGCCAGAAGTGAAGGATCGGTTCCGCGTCTCCGGAACGTGGAAGACCACCGACAAACTCAGTTTCTCAGTGAAGCCGCCTGAAGGAGAAAACGTTCCCAAAGGTGTGATCGTGCGGGTTGATCCGGCGCGGACCAAGGTGGTATTAGTGTCTGGCGGGTATTCTTTTTCTGGTGTAGTGTCGACCAAGGCGGGCGTGGTTGCGTTCCAGAATGGGGCACTTGTGACTGAGGATTCGGCGGACCAGGCCTCTTGCTCGTCCGGGACGACGGCCCTGCTCGACGGAGTTTCCTACGACTTTGATGGCAAAACCTGGTCCAAGACCGCAGCCGTGAATCGGTAGGCCCCCTGCGGGACGTATCCGGCAGACGTCCCGGCAACTAGAAAATTGCGCAGGAATTCTTCCATTTACCATTTACGCACGTTCCAGTATTCGATAAGCATTCCTATGAATCGGATTAAGTTGCACGCCAGATGTTTTGTTCCCTTTGTCGCAGCCCTATCATGCCTGTGCGGATTTCAGGCTTTTGGAGAGGATGCTCCATCAGCACAAAAAGTTGAAGAATATCGGAACGCAGCCGAGAAAGGAGAAGCCAAAGCCCAATTCCAACTTGGATATTGCTACGCCAATGGCGATGGCGTGCCAAAGGATGAAGTCGAGGCGGTTAAGTGGTATCGCAAGGCTGCTGAACAAGGATATGCCAAATCCCAATCCTACTTTGGGGATTGCTACGCCGATGGCTTCGGTGTAACAAAGGATGTTGTCGAGGGAGTGAAGTGGTATCGCAAGGCGGCTGAGCAAGGCTATGCCGCAGCCCAACTCAACCTTGGGGCTCACTACGAAAATGGCACAGGCGTGCCAAAGAATGCCGTCGAGGCCGTGAAGTGGTATCGCAAGGCTGCTGAGCAGGGAAATGCCGGTGGCCAGCAAAACCTTGGGGGATGCTACTGCAATGGCACAGGGGTGGCAAAGAATGCCATCTTGGCAATGAAGTGGTATCGCAAGGCCGCTGAGCAAAGTCTTCCCCAAGCCCAATTCAACCTTGGGGTTTGCTACAACACAGGTGTAGGAGTGGCAAAGAATGCCCTCGAGGCAGTGAAGTGGTATCGCAAGGCTGCTGAGCAGGGAAATGCCGGTGGCCAGTACAACCTTGGGGGGTGCTATTGCAAAGGTGATGGCGTGGCAAAAGATGCCATCGAGGCAATGAAGTGGTATCGCAAGGCGGCTGAGCAAGGATATGCCGCAGCCCAATTCAATCTTTGGGTTTGCTACTACAATGGCACAGGCGTGGCAAGGAATGCTGTCGAGGCAGTTAAGTGGCTCCGCAAGGCCGCTGAACAAGGTGATGCCAATGCCCAATTCAACCTTGGAGTTGAATACAACACAGGTATAGACGTGGCAAAGGATGACATCGAGGCCGTTAAGTGGTTCCGCAAGGCTGCTGAGCAAGGCCATGCCAAAGCCCAAGTCAACCTTGCGGCCTGCTACTACAATGGTATAGGCGTCGGAAAGAATGCCGTAGAGGCAGTGAAATGGTATCGCAAGGCTGCTGAGCAGGGCAATGCCATTGGCCAGCACAAACTTGGGGGGTGCTACTACAATGGCACAGGCGTGGCAAAGGATGACGTCGAGGCCGTTAAGTGGTATCGCAAGGCCGCTGAGCAAGGTCTCCCCCAAGCCCAATCCAACCTTGGGATTGGCTACAAGACCGGTATAGGCGTGGCAAAGAATGCCGTTGAGGCAGTTAAGTGGTTCCGCAAGGCCGCTGAGCAGGGAAATGCCGATGCTCAAGACAACCTTGGGGCCTGTTACTACAATGGCACAGGCGTGGCAAAGAATCCCGTCGAGGCCATGAAGTGGTATCGCAAGGCGGCTGAGCAGCGGTGTGCCGATGCCCAATTCAACCTTGGGGTTTGCTACGACGTTGGCGTAGGCGTGGGGAAGGATAAGGTTGAGGCAGTGAATTGGTTTCGCAAGGCTGCGGAGCAAGGATATGCCAAAGCCCAATTCAACTGTGGGGTTTTCTACGAGCATGGCTTCGGCGTAACAAAGAATACCGCCGAGGCCATGAAGTGGTATCGCAAGGCTGCGGAGCAGGGGGATGCCGATGCCCAAATCCACCTTGGGGATTGCTTCGACGTTGGCGAAGGCGTAACAAGAAATGCCGTCGAATCCATGAATTGGTATCGCAAGGCTGCGGAGCAGGGGTATGCCTCAGCCCAATACAACTGTGGGGTTGGCTACGACAATGGCTGCGGCGTAACAAAGGATGCCGTCGAGGCCGTTAAGTGGTATCGCAGGGCCGCTGAGCAACGATATGCCCCAGCCCAACTCAACCTTGGGGTTTGCTACGCCAATGGCGCAGGCGTGGCAAAGGATGTCGGCGAGGCCTACATGTGGTTTAATCTCTCAGCCGCAGCGGGTAATGTGGTTGCCTTGAAAAACCGGGAAATGATAGCAAAGGAAATGACGGCCACGCAAATCTCAGAGGCTCAGCGGATGACGCGGGAATGGAGGCCAAAGACATAGGCATTCACCCCCCTCACGCCCGGTCTTCGAACCGCCCTTCGGCGCTCCGGTCCCGGCCAATCCGAGAAGAACCTGTCGCCGCGTGGCAGGGGTTCTGACACCATCCGACACCCGGCTTGCCGGGAAATACGGCGGAATGTTTGACCGGGAAAAATAAGACCTAGGGAAATGCCGGACATCCACTCCCGAGAGGACCTCGTTTCCCGATGGCTGGAGGTAAACCGATTGGAAGCAGGTCTGGATCCGTTCCGTTAGGCTGACCTCGCAGGCATTCCCTGTGACACCACACGAAATTATCCAACGAAATTTCTTGGCAAAACGGTCCAGATAGCTATTTTCGCGTCTGAGGAGGCTTGCCATGATTCTGACGAAATCTACCGTTTTCATGCATAATCCAGCCGGACCAACGCCTTGGCAGGCTCCGGTGATGCGGTTTCTGCGCCGTTTAAGTCTCCTTTCCCCCGCCCTCCGGTCCGGCTTTCGGCTCTTGCAACGGCCGTCACCGCAAAATGCAAATTCTTAGTAGATTCCTACATCCTCGAACCGCAATCCCCATGAAAAAAAAATCACCCTGCTGTTGTCTGCCCCTGAGCTGCGAGTTGAACTTTCTCAGGCGCGGGCCCTCCCTATTCAAGTTTCTGGTGGTCGGCATCCCAATTTCACTCAGCATGGGCGGGCCGCTATCGGTGGACACAAGCAATAGCATGGTGCGCTATCACAGCGCCTGGTGCGCCGGTGCAAAGGGAGAGGCCAACAATCTTACAGTCTTTACCAAAGGCGGCCTGGTCACGTTCGGTCTTGAGAAAGGCAAGACCGCTACCTTGACCCAAAAGGATACCGTTCACACGTATTGTCAGGTGGATACGTGCATTCTCAGCGCGGACCTCAAGGTTTCGCAGGAATCCACTCTGGGATCAACCTCTCCTGCGACAATATTGGATCTCCGCGCCGGCCAGATGCTAGTCTCGGAAACCTCGTTTACCGTAACTGTGTCTGGCACCTTCGTATTTTCTGCCCCGCACCTGAAGGAGGTCATGGCCAATGGCGCGGTCACTGAGATCCCGTTCCAATATCTCGATGCCAGGCTTCGAGAAGGGGCGACATTCAAGAATGTCAAAGTGGAGCAATCCCGAGGCGTGGCAATTATAGATAAAGACGGCAAGGTAACTATCGACCCCGCCACCAAGACGTGGGCTCAAAAGCAGGGTGTGGAAGCGGTTCGCTCGCCCGATGGGCACATCATGTTTTCTGGTGGCACGCCGGTGGATGCGAAGGGCAACAGCACCCCTTGGTTCTCGTCCACCACTTTGCCGACCCCGTCAGACTCGGAACCCAACGGCGAGAACCAGCGAGGGACCCCGCCACCTGAATCCTGACCTCAAATTCTAGCCTGTGGAGCCACCCAAGCAAAACCCCACAACACGTAACATGAGCACATCTGCAAGTAAGATTATTGCCGCCGGTGCAATCGCTATCCTGTTAGCGATCCTGGCAGCGTCACCCGTTTATGCCAAGGAAAGCAAGACCGCACCGTCCGCCAGCCGCACCAAGGCTTGATTATGACGCTGCCCGCAAAACTAACACAGCGGACGCCTACGAGGCTTTTCTGAAAAAATATCCAAAGGGGGCGGACTCCGACGACCTGCGGAGCGAACTCCCGCCGCTGATCAAGGTGAGGGCGGCGACCGCGTTAGGTGGCCTTGCCTTGGAAATGGCTCCAAGCGCGCCCGTGACGTATGTCGCAACGCCTTTTGCCAGCGGGATCAATAAAGGCGTATTGGAATCGCGTAGCGGCAAGATTGAGTCGCCTCCCAACCTTGCCACCCTCATGCTCAAATTCCGAGAAATGCTCGAAAAGGGTGCGGACCCAACCCTGATCCGGATCGCGTGCTACCGCCCGTCCCAGTTGAAGAGCGTGGGTACCTCGAAAGATGGCAAATCCATGATCTCAATGGACTGCGGCTCCCCTGGCAAGGTTGTACCCGCTGCCGACGGAGGCATAACACTATTGGAGTATTTTACGGCGATCCAATTGAAGGAAGCCTGTGACATCCTGAATGCCCACTCGGAAAGTCCATAGCCTCTTCGTTGTAAGGGAATCCTAAAAGATGGCAAGAAGACAACCATTGAAAGAGCAACCATGAAAATCGATCAATCGACCAAGAACGCGATCCATACGCTCGCTTTTCTCCTGACAGGCCTGCTAGCCCTTTCATCTTTTGGCGAGGACAACAAGACCACAACCGGTTCGGATAAGAAGGCCGAGGCAACCAAACAGTTCAAGACAGCAATTATTGGCTCACAAGAATGGATGGCAGAGAACCTGAATGAAACCAAATTCAGAAACGGCGATCCTATCCCTGAGGTGAAGAGTGCAGAGGATTGGATGGCAGCCGGTCGAAGTGAGAGTCCGGCATGGTGCTACTATGACAATAATCCAAGAAATGGAGAGAAGTTCGGCAAACTCTACAACTGGTATGCCGTCAATGATTCAAGGGGACTTGCCCCCTCGGGCTGGCATGTCCCTACAGATAATGAGTGGCAAACGCTGATAACGTCATGCGGAGGCATGGGCGCAGCATTCGCGAAGCTCAAGGCAGTTGACGGTTTCGCTGCGAAAGCTGCTGGTTCACGCTGGTACAAGGATGCTTCATTCCTTCATCTTGGAAACATTACCTTCTGGTGGTCGGCGAGTAAGAACGACAAATGGAATGGATGGTATCACGCGATGCACTTCGGCTACAAGCAGATTGGCCGAGATAATGGGGGCATGAATACCGGACATTCCGTGCGGTGCGTCAAAGACAAAATCGAAACCAAAGAAGGGGGTAAGTGATTTATGGACGGCATCACCAGATTATGGCAAGATTTCTTCAAAGTCGCACCAGGGCCAGCGATATTGCTCCTGGTTTTCGGGATATGGCACCTCTTCCTCAAAGACATGTTTGCGGGCACCCCAAAAACTGGCCCAAAGGAAAACTCCAAGGCGGAAGCCGACGGAAAAACACAGAACCCAACAGAAGCCAATTCATCCAACCAGAAAACAACGGAAACTGAATCATGAAAGCCAAGTCAAATCTAACGCTCGTTATTTACGCATGTCTGTCTTTCTTCATTATCCATACGCTCTCTGCCCAGGAGTCATCCGATCAAGGCAGACAATGTAGAATCGGCCACTTCACGGTATCAATTCCTCAGGGGTGGAACTCCTTTTCGGCCAGCGACAAAGCCGGTGCAAGACAAGAGTTTTCCACTGACCTTAGCCCCGGCCTGAAGCAATACGAAAAGGCAGGAGCGCCCACGCCCCGTATGGGAAACTTCGAGATTTATCAGAAACCAACGGATGGACAGTTAATTGGTTGGACACTTGTGATCCCTGATCAAAAGGACTTTCTGAAGGTGATTCTGAAGCGGGAAGACGTTCAGTTTGAGAAAGGCAAGAGTCTATCGGGTGGAGGCATCAAAGGCGGGTCCTGCAAGCTGGTTAAGGTGGGGAGCTTTGATGTTGTCCGCGTTGATGTCAAAATGGCGAACGGCGGCAAGACGACGAATCTTCATTTCTGGTCTCCGAAGAATCCAGGAATCATAAGCACGCTCATGATTGGCCTGCGCCAAAACAAGTCCCCTGAGACTGAAAAGGAGTATAGGTCAATTATCGCATCGCTTGTAGTGAGTGAGGACATTAGGAAGTAACGGCTCCAGCCTAATACAACCCCTTTGCAAAGAGAATAATTCTATGACTAATAACAACACCGCACCGGAACAGGAGACCGTCCTCGACGACAATAAGGAGACCGGAGATCGCAAAGCCGCTGAGGAACGACATCTCAAACCATTTAAGGAAGGAGTCTATGCAACGCGGACGGCTAGCGGCGCCATCTGTGGCGTGGCTATGCTTCTAGCACCTCAGTGGGTGGCATCGTCCAGCCTTCGGGCCGGATGGGCCTATCTGGGAAGCAATCTGTGCGTATCGACCTAATAGAGGCGGCGGACCGGTTCCTTTGTATTCATTTTTTCACCTAGTACTTTTCGTGTCATATTTTAACCGTCAGCAGTCATGTCTAATCCATTACAACCAGTCATCGTTGGAGGAATCGCCGTTTTCGTCGTCATTCCCCTGTGCAGGGCGCTTTGGGGCTGGATGACCACTGAAAAGCCCAGAAACATCCCCGTGCCAGGCTCCGCAGATCAGGCGAGTGCTAAGGCGTTCAAGGGATTTCGCCATTGTGGCTCGAAAGTTGGACAATTCGCGCATCAGGCGAGCGCGGAGGAGTTCAAGGGACCGGAGGGTCAGGCGGCCAACTTATCACCTGAGACTATCCAGAAAATTAAAGCATTTCTCGTTCAAAACGAACGCTATCGAGCCTTCGATTTGATCCGCACCGAAACAGGGTGCAACTCCGAGGAAGCCAGGGCCGCGGTTGGCAAGGTGCAAGCGGAGGTCAATGAGAACAAACCACGACTGAACTTTGGAACCTATGTCGAGGGATTCTTCTTTGGCATTGTAATCGGCTTTCTGGTTGTGTTGGGAATGTTTGTGTTAGAATGCCTTGCAAGTCTCTATGGACTCTCTAGGAACCCAAGCGGAGGGTATCATTACCCCGCAGATGGTGCTCTCCAAAGAGGTTCAACGATGGCACTTTGGATATTCTCCGGTGCCTTTTTACCAGGCTTTTGTTGGAATTCCTCCAGAAAGTCCTCCGGTCGTGCACCTCTTATTGCCGGGACGGTTACAGCCGTCACGATAGCCTCATTGGGATCCGTGTTTCTACAGAATGCCGGCCTCTTGATCAATGGATTAGACGTTAAGATTGTGTGTTTCCCATTGGGTTTCCTGTTAGGTTTTTTTGCAACGGTAATAGTTGAATCGTTTCGAGGTCGCATGTGATCCCTTTTCCCCGCCTTCCGGCCCGGCCACCGGCTCTTTCGACGGCCTTTACCCCATCCTCACCTCCAAATCCGCCATCGCCGCCCCTGACGTTGCCCTGGCCCCTTCCGCGATCCGGCGGGTGATGGAGCGGTGTGAGGGTGGAGCGCCCCGGCGGCGGGCGGGCAACCCTTGTGACAAGCTGCGAGAGGCTCGTTGTCCGGTGGCTGGAGGCGGACCGGTTGGAAGCGGGTCCGAAAGCGTTCCGTCAGACTGGTCACGTCGAGATTCGTGGTGCCGAGGAACGCGCGACCAGGGCTCACGCGATCAAGGTAGGTGAGGGTTGCTCACTCTCTCCCAGTCCCGTGGCGAAGAACTGGCAACGAGCGCGGAACTTCCTTGGCAAGCCGTGCCAGGATGGATTTTCCAGATGAGGAGATTCCCGATGAATCCGACGGCATACCCATTTTCCCGCATGAGCCCGACGGACCAACGCTCTGGTCAGCTCTGGTGCTGCGGTTTCTACCTGTTTCACCCGCCCCCCGCTCCGGCCACCGGATCTTTCAGCGACTGCGCTTTTTTCGTGCCGCAGTAAATTCTCACAGAGCCGCAGTGATTCCAGCGCATTCCGCTTGATAGAAAAAAGGCTGATGGCGTCACGCTGCCCTTATCGGGAAGTCCCTGTGGCCCGCCCCTACCCCTCGCGCGGACGCCCGTGATCCTTGGACTCGAAAACTTTTCCCGTGCAGATGTCGGCAAAAAGGTTCCGAATGATCTCCGTGGGGGACGCGCCGCCCTCGCCTGCCGGGGTCTTGCCGTCCACGGGTACGGCGGGCCTGATAGGGTCGGCGTCGGGGATCCCGTGGATCCGTGCGATAGGCTCAACGCGCTCTGTGGGCGATCTCATGCTGTCACCCTATCAGATTGAAAGGTGGTCGCCTACCTGTACTTTGGTATATTCGACGGGTGCCGTGGTCCTCTCAATCCCACCGATCCCGTCCAAGCCGAACCTAGAGCATCCCAGGCGCAAGACCGCCCCTTCCGGCTGATCGTCACTAAGACCGAAATGGGCGGACCCAATGATCGCGGGAGGTACCGGATAGGGTCATCGCCAGGACCATGGGGTCATGCCTGCGGACCGTGGCCCTGGAGCGGCGCAGGCGTGGCATCCCTCCCTTCCGCGTCCGAAAGCGGATAGAGTGGAACCGGAAGCAACTGGCCCGGCTCGGCTCGGTCCCCGACACTGTCCTCGCAAAGGCCATGGGCGTTTATCCCCAAACCATCGGAAACAAGCGCCGTGCACTGGGAGTGGCGAGATTTCTGAAGGTGCTATGGACGCCGAAGCAGATCGCCATGCTAGGCAAAGTGTCCGACGAGAGCCTCGCTGATGCGATGGGGGTGTGCGGGTGGGTGGTTCGCCGGAAGCGGCGCAGCCTCGGAATACCGAAATGCCCGAGGGTTCGGTGGACGAAAAGGCAGATCGCGCGGTTGGGCCGTGACCCCGATGTGTACATCGCGCGTGACATGGGCGTAAGCCCGGCAACGGTATGGGCGAAACGGTTGGGTTCGGGAATACCCGCATGCCCCCGGCGGCTGATACGTTGGTCTCCTGAAATGATTGCCAGACTTGGAAGGGAGCCCGACCGCACCATCGCGGAGGCGATGAACGTGAGCCGGGCGACAGTGTACAACAAGAGGGCGAAAATGGGGATTCCGAAGTTCTCAACGGCGAAATGGACGCCGAAGCGGCGTGCCCTTATCGGCGTGGTAAGCGACCGAAGCCTCGCGGAATTGGTGGGCACAACGGCTGCGGCTGTGGCAAAGCTGCGCCGCAAGCTCGGCCGCCCGCCCGAGCGAGTGGCCAAGTGGGACCGCAGGATTCTGGCGGATATTGCCACGATGTCGGACCGGGCGGTCGCACGCAAACACGACAACAGGGTCAGCCGCTCGGAAG
>Ga0209697_10009318_pt1 | contig 10920 bp, 11 predicted proteins | sample AliMusrvi5mmetaG_FD_184115 | JGI IMG/M metagenome (GOLD analysis project Ga0209697, IMG submission 184115) | Freshwater lake bacterial and archeal communities from Alinen Mustajarvi, Finland, to study Microbial Dark Matter (Phase II) - Alinen... | ecosystem: Environmental > Aquatic > Freshwater... | reverse complement strand
GGGCCTTGGGTTGAGTCAGAACCAGTATCTTGGCACAACTGGAACCACCCTCGCCCTGTTCATATCGACATACATTTCGCCGTTGCGGGCCTGCTTCAGCTTGCGCTGGGGCTTGCTGCTGCTGCTGGCCTGTGGGATGGGCGCGATAAGCGGCTATCGCAATGCCATGGGCTCGTTGGGGCTCACGCTCCTTGTCGGAATCTGGTATCGGGGTGGCTTCTCATCGCTGCTGGCATCCCTGCTGGTTGGCAGCATGGGGGTCGCGTTGCTGGCAGCCGTTAATTCCGCGATGCCATTGCCTGGCACGGTCCAGCGTTCGCTTGCCTTCCTGCCTGGCACTTGGGAGCAGCGCTACCTTGATTCAACTTCGGATTCAACCGAGTGGCGCGTTGCAATTTGGAAAGAGGTGCTTTTCACCGACCGCTGGATTCACAACAAGTCGTTTGGCGTAGGACTCGGATTCACCGCCCAGGAACTGGCGATGCAACGCAATCTCGGAGCGGAAAATTCCAGTCATCGCTTCGGCATCTCGGGATTCGATAGCCACCGGGAGACCATTCTTGCCAATGGGGACTACCACAGTGGCCCGGTGCAAACTATCCGCACCATCGGCTATGTGGGCCTCATCGTTCTGCTGCTCGCCCAGATCCGGCTCGCCGTGCATGCCCACCGGCAAATCCAGCGCTGTCGCAACACCGAGTGGTTTACCCTCGCTTTGATCGTTGGAATGCCCTTGGTATGGGCGCCGATCTTTTTTGTGTTCGTTTTCGGCACGTTCAAGGATGGTGCATCTGCCCTGATCATGGGCTATGCCATGGTCCGCATGCTTGAGACCAATCTGCCTCTTCCCGCCTATGTGAGAAGGAGGTTTGAGGACATTGTCACGCACAGCCGCCCGCTGCCGGCCGCACTGGCTTTGGCAAAGCGCTGACGTGCGCTGTCGCGAGTGTCCACGCTCAGTCCACGCTGCCACATGTTAGAAGAGACGCCTGCCATTTCCCGCACCACGCGTTTCATCAACGGGCTGTTCACCGGATATGCGGCGCTGGGCTCCAGCGTCGTTTACACCCTTGCGTCGGTTCCGCTCGCGCTGCATTACCTGACCAAGGAGGAATTCGGGCTATGGGCGTTGATCACCCAACTCTCGGGCTACCTGATGCTCCTGGAGTTCGGAATGTCCGGTTCGATCGCCCGTTTTCTGAGCAATCACAAGGACGACATGAATGGTGGCGAGTATGGCAGTGTGCTGGTTACCGGATGCGGGATTTTCCTGCTCCAAGGCCTGGCGGTGGCGGTGCTGGGGACCCTCTTCGTTGTCATGGGAAGCTCGTTGCTGGGAATCCCCACCCACCTCAGAGCGATTTTCACTCAACTCGGCATTATTCAATCATGCATGGGTGGGGTGACCCTGATGACCCGTGCGGCCGCGTCGCCCCTGTGGCCGCACCAGCGACAGGACATCAACAATCTGGGAAGCATCGCCTGCCATCTGGGCAGTCTGCTGACCTTGTGGTTAGGATTTCTGGCCGGATGGAAGCTCTACAGTCTTGCGGCCGCCGCGATTGTCGGATTTGTTCTGGGCATGTCGATCGCCGTTTCTGCCTGTTTCCGCCTGCGCTTGTACCCAAGCCGGGGACATTGGGGCGGATTTGACCGGAACATCTTCCGCGAGATGTTCTCCTACGGCAGTGGATTATTCGTGCTGAATCTGGGCACTCAACTGGTTTCGACAAGTCAGGTGATCGTTATCACCCGCGGGCTTGGCCTGGAAAGTGCCTCGATCTGGGCGGTTGCCACCAAGCTTTCGACACTGGTCCAGCAATTTGTGAGCCGCATCTTCGAGAACTCCGCAGCCGGCTTGGTCGAAATGCTGGTCCGGGATGAAGCCGTGCAACTGCGCCGGCGGTTCCATGACCTCTTCATTCTGACAAGCACCACCGCCGCCTTGGGAGCGGTCGGGCTAGCCATTTTCAACCGACCGTTTGTTGAGATTTGGACCTCGGGCAAGATCGCGTGGCCGGTCGTCAATGATTCATTGCTCGGTGTGGTCATCTTCCTCTATTGCACCAGCAAGTTTCATGTCGGGTTCGCATCATTGAGCAAGGACGTTCACAAGATCAAGTACGTATGTCTGGGCGAGGGGTTGTTGTTTGTAACCACGGCGTTTCCGCTCAGTGCCGCCTACGGTCTCAAAGGCATCCTGATCGCGTCAATTGTTTCCAGTTTGATCGTTAACTTTGGTCTTTCCACCTGGATCACGAGCCGTCATCTCGGCGCCGCCTATCTTTCAGTGGTTTCGTGGGTGGCAAGACCCGCCCTGCTCACCGCCATGGTCATGGTCCTCTATGTGCCCTTTTCCCACGGGGGTTCCTCCGCGCTGGTGTCGCAAACGCAGTTGTCGGTCAAGATCGCTGCCTATCTATTCCTGGTCACTCCGGCATTTGTATATATCGGGCTTCCCGCGCGACTGCGGGCGGAAATCGTTGGTTATGTTTCGAGAGTTGTGTTGTCGCTTTCGACGCAGATCAACGCCCGATTCAGGTGAGCATGTCGCGTTCTCAGCCCCCGTTCCATCGTCCCCGGCAACAGCACGATGTTGGCATTTGATTGCACTGCGTTTCAGCCCGAGTCTTCGCGTGGGGGGGTTAGCCTTTACATGCAGGAGGTGCTCCATGGCTTGGCCCGGCAGGGATTTGCGCTGCCGGTTGGGATCGACCGGAGGCTGGATCCGGAAGTCCGCGAGCGGTGCACGGCGCTGGGCGTCAGATGGGAACCCACCGAGTTGAGGGGGGTGTTATGGCGCGACAAGGTGGGCCGGCGGCTTGCCGCAAGGGGCTATACGGCGCTGTGGTATCCGACCCAGTTCACCGCGTGGTGGCCGCCGCTGCCGTCGGTTTCGACCTTGCACGACTTTGCCGGTCTGCGCTCGCCGCCGCGCGCGGGATGGCGGGCGCGGGCCTATATGAATGTCTCGCTGCGGACGATGATCCGGCAGTCCGATCGGCTGATCGCCATTTCCGAGTCAACCGCCGCGGATCTCCGCAAGTACTTCCCCGCATGCGCCAGGAAGATGGTGGTGGCGCGTCACGGCATGCCCACCGACGTGCGGGAGGCGTCGCCTGGCTTGTTGCAGAGCAAGGCGGATCGCAGCGGGATGCCCTACCGCTATCTGTTTCTGGACGGCGCGAATGATCGCAAACGGCTGGACCTTTGTCTGGCAGCATTGAACCGCAGCGGTTGGGGCGGCCGCGAACTGCGCATCACCGGCAGTCCTGAGGCTGTGGCACAGCGGATCGGATCCCTGGAGCGCGCCGGGATCACTTTGATGGGGCGTCTGTCGCGAGGCGATCTGCTCAAGGAGATCTGCGAGGCTGACATCGTGCTTTATGTTTCTGATTTTGAGGGGTTTGGTTTTCCGATCCTTGAAGCGCTGCCCTTGGAGACCACGGTGGTGATTTTTCCCGGCGAAGCGGAGATGGAAATCGGTGGCGATCACGTGGTGGTGGCGCGCGAAAGAGATGCCGACTCGCTTGCTGCGGCCCTGCGCGATGCGGAGGACCGCTGCCGCGACCGGGCTTGGCGCGAGGCAATCCGTGCCCACGCCCTGCGCTTCGAATGGGACGAGAGCGTTGCGATCCATCAACGGATTTTCACCGAGTTAAGTGAATTGAGGAAGGGAATGAAATCATGAAGTGCCGACTATGCGGAGCGGAAGCGCGGGATTTCGGACGGTTGACCATGCTTCACCGTGTGGAGGTGGCGTATTTCCGGTGCCCGCGCTGCGAGTATGTGCAAACCGAGGAGCCCCACTGGCTGGAGGAAGCCTACTCTTCGGCTCTCAGTGCGCTGGATGTCGGCGCGGTCGCGAGGAACAAGCAATTTGAGGTGGTGACTCAGGCGATCATCCAGGCGTTTCTGAATCCCGACGGCAGGTTTGTGGATTACGGCGGAGGGCACGGCTTGTTTGTGCGGCTCATGCGCGACCGCGGCTTCGACTTCCGCTGGTCTGACAAGTATGCCGAGAACCTCTATGCCCGCGGTTTCGAATATGTGCCGTCAAGTGATCCGCTAGAAGGAGTCACCGCGTTTGAGGTCTTCGAACACTTGGTCGATCCGGCTGGGGAGATTGCCCGGATGCTTGCCATGGCACCCAATCTGTTTTTCAGCACCGTGCTGATGCCCCGCTCCTTGCCCAAGCCTGGCGAGTGGTGGTATTATGTGCCCGAGACGGGTCAACATGTCGGCATCTTCGCCGAGGCGAGCCTGCGCTGGCTGGCTCGCGAACATGGGCTTCACTTCAACACCAATGGGGTTGGACTTCATCTGCTGTCCAAAAATCCGGTTCATCCCATGGCATTCAGGCTTCTGTCAAAAATGCGTGTCGCCGGCCCGGTCAACTGCTTCAGGCACAGAGTGAGGCTGACGGGGTCAGACTTTGATCGCCTCAAGCGCGATGCCTACTCATGAGGCGGCTGCGAGCCTTTGCGAAACTGTAAGCGAACCCGATCACAGATGACTGTCTCTACCTGGATTCTTCAAAGGTATCTGTGCTCCAGCGGACCCTTGAAAGGCACCTGGGACCTTGCGCGCAAGCTCGCGGTGAGGCTGTTGAACGATCCGGCATGTGAGTTTGAGATTCACGGCAAGCGACTGAGAATGCCGCTGTCGCACAAACTGCCGATCTATCTGAAGGATTGTCCATTGTATGATCGTCTGCCCCAAAGATTGGGCGCCTACGCGAGCCAAAAACACGGACTGCTGAAATGCATTGATGTCGGTGCCAATATCGGCGACACGATCGCCGCGCTGCGACAAAGCGAGAGCGATGCGTTTTTGGCGATCGAACCCAACCCTCATTTCAGGAGATATCTGGAGTCCAACTGGGGAAGCGACGGAAACGTCACGATTCTTCCGCTCATCTGTTCTCGTGACGACGGGACGGGGGCTGTCGAGATCCGGGAGGTCAACGGGACTGCTTCAATCGTCAGCCGAGCGGGCAGTTGCGAGATCGAGAGGAAGCCCCTGGATCGGATTGTCGCGGAACATCCGCTCTTTGCCAGGCCCGACATCGTGAAGGTGGATACCGACGGGCACGATTTCGAGGTCATCACCGGCGCGAGGAATGTTCTGAGTGAAAGCAAGCCGATCCTGCTGTTTGAGTGCGCGTCGTTTTCCGACGGAAACTATCTTCGCGAGTGCCTGCAAGTGCTGGCTCTGCTGAAGGAATGCGGCTACGGGCATTTCATCCTGTATGACAATGTTGGCAATATGTTCGGGTGCTACTCGTTGTCTGACCTGGGGCCGTTCAAGAACCTATTGTTCTATCAAATGACAAGTGATTTTTGCTACTTTGACATTCTCGTCATGCGGGATGAGGACCTGTTTGAGTTCTACAAACTCGAGGTGGATTTCATTACCACGCAGATGAAAGACCGGGCGCTCACGGGCAGCGCGTTGGCAGCATCCGAATTGTGATAGCATCATGTCTTTTCCTGGCAATCTGAAGCGACTCGCCCTTACCGGGTTGTCTCCATTGTGGTGTCTCTACTTGCGCGGCCTGGGGGTTTCTTGCGGCAGGCACTTGCTGGTCATCGGACGTCCAGGCATCAACCGCAAGCGCGGCTCGACGATTTGTCTGGGGGACAGCGTCACGCTGTGCAGCTCGGCGATGGCCAACCCGGTGGCGGAAGGCGGTCGTTGCCGCCTGGCAACGCTGGCGGCGGGGGCGGAATTGATCCTGCGCGATGGGGTTGGCATGAGTTCAACGGTGATTTGTTGTGCGCTGCGGATTGAGATAGGTGCCGGAACTCAAATCGGCGGCGGCGCGATGATTTTGGACACCGATTTCCATCCGCGCGCGGACGACGGAACCTGGCTAACCAATCCTGTGGCCGTGGCCAAGCCGGTGTTGATCGGGCGCAACTGTTTTATCGGGGCACGCTCGATCATTCTCAAGGGCGTGACCCTGGGTGACGGCGCCGTGGTGGGTGCGGGCGCGGTCGTCACGCGCGACGTGCCCGCCGGCGCGATGGTCGCCGGCAATCCCGCGAAGGAAATCACGCCGCGAGCCAAGGATGGCGAAAATGCTGAAATTTGAGACACGACTACTTCGTGCTGCTCGACTTTCCCTAGAATGCTGCTTTATTGCATTCGAATGGCCGTGGCACCGACACATTGTTTGCTAATCCGTGAGGGTATCTTCCCAGTAGCCCGCTACCCGGCTCACGGAATCACCGAACAACGTCACCCTTACTCCCTTCTTGCCAATCATACACCCGAGGCTAGCATCCGCCCATGATCACATTTCCTGATATTGAAAGAATCGTCTTGGATCCGTCTGTAATGGGCGGGAAGCCCTGTATTCGTGGAACACGAGTCACCGTAGGAACCATCACGGGGTTGCTGGCCTCGGGAGCCGACACCGCCGAAATCCTGGAACTTTATCCTTACCTCTCTATCGAAGATATTAGAGCCGCCCTTTCATACGCCACATGGCGTTCAGAAGAACGGGAGATTCCCTTGATGGCGGTGTGATTCATGAAGATCCTCATTGATATGAATCTCAGTCCCACCTGGGCTGATTGCCTGCGGGGAATCGGGATCGAGGCGACCCATTGGAGCAAGGTCGGTTCCGCCGATGCGCCTGACTTGGAGATTATGAGATGGGCCATTCTGCATGACTATGTCGTCTTCACGCACGATCTCGACTTCGGAGCGTTGTTACATGTCACTGCCGCACTAAAACCCAGCGTGATCCAAATCCGCGCGCAGGACGTTCGTCCGATTACCATGAACAAATACGTTTGCGCAGCCATTTTGCAAAACATCGACGATCTTCTACGAGGGGCCTTGGTGACAATCGATCCGAGGAAGAACCGGGTGTCAATTCTCCCTCTCAAGCGTCAATAGTGCCACACTCCGAGCGACTCATTGACTCTGACCTCTGACCTCACTGACGTAATGAAGAGCATTAAGAACCATCCGGTCGCCACCCTTGTGGCCGCATTTGTGCGGCTGTGGACCTTTCGATTGGGTTTTCGGGGATGTGGCAAGCTGATCGTCATCGTCAAGCGTCTTTGTCCGGGAATTCAGCGGTATTACCTTGAGTACCCGGGGCTGGGGCGCTGTGATATTGCGTTTCTGGATTTTGCCTGGCTGGGCCAACGAACACTGGGACCCATCGAGGAAAAATCGTTGCTGGAACGATTGATCCTGCTGGTACCTCCGGCCGCAGTGGTATGGAATGTGGGTGCGAATTCGGGGTTTCTAGGGGCTGAACTGCTGCTCCAGCTCCAGCCGGCACGGCTGGAACTCTTCGAACCCAATCCCACTCACCGCCGCACACTGGAGTCACTGGCGAGCCTCGACAGCAGGGTGGGAGTTCACATGATCGGTCTTTCCGACAAGGCGATGGAGTGCATCCTGTATGTTCCCGGGAGGGAAGGCAGCGGCTCGTCCAGCGCATCCGTCGATGTGAACCTGGTATCCGATGCCTCCGCATGGCATGAGACGGGCGTTCGTCTGGAGGTTGCGGACACCCTTCTCAACGATGGCTTGGTCGCCGCTCCCGATTTGGTGGTGATCGACGTGGAGGGACATGAAGTGTCGGTGATGGGTGGAATGACCGAGATTTTGCGCAAGCATCGCCCGATTGTCGCGTTGGAACACATATTCATATCGGACGAAGCCATGCAACATCTGACCCCCGCGGAATATACTGTTTTCACGGTATGCGATGATGATGCGCGCCTAGTGCCGGGTGTCCACAGAAGCCTTGGGCATAACTCTGTGCTTTTCCCGAACGAACGGATTCCTGGCGGGCGCTCGGAGAAGAAGTAATGGGTTTTCCGCACCGATCCTCTGTCTTCTATCATTTGTCCTCTATCCACGATGTCCCCACCCGGCAAATGGTTCACCTGCACGCCGTTGCGCTTCAAGGGCGATCACACGTTTTTTGCGCGCGACAGCGGCCTGTTGTGCAAGGGTTTTCAGGAAATCGGGGTGGCTTGCAAGGTGATCATGCCCGGTCCCCCGATGGACGATGATCAGACGGAGGATCTCATCCGAACCGATTACAGGAACCTGGAGGATGCCGCGTGGTGGCGCTCGCTCTGCGGTGAAGGGGTGATATTCTACGGCTGGGGAGACGGCAGATATCTATCCATCGTGCGGGCCATCAAGGCGGCGGGGCTGATTCTGATCACCAACTTGGATACGGGTGGGCTGTTCAGCATGGTCAACGGTCCCTGCGCCTACACCGGTTCGTTGTGGCGAGGGACCATGGGTAGGCGCGGCATCAACTTGAAGAGCCTGACATATTTCGTGTATCGGGTTGCCTATTCGGCGTCACTGCGTATCGCCCGTGTGGACTATCCGCGAGCGCAACATTTGAAAGTAGCTGACATCGTTGGCTCGGTTTCGCCATTGGCGATGGAGCGAATTCAAAAGGTGTGTAGGATTTATGGCGGGCAGCGTCTCGCCTCGAAGGTGCGCTTGATACCGCATGCGAACGCATCCTACATGGCCGATGACCCCTTGGTTGCCAGGCAACGCATGCTGATCGCCGTCGGCCGCTGGGATGATGAGAAAGTCAAAGGCACCGACTTGCTGCTTGCCACCGTGGAAGAACTGGTGGAGCGGGACCCGCAACTCCTGATAGAGATCTACGGGACGTGCGCAGCCAAAATGGGTGCCTGGCACCAGCGGCTTGCGCCCGCAGCCCGCGTACGGGTCCGCTTGGTGGGGGTGGTTGCCAACTCCGAGTTGCGCTTGGCCATGCAACGAGCGAGGATCTCGCTTTGCACCTCCCTGGGAGAGAGTTTTCACATCGCGTCCGCCGAGGCCTTGTGTTCGGGATGCTCGGTGGTTGGGCCGGATGTGCCGGAAATTCCCAGCATGCAATGGTTCACCTCGGGCCCGTACGGCACCCTGGGACCCCGCACCGCGAGGGGCTTGTCGAGTGCCGTGTTGGTGGAGCTCAAGGCATGGGACGACGGCGAACGGGACGCCCCGGCTATCAGCAAGCACTGGTCGGGGTTACTGCATGCGCCGCGGGTGGCCGAGCGGATTCTCGGGCTGGCTGCGGAACTCAAGGGTGCCCGCACGCAGCCGGACTTGTGAGGGTCCCATCACTCCCGCTCAGCGCTCCGCACATTGGTTTTCCCAAGCGCGATGACTCCGAAACCCGCGGTCTAGCAATAAACACGATGCCTAACGATCCACCGATAATGCTCAAAACGAGTTTCAGAGAACTGTTGTTGAAGTATGGGGCGATGCTTCCGGAAGTGGTCCTGGGCAAGGCCTCCAATCTGCTCAGGGAAATCGATCTGAGGGCTTGGATGGCCAAACGGGGCATGCGCCTTGATCAATGTGTGACGCAGCGCGAAGAACTGTTCGAGAGGGTGGGGACGGAGGTGGGGCAGTTGCCGGTCTTGTACCTCGAATTCGGCGTGGCCGCCGGCGATGCAACACGCAGTTGGGCGAGAATTCTCAAGCACCCGGACTCGCTGCTGCATGGATTTGACAGCTTCGAGGGACTTCCCGAAGCTTGGTCGGATTGTCCCAAGGGAATGTTCAGTACTGCGGGCGCGCTGCCGAAAATCGATGACCCGCGCGTGAGCTTTTTCAAAGGTTGGTTCGACCAGACCCTGCCATCATACCAACCTCCCAGCCGCGACGTGGTGATTATGAACCTGGATGCAGATTTGTATAGCTCAACAGGGTATGTGCTCAGAAAGCTAAAGTCACTGATTCGGATTGGAACCTACTTGTATTTTGACGAGTTTGTCTCACTTGGACACGAGGAACGGGCTTTCCGGGAGCTGGTGGAGGAAACCGGCGCGCGATTCAAGGTCATCGGCAATACACGCGACCTGGTTCACGTGATGTTCCAATGCGTTGGCACAGGGCAGCCGTAGCCAGCGCTTCTCCAATTGTAGGACATGCATGAAACCAGTTCCAGTCAATTCGGATTATGTATGAGAGTGAGGTAAATGACCGGTGGGAGGATGCCGGAAACATCCCCGAGGAAGTGCGCCGGCAATGGGCCGGGATTGGTAAGAACATCATTGCGCGCACGATGACTTGCTGGGGGGAACACTGCACGGAATGCGCTATTCCCCATTGCTTCCTGACCTGCGACCTTTACCAGCAGCGCGCGATTGACTTTTCATGTCGCCGATTCGCCCTGGGCACGGTCTGTGTGACCGGAATGCAGGCCGTGGTTCCATGGCTGTTGAAAATCGAGTTCAAGCAATGGGCCAAGTTATGGGCGGATGGCACCACCGGCTTGGTGGCACTGCCTCATGCAAATCGGCTTGAGAGATTCAATGCCTGGATCGGCGCGCTCATCCGCTGGCTTCCGGTGCCCAAGCGGATCAAGAGATCCATCGCATGGCGCTACCGGGGTTTCCGCGGGCGCTGGGCCATCAGGCGTACGAGCCGTCAAACCCCGGACTATTTCCTCATTGAGGTGTACAATCCTGCCGCGTCCGACGTGGGGATGACGTTGTATATCCGGCCGACGTCCGCCGGATCTAACACACCGTTCGCCGCCCGTTTCATCGTTGCCCCGGGGCTCCAACGGTTCTGCTTTCCGGTGGCAACGATCCGCGCGTTCGTCAACTTGGACGAGCGCTTCAACCTGGAGATTTCCCCCAGTGACAGCGTGGCGCGGCCGATGCTGTATTTCGGCTGCGTGGATTTTGTCCGCGATCCTTCGTTCGTTGCGGCAAGCAAGCCCGCGAGTTGCAAATGCGTGGTGTGGGATCTGGACAACACGGTGTGGGATGGGATTCTTGTTGAAGACGGGCCGGATCGACTCACCCTCAAGCCGGGCATCAAGGAAACCTTCGCGGAATTGGACCGCCGCGGAATCCTCCTGTCGGTGGCGAGCAAGAACAATCCGGACGACGTCATGCC
>Ga0209697_10009316_pt1 | contig 10922 bp, 15 predicted proteins | sample AliMusrvi5mmetaG_FD_184115 | JGI IMG/M metagenome (GOLD analysis project Ga0209697, IMG submission 184115) | Freshwater lake bacterial and archeal communities from Alinen Mustajarvi, Finland, to study Microbial Dark Matter (Phase II) - Alinen... | ecosystem: Environmental > Aquatic > Freshwater... | reverse complement strand
GGGCACATACAAACTTCTTGCTATAATTTACGACTTACCGGGTCGGTAGCTCAGTCGGTAGAGCAGCGGACTTTTAATCCGTTGGTCGCGAGTTCGAATCTCGCCCGACCCACCAGTAATACGAAGGGATCACAGAAATGTGGTCCCTTTTCTTTTGGTTAAATGGAAATGTATTGCTACTGTATAGACTCAATAGCAGATCTATTGGACGTTTCGAGTGGGGATGTAAGACGCTGGGTGACCGACTGGACTATGAGCGTCTCACAGATCTTTTCTTTTTCACAAACAAGTGCTACAAGTAAGAGAACGTAATGACTCCCTTCATCAGGCAATGCCGCACATAATTCACCCCTGTCGACCTGGGATCATGCTCTAGAAATAAATCAATATTAGCTGGAGATATCTAGTGGGAACTATGTATACCGATAAAGAGCACTTGGAAAGACGCAAAATCGTTAGGAATAAACTCCTAAAAGGAACGATTGGCGCCATAACAATAGATACCAATATATTTACAGAAACAGGCTATTCCCTAGAGCACGGCCACTTTAAACAACTAGAGCAATTTAAGGGAAATAAGTTTAATCTCATCTTTTCAGATGTAATTCTCATGGAGGTACTAGGCCACCTTTCCGAAAATTCAGTATCTGCAAAACAATCATTATCAAGCGCTCTTAGACTCGCAAGCAAATCTTGGGGTTTTGATCGAGCAAGAAATCAAATTATTCTTGATGAACTAATGAGCAATAGAAGCCCTGAGTCAATTGCCAACGATAGACTTAAGGATTTTCAAAAAAGAACAGATTACCAGCCAATTGAATCCAAACCTAGAGTCGATACAACTGAGTTACTTAGGAGATATTTTCAAAAGCTACCGCCATTTGAAAAGTCAAAGGATAAGAAGGCAGAGTTTCCAGATGCTATTGCCTTGCTTTCTTTAAATGAATGGGCACTTGAAAAAGGGAAAGAGGTCTTAGTAGTAACCAAAGATAATGGTTGGCACCAATTTTGTGACGAAGACAATAAATTATTTTCAATAAATGACCTAGGCATTGCGCTAACCCTAATACAGGAGCGAGATCAACAAAGCGCCACTCAGTGCTCTCAAATTAGCTCACTTATTAGTGCAGGCCAATACCCCTTACTGCTTGATGCTATCGAAACGGCAATTGCCGATGATATTTGGTCAATTAATTGGGAAGTTGATGCTGACTCATCCTATTACTTTGATTTTGAGCTACAAAATGTTGAGGTTATTTCTGCGGATTTTGAAAAGGATGGAACTACTATCGAACTTTGGGCAGTTGATTATCGTGAAGGCCAACTTGTTGCGCAGGCCGGCATACATTTAGAAATTGCTCTTGAGTGTCAATTCGATTTCGAAATAAAAGATGGCGTTGATCGTGATATGGTTCCTGCAGGGTCGGCCACAGTAGCGCAAAGGCAGGTAGTGGAGGTTGAGGTTTTATTAACATTTAGCAACTTAGAGAGTGAACTTCCAAGATTTGTAGAGGCCGAAGTCGTGCCGAGTAGACGTTATATTCACCTTGGATTAGTTGAACCTGATTATGGGGATCAAAATCCTGAAGATGAAAAATATTGAAAAAATCCCGGAATGTTGACTTAAGACTCTTATGCTTTATGAGGCACCTAATAATTCTTTAGCCAATAACTACATGGTAAATGAAAATGTCTGACCTTAGCGGTAATGAACGCCGGAAACTGGAAAAGTTATTTGGTATGGGCAGCGGCTATGTGCTCAACTTTTCTGATAGGACATTTGGAGATTTTTTTGATGAATACCGAATCAATATTAATGCCGATCATTATCGATTAAATGGCACATCAAAAGCCAATCGCATGAGGACTCACTGGAATCATGACGCAAATTATATTGTTGGCAAAATCATCAATGGTTTAATAGATTATGCGAATGATGAGAACTGTTTTGGTGAGGACAATTCAACATTAATAGACGAATGTCAAAAAATTGCTAATCGCCTAATTAAACTTCAACCCGTCAATGAAATAGATGCACTAGTTGCAACCAATGATGAGACCGACTTTGAGGTAATAGCAGATCACGTCCGACAGGCAATCGAAAAGAATCAACCCGAGGGCGCACTTGATCGACTTCACACATTCGTTATTAAATTTTCTCGCAAATATTGCGAACAACATGGAGTAGAGTTAAGCCGAGAAAAACCCTTGCACAGTATGTTCGGTGAATATATTAAGGCTTTACGCAAAGGTGGCTATCTCGAATCAGAGATGACTGAGCGAATTTTAAAATCTAGTATTTCAGTGCTAGAGGCCTTTAATGATGTTCGCAACAATAAAAGTCTGGCGCATGACAATCCAACCCTTAACTACGAAGAGAGTTTATTAATTTTTAACCATATCGCAGCATCTATTAGATTCATAAAGGCAGTGGAATCAAAGATTGAATCAGATTTGGCGAAGAAATATTAATGCCGCCTATCTAATCTAGCTTTGAGGAACGCCCTGAATAGTAACTATGACCGCCAAACATGTCGTGTTTCCCGACAATCTAGGCTTTCCCCGCTCTACTCCTGCGGTTTCTCTGCTCAAACTCAATAGCTTCATCCATTACCCGCTGACGCTCAAGAATATCCTTGCCTTTGACTAATTGGTTGGTCTTAAGCAAGTCTTCAAGCGTTGGTTTTGGTTTCCTTAGGATTTTTGAGTCAATCTTTTTCATTTAGTCCATTAAGCAATTCGAGCACTAATATTGCTCAAAATGCTTGCGAGTATTTTCGTAATCTTCATCCGACTTTTTTCTGCTAACAATTTCATCGCTGTAAGTGCGCATAAAATCTTTTGGATTTAGAAACGTGCAATTACCGCCATATGGATGACCACAATACTCATAAACAACTTGACGGACTTTATTGGGCTTATTTTTATTTACAAATTCCGATTCACAGTAGCCCTCGTAACATGACAGCACTTCAGGAAATGGCTTTTTCCAATTCCTTACTACTGGAGGCCTCACCAAAGGCTTCCAACCTTCTTTCTGAAGTGTTTCACGCAATGCCAAATATGAAGTTTTAGATTCGTCGTACTTCCAATAGCCAAATAAACCAATCAGCCCAACAACTACCGTTGCAAATACAGCATAAAGTTTCTTTTTATAACCCACCTTATCGTTTTGCTGGCTTATTAAATCTGATTCTGCTTCTTGCCTTGCCGACTCTTCAGCCCTACTTAATTCTGCTTTAGTCTTTTCAAGTCTCTCGGCCACAAACTCGGCAGTATTTTGTTCATTTAAATATTTTTGAGCGCCAGCATCATAAGCATCATTTAACTCTTCACTCATGTAAGTTGGAATCCACTCCCACTCGATATTTCCGGTTTCTTGGTTTTCAGTCTGAGTTAGCTCTGTTTCCGACAAAATGTTTAATTTAGCTGGGTAGATATGAGGCAGATGATGTAGATAAACAATGCTGCAGTTTCCACTTCCGGCATAGCCATGTCCGAAGGCTTCTTGCTTCATGTATTCCAAACCCGGGAAATTGGAGCTAAATTCTTTCTCCAATCTATCATGCGCACCCTTCCTATAGGCTGCATTAAGCCTGGCAACCAGGTAAGGCTCGTAGATCTCCCAACAAATCCTCCCATCTTCTGTGAGCAATAAATCCAGATATTCATCTTCCAGATCAAAGCCGCGTTGATAGGCCTCTTCGTTGGTGAGCTGGCCCTCTAACAAAATTTGAGTTTGCTTTTGTAGCTCTTCAAGGCGATTTGATTCAGCCTTCATTGACTCTTCATGACTAGCTCGAGCCAATAATGCGGCCGCCCTAGTGGCGTTAATTGATTCTTCTGCAGCCCATTGAGCCTCTCTAGCGCTAGACTCAAGTTGGCGTTGCATATCGGACTGATTTTGCTGAATCTTTGCGTTATCTTTGCAAACGCCACATATCCCTCCAAAGCCATCCATGTATCTGCCGCAGTTTGAGCAATTAGCCACCTGTAACCTCTATCAAAAATATTATGTAAGAAAGTTTTAAATTGAATCGCATGACATATCTAAACCTGCCTTGCTTTTGTAAGTGCTTCTTGTCCTGCTTTAATCTTCTGCCTAGCTCGCTCAGCCTTAATCGCCATCTGGCCTGTTTTGACTTGATCTTTCATAGATTTCAATCTTGCCTGCTCAGGGCTTAATGGCTTTTGTGGTGCTATTTCATAAAATCTCATAGTTATCCAATCTGCAATGGCTGGTGTGGCACGTTGCTTGGTCCAAATATGGCTTGAAATAACTTATATGCTTGAGCTTGGTTTTGAGCGTACAGAATGGTTTCTACCCATATCCCTGCTGCATTGACGGTTGCCTTATATCTTTTCATATAGATATTTAGCTGTTTATAGAGGGCTCGTGTAATTGGGGTCCAATGCTTCGTATTCCAACTTCTTAATTGGATTTGCTCTTCTATTGGCCATCTCATTTTTAATGCTAATTTCATCGGCGATAATTTGATCCTGATATCTTAAATTTTGATATCGCCTATTTGCCTCATAAAAGCGTCTGCCACTAGCTACTACTTTTAACTGATCCCCGTCCTCCAAGGCCGCCACATAATCTAAACGCAACTTTTCCCAAATTTCAATTGCAAGTTTTCGTGCTGAACGTATTTCATCCCTATATGCCTCCTCTTTGGCATACTTTTTCTTTCGACGTGCCTCAGCCTCCTCCTTAGCGCTTGCTTCTTCGCTAACACGAATCCACCATTGAATGACGTTCCATCCAACGATGCAAAAAATAATAAAACTAACCCATCCCCAAAAGCTCATCGAAAACCCCTTATGGTTTTTAATAGTTATTGAAAACTTTAACCTAGGCTTATGACGTTGGTAAGCCCCTGCAGGGTAAATCCTGATGAAATACTGGGGTACGCTGGGCACCCCATTTGATTAACGTTTGAATCCACTTCTCAAACTGCTGCTGGCCCCTTCGATTTGTTGGTCAAGCTCTCCCGCCTCTACTGCTGCTTTAATTGACTCCAAGGCCTTTATTAAAGCCTCGCCGCTAGAAACCTCCACACTAGGCTTTCCTTTGGATAGCTCTAAAGTGCAGCTCCCATATTTCACAGAAACGCAGACTTTGCCTTCTTCGCTTTGAAACCACCATGGCTTAATGCGCTTTGGTACTTCCACTTGTTTACGTAGCCCTGTTTCGCGGTCTTTAACTGTTTTGTATTTCATGACTACAAATGGGGTTCCTTCTAACTGACTTTTAGCCAGCTGGATCTGCTCCCAGAGTTTTGATCCCAATTTATTCCTACGTATAACGATTGCCGGCATATTGCGAGGCTTTTTGACTGCGACTAGCTTGAGATGACTTAATTGGCTCATTTAATTCTCCTATGTAGTTAATGGGCTCATTAAGTGTGTTTTCGATATGGCGCTTTGGTCGACCTCTTTTTAGATCATGAGCAAATCGGCTCATTTTGGACATAAAAAATACGGTTTTTATTAACAAGGGCTAAATATTTACGAGTCGCGTAATGAGTTGCATTGAGATGCGATTAAGAAATAAGTTGCAGTAAGAGATGCAGTTAGTTGCTGTATTTGGGACAAATGAGTAGCCCTGATCTGCAACTCAAGCAACAGCAACTATCTTTTGTCTCTGCTACTCCCTGCATCTCAAGCAACACCGCGACTTCTTTCAACATTCAAGGAGATTAAAAAATGAAAGAAATTACAGCCCGCTTATGGGAAAACAAAATGTATGGAACAACCTTCGGTAAAGGTCAATATCGCAAAGCTATCTACAACGGCACATTAGAGATCCCAAGCCCTTATGCCAAGTATTTAGTGGATTTTGAGGAAGTTGAAGCTTGGTTTCATTTCCCGAAGAGTCCAGTACATGTGGAAATGGCCAATCGCCTCAAGAACATCCCTACAAATGAAGATGGGGTTTTAATGAGCTGGATATATAGCTATGAGGCTGGGATCAAAAGCGCAGTTGAAGGCTATGCGTCTTTGGATATGAACTACACCAGAATTTATATTGAAATTAAAGATTCAGGGCACGGAATAAATGATTACTGGGAACTGCCTATACGTAGCTGTATTGCTAGAATTCCTGGAAAACCCACGCCTGCACTGATAGCTACAACGCAATCAGAGCTAAATGCCCCTCAAAAACCGTCTACAAACGGCGTATTTTCCGGGGGATATAAGCAAGCACTTGAGAACTTACAAAAGTACGCTATCCAGTGATTTGAAGCATTAGCTAAGGTCGTCGTCTAAAGACGACAGATCGCACTAGATTTTGCTAAATACTTATAGAAAGAATCAGGTTAAGAATATTGCACTTTTCTTAGCCTGATCTTGTAAGTCATTGATTCTTGGAAGATCTCGAGATTTGAATGGAAGACAAATTGAGGTCGACCTTTTCCAAATAAGAAAACATACTTAAAACGCACTTTTTATTTATGACAGGAGATTTATATGGCACAAGCAAAAACACTATCCCAGGCAGAACTAGACATTGTTCTGGAGTATGTCAGCACCAAAAAGTATGCTCTTCGCGATAGAGCAATCATCCTCACTAGCTTTCTTGGAGGTCTAAGGGTCGCTGAAATCGCATCTCTAACAATGGGTGACGTAGTAAACCCAGATGGATCCATTAAGAATGAAATCCGTCTATCAGCAGCACAAACCAAGGGCAAATACCCCAGAACCGTGTTTGTTTCACAGCGATTACAAACAGAACTTGCCAATTACCTAACTACTCGGCACATTAAAACCCCCGATATCCCTTTCTTTCACACCGATCATCGCTTGCGCTTTAGTCCAAACGGGCTATGTGTCTGGTTTCACCAACTTTATAAAAATGTCGGTATTAGCGGTGGCAGTAGCCATTCGGGAAGAAAGTTTTTTATTACTACCCTTGCTAACAAAGGGATCGGCGTTCGAATCTTAGCCAGTCTCGCTGGCCATAGATCGATTGCGGTTACCCAAAGATATATCGATGTTAACGATGAGCAAAAGAGAAACGCTGTTGAGCTGATTTAGCGCAATGGGCTAGCGATGCTCATACCATCGATATTTTTTCCAATCGGAATAATTTTCTAAATCACCTTTAGCTGGTTTTTTACAGGTGAAGCCAAGATGCTTAATGATCCTCATGGCTTGAGGCTTGCTAAGAAACTTATCCCCACATCCAAACTCTTGGTTAATCATTAGAGAAATTCGATCTAAGGTCCAGATAGAGGTATCAAAGCCATAGGTTTTGGCGCCTCTTCTGAGCTTGGTTTTTACTCTCCCCATCTCTGTTGAAGATAGATAAGAAGGTCTACCTAATTTTTGAGGTCTTAACTCTTTATATTTGATCTCAAATTTACTCTTCTTTGATAAATATTCTTCACGCATACCGCCAAAGTGATGTGAATGAACGTATCTATCATCACGCCATTTAACTTCAATTCTTTGAGCCCAATTTCTAACACTTTGCCTGCTTACATTTAACAGCTTTGCAATTTCAGAATAGGAATGGCCTTTTCTTAGCAATTTAGCGCCTTGGATCCTTCTGACTTCAAATTTTTTGACTTGATTTGTCTTCATGCTGAAATATTCTACATTTTTTTGACAATCTATTATGAAATTTCAATAAAGCACAGATTAGTCATAAACCCTTTATATATATGGCTCGAATTATCAGTCAAGTCTTTTCGTTTATTTTCATCAGCAAAAAAACGTTCATTTTCGACTTACATTTCCCTCTATTGGCATTACCGCTCTTTAACAATTCACTCATTTCTTATCCACTGTCGGGTTTCCCGACATTCGCCCTTTGCCATGCTGGTAAAGGTAGTTTTTAGATTTTTATTAAGGAGGTCTTATGGACCAAATAGCAGAAGTAACTGAGAAAGTAGATGGGCAGGTGGTTACGAATCTGGTTGAGAAAATCAGTCAAGATTCGCAATTATCTGTAGGGGTGGTAGTAAATAACTTGATTGCCGAACGAAAGGCTTGGCAAGAGCAAGATTTAACTCGTAGCAATGAACGCCTTTATGGCATCTTGCAAAGTTGTTACATCTTGTTTCAAAGTATGAATAGCATCAAGACTGAATCAATGGCCCTTAAAAAAGGGTTTTTAGAGTTTTGCAAGCAACAAGGTTGGGACTTTAAAGACAATACACACCTGATGACAAAGGTTGTGCAATGCGTCTTTGGAAAAGAAGACCGTCGTCGCGTTAGCTCTTATGCACTTGCGTTACGAGCAGCAGCAGAGGTAAAGACACCTAGCATGGATATCCCACAGTTTTTCAGGGATAAAGGTGGGGTTGAAGAAGTTCGGCGAGAGAGATCTCCCAACCACAAGACGGCTAAGGATAAAGCAGCAGTTGGTCGTGTTGCCATGGAAGGGCGAATCTTAGCCTCTTTTCACAGTGACGCTTTGGCGGGTCAGTTTGAAGCATCTGAGTACAGCGGGGCCTTAGTTCTGCTCTCCACCAGAGAAGCTGATGGCAGTTTTGCAGTACGCAGACTAGTTCAAAATGGCACAGCTATTACCGCCGTACTGGCCAGTTTGGCGCACTCAGTGGCCAAAGAGCAACAAGAAAAAGTACCCGCTATTAAAGCGGCCAATGATGATCAGTCTCGCGATAGTGCAATAAAACAAGCTGTAGGCGCGTAATTGCGTTGTTGTGTAAAGCGGTAAGCCAATACGGATAAGAAATGAGTGAAGCCATAACTAACTAGGAGGATCTATGGCACTCAATATCTCAACCCCGTCATCACCCGATGACTTTGCATTAATGCCCCATACAAGGGCAAAACTAGAAGCAGTATTAGACGGTACCGTGAAGTTTCCCGGCAATGGAGTATCAGCACTGCTCCTTTACGGCGTATATGGTTCTGGCAAAACCACGATGGCCAAGCTATTGCCTGGCTGGCTAGAGACTGTCAAAACTACCCCTGTACTGCAATCGATTCCCGTTGGCTCCATTATTGACTCTACGCAGCCAAATATCGATTTTCATTCCTGTGCTCAAGGACAGAATGGCGCAACACTCATTAGTCAAATTCAAAGTCATGTCATGACCATGAGTTTTAATCCCAGCTGCTTACATTATGTGATTTTGGATGAAGTAGACAATCTCACCGCAGCAGCCCACGCATCCCTTAAAGCCATCATGAACTACACCCATGTAGTTTTTGTGCTCACAACAAATCATCTTAATAAGGTAGATCCTGGGGTTATTAACCGATCCATCGTATTGGATATGAATTCTGCCCCGACCTCTGCCTGGGTCAGCAAGATCAAAGCCATATACGCAGCTTCCGGGAAGACGCCTCCGCCCGATCAAGCTATTGCAGGAGTTGTTGATGCTGGAAATGGTTCAGCCAGGACGATTCTTACGGATATTGAAATCACTCAATCTATTCGTGAGCGGCAGTTTGAAGATGAATAAGCGCAAATCCGTTGAGCTGCTAATGGAGATCACCGTACAAGCGCTTGCTGAATTGATAGGCGGGGACGAAGGTATTAGTGCCTTTGTTCTTGCTAAAAACCATGCTGTCTCCACTAGAAAGATCGTGAATAAGGTGCAATTTGAAGAAGAATGGCAACAGCAGATGGATGAGAGCGAGATTTTCTATGTTTTTACGACATTAAAGCTAGCGCCCAACATCCTTCAGATTGCGGGCTCTAAATACCAAGATCTAAATAGAGTCTCCTGGAATTTAATTGTTCCCAATACCAACACGCTAGATCCCTCGCAAAGACCCAACAACTCTATTGAGCTACTTATGATGGCAAAACTCATGCTTGAAGAGATTAAAGGCGCTCAACTTTCTTATAGCGAGTTAGTAGATTTTTTACAAATCGTTGTGCGAATTAAAAAACTTTAGGAGAAAACTATGGCAACACAAAAATATAAAGTCATTATGGAATTAATTGACACCAAGTATTTCGAAAAAACCTTTGAAATTGAATCAGATGACTTTTATGAGCCCGATGATGTAGTTCCTCAAAATATCTATGAGGATCTTCCAGAAATTCTAGAAGAAATTTTTTGCAATGATTTTCAAGATAATTCCCATGGCTGGGGTTGGAATGAGCCAGCCATTGGTAATAGAGATGGGTTTTTCATTGAGCAGATTGAGTTAATTCAATCAAACGCTAATAACCCCATTATCTAAGAAAAGGTTCTATATGCGCTACCCTCGAACAGTCTTTGTGTTTGACACCCCTATATCGGGAATTGATGAACATTACTTTCAGATAATTAGTTCATGTACTCAAAAAATTTACATCAAAGGTCAATCAAAGCCTGTTCGAACCCTGGATCATGAGCTCGACTTGATCCGCATTCTTGATGGCTATCTAAATTTTACAGGTCCTAATAGAACATATATGACACTTGGCAATATAAAAGAAGTGGAATTTTTAGCCATGGCACTGTCAGATAAAAATTGCTCAATTTATTGGCTCATCGATAAGAATGCAAGCATATGCATTCAAGGTGCATTAGATGCATTACTTGATCTACATGCAATGGAAGATGATCTAAGTGATGCCCTTTACCTTTATACGGGCGCTAGAGAACGATATCAATCATTAACTGACTCTGTACACATATCAAATGACCAACTTCCACAGCTAATTGCAGATATTCTTAATGGAAAAATACAAGTTCAATTGCGGGCTGATCTTGAGATTTTTTTAAGAAAAGAGCTATGTATTAATCAATTAACAATTTAAGCCAACTTCGCCGCCGCCATCATTGGTGTGAGTTTTGAGTAATGACGCTCAATCATTAATGTAGAAGTACCCATTTGCCTAGCTAAGGTGTGTATATCAACACCTTCAGCTAGAGCAAATGTTGCATAAGTATGGCGTAGGCTATATAAGCTACGGTTGCGCCCTGCTACATCTTTAAGTAAATTGC
>Ga0209697_10009315_pt1 | contig 10923 bp, 9 predicted proteins | sample AliMusrvi5mmetaG_FD_184115 | JGI IMG/M metagenome (GOLD analysis project Ga0209697, IMG submission 184115) | Freshwater lake bacterial and archeal communities from Alinen Mustajarvi, Finland, to study Microbial Dark Matter (Phase II) - Alinen... | ecosystem: Environmental > Aquatic > Freshwater... | reverse complement strand
CTTCCAGGGCTGGGGCTCGGCCTGTTGCTGCAGCGCGGCCTGGTAATCAGAAAAGTGCGTCAATCGCCCGGTTAAGATGCCCGTCGCCGGGTCGTACCAGGATGGGATGTCGGCAACCTCCATCTGAGTGATGACGAGTGTGCTGGCCATTACACCATCCCACGAAGCGACCACGCGCGTCACCTCGTGCACATACTGGATCACCGGTAGCCTGCCTTGCTCCTCCAGCGCCTTCGGGAAGATGCCGTTCAGGTTAAGGTTGACGGTTACAGGCGCATGAAAGGTCACGTCCGGGCCCAAGCGGAAAGGCATCAAAAAGGTCTGCGTCATTTGATTCGTGACGAAGGCGCTATATTCTTCGCCGGTGATGACCATCTCGGCTTGGATTGCGCCGGGCGCAAAATCAAGCGAGATGCGACTCGACAGGTCGATTCGCCCGCCCCGGATCGCTGAGACGCGCCCATTGCCGGTGCGTGCCTGCCCGACAAATACCATGGCTGGCAGCGCCTGAATGTCCTGGGGCTGCCCCGTGAACCCTGCCACCGACGCATTAACAAGGAGGTTGCCAGGAGTCTGGGAGGCGTTTACGACGAGCCGGTAGCGAAGCGCCTTCGATGTCTTCAAGTACCCGGCAGCTACATGGGGCCATACCAGTGTTCGGGTGCTAGCCGTATAAGCTGCTCCATCGGCTGACTCAGGCACATATTCCAAGCCCGCAGGCAGGGTCACGGTGACCGTCAGTCCCTCCGTGGGCGTGAGCGCGTGTAGCATAACCTGTGCAGCTATTTCCACCCCGTTCAATACGCGTCCCTCGGGTAGATAGTTCACGATCTCCAACTGTGGAATGTATTCAGCCGGTTGAGAAGGATTTGTCACGCTTGGGCTGGTGGAACTCCCCACGGACGGCGCAAGTGGTGAAACGAGCGGGGATATCGGACCAAGCAACACCGTCGATGACGCGACCGCTTCCAGTGTATTGCGGAATCCTTGCACAAACAGTACTTGTGCAAACAAGACGAAAATGACCACAACGCGGACGATGAGCGAACGATGTTTTGCCATGAGAACCTCAGTATTTAATTGTTTGGTGTGCGCCCGCAGAACTTGTAACGGCGGTGGCATACTAAATGCCGCGACTTTAGGTTTCTTCGCGACGATTGTCAGAAGCCGTTAAATCCCCCAAAACGGTACGAGTTCAGCGCTTTTATGACTTACAACTGTGAGTGTACGTCCGTGTGATCTTTAGCGCAAGTCACCGAAGCGCGTCAACTGCCTATAATGGATCGACTTGGTGAGGTAGGAATTGGCAAATACTCTTTACTTCGGTGACAACCTAAACGTACTTCGTGATCATATCGCTGCTGAGAGCATCGATCTCATATACCTTGACCCGCCATTTAACTCCAACCGGAACTACAACGTACTATTCAAAAGCCCCAAAGGAGTACAGAGTGACGCACAAATCACCGCCTTTGATGACTCCTGGCACTGGAGCACCGAGCACGGCAGTCAAGCTGAACGCGAATACTCGGAAATATTGCATCAATCGAACACCGATGCCGCTGAAGTAATATCTGCTCTACGCAGAGTGTTGGGTGAGAATGACATAATGGCCTATCTGGTCATGATGACCAACCGCCTGCTTGAGATGCACCGCGTTCTTAAACCTACGGGAAGTCTTTACCTGCATTGTGACCCAACGGCAAGCCATTATTTGAAGGTCGTGTTGGACACTGTCTTCAGCCCTCTTAACTTCTGCAATAACATCGTTTGGCAACGCAGTGATACACATAATGATGCAAAGAGACAGTTCCCGGCGATTAGTGACCACATCCTGTTTTACCGAAAGAGTGATCATCAAACCTTCAACCAGCAACACACACCGCATGCAGATAAAACTTTACAGGAGTGGTATCAATACCTTGAATTACCAGATCACACAGTTAGGCGAATGACCAAACTGGAACGGGAATCCCAGGTAATACCCCAAGGCACACGACGCTTCAATACAGCTGACATGACTAGCCCTAACCCACGGCCTAACCTCATGTATGAATACAAGGGCTATGCGTATCCTTCAAACGGCTGGCGATATTCGCGTGAGAGTATGGAAGAACTTGATGCCCAGGGTAAGTTGTTATTCCCAGCAACCAAGACTGGACGAATCATGCTCAAGCGCTACCTGGATGAACAAAAAGGCGTGACTATTGGCGATACATGGACGGATATAAGCCAGTTACGCGCGTCAATGCCAGAACGTCTTGGCTATCCCACCCAAAAACCCCTCGCCCTCCTGGAACGCATCATCAACGCCAGCAGCAACCCCGGTGACGTGGTTCTCGATCCATTCTGCGGGTGTGGCACAGCCGTGCATGCCGCCCAGTCTCTTGGTCGGCAGTGGATTGGTATTGATATTACTCACCTGGCCATTGCCTTGGTCGAGAAGCGGTTGCGCGATGCTTTCCCCGGCATTAAGTTCGATGTTCAAGGCACACCCAAAGACCTTGAAGGCGCACGCGATCTTGCCATGCGTGACAAGTATCAATTTCAGTGGTGGGCTTGCAGCCTTGTTAACGCACAGCCATTTCAGAACAAAAAGAAGGGCGCTGACGGTGGAACTGATGGCCTGATCTACTTTCAGGACGACGCCACTGGCGCAAAGAAGATCGTCGTAAGCGTCAAGGGCGGTGATAGCGTTGGCCGAACTATGATCGCTGACCTGAAGAATACTGTCGAACGGGAGAAAGCGCAGATGGGGCTATTTGTCACGCTCGCTGAACCAACCAAACCCATGCGGGATGAAGCGGCTAGCGCGGGTTTCTACACCTCACCGGCGAATGGTCAGCAGTATCCCAAGATTCAGATACTAACCATCGAAGGGCTATTCAATGGCACTCAGCGTCCCCTGTACAACGATCTGTCTCAGGGTGGGTTAACTTTCAAACAGGCGCAGAAGGCGAAGAAGTCGCAGGGAACACAGCCAGAGCTAGGGTTATTGCAGGATGACGGCGGTTAGGCGCTCATCATCTTTCGACTTCGATCACGCCTGACAGATCCATCATAGATATTAGCCTATCAAGAGTCGCGTTACTGCCACCAAGTTTGCCTTGATACTGTCTCAATGCACTCCAGTCGGTATGTAAACGTATGGCATCCTTTGGCGGCTTTCGCACTATCCTGCTATAGCCCTGATATATGATTTCCAAAGTTCTGTTTGCTTCTTCGGCATGGAGACGTGCCTCATCGAGTTTGCAACGGGTATACCGCAGATTCGTGGACTAGGCATAGGGCACCGACTTCCAGGCGATTTCAAAGCGATCGCTATGTAGTTCGCACAAAGCGGCCAACACAGATTGGGCATTGTGGCGACACCAACCCTGACCGGGGCATTTCATGCGTTGTTGAACGACAGAACGATTAGCGCCCTCAACAGCGCCGCTACCAATGGGATAACCGGCAGATCGAAAGGCCGGATAGTTCATGCGGAGATGATAAGACTCAAAATAACCTTGGGCTTGATGCGCGACGGTGGTGTCGAGATTGAGTGCAGCAATAGCGCTGGCTACATCCAATGCTTTGCCACTCCAGAGGGCATCAAGTCGAGCATCGACCCAAGGTTGGGTGGCAGGAGAATTCTGGTCAAAAGCCGCATTCGCGGCAGCCCAGACACGCTGAGCAGCATGAGTCCAATCGACAACTGACACAATACCAGGAAAGTTGGCGGTAGTGATGCGGTCGATCCAACCGGCTGCGTCATTGGCCGAAGAGAGGATTGGACAGTTCTGCAAGCCACGGCGCAGACCTTCTGCATACTGATACCTGGCCATTGTGTCTGCATCCCACAAACCCGCCTGGTAACTGGAGTGGTGCAAGTGGATCAGCGGGTCATCGCCACGCCGACCGGTCTGTACAGTCCGTTCACCCGCACTACGCACCTCAACTTGCGAGATGGCTGTTACTTTGACTTCTTTCCAGCCTTCCTGACGCACCAGAATCATCACCCCATCACTCGAAATGCTCGCACGGTCACTGATAGGTGCAACTGGTTGCACGCACGACGTGCGTGGGCTCTCTCCTGCCGCCCCAAGTTCGTGCACTTGGGCAACTTCGCTGCTGCGCACTTCTGCAATCGCTGCTCCAAATCCCTCAGTAATGCGCTGTACACTGTCAGCCGACATCTTGTCTCCTATCGCTTGCTCATACGCCTGCGCCGCGCGTTCGAATGACGGCGCCTGTAATCCTTGCCGTGTCGCTACTTGTGCTGCCCCTTCGCTCCACTGGTCATGCCGCAGTCTCAGTACTCGATCCAGGGGGGAAAATCGTCTCCCCACAGCCACTTGGGCAGACGTAATAGCTCCGCTCCACTCGCGTTTGCCCTTCTAGCCCATGTATCGTCTTGTCTCGTATCTCGTGCAGTTTCATCACCTTACCGCACTTCGAACATTTGGGTGCGTTTAGTTCGCTCTTGTGCTGGCGCGTGTTGATCAGTATCCCTAACGTCTCTCCCATCAACTCGCGCCGTTGTTCGCGCGCCTTATGCTCTATTTCTCCGAAGCTTGCCTCCGGATGTCCGTCATACCATTCCTCTAACGCGTCATACATCGCTGCCGCTCGCGTTATGAACTCCTCACGCCTTTGTACTCGACTCTTTACTGCCTTTCCCATGCTTGTCAACCCTCCGTTCTCCTATTCTCCCCCAGTCGCCGAAAAGTTACCCACGAATCTGCGGTATACCCCTCGAAGCGCGACCCATTGATTGTCAGGCTCGCCTTTTGTACAATGTCGAAATTCTGGAATAGGTCGCTTAAGCTGAACGAAGCAGACTTGGTGCGACGATCCTACGCTTTTTTATGCTGAGGTTGAAAGTAATTATGGAAAGCAATAGAGTTGGTTTTAGTTCAATCGATGAGTACATTGCCACTTTCCCTGCGGAGATACAAGTCATACTGGAAGAATTACGGGCAACCATAAAGACAGCCGCGCCTGACGCGGTTGAAAAAATCAGTTATCAGATGCCCACTTTCTTTCTGAAGGGGAATTTAGTCCATTTTGCTGCTTTTAAACACCATATCGGGTTTTATCCAACGCCAGGCGCAATAGAGGCCTATAAGGATGAATTGTCCATTTACCAGGGAGCAAAAGGTTCCATAAGATTTCCAATCGATGAACCGATGCCGTTACAGCTGATCAGCAAAATTGTGAAATCGCGAGTCGCTGAAAATCTAAAAAAAGCCGAGACAAAACCTGGCAAAAGAAAATAGAGCGCCTTCATTCAGCTCGGACGCTGACACCAACTGTCCCTGCTGGCTACCAGATCGAGTTCAATTCATGAACTGAAAGCGAGGTGATAAAACCATTCCCGCCGAATACCTGAAGCGATAGAGTGGGCTTAGCATCCTGCGCGCACGCGACATTGGTGACATTGGTCATGGATATCTCCCCAAGGTTGCCAAAGGTCTCCACAGACATGCGATCTACAAGAATGCGAAGCTGTAGTAAGCCGGACCTTGGCTTGAGTTCCACAACGGACCCGCAGGAGTCAAGTTGCCTGTCGCTGACGTTATATTTCACCTGATTGCCACACACAGTGAATACCATCTCAGCGCAGTCGGACCGTGACAGGTCCACCTCGGCCAAGATGTCGAACGCCCTGCCGCTGATCCTACTTAGTGGGTTCTCCTCAGGCGTCAGAATCCGGTCTTTCACAGCGAATTCCACGGCATGAAGCTTTTCAATCTCCCTCACCGGGTATCGGCACATGCGGACGCCTTCGGGAAATGTGCGGAGTGTCAGTTCACAGGGAAATGATATCTGCTGATTGAACGGCATGTCCGGGTATTCACCGCCGCGCATCCACGCCATCTGAATACGGCGGTTGTCTTCCCCTGGCATACCGTCAAAGGTCATCGACGCATAGAAGTTGCGACCGTAGTCGCCTTTCATCTTCCGGGTCTCAGGCTCAAATCGCTTTCCGTCAAACGTCCCAATGACGTAATCGCCGCTGCCATCGATGACTACCCACTTCTCGAGTTCCCTGTTGCCGTCCAGGCACAGCGGAAACATATCTGGGCATTCGTACATATCGGGTATGACGCTGAGCTTTTCCCAATTCAGCAAATTGACTGACGAGAACAGCACATAGCTATTATCCGGAGGACCGTAGAGAATCATGATCCATTTATGGTCAGGCTCATACCAGAACACGTTGGGATCCCGGTATGGATGAACCAGCACAGGATTCTTTGCATACTTCTCCCATGTTCGCCCCCGGTCGGTGCTGTAAGAGATGCATTGCCTCTCGTTGTCGGTGCTGCTCCAGAAGGCAACCATCACCGGTTCTTTGCCGACGCCCAGTCCAGTGGCGTTGGTATAGTCCACGATCCCGCCACCGGATTGGGTTCCACCGAGAGCCCCGCCTTTGCCGAAGGCCGGTTTAAGCTCCTTCCAATGAATGAGATCAGTGCTTACGGCGTGGAGCCAGCACGACCACCAGCGCTGCGCGAAAAAATGGTACTCGCCATCGTAGTACACCAGCCCGTTGACATCGTTTACCCAGCCTTCCTGGTGTTGCTGCGGGTTGAGCCTGTAGTCATCCCAGTACCGCGCAGTGAAGTGAACCTGCGGGCGCAACGCCTCTTTGTACAATTCGACCCGGTGTTCATTCGCACTTTCATTGTGTTGCGTAAGCGACATAAGCCTCCAACAAGATAAGTCGGCCGCCGACACTGCTTAATATGAGTCCAGAACGTACTCAATGAGGACTGAGCCCGGCGCAGTGTCGATCGCCAGCGCAAGTTCCTGCAGGCCGGCGCCCGGCATTGTCATGGGCGGTTCGGGCGCATACCCTCTGTAAACCGTGACCCGGTAAGCGGCGCCTGGATCGATATCACGCAATCGGCACACGCCCTGTGCGTCTGGCGATTGGTCGCGGCGGAATGCCATGAGCAGGCCGTCGTTTTCTGCGGGGCGGTGATACTGCGTCACGCACCACCCGCTTGGGTCGACGCCAGACTCCACGAGCGGGTAGAAATTGCCCAGGAAGTATTTTCTGATGCGCTTGCCTTCGGCGATGCCCTGTTTCAGCAGGTCGCGCGGGTAATCGGCTGGCCGCGCGTCTTCAACAAACGCAATGCCCGCATTGAATCCGCTGCGGAACAGATACGGGGTTGCGCCCATCTGGCCGCACGTGCTGAATGGCACATAGCGGTTCAGACCTGCGCTCATCAATTGATTCTTGAGCGCGGCTAGCGCTATCGTTGCGGGGCTTTTGTCGAGCATGTCGCAGGTGTTGTCGCTGCGCCATAGGGGAATGGATCGGGACATGGTCTCCAGGTCAATCCGGCGGCCGCCGCTGGCGCAGTTGTCGATGAACAGTCCCTGGTTCGCCGCCAGGATATCGTCCCACATGCGATACAACCCCTCGACGTAGCGCATCTCGACCATGCCGGCGCGGTCTGCATTCATGACGTCCGTATAGCGCCAGAACGGCAGCGGGTCGATGTTGTAGTCGATGCGCAGGCATGCCACCTGGTAAGCCTTGATGGCGGCATTGAGATAGTCGGTCATGTAGCGGCGCGCGGCGGGGATGCCGAGATTGAAAAGCCCGCTGCCGTCGCCAGCGGGGGAGATCACCCATTCCGGGTGCTCGATGGCGAGGAATGTGCTGGCAGCCACGCGCTCTGGCTCAAACCACATCACGAACCCCAGTCCCGCCTTTGCGACGGCTGCGCCAATGGCCGCAAGACCGCGCGGAAAGCGATCGACAGGTTCGACCCGTTCGATGGGGAAACCGTAGTTGCCCATGCTCTGCGGAAACCCGGTCGGCCCGGTCCAATACGCATCGAGCCAGAACATCTCGAACCCCAGGCCATCGATGGCCTGCAAATGCGATAGCACATTTTCTTCGTTTGAGTCGTTCAACTCATAGAAGGACGTGCTGAGATGGACGATAGGCGGTGTGACAAGCTGGCCGTTGCGTCGCGGCATGATATGGGCAACCATCGTGCGGCGGAACAAGTTGTAAGCGTGATACTGGTCGCCGCTCTGCCAGTGCAGTTGCAGAATGCGCGGGCTGCGCAGGCGTTCTCCAGGGTGAAGCACGCTATGCAAGTTCTGCAAGCCGGCCTGGATGCGCAGCCGGCCCTCTGCATTCTCGACCGAGGCGCACCACTGCCCCGACCAGCCAATGGCGGTGATCAGGCCGCTGGCTATTTGATCGCCGCTGTCCCATTCGACATTGAACCAGGGTGACACATTGGACGACCGGCCGGCTGTTGCCGCGAAATCAACCCTCTCGCCATCGAGCAGTGGCTGGTCGAAAGGCATCCAGTCATCGACCGCACAGGTTGACCCGTTCAACCGGTGCAACATGGCAGACGCGCCCGAGCGTGTCGCGACCACTGTGTCGACCGCCATGACCTGCTCTATCACCGGTGTGTCCAGGTCTCCGTTGTTGGTGAAATAAACGGTCCAGTCGACGCCGGGTGTATCGAGGTAGGTGAGGCATACCGCGCGGACTTCCAGATGAGTCGCTGGGTCGGTCAGGATGAGCGTTTGGCGGTGGACTGTGTCGCCTGTCGCCTCGTCCTCGTCCTCGTCCTCGACTTCGCAGTGCCAACCCGGCAGGAACTCCGCAGAACTCCTGCCGCCGTACACGAACGAAAAAGGCAGGTCGGTCAGGCTGGCTGAGAACGCTTTTACGGCCCACGCGCGATTCAACGCGATGGGCGCCGCCATATTATCTGATTCGCTTTGCATTGACATCACCGACAGTTTAGCACTTTCAGGAACCATTGCGCTGCAATCCCAGCCCGTCACAGGCGAATGTATTGGCAATACGAAATCATTGTCAATTCCCGATCACGGATTTGAATCGTCGAAATACCCTTGCGGGCATCATCCTCTTTCGTACACGGTAGGATGATAAAAATGGTACGCGCCGCGTGGGATACCGGCATCCATAGCATCTTGCCAGTTTGCCTTAAAATTTCGGTCGGGTGAATCCGCTTCACTAGCCTTGATATAAACAAAGCCAGCCTTACCAGCCATCACTTTCCAATCACATCTTCCAGCATTACCAACCGCTCGGTTGGCAGTCCTAATGCACACGAATCTCGGTTGTACGCAGTACGACCACCGTTACCGTCGAAAGCCTCCGAGAATATAAACACATGGACAAAAACAACACCGTCAGAAGAATTAATCTTGTCCATGAGAATCTTTCCGACCGCACAATAGGTTATATCTCCCGTTGTATCCAGCCGAAATCTCATACTGTTCATCGTTAATTGCTCGATCATGTTGGAGTTCCGACAGCGGATGCCCGCACTATCTGTACCGGAACACATCTTGCGGGCGGCATCCATCCTGCCAGTAACGCTGCGGTCGATGCACACAGCACGAGAACAAGGGCGATGAGTAGTCCAATTACCGTAAGTACGATGCGACGCTGTTTCATAACCGCATCATAAACGTAATTCCATGTCTTAATACCCCTCAGGGCATCATCCTCTTTCGTGCGCCATCATGCCGTTCAACGTTATTAGCCCAACTGCGTATTTTGTGCATCATGTCACGAGCATGGATGCCACCTTTTTGTAATAGCAAACAATTCGGGCATGGTTCAAAAGCCGGGAAGTCAGATTGACAGTTGAACAGCGGCACGAATATTCCTATTTTCGAGTTGCCTATGAGTCTTAGCAGTAAAACCGCCACATATGGCAGCAAAGCTTGACCAATGCGCCAGATACAGAGGCATACCAACCAACTCGTTATGTAATAATTCAAAAGTGCTTCGGATAAAGTGTCAATCTAACTTGAACCGAGCCCACTATTGCCTCTAAAATCTCCTCACACACATGAAACAACTCTATTGCTACGTTGACGAATCGGGACAGGACACTCAAGCCAAACCAGGCTATGAGGTATTCTTCATTGTCTCGGTTGTCGTTACCCTTGAGAACTATCAAGAGCTTGAGAGTTTGTGCCTTCGTTATGAGCGAGAGAGTCAAAAAGGGTTAAAGTGGAGTAAGAGCAAACGAGAGCGACGCTATCACTTTATAGGCTTGATCTTCGCCGACCAACACTTCCGTGAAACTCTCCGCTTCACAATTCACCAATCCACCGAGTTTGAGCCTGCTATTAACTACGACGACGCTACTGTGACAACCATTAGGAGAACCATTGAAATTAGCGCCGGACGCCTTGGTTTGCGCTTCGATGAATTTACCGCTGATAACTTTGTGGACGGTATCTCGAAAGCTAAACAGCGGGTTTATAAAAATCTACTCAAAGGCTGGCACTGCCAGGTGAGAAGAGTCCACCGCGCTCGTGATGAAAGCTATGTCCTGATTCGTCTGGCTGATGCCTTGGCCGGGTTGGTGCGTGAAGCCCAGGAAGGCGATGAAGAAGCAAGACGCTTACTCACCCACGCCAGGCGCCATGGGATTGTTCTGGAGATTTAACAAAAAAAGCGCCCACTAACGCGGGGCGCTGGAGCAACCTACTTTCAAACGGTTGACTAGCTTCGTTTGAACCTCCTCACCATACGGTGACTTTTCGGTTGCCGCGTAAATTTATTATACGATAAACTGTCCGCGCATTCTGGTAAAGTCATAGTCGCCAGAATCTGTTATACGAGGATTTGTCATGACACAAACCATGCACGTCATTTCGCACACGCATTGGGATCGCGAGTGGTACCGGCCCTTTCAGGTGTTTCGCGCCCGGCTTGTCGAGGTGGTTGACGCAGTGCTTGCGATGCTTGAAAGCACACCCGACTATCGCTTTTACCATCTGGACGGCCAGACCATCGTGCTGGATGATTATCTGCAGATTCGTCCCGAGCGCGCCGAATCGCTTAAGCGATTTATCGCGGAGGGGCGGTTGCTCGTCGGGCCGTGGTACACCCAGCCGGATGAGTTT
>Ga0209697_10009313_pt1 | contig 10924 bp, 7 predicted proteins | sample AliMusrvi5mmetaG_FD_184115 | JGI IMG/M metagenome (GOLD analysis project Ga0209697, IMG submission 184115) | Freshwater lake bacterial and archeal communities from Alinen Mustajarvi, Finland, to study Microbial Dark Matter (Phase II) - Alinen... | ecosystem: Environmental > Aquatic > Freshwater... | reverse complement strand
GCAAAGGAGCGGGAGGAGGAGTGTCAGGGCTGCAACTGTTGCTTTCATGCGGTGGTTTGCTGGTGATGCTTGGCCGGCTTCACGGCGGCACTTGCGTCTTGTCCCGATAGAACTTATAAAGGTTTGCCTGCGTCAACACGTTGGACTTCAGCGACTCCACATGGCCGTCACAAAACAGGATATTGTCCCGCAGCCGATGAATGTAAGCCATGCCCGCACTGGGGCCGATAATGTTTCCCTCCATTTGAATAATGCAGCCCCAATGTGAACCTGGCTCGGAAGGCCCGTAACCCGGCCAACCGGTTGTGACCCAATCCGCCAACTCGGTCATGGCCACCGTGTCCGAAGGATTGGAAATGGCCTCCGGTTTCGCTGAAGTATCCTGACCCATTACGCCGGTTTGACGAATCGCCGGGGGGAGAAATGGCAGGACGTTTCCATTAACCCAAAAGTGGCGTGTGCCACCTTTATGGCTCGGGCACCTGAGTATGTTGGTGGGTGCGCCGTAGGGCAGGATCAGTTCATCATAAGTAAGATAGCCCTTTGCATTCTTGCCCGGCGCAGTGAGATACCCGCACGGCAACCGGCCTTCCGAGTCGGCATAGAGAATACAGGATAGATTAATTTGGCGCGCATTGTTTAAGCACATGGTTTGCCGGGCCTTTTCCTTGGCGGCGCTGAGTGCCGGCAACAACATGGCCGCCAAAATCGCGATGATGGCGATGACGACCAATAACTCAATAAGTGTAAAAGCCCGAATCTTGCGAAGCGCCCAAGCACGCTGAACGCTTGGAAGGAATCGCGGGCATTGCCCGGTTCGGGCGGAGCGGAGTTTTGCGGGCGTCGCTGAAGTAAACCTGTTCATCGGTTGGTGCATAGCTTACTGCACTGCGCCGTAATTTTGGCGGGCGTGCCGAACCAATCATGGCTACTGCATCTTTTCAAAGGCGGCATGGGATGCCTTTTCACGGCGGCACCTGTGACTTGTCCCGGTAGAACTTCGAGAGGTTAGCCTGTAATACTAAGTTGGAGTTCAGAGACTCCACATGACTATCGCAAAAAGCCACCACCTCTCGTTTCCCATGGATATATTGTAAAATGCTGGTGTCCTCCTTCGCGAGGATCACTGATCCCCAGGCTCCACCCGGAACAGATACGCCACCTGCAGCATAAGCCGCTGTCTGCAAACGAATTTCTGTCAGCGCGATGGTATCGGATGGATTTTGAATTGCCGATTGCTTGATCGAAGAGCCATACAACATGACGCCGGTTTGATTTGGAGACCCATAAGCCCCGTTGCGGTCATCAACATTTGCATTCACCCAGTAATGTCGAGAACTGCCGCCTGCTTTCTGCGGCTGAGTTGGGCATTTAAGCGAATTGGTGCTTATACCATAAGGCAGGATCAATTGGTCCCACGTCAAATAGCCATTCGCATTCACTCCGGGTGCGTTAATCATGCCGGGTGGCATTTTTTGATCATTAGAGTCCACATACATGAGGGTAGCGATCCCAATTTGATGTTGGTTGTTTACACATACCGTTTTGCGCCCCTGTTCTTTTGCGCTACTCAGTGCTGGCAACAACATGGCCGCCAAAATCGCGATGATGGCGATGACGACCAATAACTCAATCAACGTGAAGGCTTGGACCGTGTGAAACGCCCAGGCGCGCTGAATACTTGTCAGAAACCTGGGTTTTGATTCGGTCAGGGTGCCATCGGAACTCGCAGACGTTATCTTTTTCATTGGCTGATGCATATCTTGGGCTATTTGTTTTGTTTGTATGCACAATTTACCATTTTTCGCCCTTCAAACAACTGAGCCATCCTCCCTCATTCGGGGGAGTGACTAATCACTTGCCGTCATCCTGCTGGCTCGTTCGTAAATCTTGTGTATTCAATTAACGGGTTTGTCGTTAATTTTAATACGGCTTGGACGCTGCCATTTCCCAGGCTTCGATTGACTTCACGATAGTTTTTCCGCCACGGCTGAAGAGCGAGACACCGAGTGCGTCGGCCCGCGTCGGCCACAGGCGTTGCGTCAGGCACTGGCGGCCATTGGCAAACACCTCCATCATCGAACGGTCGAGGAAAATGCGTAACCGCAGTGGTTCGCCGGGTTTCAACACAAGGGGTGCTTCTTGATTGAGCACGCGGCGGGTGGCATCTGCGGCGTCCTCGGGCCTGAAAAGACACCAACTGCGGTAACGAATGGCCGGATCGAGGGTGGATTTACCCAGATCAACCTTCAGCACACCCGACTGCGGATTGTAACTGATCGCCGTTTCCTCCGCACCATCCGGGGTGCGGCGGACTTTGACGCCAAATTCATGCGCACCTTCCGGCTGCATTTCAATCGCAAGTTCCATGCTGTCGCCCCGAATATCGTCCATCGGAAGTTCTACCCCAGGATTGACCGTGATATTCTGATGTGCGCGCGGATTAAAACGAAGTTGTTTCAGTTCCTCCACGGGTTCGATCTGGAGGACGCCATTTGGGTCGAGAGAGAGCACGCGAGGGAGGGTCATCACACCGCTCCAGCCACTGGCGATTCGGGTCGCCTGCGGGCGTTCGTCCATGCACCAGGCCCATACAATCCGGCGGCCCTTGTCGTCGCGTAGTGTTTCCGGCGCAAACATAGCTCCCCCGGGCCAGTTCATTCGGCCATACGATTCGGCGATGAAATGCTCGTTTTCCCAGCGGCCCAGGAAATAGCGCGCACCGCGCATGTGACTGATGCAAAGCAGCATGTTCTTATTCCCGAGCCGAAAGAAGTCGGGGCAGGAGACATCTTCACCCGGTTGGCTCCAGCGATCGTTGTCGAGAAAGGGTGCTACATAGTGAAGTTGCGTCATTTCCGGGCCTTTGAAAAGTGTCGGGTGAGTCCCGGTGTTGGGGTTGCCGCCGAAGATGGCATAGTAGGTGTCGCCTTCAAGCCACGCGTGGGGATCCCACGAGTCGTATTTGCCATAATCCGGCTCGCCCGGTTTCGGCATTCGCACGATTGGATTTGCCGGCGATTTTTTCCAATTGATCAACCCGTCGTCCTGCGCCAGGGCAATGCAATTGCCGGCGTCCACACCATGGTAAATGATAAGCGGCACACCCTCCTTGGTGACTAGGGCGGCACCCGAGAAAATGCCACGGTCCGGATCGTTGGGCGCGACATCCAGTGCGGTTTGATGATGTTCCCAGTGGACAAGGTCAATGCTGGACGCGTGTCCCCAACAGTGGACGATTTTTGGTTCGGTGGGCTGCTGACGTTGAAAAATGTAGCAAAGGTGATAGCGGCCCTTCCACCAGATCGCTCCATTGGGATCGCCTGGCATGATATCGCCTTCCTCAGGAGGCATGAAATGGTAGCGCGGACGGTTCGGATCGTTTTGGAACTTTTTGGTTAACTCGCGTGACTGGTTCACAAGATCCCAAGTCGAGGGCTGGCGCGGTGGCGGAGTGTATTGCGCGAAGGCGGCCTGTTGCGGCCCCACCACGGCCGGGCCGCCGCTGAGGGCGACGATCTCGCCATCGCTAAGCGCCCGATCCCAGAGCGCCGCGTGGTCAATGAGGCCGGGAAAAGCATTGTCGCCCGGTCCGCCCGCCCCGATGGCCAGCGGTTCGGTGTTGCCCTGACGAAGCCGGCCGGTGGCGGGTTTGCGGTCCAGGGCGACACCGTCAATGAAAAGCACCAGTTCACGTCCATCGTAGCGCGCGACCACATCGTGCCAGTTGGTCGCGCCAATCTGGGCGACGGGCACCATCACTTGCGCACCCAGTCCCGCTTTGCCTTCGACGCCAATTTCACATCCAAGCCGCATTTCCTGCGGGCCTTGATCGAAGTCGTAGGAAAAGAAATTGAATACGAGCCGCTCATGTCCGCCGCCTTTGCTGAAAAATCCACGCGTAGCCCAAAGACTGGCTGCCGGGCAGCGCATTCGAATTAGTGCGGTAAACTTGTCGCCAGTCAGATTCAACTCACCACCGTCGCCTTGGCCGGCATCGAGCCAGCCGCCGTCGATCTGCGCGACCTTGCCATCGCCACCCCGGGCGAGCGAGGCGTCGCGTTCAGGCCCGGCAAGTTCGATCCCAAGCTTCACCGGCTCATGAATTTTCAACGCACTGTCGCGACCAGCGGAATCCTTTGTGTCGGCCATGTGCCAGACCGCGATTGCGCTGGAAAAAATTTGCTGCGGCTCTTGTGCTGCATGGGCGGCTTGGGCGACGGCCAGGGCGGCGAAGGTTGAAGCGAGGAGGGTGGTCAGTTTCATATTTAGATCAGACTTTGGGGTTGATTTTAATTAAGTAAATATCTTCATCAAATGGTTTTCGGGATGGAGCCCTGCGACTCGGCTCAATCGTTTTTCTCCGGCTGTCTGGCGATGACGGGCTTTTGCTTGCCCTTAATGGCCGAGATACGGTCGGCCACCCGCTTTACCTGCGCCGTGCCGATGTGGATGGCGTAGTCAATGGTCGCGGAGTAACTCGCGCCCGGAGCAAGCTTCGGCACGCGGCCGAGTTTGCGCTCGATGCGGCGATTGTTCGGAAAGTTCGTGCCCGGTTCCAGACCGGTTACATAGCCCTCGCCTTCGCTCGCGGTGTTTTTCCAGAGCGTCACACAGGGAAGCTCTTTCACTGCGAACGCCATAGAGACGGCGCGGTCACGGGCCTTGTTCGCCAGCGCGATGAGGGTGTGTCCCGCCGCGTCGGCCAACGGATGCAGACAATAGACCTGTTCGACGAAGCCCGTTTTCGGCCCGGCGTAAGCGGCGTAATCCTTGACCGATTTCGCGGCGTGATCGTTGAAAGGAATCACGCGCGAAACCGGCGCGAGAAACACGGCTCCGGCTTGCAGCAGTGGCGGGCCATAGTTGGCGTGGTAGAGGATTTGAAACTCCTGCTCGGGTGCGCCGCGATTCGTGATGACGTCGGCGATGCGCAACTCATTTGAATCTGGCTCGGTGGAAATCTCCGTCCACAATTCCAGCTTTGGCCCGAACATCGCCCGCTCGTCCACCCGTCCGCGCACCCGGATGCGATACGGCGGCGACTTGTCCACCGCAACCTCAACCTCGCTCGCGGGGAGGTTGGCAATCTTGCCGTGCAAGGTGAGTTCCATTGTCGCCTCGGCCCCGACATTGTTTACGAAATTGTCCGTGCCCGGATGGCCGTTGCTTTCCAGGCCGCAGCGCACCATCCATTCATTGAACCCTTCAAGCCAGCCGAGTCCGCCGCGACTCTGGAGATTCATGTGGTGCGGGTGGACAATCTCCTTCACGGGTGAATTCCAGCCGAGCCGCACATCACCCAACTTGGCTTCCAGCACGCTCATGCCCCGAGTCGGCACGACGGTGAACGAAAGTTTCCCATTGTCCACCAGTATGACATCAACGCCCTCCTGCTTGCCGCCGTGGAGCGTGAGCTTGCGCACCGACCACTTCGGATTCTTCGGCGTGATTTTCCGGCCGGTGATTTCCGCCGTGTCCACACGCGTGTTCCGGCTCACGCTGATGAATGTTTTGCGGGTATGCATGGCTGCGGAAGGCAGAAGCCCCTGTGCTGCTATTGGGTCGGCTTCAGGAGTTCGCCACCACCTCGTCCGGGATTAGTGAGATTGCCCGCTTGCCGTTGGATTGAACGCCTTTGCCGCTCATGGCTTCCTCCATGTCTTCCAAGGCGATGCCTTTGGTCTCCGGGAAGAACTTCCACACCACGAAAAATTGCAGCACCATCATCGCCGCGAAGAACACAAAGGGAATCCCCGCGCCGGATTGTCCGGCATTCTTGGCAAACATCGGAAACGTCCACGACACCACCGCCGCCATGAACCAGTGCGTAAAACTGCCCAGCGTCTGGCCCTTGCCCCGAACCGCATTCGGGAACACCTCGCTGATATAGACCCAGATCACCGCGCCCTGGCCGAACGAGAAGAACACCATGTAGAACAATAGCAGCCAGAGCAGCAAATCCTTGTGCGCGCCGGTGTTGAACACCGCCGCCACGCCGCCCAGCGCAATCGCCATGCCCACCGAACCCACCAGCAGCAGCTTGCGCCGCCCGACATGGTCAATAATCAACATGCCGAACATCGTGAACACCAGCATCGTCGCGCCCACCGCCACCGATTGCATGTCGCCGGACACCTTGTTGAACCCGGCCATCGTGAAGATGGGGTTCAGATAATACAGGAGCGCATTGATGCCGGTAAGTTGGTTGAACATCGCCACGCCCCACGCCAGCAGAATGGGCGTCATGTAGGCGCGGCGGAACAAAGGTTCTGCCGCCCGGCCCTTCTCGATGTGAATGGAATGCCGGATGGCTGCGAGTTGTTCATCCGGTTTTTCCGTGCCAATCTTTTCCAGCACCATCCGCGCCTCGGTATATATCCCTTTCATCGTCAGCCAGCGCGGGCTGCGCGGGATGAAAAAGAGGCAAAACAGGAAGCCGGCGGCGGGCAGTGCGACGATGCCTAGTTTCCAACGCCATTCGGCATCGCCAAAATGTCCGAGGCCGAGCAGGTAGTTCGCCACATACGCCAGCAGAATTCCGAAAATGACGTTGAACTGGAAGAATCCCACCAATCTGCCGCGCAGGCGCGTCGGTGCGATTTCGACCAGATAGAGCGGGCCGATCACGGATGAAGCCCCGATGGCGATGCCGCCGATCAGCCGGAATGTGACGAGCGAAGAAAAATTCCACGCCAACGCACAGCCCAGGGCGGATACAAAATATACCAGCGCGACGACCTTCAAAGAATCCCGGCGGCCATAGACGTCAGCCGGTTTGCCGGCGATCAGCGAGCCGATGATGGTGCCGATCAAGGCGGACGCCACCATGAAGCCCTGCATGAAGCCGTCGAGCTGGAAGATTTCCTTCAGCTGCGTCTGCGCCCCGGAGATGATCACGGTGTCGAATCCGAACAAAAGGCCGCCGAGCGCGGCTACGATGGTTGCGCCGATGAGAGTCGAATTTAATTTCATATTCTGATTATTGCGCTTCATGGCAAGGTTGCCATTCCGTTCCTCTCCCCCATTTGGGGGAACGTGCGTGTGATGAAAATACAAACTCTGCGCCGTTGTCCCAAATCAAGCAAACGCGCGAAGCCGAGCCGTTGGTTGCGATGCTGGCTGGGTAAGACTAGGGAGTGTTAATATGCCCTATAGAGCATTGACAGAAATGCTGACTGGGTAAGTAGTGCCAATATTACTTGGCTTCGAGGAGGCTGGCGGCATTCTCCCGGGTGATGAGCTTTACCGGAATTTTAATATCCTTTTCCACGGGCTTGCCGGCGATATGTTCGTAGGCTTTTTCGGCCGCAATGCGCCCAATTTCGCGCGGGGATTGCGCCGAGGTCGAATGCAGCTTGCCGGCTTGAATCGCGGCGATGCCCTCGCGGGAGCCGTCCACCGTCACCACCGTGACTTGTCCCGTGCGGCCCGCCGCTTCGATCGCCGCAATGGATCCGATCGCGCTGGGATCATTGACCGCAAACGCAGCGTCCAGTTCCGGAAACCGCGCGAGCAAGTCGCCCATGACCGGGCGGGCTCCCTCGGCGCTCCCTTTGCCTTCCTGTGTGTCGAGAATTTTCATGCCGGGATGCCTGCCCATCTCCGCCTTGAAACCTTCCACTCGGTCAATGCATGCCCGGTTCACGCTTAAGTGGAGGATGACGATTTTCGCCTCCGGCTTGATCTTCGCCAGCGACTCGCAGGCAAGTCGGCCCGCCTCAAAGTTGTCGCTGGCGACCTGGCAGAGCACGAGGTCGGGATCGCTCACTGGCGCATCCACAATGATGACGGGCACGTTCTTGCGTTTGGCCTCAATGAGAATGCCTTTTACGCCCTCCCAATTCACCGGGTTGATAAAAATGACAGCGGGCTGCTGCTGGAGCAGCTCGGTGACATCGTTCTTTTGTTTCAGTGAATTGAACTGCGCATCAAGCGTAACCAACCGGTCCCCCTGCGCCTCAATGGCGGCCTTCAAACCGTCATTGATCTCGACAAATACCGGGTTGTTCAGGGTTTGAAAGGTGGCCCCAAAGAGGCGGCCTTTGGGGACCTCGGAAAACGGTGCTTTCGGTTTGCAGCCGACCAGCAGACCAGATGTGATTGCCGCAAGGAGCAGGATGCAAAAGTGACGGCGGTTCATAACTTCTCTACAGGCGGTTGCCGATGACTGCCAATTGCCGGGATGTCATTAGCCAATCCGCGCCCCAGACCAAATTCAGAGCGCAGCCAAGAAAGACTGTCGGATGTTAATGGCACACGAAAATCCTGCCCGTTTATACCTATTCGGTCAAGTTCACATCCTCCCCCATTCGGGGGAAGAAAGAGTGCTGCGGCAATGTGGTCAAAGCTGGCGACCTTTGTTAAAATCGGCAATGTGCAGGCTGTCCAGTGTCATTTCCGTTTCGGAATACATCTCGGTTTGACGGTCGTCATGCTGGTGCTGGCGTTCCCGGCACGGGCGGAGTTGCCGCTGCATACGGCGGCGGAAGTCTTGGCGCTTTCGCCCGAACAAACGCGGATGCACCGGGAGGTCCGGCTCACCGGCGTCATCACCTTTGCGTGGCATGCCGGCACCACGGAATTCACGGTGCAGGATGAGTCGGGGGCCGTCTGGCTGCCGCCGATCCTGCTGCCGGCGAATTGCACCGTCGGCACCAAGGTTGAAATCGAGGGACGGACCGAAATGGGCGGTTTTGGCCCGATCGTGCAAGCGGAAGTTGTGCGACCCCTCGGATTGGGAACGCTGCCAGCGCCTCGTCCGTCCACTTACGAGGAACTGCTCACCGCCCAGTTCCAAGGCCAGCGCGTGGAGTTGACCGGGATTGTGCGCGGCCAGCGGGTGAACCCGGAGTTTGGCCTCGGCTGGCTCGCGCTCGAAATTGCCACTGGCGCCGGCCGCGTGACGGTGAACGTGACGCATGAAATCACCGGACACCCTGAATTGCTGGATGCGCTCGTGCGCGTGCGTGGAGTGAATTTGCACAGTTCAGATGCCCAGCAACAGGCTTTCCTGCCCATGATCAATGCCCATACCCTTGCGGATGTGGAGGTGCTGGCTCCGGCAAACCCGCAGCCCTTTGAGCAACCGCCGGTGGCGCTCAACCAGATCATGCGCAGCGCGAACCCGGCGGGCGCAGGCCACCGCGTGCACGTGCATGGCACCGTCACAGTCGTCCGGCCGGGCTGCTCGTTTTTTCTCCAGGATGAAACACGCGGCCTTCAGGTTTTTTCGCGCGAGTCCTCATGCCCGGAGGCGGGCGAGATTGTGGACGTGGTCGGCTTTCCCGAGCCCGGTGCATTTTCCCCCGTGCTGCGCGATGCGGATTGGCGGCCCGCCGGAAAGACTAATTTTCCACCGCCGCTCGCCGTGAGCGGCGCGGATGCCGTAAAGCACGATGGTCGGCTCATCACAGTGCGCGCGCTGCTCATGGCCCTCGCCGTAGCTGATAACGAAATCGTGATGACCCTCGACGACGGCTCCCTGCGCTTTCGCGCCCACGTCCCGGATGCTGACAGCGGGCGCTGGCGCGTGGGGAGTGAATTGCAGACGACCGGCGTGTGCAGCGTGGAAGTTGGTGATTGGGAATCACTGGTGACCCACCGCCAGCCGCAGGGCTTTTCATTGCTGGCGCGCGGCCCGGGCGACATCCGGCTCCTGCACGCTGCCCCGCTGTGGACACCGCTGCGGATCGTATGGGCTTTGTTGGCGGTCGGATTGGCGCTCGGCGTGGCGCTCGGCGTTATCTGGGCCCAAACACGCCGCCGGCTGCGCGAAGCCGCGCGCACGCGTGCGGCGTCCCACGCGCAGTTTGAAGCCGTGATTAACGAGCGCACTCGCATGGCGCGCGAAATCCACGACACCCTGGCGCAAGGCTTTGCCGGCATCTCCGTGCAACTCGAAGTGCTCAATGACCGCTGCGATGCGCTGCCGGGCGATACGCGCCAGCACCTCAATCTGGCGCGGGAGCTTGTCCGCAGCAGTCTTGACGAAGCGCGCCGCACCGTCTGGAATTTGCGCGCCCAGACGCTGGAGGAAAACGGACTCGCTGGTGCCCTTGACCGCCTCGGTCGCCAGCTCACCGATGGCAGCAGTATTGCTTTCACGCTGCATGTCGAGGGCGCGCCCCGGGCTCTTCCCGCCGAGGTGGAAAATAATCTCCTGCGCATCGGCCAGGAGACGATCACCAATACCGTCCGTCACTCCGGCGCGCGGCATATAAAACTCTCCCTCGCTTTTCGCAGCGACGGCGTGCGCCTGGGCGTAAGTGACGACGGACATGGCTTCGACCCGGCCAGCATTCACCCTTCGCGGCACGGTGGCTTCGGCTTGGCCGGTCTTCGCGAACGGGCTAAGGCCATGCATGCTCAACTGGAAATAAACAGCGTGCCCGGCAGCGCTACGCGCATTGAAATCACCGTTCCCTATGTCTAAATCCAACCGCATCCGCATTCTCATTGTTGATGACCACCTCGCCTTGCGGGTCGGCCTTACCGCCATGCTCGCCGCCCGTCCGCACTTGCTGGTCGTCGCCGAAGCCGACAAGACCGCCGGGGCCATTGCCGCCTGTGAAAAACACCACCCTGACGTCGTGCTCATGGATCTGCGGATTCCCGGCGGCGGCGTGGAGGCTACGATTGCGATCCGGCAGCGCTGGCCCGCCACCCGCGTGCTCATCGTCACCACCTACGACGGCGACGAGGATATTCACCGCGCGATTCAGGCCGGCGCGAGCGGCTATCTGCTCAAGGGCCTTACCAGTTCCGAACTCATCGCTGGCATCGAGGCCATCCATCGCGGAGAGAAAGTGATGCCGCCCAATATCGCTACCCGTCACCGCGAACGTGTCCTGCGCAAGGACCTTTCCTCGCGCGAACTCGAAGTCCTGAGCTTGATCGTCGCGGGCCGCAGCAACAAAGAAAT
>Ga0209697_10009306_pt1 | contig 10928 bp, 1 predicted proteins | sample AliMusrvi5mmetaG_FD_184115 | JGI IMG/M metagenome (GOLD analysis project Ga0209697, IMG submission 184115) | Freshwater lake bacterial and archeal communities from Alinen Mustajarvi, Finland, to study Microbial Dark Matter (Phase II) - Alinen... | ecosystem: Environmental > Aquatic > Freshwater... | reverse complement strand
TCCCCAGCTTCCGCTAACGGGATCTTTCCAAGCGATCGAAGCCGCGGCGCCGACGAGGGCAATTTCGTTGAGGCCGCCGTAATTGTAGTCCAACGAATATCCGCCGGTTAGGTTCGTGTTCGTAAAGGTGCCGGACAACATGCCGGCGCCATAGGTCATGAGCACGTGGGTACCGTTGAGGAGGTTGCTGAGGTTCAGCGTGCTGCCGTCCGCGAGATTGATTGCACCGGTTTCGGTAACAGACAAAACATTCCCGACATAGAGGTTGAGCGTGCCGGTCCCCCCGACCGTCAAGGAGTTGACGGTTTGGGCGTAGGTTCGGGCGTCGAGGACGCCGTTGCTGACATCCACGTCGGAATGGAGCGAGAGGGCACCGGGAGCACCGGCAACGAGCATCCCTCCGTTGGTGATGGAAGTGGAACCCGAGAAGGTGTTCACGCCGGTCAGCGTCAAGGTGCCGCCGGAGACGGTGAGGGCGGTCTTGCCCGGCCCGTCGCTGATGACGCCGCCAAAGGTCGAGCTAGTGCCGCCGATGGTTAGCGTGGCGGGTCCGCCAGTGTTGGTCACGGTGCCGGAACCGGTCAGCGAGCTGATCTGCTGGCTGGCGCTGTTGAGGTCGAGAGTGGACCCCGCTTCGATCGAAAGCGCTGTGGTGGTCGGTAGGAGATTGCTGCCACCGCCGCCACCGGTAATTACCACATCGTCGAAGTTGACCGATACGTCACCGCTGTTAACATTTGCGAAAATGAGCGAGTGAACGCCGGCAGTCACCGTTGCCGTTTCGGTATATTGGGTCCAACTTGTTTGACTAGGGTCAATCTGACCGCCCAGTACGGTTCCACCTACCGAGACGGTAAACGGATTTGAATAGCCATTACGACCTACGGCGTAAAATGAAATGGTGTAGGTGCCGGCGCTCGGAAAAGTAATGTCCTGACCTAATTGACTGCCAGTGCCCTTGGTAAAGGCGGCTTGTAGGCCGTCCGGCACGTAAGACGGATCCATATAGGGGGCTCCAGCAGATGTGATACCGACACCGCTGGAAAGATCCCAAGAGGTTGGCTGAGTGGATTCATGAAAGCCACCGCCAAACGTCGGACTCTCGAACGAATTGTTCAGTACAACAACCGGAGGAGGCACTCCCTGCAACTGCAACGTACCGCCGTTTTTAATCGTCGTGGGGCCGGTGTAGATCTGGGCCGTCTTGAAAAGGACCGTGCCGCTACCTTGCACCGTCAAGCCACCATCGCCTAGATCGGCCGCGAAAGTCTTGTTCACGGTGACCGTATTCCCGTTAGCATTGATCACCGCGCCCCCGCCCTGGATATTCATATTGGCGCTAGAGCCATCCAGCGTGAAATCGCCGCTAGCCTTGAGGGTGCCGCCGTCGAAATTGACGGTGCCGGCGCCGGTGACGCCCTTGGTCGCGACGGTGCTGCCCGCGTTGAGGTTTACCGTGCCGCCGACGGCCAAGGCGTCGGTGTGGACGGTTACCGTTCCGCCAAAACTGGTCGTTCCGCTGGGGACCGAGAAGCTGGAAAGCGGAGCGGCGACGGTGCCCAGGCTAGAACTGCCGCTGACCGTCGATACGCCGCTGCTGACGACGCTGTGGGTCGTCAGGGTGTCGTTCAGCGTGAGGGTTGCCTGGTTGATGGTCGTGGCGCCCGCGACCGCCAAAGGTCCGCCGGATTGAACTGTCAGGCTGATGGCGTTGGCGCCGTTGCCAATCTGCAAGGTATTGACGGAGGCCGGAGCCGAAGGGCCGGTCACCGCCGCGTCGTTTGGCGGTGCGATGGTCACGTTGCTATCCGAGAGTGGCACGGACTTGGACGATTCCAGACCGGTCAGGACAATGGTCTTGCCGACATAGGAGACCGTGCCACCAGAGTAGGTTCCACCGCTCCAATTGTCGGGGGTAACCCAGGCGCCATCCCCGATCTGCCATGCCTTACCCTTATCGGCATTGACGATACTGTAGTCCACGGTCCATGCGGGTACGTTCACACAGGCGCCGGTGTAGCTGAGAAGCTCGTAGGTTTCAGCCGGATTGGGGCTGCCGCCGGCGGCTGCGATGGTGAGCTTCGGCGTGCCGGTGAGCATTACGTCGCCGGTCACGGCAATGTGGCTGTTCAAGCTGGCGCTGTTCGCGGAACTGCCGATGAGCCACTTATAAGAAGCCGTGCCGCTCATGGTCAGGGCGGTAGTCGGCAGGCTGGCGCCGGTGAGTGGTGTGACCGTGGCGCCGTCGTTGACGACCAGGCCGGCGAGGCTTCCTCTGAGGGCGAGTTCGCCGCCCGCGACCGTCGTATCGCCGTCGCAGGTGAGTCCGCCGGAGAGAGTCAAGATACCGTTGCCGCTCTTGGTCAGGCCGGCGGTCGCGCCCGTGTTGTGAATGGCGCCGGTGATTTCAGCCTGATTGGCGTCGACCGCAATCGTGCGGGTGGTCCCGTTGAGATCGATGCCGTTGGCCAGTGTGAGCTTGCTGTCCGCCGTGGCCGCATTGAGCACGAGGGTTGTGGGAGCGAAATCGGCGCTGCCCCATGTGACCGTGCTGCCAGCGGCGCCGAGCGTGACCGCGCGGGTCGCGCCATAGGCGCTGAAGCCGCTGGCTCCGCCGGTGATCTGCACCTGACCGCCGCCGGTTCCCAGGTCGCGCTGGAAGTCGCCGTTGGCCAATTCGACCACGCCGCCATTGATGGTCAGCGGGCCGCTGCTGAGGGCCGTGGGACTGTTCAGCCGCAAGACGCCGCCGCTAACGGTAGTGGGACCGGAACAGTTGTTGGCGCCGCTGAGAGTCAGTATTCCCGAGCCGGTCTTGATCAGACTGCCGTTCCCGCTGATCGCGCCGCTGTAGGTTAGTGCGTCGGCATGGTTGAAGACTAACGTGGCGTTATTGACGATTTTCGTGCTGGCCAGGCTCTCGCCGGAGCCGCCGTTGCCGATCTGGAGCGTGCCGTCGTTCACATCGGTCTCGTCCGTGTAGGTGTTCGCGCCGGAGAGCGTCCAAATCCCGGAATCTATCTTCTCGATACGGAGCGCGCGCCACGGACGGTCACTCAGGATTCCAGACCATTCACCGGCACCAGTGCCCCCGAGAGCCAGCCAACTCACGCCATTGCCGGCCAGGTCGCTGGTTATTTTGAACGGACTGCTAACCGTCGTGGCACCGGATGCCTTAACAAATGCCGTCCAGTTGCCATCCGTGGCACCACTGATCTCGAAGACCCGGTCCGTCGTATCGCCGGACCCGGTGTATTCCATCGTTTGTCCTCCGACGCCGGACATATAGATGGTGCCCTCGGCAACCGTCTGCGGATTGCCGAGCGCGCTGGGCCCTCCGCCCACGTTCTTGATGGAAGTGAACTGGACTGGTGCAGGAAAGTTCCCGGTCACGGTCAGGTTCCCCTGCCACGAGTTGGCATCGTTGTCGAAGCTGATGTTGCCTCCGGTGTAGACGTTCCCCGTGCCGGAAACCATGCCACCGAGTACCTGGCTCTGCGACGTGAGGCTCGACAGGCCCTGGATGCCGATCGTGCCGTTGTTCAGCACAACGCCGTTCTTGATCGAAGGGCCGATCCCGTTAGAGTCGCTGGTGATCGTTAATTGACCATTGGTGATGGTGGTGCCGCCGATATAGGTCTGCGCCCCATGTATCTGGAATCCGGGCCAGCCTGAATCCCCCCACGCATTATAGACATTCAATCCGCCCGGGCCGCCGATCGTGCCGACCATGTCGATCTGGCTGGTGATGTGGCTGGTGCAGTTGACGTCGAGAGTCGAATTGAGCGTGATCGTGGAAAAGTTCAGCGACGTGCCACTCGTCGTGCCGATTTCGCCTTGGCTCAAGACGGCATCGCTCGTACCGTTGTCAAAAACTAGCGATGTACCCTGGACGGCTTGGCCGCCCTGGCCGCCTGAGCTGCCTGCGGGGCAACCAATAGTCAGCGATCCGAGCGTGAGGGTCGAACTGGTCACATTCCAGTGGGTTGCACCCGTGGGAAGAAAGGCGCTGATGCCCGAACCGTTCGGATAGTTCGCAGGGACATCCCAATGATCGGATTCCCAGTCATACGTGCCAGGAGTCGCTAGACTCCAAGTGTAATCGTATGCCCGGGCCATGCTGGCCGAGACCAACAGCACCGTGGCCGCGACGCACGCGGCCGCCAAAAAACAGTTTTGTTTCGCTGACATGATTCACCCACCCTGAAAGAGAGAAAAAGAAAAAGAGACTTGCACACGATTCGACGCTTGCGGTCTGCGCGGCGGGCCGGGGCGTTCCAAGGCACCTCGTCAAATCTTCCATCCGGCCGCGATGGCCGACTTTCCCGATTCTACCACGACTTGGAGAATGTCGTTAATGATATTCTGGAATTAAAATTACTGTATCCTGTACTTATTCGGCGATGGTCTTCCCGGTTCGGCAAGGGTCTGGTTCGGCGCGGGTCTCCTGACCCCGCCATCGCGCCCACCGGCCACGATGCATGTGGTATGCCCAGACCGGTCTTCATTATAATCGGTGCTGCAAAAAATACCTTGCTAATAGCTGGAAAAATAGATTGCTAATTCCTGGATTTCTGCATCGGGACGCTCATTTTTCTGTCCCCTATTTTTCTGTCAGAAGTCTCTTTCAGGTTGGACAAGAAAAAGAACCGGCTGCCGCGACAGATCCAAGCTCGGAAAGCCTGCCGCGACAGCCGGGGGGTTGTCAGTACCCAGTTGTCAGTACTCAGTTGTCAGTACTCAGTTGTCAGTTGTCAGTTGTCAGACATTTTGCAATTTGCATTTTGCAATTTGCAATTCTCAATTTGCAATCCTCAATTTGCAATCCTTTTCCCCCTCCTCCACACCCCAAACCCAACCACCAGCCCCGCCGCCAACAAGGCCAGGGTGCTCGGTTCCGGAACGGGCGAAACCGCAAGCGACTGGCCGAAGACGATCGGAGCCGCCACATACGAAGGATCGAAGATCAGCGTTCCACCCGCGCCGACGGTCAAACTCTGATTGTCGGGGAGAGCGGTGCCGGAGGTCACGGCCAGGAGGCCGGCACTCACGATCGTGCCGCCGGTATAGAGGCCGGTGCCGCTGAGGATCAGCGTGCCGCCGGTGCCGCTCATGGTCAAGGGGCCGGTTCCGGAAATGCTGCCGCTGAAGGTCAGCGTCCCGCTGCCGCCGACATCGAGGCCGCCGGTCAGGGCGACCGGCGTTTCGATGGCATGTTTGCCGTCGGTCACCGTGATCGTGGCAGTGCCGTTATTGTTCAGCGTCAAGGTGTCCGTACCGGTCAGCGTGTAGCCCGACGTGGCACTGTTGGAATTACCGAATTCCAGCGTACCGACCGTCTTCGCACCGTCGAGCGTGATCTGGTAGTCGCTGCCGCCGGTCGCTGGATCAATCGCGGCCTGTGCGCCGTTTCCACCAGGTACGCTACCAACCCAATTGCTCGGCGTGGACCAGCTTCCGCTTTGGGCCAATTTCCAATGGGATGCCCCCCCGATTACATCAATTTCGTTGGTAAGGTAATCGAGCGTGTAGCCCGAAGGGTTGGCAAAAGTGCCTGAATAGCCGTTCGGGAAGCTCATTAGCTCAACCCTTCCATTGGCAATGCCGGAAAGGGTCAAGGTGCCATTTAGGCTGCTGTGGTTCGTGGCGGTCAGGAGGTGGCCGATGTACAGATTTAGCGCGCCGCCCGACCCCATCGTCAAGGAGTTGACGGTTTGGGCGAAGGCCCTGGTGTCGAGCATGCCGCCGGTGATGGACACGTCGGAACTGGCCGAGAGGGCAAAAGCGGCCCCGCCGCGGAGCGTTCCGGCGGTGATGGAAGTGGAACCCGAGTAGGTGTTCGCGCCGGAAAGCTCCAAGGTGCAAGCGGAGATGGCGAGGGCGGTCTTGTTGGTCGGTCCGTCGGTGATGACTCCGCTAAAGACCGTGCTGCCGCCGCCGCTGATGGTCAGTATGGCGTCCGAGGTTCCCCCGTTGGTCATGGTTCCGCCGCTGCCGTTAAAGTTAGCAAGCGAGGCTACCTGCTGGCTGGAGCCGTTGAGATCTAGTGTCGAGTTGGCGGCGACGGAAAGGTCCGTGGTGGCGGGCAGAATATTGGCAACGGTAACCAAGGATCCATGGAAGAAATCGATGCCTGGGATTGGGACGAAGCTGCTCCCGCCCGTGGGATCCCATTGGACGTCGAGGCCGTTGCCTCCGCTGCCCTGATAAAACCGCACGATAAAGTCGTGGTATCCGGTGCTGAGGGTGAGCTGCTGTGAACTGCGCTGCGTCATGCCTTGATAGGCGTTGTTTTGCACGGCTGCCGCGGAGTAGTTTGGGTTGGCGGCGGCTACATCACCCTGATCGATCCAGAGAGCGCTGCCATCGTCGCTGGTGGTAGCAAAGCGGTAGGTGCCAGTGGCGGGGATATTCAGTTTCCCGCGGTATTCCACTGTGTAACTCGTCGCATATCCGGTGGGACGGAGGGTGCTACTATCGGGAACGCCGCTGTTGGTGCCGGTGCCGAAGTGTTCACGGGGCCCACTGCCGTTCATGTTGATGGACTGGGTGGCGTAGCCAATGGTTGGGGTTGAGCCAAAGGTGCTGTTCGTCGGCGAGCCGGGCATATTGAACAAGCTACCGTCAATAGTTCCTTCCTGATGCTGCCAGGCCCGGATGTCCAGACCTGCTGCTATGCCTCCACCCGCAAGCTTGACCATGCCACCGCTGATAATGGTTGCGCCACCGTAACCCTGCGTGGCCGAAATCGTCAGTGTACCGAGGCCTGCCTTGGCCAACGAGCCGTTGCCGCTGATGGACGTGTTCAAGGTGACCTGGTCGGAGTGGTTGAAGGTGATGTTCGCGCCGTTGGAGAGCGCGACGCTGCTGCTGGCGTTGATCGAGGCCCCACTGCCGCCGTTGCCGACCGAGAGCGTACCGCCGTTGACCGTGGTGGTACCGGTGTAGCCGTTGGAGGCCGTGAGCGTCACCATGCCGGGGCCGGACTGGGTCAAGCCCCCGCTGCCGCCGATCGCGCCCCCGACCGTCGTGCTTCCGCTCCCGGCGACTGTCAGCAGGTTTCCGCCGTTGATCACCGTGCCGCTGACGGTCATGGGGTTGGTCGAGTTGTTCGTCCAGGTCTGCGCCGCGCCCAGCGTGATCGGCGGGGCCAGGCTTACCGGGCCCGCGCCGGCGTTGACCGTAATACCGCTGGTGCCCAGCGCGAGAATGTGCCCGTCGGCGGCAAGCGACACTCCCGTCGAGTCGCTGACCGCGATCCCGCCGATGCTCATGTTCGCCCCCAGCACCATCGCGCCTTGGTTCGTTGCCCCGGCGGCCGAGAAATTGGCCGTCGCCCCAGGGCCGGGCACCAAGCTGGTGGGCGCGCCGGCCGAGTCCGAAGTCCAATTGCTGTTGCCGGTGCCATCGGAAAGGGCCCAGACGTTGCTGCCGCCGCTAAACCCACCCTTCCAGAAGACGCTGGTCCAGGGAGTCTGATTGGCCAGGGCCAGGCCGATGGCCGTGTCCGATAGGACCAAGCCGCCGACTGTGTAGTTGTAGGCGTTGTAGACCAGCCCGCCACCGGAAAGGACGTAGCTGGCCGCGCTCAGGCCTCCCCCGGCAGCCACGATCAGGTTGTTCGTGCCGCCGGTGGCGTTCGCGCCAGGGACGATCCACAGGTTGAGCCCGATCGTTCCGCTGACCGAGGCCGCGCCCGTCGTGGTGATAGCCGATTGGCTGAGACTGCCGCCCACGGCCACGCCCACGGTGCTGTTGTTGGCCAGCGAGATAGCACTCGAGCCGAGATTTACGGTCGCCGGCACCGTGGGCCGATAGAGGAAGCTGGCGTTGCCCGCGACGCTCAGCGGGCCGCTGGCCCCGAACGTGTTGCTGCCGGTTACGATCAGCGTGCCGGCGTTGACCGTCGTCCCGCCGTTGTAGGTGCTGGAACCGCTGAGGATCAGCGTTCCCGCGCCGGCCTTGGTCATGCCGCCGCCGCCCGCGAACGCCTGGGGAATCGTGATGCTGTTGCCGTTGGTGTTGAAGGTTACGCCGCCGGTGTTGATCGTGGCGGTGGTCAGGTTCTGGATCCAGTTGGAGCTGGACGACCCCGCGATAAGCGTCACGCCGCTGGACGCGCCGCCCAGGGAAAGATGGCTCGTGCCCGTGCCGCCGCCGGAGATCGCCGCCCCACTGGTGGTGATCGTCAGCGAGCCGCCGTTGAGGTTCAACACGCCCAGGTCCGAGCCGGTTGCCCCGGTGCCCCGGTAGCCGACAAGGATGGCCGTGCTGCTGTCCGTGGAGGTGATCGCGCTGGTGGCGTCGAGATTGCCGATGGTCAACGTCCCGCTGCTCGTGCCGCCGTTGTTGCCGCCGCCCAAAAGATCGAGGTAGCCTACCTGGACCACGCTTCCCGTGCCGCTGATATCAAGGTGGTTTGCGGGGCTCGTGCCGATGAGCAGTTGCCCGGGCGCGCTGGTGTTGCCGAGCTGATACCCAACGGCAAGCGAACTGAGCGTCAGGTTGGCGACGCCCGCGGAAAGGTCCATGGTGCCGCCGTTGGGCCCTCTGCCATATTGCTGGTAATTGTAGCCGATATCGAGCGCCGTCCGCCCGCTGGCATTGCCCGCCACGTTGCCGTCGAGAGTCAGCGTGGCCCCTGAACCGAGGGTCACCGTGCCAACGGCGGCGGACGTGCCGTTCGCGGTGGCATAGCCGATTCGCATGGTGGGGGTGTGGACCGTGGCGGCACCGGCAGGGGCGATCGTGAGGGTTCCGTAAGTGCCCACGTCCCAACGTGAATATCCTACGTCGAACACCGAAGAAGCCGTGATCGTACTACTGGTCCCCAGTTTCAAGATCCCATAGCTGTTACCAGCCATGCTCCCGGCCTCGCCGATGTAAACACCGGCTACATTGGCGTTAAAATTGGCGGCCGCTGATGCGTCCAGCGTGCCGTTGCAGATATAGCCGTTATTGTCCTGGAACGCGACGTACAGGTTGCTGGCGCTGCCGCTGCCCACGGAGAGCGATGCCCCGCTGCCAACGACCACCGTGCCGCTGGAAGCCTGGTAACCGACCCTCAGATTTGCCAGTGTCGTGGCGCCGTTGAGCACCAGCGTGCCCGTGCCGGCCTTGGTCAGCGTGTAGCCGCTGCCGCTGATTCCGCCGACGGCCAGCGTCCCCGTGCTGACGGTCACCGTGGGATTTGTGGTGACGGTCACCACCCCGCTGCCCAGGTCGAGGTTGTTGCTGCCCTGAAAATAGACGTTGCCGTTCCAGATTTGGGAGTTGTTGCCCGCATTGACGAGGTTGGCCGCGCCGCTGCCGAGCGTGCCGCCCGAAATCGTGAGCGTTCCGGTCCCCAAGGCGTTGGAGCTGCCGAGCACGAGCACGCCGCCGGCCAGGCTGAGGCCGCCGCTGAAGCCGTTCGACCCGGAGAGGGTCAGTGTGCCGGAACCTTGCTTGGTGACGCCAAAGCCGCCGCTGATGTTTCCGCCGATCGCCAGGTTGCCGCCGGCGGCGTTGAAGTTGACCGCTTGCTGTAGGGCCAGGTTGAGGTTCACCGTCTGTAGGCTGGCGCTGCTGTTGACGATATCGCCCGCCAGATTGACGTTGCTGCCGCTAAGCGTGAACGCCCCAGCCGTGTTGTTGAACGCGATGCCGGCAAACGCCGTGTTCGCCGCGAAATCGTTGTTGGGCGTCAGGCGGTTCGCGCCGGCGAAGACCAGGGCGTCGCCCGCCAGCGGCGCCGTGCCGCCCCAGTTGACCCCGTCCGACCAGTTGTCGCTCGACAAGCTCCCCCCGTTCCAGGTCACCGCGGCCGCGGTCGTCTTCAACCCGAAACCGTTGAGCACCGACTCCGCCGTCGTCCCGTTGTTGCTGAAGAGGATGGTCGCCGTGCCGGCCGAGCCGACCGTGAAATTCATCCACGGGCTCGATCCGGTCGCCCCACCCAGGCTGAACGCGGTGGCATTGCTGCCGTAGCCCTGGGCCACCGTCCCCGCGACCGTGCCGTCGATCGTAACGGTTTCCGCCGCCATCGAAGAGTAATTTGAGTCCCAGGCGTAGGTCTGCAAGGCGTAGTTGCCCGGCGCCAGCCCGCTCATGACCATCGAAATCGTCCCACTGGAGGTGTTGGCGCGGACGAAATCGTCGAGCATGTTGTCATACGTGCTGCCGGTGACCGCAGAGCTGGACAGGCCCCGATTGCGGACATCCAGGCCCGCATTGCCGGTGAGCGTGACCGTCACACCGTTCATCGGGCCCGACGAGGAGAACGTCTGCACGAACGGCGTAATATAGTTGTTCGTGTTGTTGGTGGCCGTATTATTGAACTGTAGCCAGCCGCTTTGTTGGTTGGCGATACCTGAGTCGTTGATATCGACGTAGTCTTGGGCCTGTACAGGCCCCGCGACGGCGAGGAACAATATGGAACACAGACCGGCCAGCAGGCAGGCGAACAATGCGATGCGTCGAGTCTTCATGGTTTCCTCCGGAATTGTGGAAAAGAGGGGGGTGCGAGAAGTTTTCATGGCATTACTGGCGAATTGAATCGAGTCAAATCTTCCATCCGGCCGCGACGGCCGACTTTCCCGATTCTACCACGACTTGGAAAATGTCGTTAATGATATTCTGGAATTAAAATTACTGTATCCTGTACTTATTCGGCGATGGTCTTTCCGGTTCGGCAAGGGTCTGATTCGGCGCGGGCCTCCCGACCCCGTCGTCGCGCCGACCGGCCACGATGCATGTGGTATACCCAGACCGGTCTTCATTGTAACCGATGCTGCAAAAATACCTTGCTAATAGCTGGAGTAATAGATTGCTAATTCCTGGATTTCTGCATCGGGACGCTCATTTTTCTGTCCCCTATTTTTCTGTCAGAAGTCTCTTTCAGGTTGGACAAGAAAAAGAACCGGCTGCCGCGACAGATCCAAGCTCGG
>Ga0209697_10009296_pt1 | contig 10937 bp, 7 predicted proteins | sample AliMusrvi5mmetaG_FD_184115 | JGI IMG/M metagenome (GOLD analysis project Ga0209697, IMG submission 184115) | Freshwater lake bacterial and archeal communities from Alinen Mustajarvi, Finland, to study Microbial Dark Matter (Phase II) - Alinen... | ecosystem: Environmental > Aquatic > Freshwater... | reverse complement strand
CTCCTGTAGGGGGCCGGAGTGCTCACTGCGGGCGCCGATTCGGCCTCTGGCTGTCACTGCAATTCGTTTCTGATCTGGTTCCTGGACAGCAACAGCGGGTTGCGAAACAGTTTCCAAACTGGGGCGGCGTAACACCCCCGTCAGCCTGTGCAAAGCGCCGCCTGAAGGCAACCGGTCTGGGTGGTACACCAGGACCTCCGATCACCCCAGCCTCCGTCCCCACGTTGCCCCGTTCCCGAGGTATCTAGAGTCTTACTCCTCATCCCCTATTTCTTTGGCAGATCGCTTTACCGCTATCTCTTCGCGCATCCCGATCGCAATAAAATAGGCGCCGCCCGCAATGAAGAACAGCAGACCAGTTATGTCGGTCGCGGTCAGGTCAAACAAAGGTTGCTCACGAAATAAGATTCTGGTCACTTGCATCGCTGCAAACCAACTACCAATAACGACTTTCTTACCTGATGTGCCCTTTTTGTCGCGAAGCTTATTGATGGAGAAAATGCATAGATTAAGGATGATTAGCATACCTGCCGTAATTCTCAGGACGCTTTCAATCGGCTCACCACCGGAATAGAGAAAGACCCCAAAGACCAGCACGCTAACATTCAATGTCAGTGCCAATGAGATCACAACTGCGTTGCGTCGAATTCTGCTCACAGGTTGTCCTCTTCGTCATCGTATTCGGGCGAATACGGACTAGATACGTATGCTCCTCCGCCACCGCCGACTCCAATTACGGTCGGAACCGGTGAGGGAATTGTCTCGACAGGAGCAAGATAGTCTGTGACGTTCACCGGAGTGGTCGAAACACTGAATAGTGGCGGCTGACCGGTCGACAGCATGGCCGTGCCTATTTGCGTCATTCCCAGGAAAATACTGATTGGAGACTTTGTGGCAACTCCTGTTCCGACAGAGATAAGGCCATCCGCATATGGAGAGGCAGCCGCTAGGGTCCAGTTGTTTGGAGCACCAACAACGGCCAGTATTCCAGAAAGTCCAGATCCAAGCAAATCAAGCTGTGGTGATTGTGTGTACTTTTGACCATTAAACCCAGCAGTAACTTGGCTCGTGCCATCTACAGCAGTCGCGATGCCCCCAATAATTCCTGGAACAGCAAGGACCACTCCAATACCTGTCGTGCTGCCACTTATTGCCGCACCCGTTGTGATGACGCCCCCAATGACCTTAAACCCGCCGACACCAATGTTCTTCCAGTCTCCCACCGAACGTGGCCAGAGTCCCGCAGGATCGACGCTGTTTATTGGATCGCCAAGCACATATGCGTAGCGGTTGAAGCTACTTGGGTTCCTGCGATCCATACTCGACCAACTCGGATCGGGCGTCGTAAACCTACCCCTAGCGGGATCATAGTAGCGGTTCATGGCGTAGTCGAGGCAGATACTGTCGGTCCAGCCAAATCAGCCTCAGCGACGATAATGCCGTCTCTTCATTTTCTGATGAGAACTAGCCGCTTCGTGAGATTTCGCCGCATCATTTGATGCTCCCACTTCCCTTTCCCCGCGAACTTTTATTATGGTCAGCGTAAGGATCATCGCTTCCACAATAAGTACTGGGACAATCTCTAAAATTGTCTTAAACGGAAACAACGAGCGGATAAACAAGAGAATGACTAGATGAGCGAAAAAGGCTGATGACATTGCCGCAACATATTTCGGATGGTGTCGATCAGCCCAGAAGGCCGGCAACAGAATAAGTAGAAGCGTTAGCGAGTAGAGAGTCATTTGAATCGGAATTGAGTGCTCGGGCCACCGGTGAACAGCAGCAGCTCCAGATACACCAAGTATTCCAGCACCGATTACAGCGACAGATTTTTTATTCATAACTTCTTTGTAACTTAGTGATGACAATCCCCGATGTGGCTCTCGTAGTAATCCTTATAACCCATGACTCCTTCGTAAACGAGATACGTTGTAGCCATCACTCCAACTACTGGCAGGATATAGGAGCCCGCGACGGACGCGAATTCCGCGGCCACTGGACCGGTGGTGAGAGCGCGTATTGCACTAAAGACGACAGCACCAACCTGCATTCCAGTCGTTGGTTTGCCGACCGCATTAAAAATTAGGCGCGACACCTCATTAGATACACTGCTACTTCCAGGCGGTCCAACGCCCAACGCGTTGCCAATCCCCGCCGCAATCCCTGCGTAAACGACGCCAGTTTCGCATGCGGTAATTGCATGAATACTTGCTCCTTTGTAGACCGGTACGTAACCGGGATGGGTGTCAGCCATCTGCATACCGAGCTGGCCCGGAGTAAGGGCATTACGGCCTGTACCCCAATCGCCCCAAAAGAAAGAGCCTCCCCACGGACTGGTGGGCGGAGGAGGTGTGTAGGAAATTCCAGCCTGTTGCAGCCCCTCCGGATCGTTGAAGTTGATGGGGTCGCCCTCGGTATACGTGTACCGATTCCAACTGTTGGGCCGAGCTATCGTACCTGAAGCCGCCGGATCGACCGTGGTAAACCTGCCCCTCGCCGGATCATAGTAGCGGTTCATGGCGTACTGGAGGCCACTGCTGCCGTCCTGATGGTAGGTGGCAAATCCAGGGTCCATCCCAGTGATGTTTGAACTGGTCCCCTGGCCGTACGGGAAGTAACTCAGTGAGGTCCGCTGGGTCAGGTCAACGCGAGACTCCTGCATCACGGAGCCGAGACGATCGGCAATGGTCGCGTATGCTTTTGTACCTTCGAACCAGACGAGTCGGCCCGCAAACCGCAGTTCGGGCTGGACCCGAGTGACAGCTCCGGGTGCACCGCCGTCGTAAGACATCGAATCATAGGGCAAGCTGGCGAGCAGTGCGCCATCGGGCCCGTAGAAGTAGAACGTCCCATCAGCTTTGCCTAATGCTGGGTTCGTTTGGCCTGCCCTGGCCTTGAACAGGAGTTCTCCCGAAGCTCCGTAGAAGTAAGATGCAGTTCCGGCTCCATCCGGTGCGCGGACCATCCGGTTCTCGCTGTCGTAGGAGAACGCGTTGGTCCCGGAGGCAGCAGGCGATTGTGTGAGGTTACCCGCGGCATCGTAGACGAAACCCGACGTGGTGATGCGGTTCGTGTTCGGATCCACCATTAAACTCATCGCAGGCGCGGAACCACTGGTTACATTCTGCTGCAAAAGGTTGCCGAAGGGGTCGTAAACGAACGATTGCCCCCAGCCGGAGCCAGTCGGAGTGCTGACCGCCGAGGCGAGCCGGCCGAGCGAATCGTAAACATAGCTGGTTGTTAAGGCCCCGGAAGCGTCGTACCGGCTTTGGATCCGGCCGTCATTTTGCGTTGGCGAATAGTTGTACTGGATGGTCGGCGCGTTGAGCGATCCCGACTGCTGGGTGAGCTGGCCGAGCTTATTGTACTGAAAGCTGACTGTCTCAAATCCGCTCGTTCCGCTGATCCAAGGGGGAGAGTCCGTATCGTAAGTTACTAGAGTCGACCGCTGATAGGAGGTCACCTGTCCCGCCGCACTATAGGTCGCATTTTGGATTAGGGGAAACTGGTAGTCAGATCCGCCACCGGTGCCCAGCCCACTAGGCCGTCCAAGTGCGTCGTATTGCCATGCCCAGCTTTGGGGGTAGTGTTGCGTCAAATGATAGACAGAACCGTTCCAGTCGGCTGTCCACGTTCCCGAAACCGAGAAAGCCGTCATTCGTCCTTCGACATCGTATCCCATTTGCCCGCAAGCGGGATAGAACTCACTGGACGTCTTCGGATTGGCTAGACACTTCTTCGCCAGTAATCCGGACGACGTATAGGATAACCACTCAACAGTACCGTAGCCATGGGTAATCTTCGATAGCCTGCCCCAGAGCTTCTCCTGCCACGGTATAGAGTAATGATCGTAGTTATTGGAAATGGATGAATCGGGCACGTCATAGAGAAAAGTCGTCGTCGGTTCCGGCTCCACCGTGCCTGTCCTGGGTGTTCGCTGGATCTTCGTGACCCGGCCATACAGATCATAAGAGTAGGCGATCAGGTTATTCTTGGCGTCGGTCTTGGTCAGCACGCGGCCAGCGGTGTCGTAGGTATAAGTGGTTGTCCCGCTTTCGGGGTGCGTCACAGAAGTCAGACGTTGATTGACATCGTAAACAAACGTGCGTGTCTGGGTCACGTTATTGCCGCCCGGCATAGTGCGCTGCATGGTCACGTTGGTCAGCTTGTCGAAGGCGTTGTAGGCGTACTGGGTCACGTAATCGGCTCCGCCCGCCGGATTGGGCTCGTTCACCTGAGTCACGTTTCCGAAAGCGTCCGACGTGTACTTCTTCCAGCGCCCGCCGGGATCGGTAACCGTTACCGTATTCCCACTATAAGCGTATGTTGTGTGGCTCGAGGCGTCCGGCAGCGTCACCTGCGTGGTGCGGCCGAGCGGATCGTAGCTGTACGTCGTGTAAAACGGCTCGCCCGTCTGCACGGCGTTGGGGTTGAAGGGGCGCGAGATCTGCTGCAACTTGCCAATCGGAGTGCAGGCACATGGGCCGTAAACGGTAAGCACCCGCGAGACCACGTTGGCGTCGGTGACGCTCCCTGTGCCCGTGTCGCTCTGCACCGTCCGGCCCAGGCCATCCAGCGTGGTTCGGGTCCAGCGGCCGTTGCTGGTGGCCACCACCTGGGCCTCCGTGCCTGGCGCATTGTTGTAAGTGTACGTGGTCGTAGCGCCCGTCGGGGAGGTCGTGGTGCTTGGCCGCGCTGCGGCGTCGTAGCCGACACTCAGCGTCGCGCCGTTAGGGCCCGTAGTTTGAGTGAGGCCCAAGAACGAAGCCCAGGTGAAACTGGAACTCAAGCTAGAGTTGCTGTTGGGAGTGATCGCGCTGGGGACCAAGTACCGGCCCTGGACGTAGTCGGCCGTGTAGCTGACAGCTGACCCGTCGCTCAGACTCGTGGAAGTTACGCTACCAGAAATATCGTAGTAGTTGTACATCCTTCGAAGGTCGCCAACCCCGCTGTAGCTGCTCGTTAGTAATCCCCGAGGAACACCGAACTCGCCCTGGCTAGGCGGAGCGACAGCTGTGAACAAGCCAGAATCATGGTAGGTCACGTACGGTGCGTCAGCCAGGCTCCATCCGTCATAGCCGTTGGTCTGGAGGGTCCATGTCGAACCTCCAGCGGTCAGGGATCTCGACTGCAGCCTCCAGAAACTCGGGACTAGACCCGTGGTGATGGTCAGGAAGGCGTAGTTGTGTGTGCGCGCCGCGTTGACTAGATCGGCATAACCGAACTGCGCGCTGGAAACGATCTGGCCGTAAGGTCCTGTCTTGTTGGCCGCCATGGCCTGGGTCGTCTTTGTCGTGGCTGAAGCGGACGAGCCAGGATCGAGAGTCACGTCCGATTCCGAGACGTAGGGATGTCCCCAGGGATCCGTGGCCCAAACGTAGGCAGAAGTCCTGTATTGCCTTGTCAGTAGATTGTCCCAATCCTCCTCCGAAGTCAGTAAGCCTGCCAGCGGAGCCGACCCTGCGCTAAAGAAGTACTTGCGCAGCGCGCCGCTGGCGCTATCTAGGATCTGGCGCTGCGCGTGGAGCATGAGCGAGGTATCGGCCGAGCCCGGCGTGAAGGTGACGGAGGTCGAGGCGAGGCCCATGCGCGTTTGAATGGAGCGCGTTCCAACCTCCATGTGGGTCATTGACGCAGAGTTCGTGAAGGGGGTGTAGGCCCACTGCAGCACGCCACCGTAAGGAAGAGTCATCTGCGTGAGCTGCCCCGAGTTTCCGGAATCGTAGAGAAAACTGGTGGAAGTCGTCAGGACCGAGTTCTTCACGCTGCTTAGGACCTTGGCGGCGCCAGCACTCAAAGTGTGGGTGAAGGGGTCGGTCAGGTTGGGCACATCCTCGAAGGTCAATGTGTATGCCTCAGCAGTCCCGGTGTTCGTAGTCACTCCAGTCAAGTGCGGGATGGGATCAGCATTGTAGGTGAACGAATACGACGGATACTGGACCCAATTGGTAGTCGCTAACCTCACGTCTCCCACCGTCGTCAGCCTCGAACTGGAGCTAGGGTCCGGGGCGCTCAAGCCCTGCATGTATTTGAAGACTATGTAGTTGGCGCTCGTGTCGATTGCGCGGGAAGGATAGCGCGTGCCGGCGTCCCATTCCGCGCCCTCCGAGAGGACGTCCATCTCCAGGAAGCTGCCGTCCGGAAACATGAGCCAGTTCTTCGTGTCGTTATAGCGGACGTAGATGCCTTCGCTGCTGCGCCACAGGCCATTCTCCTTGATGTCCAACCTGTATTCGGCTCCTGTGGAATCGGTATAAGTGTAGTGATCTATCGACCAGAGATCCGTGTACACGGGAGTGATCGATCCGATCAGCAGTTTCCAGCCATAGCCGAAGCCGACGTCGCCGCCAAGCTTCCAGATCCCCGTGGAGTCCTGCCGCCACAGTTGTGAGTTGTACGACAACTGCACCGGCATGTTGAACCCGCCCCGGCCGACCGGCTTGATCAGCGGTATGGTGGCGTTCAAGTTGCCGCTCTCGAGGTCGATCTGTTCGCCACCAGCGCCCCAGTAGGCCCCCGTGGGACGAACGCCGACACGACGAGGGTTCAATGTTCCACTGGCGGGTGTAGTCAAAGTGAAAGAGTAGCCTGGTCCAACATTTAAATCGGCGTCGCGGGCGTAGATTGTGTAGGTATATGCAGTATTGGGCTGGATGGTGTCATCCGCCCATGCGGTGCTCATCGTCGCGCCGATTGGCGTCCCGTTGCGGCTAATCTGGTACTCGTCCACACCGATGCCATTGGCATCGTCCGAGGCGCCGCCCCACTGTATCTCGAGGTGGTTATTGAAGGGTGTCCAGCGGAGCGTCGAGGGCGGAATGGCATTAGGCGGTGCGCTGTCGATAACGCCAAACTGAATAAGGGAGAATCCCGTCAAAACGTAAGACGCGTCCATGAGACAGTTCCGGGCACCCCATCCCGGCTCGCCCGACGCTGGTGGCGAAGTGGTGAGAATCGTCGAGAAGATGAGAGTATTGTCCACCCGGACGCCAAGCTTGTTGGTGGAGGTTAGGAAGGTTTCAAAATCGGCTCCCTGGTGGCATCCAACGGGCTGACTGAAGAGGTGGGTGATGACGCCGCCAACTCGCTGGCTACCAGCAAGTGTCGCTGTGCAGATGACTCCATCGTATTGAATGTTTTGCAATTCGACCGCCACCTAACTGCCTGTCGACGTTGTTGGGCCGTTCAGCGCGTCGCTGCTAGCCCGGTGATAGTGAATCAGAGTTCCGCCGGTCAGGGTAAGGTCCAGAATCGACCGAATGTTGACGTTCGGCTGGGCCCAACTGAGAATTATCGACCCGCCGTTCGCGTCGCTACTGCCGGCTCCCTCCGACCAGCCAAGGAATAGCCCCGCACCATTGGTTGTCGTAGCCGGCATGACGCCCGAGCCGCCAACACCCTTGACTTGGGAGTAGTAATAGGGCCAGGAATAGCCTCCCTGCAGGGTTAATGGCACAAGCAGAAAAGCGAAAAACGTAAATACGCCACGACACGGGGCAAGTTTCACGGCTTCACCCCCTGGATGCGATAGCCCGAGAGGAAGGAGTCAAGGTCGAAGTCCTTCCGCAGCGTCTTCAGTGCCAGCTCGACCGTGACGCGGTCGTGCTGTCGCGGATTGAAAGAGTGTGTGGCCTGAGCCCCGAAGGCGTTGACCAACGGATCAAAATGCTTGAAGCTGCGGGCGGTCAGTTCGAGGATCGCGAAGCGGCCGTCGTCGCTGAGCACGTAGCGGTAGCCGATGGGTGTGGTTTGCAGCGAGCTGATCAACTCCGTGCCGAGCGGCCGTCGTGGACTCTCCGGGGTGCCACGGCCGATCATGGGCACCACCACGATCATCCGCTCCATCGCAGCGTCGCGCGAGGGAAGTCCCTGGGCTTGGGTTGAGGTGGTTGGGATGAAAGTTGACAGAAGGAGGGCAAGCAAACAGATATGGCGCAAAGGGTATACCTCTCGATCGAGCCAGAATGAGACAAAGCTTTCTGAACTAAGCCACGATCCTACTTCGCGCGAGTGGCTGAATCAACCGATTCACTCCGATTGAAATCATTTATTCTTGATAATTCTGCGGGTTTATCTGGACTTTACTTTCCAATTCAGTGAATTAACTTCACCTGTTTAAAATGATATGAATATGATCAGGTAAAGATCTGGGGACGCCACCAAGCGTCCCCAATCCCCAATCCCCCAATCCATCTTCCCTTCATACTTCGGCACCCCCTTCGACTTCCGGGACCCGGCAAGGTTCACCGAACCAAGGTGGGCTACGACTATCACGGCATGTTCAACAACGGCGTCGTTCAGATCCCGTCCATCACGGGGTGGGGCGGCGAGTTCGCGACCCTGATTAACCCCGGCGGTTTCGAAATCGGCGGTACCAAGGGCTTTTACTACGACAATTGGATGCCCTCGATCAGCGACGTGCTGACGAAGGCGTGGGGCACGCACACCATCAAGCTGGGCTCGTTCTGGGAGTGGACCCGCAGCAGCCAACCGGACTTCGGCTATACCAACCAGACACTCGTATTCTCCAGTTGGGGCACCAACACCACCGGATCGGCCTACGGCGACCTGATGACAGGCCGCGTCACGAACGACCAAGAGCAGAACAAGAACCGGCTCTTCGATACCACTTACACCTCGGTGGAGGGCTTTGCGCAGGACTCGTGGAGAGTGAACCGCAAGCTCACCCTCGAGCTCCGCCTGCGCGTCTCGCATTTCACGCCCTGGACAGACCGGCAGGGCTTTGGCTACGCGGAATTCGTGCCCGCCCTTTACAACCCTGCCGAAACCAATCCGTTGAACTACCCGGGCTTCACCTGGCACGCCAGGGATCCACGCATTCCCAACGGCATCTTTCCGGCGCGGGCCGCCTTCTGGTCGCCGCGCTTCGGCCTGGCTTACGACATCTCCGGCAAGGGCCACACGGTTCTGCGGGGCGACTGGGGCCGCTTCTACTGCCACCCGAACCTCTATGACACCGGTCTGCAGGTGAGCGGCGGCGAACTGAGCGCCAACCTAACGGCGCGTGGAACGAGCAGTTCAACACCAACACGACCAGCCAGGGCTTCAACATCAACAACCTCTCCATCCTGGGCACGCCATCGATCCAGTTGAACCCCTATGTCACCTGCAATCCGGGAGCCGGGCTGGACGAGCACCAATACATCAACGGCAACTGCTATCTGCTGCCCAACCAGATCGGCCGGAACGGGCCGCTGGTCACACGGCCGCTCTGTGGGCCGTGGTTTATGAACTTCGACCTTGGGCTGTTCAAGAACTTCCAGTTCAGCGAATCGAAGAAGCTGCAGCTGCGCCAGAACGGCTACAACTTCCTGAATCACCCGCTATACTCGTTCCCGCAGCAGCTCAACAACCTGACGCTGAACTTCGCCGACAGCGGTCCGAATCAGGGATTCAATCAAAACCCGAACTTCGGCATCGCGACGGTCAAACAGGGACACCGGATCGTGCAACTGGCGCTGAAGTTCTTCTTCTGACGCCGCTGCTCCACACGTCGCTACCTGTCGCGCTCGATCTTGTAGATTCCATCGAGAAGTACGAGCTTGAGGGCAATGGGCTCGCCTTCGGGCGTCCAACTGAGGTACTCTTCATCTCCGACCCCGGTCAGTTTGGAATCTGTGATCTTACCGATCTCCTCGATCCTGCCTGTCGCCAACTCGATCCGGATCAACCGCTGTTCCTTCACCACGTTGTTGTAGAGGTAGCGGCCGTCTTTGGACCACCCCGCGCCCCCAGAGTTCAAACCCAAGGGGCGCCACTGCCGCGTTTCAAGGCTGTAAAGGTAGGCCTTCCACTCGTCGATCTTCACTGCTTCCAGCCACTTCCCATCCGGCGACCAGCTCGGCCAGCGGAAGCCCTCCGATCCAGGAATCGACTCGACCGCGCCATTCTCGAGGTTGACGATGAGTATGCCCGGGCTTTCAAAGCGCTTCTTATCCGAACCCGGATCGGGCGAGAACATCATCCGCTTGCCGTCCGGCGACCAGTGCGGGCTATCGGCGGGTCCAGGAATAGCGGCGACGCGATCGGGCTTCCCTCCATTGGCCGCGATCGTGTACACGTAGAAGGGCGGCTCCGGTGTTCCGAATGTAGTGCGCGCGCGGCCGATGAAGGCGAGTCGGCTCCCATCCGGCGACCAATCCCCGCCCAAAGAGTATAAACCGCCCTGCAGCATCACCTTGCCGCTGCCGTCGCGCCGGCACTTCCAGAGTTCCCCCTCGGGCAGTTTCGGATACGCCATCCACTGCCCATCGCGCGAGAAGCTGATGTAGGTGATGTTGGCTCCGCCCAGGAACGGCTCCCACGTATTCGTTTTGCGATTGAGCTTCAGTGCGGTCTTGCGGCCCATGTCACCTTCGGCGTAGACCACTAGCGGGTCAGCCGGATCCTCAAAGGGAGGGCCATAATTCGTATTGCCCGAGGTGAGGCGCACCGGGTGGGGCGCGCGCATCCACCCGAGCAGGCTCCGCCTGCGTTGCAGGTAGATGTCGTGCTTGGAGACGAAGTACAGCCGCGCTCCGTCGGGCGACCACTCCGGAGCGTACTGCTCCCCCTCGAACTCTGGGACCAGCGGGCGCAGTCCGGTTCCGTCGAGCCTTACCTCCCAGGCCTTTAGAAGATCCCCATCCTTGCGCAGCAACCCAACTCGATCTCCCGAAGGGTGCCAGAACGGCGGAAACGTGGTCTTCAGCACCCCCGCCTTCAGCACCTGCCGCTCGGGCCCTCCGGCCACCTTCTCCGCGAAGACAGCACCGTCGCGTTGGAAAAGGAAGGTGGTGAGATCCGGGGTAATCCAGACCGCGGCCCGGGCCATCGGCCGTCGGGCGATCCATTGCGGGTTGCCACCGTCCGAATCCGTCAGCCAGTAAGTGTACTCGTTCTTCTCGGGACCGCACGCCAGCAGCAGTCGCTGGCGC
>Ga0209697_10009287_pt1 | contig 10947 bp, 8 predicted proteins | sample AliMusrvi5mmetaG_FD_184115 | JGI IMG/M metagenome (GOLD analysis project Ga0209697, IMG submission 184115) | Freshwater lake bacterial and archeal communities from Alinen Mustajarvi, Finland, to study Microbial Dark Matter (Phase II) - Alinen... | ecosystem: Environmental > Aquatic > Freshwater... | reverse complement strand
TGGGAGGGCGGGTCACCTGTATGGTGCCATGCCTGCAACCCTTTCCTCAGCATCGCGGTGTCGGAAAAACTGCCAGACAACCGCTGGCGGATCGTCCTTTTCAAAAAAAACATGGGCGCCCATGGCACCTGGAGCGAGTTGCCGGAATTCGATATCGTACAGCTGGGCACCCGTTTCTTCCTCGCTGAATACTTTGAATACTCAGGACAAGGCATCGATCAGACCTGGAATACCTACTACTGCCTCCCAACCCTTGTCGAATCCATTGAAACGCAAAGCATGGATGACTCCGGGTTCAGGCAAGATGCCAGGGAGATGTCCGTCTGGTCCGACAGCCTCTTTGATGCTTCCGACGGAAACATCACCAAAGTCCTTGTAAAAACCGAAGGCTTTTCCTTTGATGAAAAAATGGGTTCCGTCTCTATGGACTCAAGCAAACTCTATGTGCTGGATGATTCGGGGGTGTTTCGGAGGGCTACAAAATAAAATTTCGTAAGGGCGGGTCACCACCTTTCTGTACAAAGTAATTTATGTCCGATGTGCGATGTGCGTTATGTATTTCGGATATCAGACATCAGACATCAGACATATCATTCCCCCCTGAACTCCGGCTTCCGCTTCTCAAAAAACGCGGTCAATCCCTCCTTGTAATCCTTACTCATGCCGGCTTTTTTGCGGAGCATGTCGATGTGCTCGAAGGTCTGGGGTGAGAGGGGCAGCGCGTTGCCGAGGATGTTGAGCTGTTCCTTGATGACGCGGATGCTTAGGGGGGAGTTGGAGAGAATCTTGCCGGCGATTTTCAGGGTGAGGGGCTCGAGCTCTTCTATGGGGACCATATGGTTAAGGATGCCAAGGGTGAGGGCTTTTTCGGCGGTGATGGGTTCGGCAGTGAAGAACATCTCCTTGGCGGTGTGGGCGCCGATGATGTCGATGAACTGTAGGATGCCGGAGGTGTTATAGGGAACGCCGATCTTGGCGGGGGTGATGGCAAGGCAGGTTTTCTCGGTTCCGATCACGATGTCGCACACGAAGGCGATGTTGCAGGCCCCGCCCCAGATGCTGCCTTCGGCCATGGCGATGACGGGCACGGGCAGGTCCATGATGGCCCGGATCACACGCTGCAGGGGGTTGTCGTAGGCCAGTGGGTCGCTGCCGTCTTTGGGAAGCTCTTCGATGTTGAAACCGGCCGACCAGACCTTCGCGCCCTTGTTGGCCCGGAGGATCACCACCCGTGCTTTGCCTTTCGCCATCTCTTCGAAGGCATCCAGCAGGTCGTATAACATTTGAAAACTCAAAGCATTCCGCTTTGCATCATGGTTCATGGTGATCCAGCCGATCTGGTCTTTGATCTCAGTAATAACGAGGCTCATAGTGTTTGTGGTTTAGGGTTTTATTTTAAAGTAGATTCTATTGCGTACAGGGGAATATTCGTCATCCAGCTCTCCTCACGGTAATCCGCCATCGAGGTCCGGATGGATCGTGCCGGGCTGAATTTCTGGGAATATGATATCAGACTCTTGGCTTTCAGGTTTTCCTCCGCTTTCACTTCAATGGGGATGACCCCATCCTCTGACTGAATGACAAAATCTACCTCCGCCTGGGAGGTATCGGATGACCAGTAAAAGACCTCAGAACCTTTTCGGGCCATTAGCTGCTGCAGAACAAATTGCTCTGTCAGGGATCCCTTAAACTCACTGAACAGGGAATTTCCCTCCAGTATGGTTTGAATATCAAGTTTACCCATTGCGGTGAGCAGACCTATATCAAGCAGGAATAACTTGAAGGCGCCCAGGTCAACGTAGGAACGCAGCGGAATGGAGGGTTTCGTGATCCGGTGAACTTTATGAACCAGTCCGCAATCGGTAAGCCATGCCAGTGCCAGTTCGAACTCCTTCGCTCTCCCCCCCGGCTTCACCGCTCCGTAGATAAATTTCTTATTCTCTTTTGATAATTGGGCCGGGATGGAATTCCATAGCATTTTTATCCTTGGCACTATTTCGGCAGGGGCATGCTTTGAAAAGTCATGTTCATAAGCCGTGAGAATATTGGTCTGAATGGTCCTCACCTGCTTAAGATCATGATCCCGGCTGAATGAATATACCGCTTCCGGCATCCCTCCGATAAAATAGTAATGCCGTAAATAGTCGATGAGTTTTGTTTTAAAGGTGGTGATAAGCGACCAGTCGCTCTTCTGAAGGATCTTCACGAGAGGATCCTGCTTCATCGCCAGTAAAAACTCGAGAAAGGTTAATGGGCGAAGTGTCAAAAAATCCACCTTCCCGACCGGGAATGAAGTCTGCTGATGCAGCGTAACCCCCAGCAATGACCCGGCAGCAATTACATGATATTGCGGGGCATTTTCATGAAAATATTTCAGGGATGTGATGCCACCCTGCGCCTCCTGTATCTCATCAAGCAGGATCAGGGTGTTGTCAGGGTTGATTTTTACGCCTGACTCCACCTGGATGGCCATCAGGATCCGGTTAATGTCAAAATCAGTCTGAAAGAGGGACCTCAGCTGCACCGATGATTCAAAGTTTATATAGGCAAGCTGTTTAAACTCCCTTTTCCCAAACTCCTTCATAAGCCAGGTCTTCCCAACTTGCCTGGCCCCCTGGATGATCAATGGTTTCCGGTTCTTCGAATGTTTCCAGGCCAACAAATCAGTCAATGCAAATCGTTCCATAATTGCAGTTTTTAATTAAAAACGATACTACAATCCTTACTCATTTATCACCCAAAATTACACTTTTTCCCACGATTAATGCAAACAGATTACATTTTTTCCCACGAATAATGCAAATGAATTACACTTTTTCGTGGGAAAAAGTGTGATCATCCGAGATTCAGCTATCTTTTGTAGCTTTGGAGGTCAAAGTAAAACCCACGGTCAGGCCGCAAGGATCCTTTTTAAAAATGAAACAGGGCAAAGAACTGCAGAAAAAATTACGGCTTAAGATCCTTGAGGTCAGCTACAAAGTGAGGGCCGGCCACATCGGAAGTTCCCTGAGCTGCATCGACCTCCTGATCTCCATCCTCTTCTTTCAGAAAAAGAAGGAGGATGCCTTTATCCTCTCGAAGGGCCATGCCGCACTTGCCCTCTACTGCTGCCTGAATGAATCCGGTGAAATCTCAGACGAGCTTCTGGACACCTTCTACGCCAATGGCACGAAGCTGCCGGCCCACCCGGCACCGAACCTTGTAAAGGGGATCACCTTCGCCACCGGCTCCCTGGGCCATGGCTTCCCGGTGGCCGCGGGGATAGCAAAGGCAAACCAGCTCAGCCAGGACGACTCCTTTGTGTACACCCTCCTTTCGGATGGCGACACCAACGAGGGTACTGCCTGGGAGACGGCCCATTTTGCCGTGCAGCATCATCTGAACAGGCTGATCGTCATTATCGACAAGAACAGCATACAGGGCTTTGATAAAACCTCGGACGTACTCGGGGATACCGCCGCCGCCGGAAAATGGAGGGAGATGGGATTTGAGGTGGCAGAAATCGATGACGGCCATGATATCGAAGCGATCAACAAAGCGCTGGAGACATTGAGAAGTTCCGGCAGCGATAAGCCAAAGTTTTTAATTGCAAACACGATAAAAGGCAATGGGGTCTCCTACATGGAAAACACCGTTGACTGGCACTACTGGCCGATGAACGATGAGCAATACCGGCAGGCCGTCAACGAAATAAACGAAAAGTACCATGCGTAGCATCTTCGCACAAAGCCTCATCCGAATCGCGGAAAAAGAGCCGAAAACGGTCTTTCTCACCGGCGATATCGGCTTCAACGCCCTGGAAGAACTGCGGGATATACTGAAGGAGCGCTTTATCAACATGGGTGTTGCCGAACAGGGGATGATCTCCGTTGCCGCCGGGATGGCCTCGCGGGGATACCAGGTTTTCTGCTATAGCATAGCACCCTTTGTTACCTACCGCTGCCTCGAGCAGATCCGCAACGACGTCTGCTTTCACAACCTGCCGGTTTACATTGTGGGAAACGGCGGCGGATACGGCTATGGCATCATGGGCTCCTCACATCATACGCTGGAGGATATCGCCATCTTATCCGGACTGCCCAATATGCATTGTTATGTGCCAGCCTTCGGTGAGGATGTAAGCCGCTGCCTGGATGCGATCACCACCGACCGAAAGCCGGCCTACCTGCGGCTTGGACTTGCAAGGCCCAACCCCTTTCAGCATAAAAGCGAAAACTTCTTTTCAAAACTTACATCAGCCGAAAACCCGAAGGTGACCATCGCCTGCTCGGGACCGGTCATCAGCAATGTTCATGCAGCCATCACGGAGAACAAGCTGGATAACCTCGTCGAGGTCTTCAGCGTTTCAAAAATACCATATGGGAAACTGCCGGCTGAGTTCACCGACAGCCTGGCCTTTACAAAAAAACTCATCGTCGTAGAAGAGCACATCAGCACCGGCGGCATCGGGCAGCAGCTCGCTACCGATCTTTTATCCGGCGGCATTCACGTGGACGTCTTCAGGACCCTTCATGCCAAAGGTTACCCCTCCGGCCTCTTCGGGACCCAGCAGTACCATCAGCAGCAATCGGGTATCGACAAGGAGAGCATTTCAAAAATCATTTCAGACCTCTTGTAAATGGACCACAACACCTCCCTTCCGGAACTTCAGGCTACGGAAAAAATAAAGAGACTCAAAGGCCCGGTTTTCATCTTCGGGGCCAGCGGCTTTATCGGCGCGAACATCGTGGAGGCCATTGCCGATGTGCGCAAGGATTACTTTGCCATTACACACGACTCGAACGTAGCCTGGCGTCTGCGCCTGCTGGACATTCCCTTTGAAAATATCATCCACTGCGATATCACCTCCAAACATTCCGTTGAGCTGATCTTCGAAAAATACAGGCCTGCAACTGTCTTCAACCTGGCTGCCTATGGCGCCTACTCAAAGCAGACCGATGTCAACCTGATCCACGAAACAAATTACGCCGGCACGCTGAACATCCTGCAGTCATGCAAAAACATCGCCTGCTACGTGCATGCCGGTACCAGCTCGGAGTACGGAAGCAACTGCACGGCTCCGGCTGAAGGCGACCCTCTACTGCCCAACAGCCATTACGCAGCATCGAAAGCCTCTACCAACTTCCTGATCCATTTTTACGCAAAGTTCCAGGGTGTTCCTGCCGTCAACCTGCGGCTCTATTCGGTATACGGGAAATGGGAAGAGCCCGACCGCTTCATCCCCCGGCTCATCGAGAACATCCGCAAGGGCAAATTACCCCCGCTGGTATCCCCGGATATCAGCCGCGACTTCATCCATGTCTCCGACTGCGTAGAGGCCTTTTTCGATGCGGCACTGGCCATGAGCCCGGAGATCGCCGGATGCTCCTTCAACATCGCCTCCGGCAACAAAACAACGATTGGCGAGGTGGTGGAGTTATGCAGAAAGGAATTCAATATCACCGAAACACCCGTGTGGAACTCCATGGAGAACCGGCAGTGGGACCTGCAGGAGTGGTACGGGAACCCCAAAAAGGCCGAGGAGGTCCTGAGATGGAGCTCGAAAACGGAGCTCACCAAAGGCTTCCGGAAAACACTCGAATGGCAGGAATCGGTTGGCTACGAAACGACGGTGCTGCCCTCCTTCGAAAACAAGAAATCAAACCGTAAGATCTCCTGTGTCATCGCCTGCTACAAGGACGAACAGGCCATCCCGGTGATGTATGAACGGCTGGTGAAGATGTTTCACGAACTGAAGGTGCGGTATGAGATCATCTTTGTAAACGATTGCTCGCCCGACAATACCGAGGCGGTGATCGAGAAGATCTGCAGGCTCGACTCAAACGTAACTGGCATCGCCCATTCGCGGAACTTCGGTTCGCAGTCGGCCTTTGTGAGCGGCATGGAGATCGCTACCGGCGACTGTGTCGTGCTGATGGACGGCGACCTCCAGGATCCGCCGGAGATCATTCCGCAGTTTTACGAACAGTGGCTCGCGGGCAATGATGTGGTTTACGGCGTAAGAACAAAACGTGAGATGTCGTTCATGATGGGCTATGTATACAAGGCCTTTTACCGGGTCTTCAGCAAAACCTCCTATATCACCATACCGGTGGATGCCGGCGATTTCTCCCTGATCGACCGTAAGGTGGTGAAGCAGCTGATCAGCCTGCCGGAGACCGAGCAGTTCCTCAGGGGGCTCAGGGCCTGGGTGGGCTACAAGCAGACCGGCGTGCCCTATCTAAGGCCCGAACGGATGTTTGGGGTTTCGACCAACAACTGGCGGAAGAACATCTCCTGGGCGCGTAAGGCGATCTTCTCCTTCTCCTTCCTCCCGCTGGAGATGATGAGTTACCTCGGCGTCCTCCTCACCGGCCTCTCCTTCCTGGCGCTGCTGGCCCAGGTGATCCTGAGGTTCGTCCTGCCCGGCACCCCCCACGGACTCACCACCATCATCGTGCTGATCCTCTTTTTCGGGGGTGTTCAGATCCTCTCGATCTCCATCATCGGGGAGTACATCAGCAAGATATTTGAGGAGTCGAAGAAGCGGCCCAAATTCATCCGCACCTCCATCCGCAAGGGAAGTAAGCTTTACAACACCAGCGAGAAGATGGATGAATTTATCAGCGACAACAAGTAAACTCTAATATTCACTACCCATACAGGCAAACAATCCGGCGCTAACTTAATGATCAACATCAGAGACGATAAGGGATACAACCAGGGCTTCCGGCAAACGCCGGCCATGGTGGTGCGGACGGAGAAGCGGGCGGAATACATGCTGGGACTCATGGACCGCAAAGAGAACGGCAGTGTGCTGGAGATCGGCTGCGGAAGAGGCGAGATCGCGCATCACATTGCCTCCCGCACGAAAAACCAGGTGCTCGGAACCGACATCTGCATCCCATTCATCGAAGAAGCCCGCTCGAAGTACACCCTTTCCAACCTCCAATTTGAGGTGCTCGATTTCAACAACCCGGCCGACATCCGGAACCGGAAGTTCGATTACATCGTCGGCAACGGCATCCTGCATCATCTGTACAATAACCTTGATGAGGCATTCCAAAGTTTCCGGGACCTTTTAAATCCCAACGGCAAGATAATTTTTCTCGAGCCCAACCTGCTGAATCCCTATTGCTGGCTCATCTTTGACACAACCCCCTTCTTCAGGAAGCTGGCAAAGCTCGAACCCACGGAGATGGCCTTTACAAAAACATTCATCCAAAACAAACTGCAGAAGGCCGGCTTCTCGGAGATCCTCGTTGAATACAAAGATTTCCTGCTGCCCGTTGTGCCTTCATTTCTTATCAAACCCAGCATCGTTCTTGGCCGTGTGCTGGAACAGACACCCTTGCTTAAAACTATGTCGCAATCCCTGTTTATCAGTGCGGCTAAAAATGTGTGAAACAGAAATTCGATGAAACAAACAAAACAGCTAAAGAAACCCACTTTAAAACAGAAAGAGAAAGCCGTGCACTCCCCGACCGGCATCTTGAGCATTTTCGGCACGAAGGAGCCCCGGCATTTCGCGATCTTTATGACGACGGCCTTTGCCCTGCTCATCGCGGCCGGCATGTTCTTTCACGAACTCTGGCGAGATGAGCTCGAGATCTATGCCCGGATCGCCCTGGCTCATAAGATACTCGTGGAGGGCGATTTCACCCTGATCTTTTACCACTCCTTTCTGCGGTTATGCATGATGATCTGGAATTCGGAGGTGATGTTCCAGGCAGCCCATTTCCTCATCATCGTCTCCGCCGTTTTCATCTTCCTCAAATTCGCGAAGATCCCGCCCCTGCAAAAGTTCCTGTTTATCTTCAGCTATTTCATCGTTTACGATTACGGCATCATCTCGCGGTATTACGGCTTCCTGATCCTGCTGCTCTTCATCATTGTGATCCTGCTGACGCAGAAACAGCCGCGCTACCTGCTCATTGTCTTGCTGCTGCTGATCCTGGCCAACCATACCATACAGTCCACCATCTTCGCAGCCAGCCTTTCGCTCTACCTCATTCTCGATACCACGCGGCGCTTCCTGCAGAAGAAGGTAACCATCAATGCCACCTTCATCCTGGCGGGGGTTTTATTCATTGCCGGCTGGTGCGCCATCCTGGCCGCCCACTATTTCATCACCCTGAAGAACACAGCCTACATGGGCGCATCTGAAATTAATCCCGCACCCATTTTCATGAACATCAAATCGGTCTGGAACGCCTTCATCCCCATACCCGATCCCGCACCAGCGGCCAGCTTCTGGAATACCAACATTGTAAATTTCCCGATGATCTATTACAAGGGCTTTAATTTCCAGGAGGTCATGACAATGCCTCATTACATCACCTTTGTCATCTCCCTGATCATTATCCTGATCATCAGCATAAAGTTCTCCGACAAGCCGATGGTACTCATTACCTTTTTGCTCAGCACCATCGTTTACCTCGTCTTCCTCCAGATGCTCAAGGTCTATTACCTCCGCTACCAGGGACTGCTGTTCATCATCTTTGCCTATTGCTGGTTCCTCTATGCAAATGCAGAGGACGAGGAGGGCCTGCCCTTCATGAACAGGATAGCACAACTCTTCAAAAACAAAGCCTTTGCAGTCCTGCGCCGGGGCTTCACCCCCATGCTGTATATCATCCTCCTTACGCAGGTCTATTCAGCAGCCTATGCCTTTTCAAAGGACATGAAGTACAAATTCACCCTCTCGCAGGAGGCAGCCGGCTACATCTCGCACAACCATCTCGACAAGACCCATGTCATGGCCGGCTTTTTCGATTATGCCGCCCAGACCATCGCGGCACACAACAAAGTGAAGATCTATTACCCCCAGGTGGGACACTTCAACTACTACCAGGAGCCCTACAACACCGCCCGCAAGGCATCCATGACCGTAAATGACATCCTCCTCTCCTGCAAGAAACTGCGCGACAGCCAGGACAAGGATGTCCTCCTCATCCTGAATTTCCCTATGCTCGTGAACGACCAGGAGCTCGACCGCGTAGCGCGGATCTCCACCCATGTCTTCATCACCCCCATCCAGAGCTTCACCGGGACGATCATCCAGGAGGATGAACAATTTTGGTTGTACGAGGTGTTTAAAAAATGACAATGTAGGGACAGGTCGCGACCTGTCCCTACCAAATGGCGCGCGTCTCTGACGCGTGCCTGTTTCACGCAGCCCCCTCCCGTCCTCCCCCTCCCGGGGGAGGGGTGTTTCTTTGATTGACGTTGCACTTTTCATTTTTCACTTTTCTCTTTTCAGTCAACACTTTTCATTTACCCTGATGGCGCGCGTCTCTGACGCGTGCCCGGTTCAAGCAGCCCCCTCCCGTCCTCCCCCTTCAGGGGGAGGGGTGTTTCTTTGATTGACGTTGCACTTTTCATTTTTCACTTTTCTCTTTTCAGTCAACACTTTTCATTTATCATTGACACACTAAAAACGATTCAGTGACAACTGAAAATTGAAAAGAGGACATTGAAAAATGAAAAATGAATAATTCCAATGGTAAAGACCATTTTCCTTCAAATTATATGATTTAAAAAGCAGAATTGTATATTTGCATTGCACCATGACAGATCTTCCGCAGCGGCATGTTTCAATATTGTACGTACTCCGAAAACTATCCATCTCAATACTCACAAAAACCAAACTCGTCATGAAAAAGACTCTCCTTTTCCTCTTTGTTCTCTTCGCTTTTCCGGCAATTCATTCTGTAAGCCAGGACAATAATGATCCGAAACTGCTCAGTCACGGTTTGCCTTCCGGCAATGAACAGATATTCAACTTTCCTGTTGGTACGACCTTTTATACCCGAACAACATCCTATGCACCCGTTAAAAGAATTTCGTGGTCGGAAATACAGATCGTCGCGAGGAATGGGGATGATACGTACACGAAAGTATTGTCATATGCAGAGAACCCGATGGTTACCGATCTGACGAACATAACCACTGTAAGGCGGGAGAAGGAGAGGATCAATTACGTGATGGAGACAGCGTGCTTTCAGCTCTCCGAAAAGAGTGACCTTGGCTTTCCCTATCCAATAAATCCATCGGTCAATGCCACCTTTCCGGATATTCACATTGAAGGCAAATCCCCTACCGAGGTCGGTAAAATGAAATCGCAGATGGATTACACCAATATCCGGGTGACCGGCAAAGAGGAGCTCACCACCCCGGCCGGGACCTTTCAGTGTTATATCCTGGAGTACCAGTTCGTCTCAAAAATTGCCGGGGCAAAGGCCTCGTATGAAGTAAAGGCCTGGGTGTCGGACGCGGTTGGCCTCATCCGCAACAACAGTTACAAAGGCGGCGAGTTGATTTACTCTGCTGATTTGTGGTCGATATTTTAAGGCCAGCAGCCCCCTCCCGTCCTCCCCCTCCCGGGGGAGGGGTGTTCCTTTGATTTACGATGCACTTTTCACTCTTCATTTTTCACTTTTCTCTTTTCAGTCAACACTTTTCATTTATCATTGACACACTAAAAACGATTCAGTGACAACTGAAAATTGAAAAGAGGACATTGAAAAATGAAAAATGAATAATTCCAATTGTTGCTTAAATTTTATTTCGACTTGCAATGTTAGCCATTCAGCGTTTGCCCCGTCATTGCGAGCGAAGCGAAGCAACCTCCCGGGGAACGGGCCATGTCGCTTTTGCGAGCGATGGCGGTAGGGGAAGGTCGCGACCTTCCCCTACCATTTCCGACAAACAAAAAAAGACAGGTAAATACCTGCCTTTTTTTTTACGCGTCACGGATTACATGCGATGGCATTACGTGTCGCGGTTTAGGTTTTGGATGCTGGATACTGGATGCTGGATTATTTGTGATTTGTGATTTGCGAAATTGACTCTCTCCTGAGCACTGCTTACTTTTTTTTGTAGTTATTTATGCGTGTTCCTCAAATAAATTTGTATCTCATCAATCTTCTGAAGTATCTCCCGGGTGTCTGATCGGGTGTTGTTCTG
>Ga0209697_10009285_pt1 | contig 10947 bp, 10 predicted proteins | sample AliMusrvi5mmetaG_FD_184115 | JGI IMG/M metagenome (GOLD analysis project Ga0209697, IMG submission 184115) | Freshwater lake bacterial and archeal communities from Alinen Mustajarvi, Finland, to study Microbial Dark Matter (Phase II) - Alinen... | ecosystem: Environmental > Aquatic > Freshwater... | reverse complement strand
GCCCGACCTAAAGAGAAAACTCATGAAGTACATCCGTCGATACAACGAGCAACCAAAACCCGTGAAGTGGAAATACTGCGATCTATCACGGCGCATTACTACCGATTCAATAGTTACAGTCCACTAGCGATGTTCAAGCACTACCAAACGACAGAAGTGCCGCAACACCATGAATATGGTTTCTGGCGGGAGGTCATCGCCAAGAATTACTTCCACCTGCAACTCGATTTTCGGAACAACCAACTTTTCAAAGGCTCGCTTTCGGCTTGGGAACTGGGCATGGTCTCGCTCTCCAAACTCGAGTGCAGCGCCTTGCGCTACCAGCGTCTGCGCCAGCATTGCCAGTCGGATGCGCCGCAGATTCTAGTCACCGTGCCCCTGCGCAGCGAGGTCGAGTTCTCGCAGCTTGGGCGCACCACACGCTGCGCGCCGGGTCAGTTCATTCTGGAGCACAGTGACGAACCCTACGAGTTCAGCCACGGCGCCGAGAACAACATGTGGGTCATCAAGGTGCCTGAGAGTGCACTTAAAGCGCGCGTCGGCAACACCGGGCGCTTCTGTGCGCAGCACTTCGACACCACCCAGGGCATGGGACTTCTTTTCAGTGACTACCTCCAACTGATCTCGCGCCACTGCGACAAGCAACCAAGTGAAGCTGCGCTGGCACTAATGGGTGTGCAGTTGATCGAACTGCTCGGAACCACGCTCAGGGAAGATTCTTCGGTGCTGCAGTCATCGGTTTCTGTCGTGCGCAGCGCCCACCTGGCGCGCATTGACGCCTATGTGCGCGAGAACCTGAGCGATCCGGAACTGTCACCTGAACTGCTGGCGGCGCGCCACGGCATATCGGTGCGCTACCTGCATACGCTGTTCAAGGACACCGGTCAATCAGTGGCCCAATGGATTCGAGATTTACGCCTGCAGCGCGCACATGAAAAGTTGATGACCGCCCTGCCTGGCATCTCGATTTCGCAGATTGCCTACGCCTGCGGATTTAACGATCAGAGCCAGTTCAATCACGCCTTCAAGCGCCGTTTCGAACACGCGCCCGGCGAGCTGCTCAAGCCGCGGCACTAGCGCAACAAATCCGGGTAATCCCGGGCCTCAGGTGCACGCAGACGCAATAAATTGTGCAGCCTGGGACAAAGCAAAAAATCCCTTCCGCCTCAGAATTTCTCCTTTACTGAGCTTCGTTTCAATTGACTGAAACGACCCATGGATGGCACGCTGTTGGCTCGCGGCGCGCCAAGGAGAAACTGATGGCAAACCCGAAAAAAGTCGACCCGATTACGCTGGCTGTGGTGCGCGGTGCGCTGGAAACGACGCAACGCGAGATGACGCTAACGCTGGAGAAGACGGCGCGCTCCAGCGTCTTCAATGTCGCCCATGACTACAGCAATGCCCTGTTCAATCACCGCGCCGAAATGATTCTGCAGGGGCAGGATATTCCGATCCATCTGGGCAGCCTGATGCCCGCCATGAAGGCGGTGGCCAACTACTTTGGCGACGACATCGAAGACGGCGATGTGATCTACCACAACGACCCGGTGATGATGGGCAGCCACATTCTCGATTGCTGCATGTACAAGCCGGTTTTTTACCAGGGCAAGCTGGTGTTCTGGAGTGTCTGCAAAGGTCATGTCTCAGACATCGGCGGACCGGTTCCGGCCGGCTACAACCCGGACGCAAAAGAGATCTACGCTGAAGGCCTGCGCATACCGCCAGTCAAGCTCTGGGCCGCTGGCAAGCCACGCAATGACGTGATCAACTTCCTGATGTCCAACGTGCGCTCGCGGCGCGACTGGGAAGGCGACCTGCGCGCGCAATACGGTGCCGTCTCGATTGGTGAACGCAATCTGATCGCCCTGCTCGAAAAGTACGGCCTTGAAGAAGTGCAGGCTTGCATTGATGAGCTCCTGAACATGGCAGATCGAACCATGCGCTGCCTCTTCAGCAGCGTCAAGGATGGCACCTACGAGGCCAGTGCCGTTCTCGAAGACGCGGGCCACGGCCTGGGCGAACTCACCATCACAGCCACTGTGACGGTGCAGGGCGACAACTGTCACATCAAGATTCAAAGTCCACCGCAGGTACCCTACTTCATCAACTCCTACGAGGGCAATTCCTACTCCGGCGTTTATCTAGGCTTGATGATGTTTGCCCGCGTTGCGCCGCCCTACAACGAGGGCCTTTACCGCTGCGTCAGCCTCGATCTCGGACCCAAGGGCACACTGTGCAATGCGGCCGAACCGGCGCCGCACGTCAACTGCACTACAACGCCAATGGAGACACTGGCTGACGCCGTTCGCCTGGCTCTGGAAAAGGCCGCACCCGAGCGAGCTGTGGGTTCCTGGTGTCACTCCAGCGGCATCAACATTGCCGGGCGCGACTCGCGCAACAACGAGGAATACGTGACCATGATTCTGGCCTCGCTGATTGGCGGCGCCGGTGCCACGCCGCACCTCGATGGCTGGAACGCAGTCGGACCGCAATGCTGCTTTGGCGCTTTAAGTTCGGGCGACATCGAGATCATGGAGTACTCGTACCCGATCCAGATCCACCGCTACGGCCTGGTGCAGGACAGCGGCGGCGCCGGTTATCACCGTGGCGGATGCGCTACGGTTTGGGAGGTTGAGCCGCTGGCACACGAGATGACCGCCATTACTTTCGGCGAAGGTCGCCACTACGGCGCCCTGGGTGCCAACGGCGCAGACAGTGCCCGACCTGATCTGAAACTGGGCCGCATCGAACGCAAGCACGGTGCTGAGGTGGTCGATGTGATGCGCAGCAACGCCATCCTGACGATCAAACCCGGTGACCGGGTCGCCACCACCAACCCGGGCGGCGGTGGCTGGGGCAAACCGCTGGCACGCGAAATCGAGCGCGTGGTGGACGACGTGCGCAATGGCTACGTTTCGCGGCAGGCAGCGGCCGACGAGTACGGTGTGGCTGTGGACACCAGCACCTGGAGCGGGCGGCCCTGTGGGCCACGCCTGACCTCCGCCTGAATTGCGCAAGCACCCAGCCCTCACATTTTTGAAAGAGAAACTCATCATGACTTACCGATTAGGCGTAGATGCCGGCGGCACTTTTACCGACTTCGTGCTGGCCGATGACAAGGGCAATGTGCACTTGTTCAAATCGACCTCGACACCGGAAGACGGCACACTGGCCATTGCCGACGGCTTTGCCCAGATTGCCGAGAAACTGGGTCGTCCGATGCCTGACATCTTGGCGGAAACCGAACTCTGCGTGAACGGCACCACTGTGGGCTTGAACGCACTGATCCAGCACAAGGGCGTCAAGACCGGCCTGATCTGCACGCAAGGTCATGAAGACTCGCTCGAAATTCGGCTGGGCCACAAAGAAGAAGGCTATCGCTACGACGCCGAATACCCGCCAGCCAAAATTCTGGTCGATCGCCACCTGCGCGTGCCGGTACGCGAGCGCGTGCTCGCTGACGGTAGCATCCGCACGCCGATGCACGAAGAAGATGTGCGCGCCGCCTGCGAGTTGTTCAAGCGTGAAGGCGTGAAGGCCGTGGCCATCTCTTTCCTGTGGTCGGTGGCCAATGAGGCGCACGAGCGCCGCGCCGCCGAAATCGTGCGCAAGATGCTGCCCGATGTCTACGTCTCGGTTGGTATTGAGGTCTTCCCGCAAATGCGCGAATACACGCGCACCTCGACCGCCGTCGTCAACGCCTATCTGGGCCCGGTTCTGCAGGCCTACGTTGACCGAATCGACCAGTTCTTCCGTGACAACGGCATTAAGGTTCCGGTGCGTTACTTCCAGTCCAACGGCGGCATGGCGGCACGCGCGGTGATGATCGCGCGCGCGGTCAACGCCATCAACTCGGGGCCAGCCTCGGCGCCGATGGCCGGCGCTTATGTGACGCAGCCACTGGGCCTGAAAAATTTCATCACCATCGACATGGGCGGCACGTCCTTCGACATCACGCTCACGCACGACGGCAAAACCAACATCAACAAGGACATTGATTTCCTGCGCTACCGCATCGGCACACCGATGATTCAGGTCGAGACCCTGGGTGCCGGCGGTGGCTCGATTGCCTGGATCGACCAGATGGGCGTTCTCAACATGGGGCCGCAATCAGCCGGGGCCACCCCTGGTCCGGCCTGTTACCTGCGCGGGGGCACGGTGCCGACAGTGACCGACGCCAATGTGGCGCTGGGCTACCTCAATCCGGAGTACCTGCTCGGTGGGCGCCTACCAATCAATGCCGCCGCCTCGCGCCAGGCGATCGCAAGCCACATTGCTGAACCCCTGGGCATCAGCGTGGCCAAGGCCGCCTACGGCATGTTCCAGATCGTCAACAACAACATGGTCAACGGCATCCGGCGCGTCTCGATCGAGCGTGGCTACGACCCGCGTGATTTCGCCCTGATTGGAGCCGGGGGTGCTACCGGGCTACACATCACGGCACTGGCGCAGGAAATCGGCTGCCGCACGGTGCTCGTGCCCAAGCTCGCCTCCGGCCTGTGCGCATTCGGCCAGATCCTGTCGGACGTCAAATACAACTACATGGCGGCCACGCCAACGCGGTTGGACGAGCGTGCCAATCTGGACAAACTCGAAGAGCGCTTCAATACGCTGGAGAACGAAGCCGTCGCAGCCCTGCTCGCCGAAGGCATCACACGAGACCTGATCGCGTTCAAGCGCAGCCTGGACATGCGCTATGTGGGACAGGTCCACGAATGCACGGTCGATATCGGCGACACCGTGGCCAACAGCGCCAACCTGCCGACGATCAAACAGAAGTTCCATGACCTGCACAAGCAATTGTTCACGTACAACGAACCTGACAGCCTGGTCGAGATCGTCAACATTGAGTCCACTGTTTATGGCAAGACGGCATTGTTGCCGCCACAACTGCTGGCCAAGGGTGGCACGCCCGAGGCCGCCATCAAGGCGCGCCGCGCAATGATATTCAGCGCTGACGGTGCGACGACCGACACGCCGGTTTATGACGGAGAAGCGCTCGGCGCCGGCGATCAGGTGCAGGGGCCCGCGGTGATTGAAGAGCCGACCACCACCATCGTCGTCAACCCGGGCTGGACTGCGCGCCTGGATGAGAGCGGAAGCTACGTCATCACGTGCGCAGCCTGAAGCAGGAGCTTTGACGCATGTCTACCCGAGCGATGCCCAACTGCCTGCAAGCTGATGACGTGTCCGTCACCTTTGCCGGCCTGCGCGCGCTCAAGCACGTCAGCCTGCGGCTGGAGCGGGGGCAGATCGTGGGGCTGATCGGGCCCAACGGCGCCGGCAAGACTACCCTGGTCAACGTGCTCACCGGGTTCAACGCCTTGAATACGGGGCGTGTGCTGCTTGATACAACCGTGCTGCATGGACTCACTGCCGACGCCTTTCGGCGCCAGGGTGTGGCACGGACCTTTCAGGGTGGTCGACTGTTTCGCAACCTGAGCGTTCAGGACAACCTGGAGGTCACGGCAGTCGGCCTAGGCATGTCACGGCGCGCCGCCATGGCAGAGGCGCAGCGCGTTCTGCAGTGGATGGATCTGACGCATCTGGCGGATCGGTTGGCCGGGGTTCTGCCCTATACAGACGAGCGGCGCGTCGGCATTGCGCGCGCCATCATCGGGCGCCCGGCCTTCCTGCTGCTCGACGAACCGGCCGCCGGCATGAGCGAGCACGAGGCGGCTGATTTGCGCGCCATCATTGCCCGCATTGCGCAGGAGATTGGCTGCGGCGTTCTGTTGATCGAACACAACGTACGCCTCGTGCTGAGCATTTGCAGCTACATCGTGGTGCTCGACACCGGCGAGGTAATCGAGCAGGGGGACCCGGACCGCATTCGCCAAAGCGAGCGCGTGCGTCACGCCTACATGGGAACGGCAGCCGAAACGGTCGCCGATCCACTGGCGGCGGAGGACGCATGAATCTGCTCGAAATCCATGACCTGAACGTGCGCTATGGTGGCATCACCGCACTGCACAAGCTCAGTCTCACGATCAAGGCCGGCGAGACGGTAATGGTCACCGGTCCGAACGGGGCCGGCAAGTCAACGCTGCTCAAGACCATTGCCGGGCTGGTCAAACCGCAACATGGCAGCGTGGTTTTTGATGGACAACTCATCACCGGTTGCGCGCCGGAAACCATTGCCGCTGCCGGTTTTTCAATGGTGCCCGAAGGGCGTCAGGTGTTCAACTCGCTAACCGTGCTGGAAAACCTGCGTGTTGGCACCGGTATGCGGCGCAACAAGCTCGCCGTCGCAGCCGATCTCGATTACGTGATGGACGTCTTTCCCGTGTTGGGTGAACGCGCCCTGTCGCAGGCCGGCATGCTCTCGGGCGGCCAGCAGCAGATGCTGGTCATTGGCCGCGGCCTGATGACAGCGCCCAGGCTGTTGGTCATCGACGAGCCCTCGCTGGGTCTGGCCCCGCTGGTCACCGATCAGGTCTATGAAGCGCTGATGCGCCTGCGTGTCGAGCGCGATCTGACGCTGCTGATCGTCGAGCAAAGCGCCAGCCGCGCCGTCATGACGGGCGGGCGCATGGTGATGTTGCGCGAGGGCCGCATCGTGCTCGAAGGCGATCCGCGCGAACTCACTGCGCACCAGATGCAACAGGCCTATTTTGGCTACGAAGATGAACCCGCTACTGAGAGCACGCAATGACCGCCACGCTGCAATACCTGTTTGATGCGCTGAGCCTTGGCAGTCTGTACGCCCTGGGCGCGCTGGGCATCGCGCTGATCTTCGGCGTCATGCGGCTGGTCAACTTCGCGCATGGCGACGTCATGACCTTCGCCATCTTCATCCTGATCGCGCCCACCACCGAAGCCGTGGCGCCGCTGTGGGTCGGCGCTTGGTCGACACCACTGCTGGTGCTCACCGTGCTGGTCGCCGGCGCCGCGCTGTCAATCGTCTCTGAGTGGCTGGTATTTCGGCACCTGCGTCATGCCACACCAGCCACCACCATGATGGCGTCCTTCGCACTTGGCTTTGTGTTGCAAAACACATTGCTGGTACTGCACAGCAGCAGGCCCAAGGCCGTCAATCTGTGGCCGACGCTGAGCATGCCGATGAACCTGTGGGGTGCACGCGTGCCGGGGCTGCAGATGCTGATGATCAGCATCACCATGTTGCTGCTGATCGGCCTGGCCTGGATGCTCAAGCGCAGTCGGGTCGGACTCGAAATGCGGGTCGCTGCCGAGAATTTCGACATGGCGCGCATGCTCGGCGTCAAGGCCAACCGCGTGATCCTAGTGGCGTTCGGTCTGAGCGGGACGCTGGCCGCCTTGATCGGCCTGCTGATGGTGAGCCAGACCGGCTTGGTCGACATTCGCATGGGCGGGCCGATGATGCTGGTGGCCTTTGTCGCCACTGTGATCGGTGGCCTGGGAAGCCTCGGTGGTGCCGTGCTGGGTGGTTTTTTGATCGGCGCCGTCAGCACGGCGCTGCAGGCCTGGCTGCCGCTTGAGGCGCGCGCCTTTCGCGATGCTTTTGTCTATCTGGCGGTGATTTTTCTGCTGCTGTGGCGCCCCGACGGTCTGTTCGTGACCAGTGCGGTTCGGCAACGTGTCTGAACCCAGGTACCAACGCCATGAACACTTTCTTCCAACGTCATCGCCTGGGCACGCCCCTGGTCCTGGGTCTGGCCCTGCTGCTGATCACGATCTTATCGCTCACCGGCTCCGCCGGCCTGCAGCGCACCGTCACCGAGATGCTGATCCGCATGGTCATGGTGGTGGGGCTGTTCATCTTCGTCGGACACTCCGGTGTCATGAGCTTTGGCCACATGGCTTTTGTTGGTATCGGCGCTTACGGCGTGGCCTGGACCACGATGGAGCCATCCATGAAACTGATGATGTTGCCGGGTCTGCACAAGATGCTGCAACAGGCCGATCTGCCCTGGGTTGTTGCCACAGTGCTGGGCGCCCTGCTGGCTGCGTTCGTTGCCCTGCTGGTGGGCAGCGTGATCATGCGCCTGAGCGGCATCGCCGCGTCGATTGCGACCTTCTCGCTGCTCGCCATCTTCAACGTCGTTTATTCCAACTGGGACAGCGTGACCGGCGGCGCGAGTTCGATCGTCGGCATTCCAACCTCGGTGGAGAGTTGGCAGGCGCTGGCCTTTGCGGTCGTGGCCATCGTGCTGGCGCACCTGCACAGCATTTCCCGCTACGGACTGGGTTTGCGCTCGGTGCGCGAGGAACCGGTTGCAGCCCAGAGTTGCGGCATCAATGCCTGGCGCCAATTGCTGGTGGCGTTCGTGCTGAGCGCCTTTGTCTGCGGCCTTGGCGGCGGCCTTGATGCGCAGTTTCTGGGTGTCGTGAACCCGGATGCCTATTACCTCAGCCGCACCTTCACCTGCCTGACCATGCTTGTGATTGGTGGCAGCGCCAGCCTGAGCGGCGCAGTTACCGGCGTTGTCGTGCTGTCAGCGCTGATCGAATTGCTGGTGCGCTTCGAAGCCGGTGTTTCGATTGGCGCCATCACGATTCATCTGCCCACTGGCAGTCAGGAAATTGTGGTTGGCGTCGTCATGGTGCTGATGCTGATTCGTCGCCCGGCTGGCTTGATGCGGGGGCGCGACTGGTCTTGGCCGACGCGCAGCTCGCCAGCAAAGGCGAACCTGAAAGCCCCTCTATCCAACTGAATCCCCCCCGACTGATCCGGACGGTAATCCGGATTGATTTTTCCTCAACCGTGACTTAGGAGTCTCCATCATGCTCTCGCCCCGCCTCTTTCGCACCGCAGTGGTGCTGACAACTTTTCTAACTGGCGCAGTGGCCAGTTCCGTTGCCCTGGCGCAAGCCGGCAAAGATCTCGTCATTGGTTTTGCCAACGCCAAGTCGGGCTGGGTAGAAGCCTACGACACACCGGCGCGCCGCGCTGCCATGATCCGCATCGACGAAATAAACGCCGCCGGCGGCCTGATGGGGCGCCATCTCAAGGTGGTGGAGACCGACACCAAATCTGACCGGGCGCAAAGCGCCAAAGCCGGCCTGGAGGCACTTGATCAAGGTGCCGAGCTGCTGGTCGTGAGCTGCGACTATGACTTCGGCAGCCCGGCCGCTCTGCAGGCGCAAAAGAAGGGCAAGCTCTCGTTCTTCCTTTGCGCCGAGGACATAAAGGCCGGCATCCAGGGTGTCGGCAAGAACTCATTCAGCTCTTCAGTGCTGGCCGCCGTGCAGGGCGCGACCATGGCCGAGTGGGCTGTTGCCAAGCGCAATGTCAAGCTGGCCTATGTTCTGCTTGACACCACGATCGAATACGACAAGGGCATCTGCACCGGTTTTGACTGGATGGCAGACCTGCAAAAAGGGCTGACGATCGTCGGGCGCGACACCTTCAAAAACGGCGACGCTTCGATTGCTGCGCAAATCTCGCGCATTAAGGCACTGCCGAAAGAGCCTGATGCGATCATGCTGTGCTCGTACATCCCGGGTGCCGCCAGTGCCGTGCGTCAATTGCGCGCGGCTGGCATTAACTCGCTAATCCTCAACGGCTCGGCGGTTGACGGCAGCTACTGGCTCGACTCCGTGCCGGGCTTGTCCAATTTCGTGGTGCCTGTGCAAGGTTCGATCTACGGTGACGACCCGAATCCGAAGGTCGAGGAATTCAACAAGACCTTCGCCGCTAAATTTGGCGCCCGTCCCTCCAGCACCTACGCCTATCCTGGCTACGTCCTGATCGATGTCTGGGCCAAGGCCGTGGAACGCGCCAAGAGCACCGATGCCGACAAGGTGACTGAAGAGTTGGAGAAGATGCGCAACGAGCCAACGATATTTGGCCCGCGCACCTTCACCAAGGAAATCCACCACCAGAATCAGGCACGCATGCTGATCTCTGAAATCAAGGCTGGCAAGCCAGCCATCGTTGATCAGTGGACGATCACCAAAGCCGTGCCACTGGACGTGCTGCTGAAGAAATGATCTGACCGGCGTTGCAAGACCGTCAACGCGCGGCCCGATCGCTGGAATGCCCGGCGTCCGGGCCGCTTCTTTTTACCACCCTCTGCCGAACACACAAAACTTCGGGTACTTTCACCAATGAAAACTCAAATCCGTCCCCTGGCCAGCCAGGACTATCCTCAGTGGTTGCCGCACTGGCGAGCCTACCTTGACTACTACAAGAGTCCGTTCAAGCAGGAGCAGGCCGAGCTGACCTGGCAACGACTGTGCGACGCGCAATTCAACATGCATGGCTTCATCGCGCAGACCAATGGGCTGGCCGTTGGGATCGTGCACTGCCTGTTCCACTCGTCCACCTGGACTCTTGGGGACTACTGCTACCTGCAGGACTTGTTCGTCGCGCCGGACCTGCGCGGCCAGCATATCGGGCGCCAACTGATCCAGACCGTGGTCGACTTTGCCAAGTCGCGCTCCGCCGACCGCGTGTACTGGTTGACGCAGGAAAGCAACCAGGCCGGACGCCTGCTTTACGACAAGATCGCGCAGCAGACTGGCTTCATTCACTATCGGATTGCGCCGCTTTGACACACAGTGGCGCGCTTGGGGCTGGAGGACTGTTAGTATCAATTTCATAAGCCAATTAGTCAAATCTATGGCCACTTTGAAGGCTAATGTCTATCACCACCGGCACTATTTCGGCGTTGTGGCTACGGTTAAATTCACGAGTTTTGATGACATAGAAGATCAGTTCCAGACCGATTGGGCTGCACTCAGGAGAACAGCATGAAAAATGTCACCCTTAAAGCAGGTAACGAACAAGATTTCTTTCGCAGAGGGAAGGCGTTGGCACGATTGGCTGACGCGGGTCAACCGATACCAGAGGAACGCACTGTCAGCTTTGAAGATCCTGCCGATCTTCTGCGCCTGTTGAACTAAACCGCTATGCGGTGGTAGGTCCTCACAGGCCACCATCGCGTTTTTGTTTGCTGTGGTGCTTGCGCACACGGGCATAGAGGTGAAGCCTTGGAGGTGGGGAATTTCCCCCGCTTTCAA
>Ga0209697_10009277_pt1 | contig 10952 bp, 12 predicted proteins | sample AliMusrvi5mmetaG_FD_184115 | JGI IMG/M metagenome (GOLD analysis project Ga0209697, IMG submission 184115) | Freshwater lake bacterial and archeal communities from Alinen Mustajarvi, Finland, to study Microbial Dark Matter (Phase II) - Alinen... | ecosystem: Environmental > Aquatic > Freshwater... | reverse complement strand
GGTCTGAAGCCCACATTCGGGGCAATATTTTCTTTTTTTGTAGACATCAGTCTATCAAATCACACTTCTACAGCTTAACCAAGCTACAGAAGTCTGATTTCATGCCACGCAAAATGGGTATTATCCCAACTTTTTGTTCCTTCCATTACGGCGAATGCCAAAGCAGTAGGAATCTCAACAACTTGTCCATTGGCTATTCGAGCGTTCATAACACCCGTAACTTTCAAACCCAATTCTTTCGCTATTTCAGGCGTTACTTGTAAATCTCCAGTAAAGCCCGTGTCCAAAATGACAAAAGGGGCCTGTACGGATTGACCCCAAGCCACAAGCACCGGAATCAATGGCATATTTTCTGTAAAAACGCCTTTGACCATATTATTTGTGTTCGAGAAATGACTTCGCCATTGTTTCGGCAACATCAAAACCGATCTTAATTACATAGAAGACTTTGTCAGGATGGTTTTGTTTGGCGAACACCACAGCTTCCGCACTCGTGTTTCCCAGATAAACTTTTTCAGAATCGACATCAATAGCCAAAAATTTACCCTTCTCCTTTGGATCATAATCCGCTTTGATTTGCTCATATATCTTTGTACCCTTGTCTGCGATTCGCTGAATGTCAGCCTTCTTTATGAGGTCTTCGTTGTTTTGATTGTTAATCATGGTATTAAAAAGATTATATTGTTAAGTTAACAACATTATAGCGGCCAGCGAGAATTTGTAAATACTTGCATTTACGAAATTCGAGCGAAGACGATATATAAGCGAAGCGAATATATCCTTAATTACAATGCCTACAAGCTAATTCGTGCTCCTGCTGAAATACTCCAGCAACGCCTTCACTCCAGCTAGATTCCTGTCCCATTCAATATCATTATGAGTGCTTAGCTCGACTGTGATAGCCGGCATATTCATTGAAGCCATCCAATCATCAGCAGCGCCAGTGGTCGTATAGGCGTCAAAGACTTTGACCGCCGGATATTTGGAGGCGCCGGCGTAAGCATTCATGATTTCGAGCGTGTCTGGGAGAATGCCTTTCAAACACTGCGAGGCGTAGACAGCATTGGATTGGCTATGCCAAAAGACTGCCGCGCTCGGTTGGAAGCTCTCTACGTAGTCGCGGATAACTTGCGCTTCAGGTTCGGAAAAGACCTTCTTGCCGGCACTGACCGTCTTCGACTGCCAGGTGCTTTTCGGTTGCCACTTGCAGTCAAAGTTCCTGTTGAGGTCGACCTTGTCGGCATTGAACCGTGCTGCTTCGAGGACCTTGGTGTCAGTGGAGACGTCCGCCTTAGTGAATCGCCCTTCTTTGCCTGTCACAGCAAATACTGCGTCAGGATTGGCCGATGGAACGACTGTGATGGTCATATTGCTGGCGATCGTAGCTGGATTGGCATCCAAATAGTCCATGAATGTATAGGCCAGAAGTACGCTATTCCATTCATAGCCACCATGAATACCACCGACGAACAATAGATGAGTCGGCCCATTACCATAAGTATAAGCATCGATATTCCGGCCTTTAACAGACTGACCGATGACGCTATGCACCTCTGCTGGAACTTGTGCTACAGGTGTTGGAGAAGCTACCGGCACTGTCGTAGCTGGTCGAAGCGAGACGAAAATGCCAATTCCAATGACTACAGCGACGACTATAACAACCGCGACGATCCGTTTCGTGTAGTTAGGCTGCATTATTATTTTGAATTATTTGGCGAAGGAGTTGAGAACCGCTTTGATTCCGGCTAGGTTTTTCGTCCATTCGGTATCAGTATGATTGGTGAGAAGAATGCTGATAGTTGGAACATTGATCTTGGCTAACCAGTTTGTCATATCGCCAGTCGTAGCATAGAAATCAAAGCTTTGATTGGCAGAATATCCGGAAGCACCAGCAAAGGCGTCAACCAGCGAATTTGTTTCTGTCGAGACACCATTGTGACAATTTGAGGCGAATACTCCACCAGCGGCGCTGTACCAAACGACGACCGCAGCCGGATTATTTGATGTCACATAATTCTTGACTGCCAAGCTTTCTGGCTCGGAGAAGGCAGATGTCCCACCGCTCACTTTCTTGCTCTGCCAAACTCCCGTTGCCTGCCAATCACAATCGAAGTTCCTATTGAGATCGACATTGTTGCCATTGAATCGGCCAGCTACGACAGTTGATTGTGAAGTTGAGACGTCAGCAGCCGTAAAGTTTCCAGTGGTTGTACCGACGACCTTATTCAAACCATCCGGATTCAAGACTGGAATGACTGTGACTTTGACATTGGCCGGAATGACACCAGGATTGGTCTGTAAATAGTTCATGAGCTCTCTAGCCACTAGAACCGTATTCCACTCATAGCCACCATGGATGCCGCCAATGAAAAGGACTTCCTTGGCGCTCGAATTCGTCGAACCATAGTGATATGCGTTGACTGGAAAACCTCCTACCGATGTACCTATAGTCGAAACAGCTCCGTTGGTAAGCGTGCTACTTGGTGTAACAGATGGTGTTGGGCTAGGAGTTTCCATACTGACGGTCGGGCTCGGCGTGGCCGACGGCGTTTGTGGGAGGCTCTTGCTTATAAAATAGATAGCGATGATCGCCAATACGACGACGATGACTATCAAAGTGATGTTTGTTTTTTTCATGATGTTTGCATTTTACCATATTTCAGGGAAATACCAAAGCTCCAAATAATTTGAATGTCTCACTATCAATTCTCCGTTCCATCCCCCGTTATCGGTATTTTTGTGCCCAAATATTTTGGCTTTCTTTGGATAATGAGGTCGACAATTGCTTTCTCGTCAGCCAAGAATTCACGCACATAATTGACGACAAGTATGTGACCGATATCGGCATTCACGCCATACGCTTCCATTCCCAGTCGGCGAGCGATGAACACCGCCCTCGGCAAATGAAAAGACTGGCTGGTCACAGTCATCGAGGCAACTCCGAATATATCATGCGCCCTGTACATGCTGCTGTATGTGTCGAAACCGGCGTGATCAAGGAATATATCTTCATCTGGTATGCCTTTGCTCAAGAGATATTTCCTGACAGGATCGACTTCATTGTGGCTGACCGTGCTATTGTCGCCGGAGACCAGGATCTTCGAGACTTTTTTCTCCTCATATAACTTGATAGCCAAATCCACTCGATCCCGAAATACTGGCGAGAGTGTCCCGTCATTCAAGATGGCCGCCCCGGGAATTAGCGCTGTCTCTGTGATTGGAACATTCTTGGTAGTACTATAAATATAAGAAACAGTCGCAATGTGTATGACCATATTTACGACTACGACGAAGACTAACAAAATACCCACGATAAGAAGTATATAAAATCGGACGCGTTTAATCTGACGTTTCATCTGATAAGTATACTATGAGATCGATATATGACTGGCTTGACACATTGATACTATCCGTGTTAATCTATATGCAGATTAGCGAGTCGTGCAAGCTAGTCGACAGACAAGAGTCATGTCTCTCGGGGCTGGAATCCCGTAGAGATGGATCGGAAGATCCCTTACCTCTGTTAACGCACTGTTCGTTGAAATACTAGTTATGAAATCAAATACGGTTAAACATCCGATAGTTGCCCCTATGAACGAGGCTTTCGACTTCATCCAGAGCGGCAACCTGCCAGAGTACGTGTACAACTTATGGGAAAGGGAGAACGGCATCGACCCGCGGCTGGCGGCGAAACTGCTCGGTCTGAGAGGACTCATCGAGAAGATTCTATTTCTGATCTGCTTATCCTCGATCGCCATCTTCATCAATCGCGTGGTTGGGAAAAAAGAAATTCTTCCCGGAATCCATTCGTGGGTCTTCTTCACAATTCCCATATTCTGCATAGCTTGCTTTGCCTGCATCTGTTTCTATTGGGACAAGCTCCATACGAAATACGTCGATAGGTTCAGAAGCACCATTGTCTCACTTCTAATAGTGCACCCGAAAGCCATGAAAGAATTCCCCACCGACGAGACCGCTTTGTCGGCCATGTATTTACTTCTCATTGTCGACCTGGCTCGCCTTGTACTTCAGTTCGAGAAGGAGAAGTCATCACTTGCCAAGTCTATTGCCAGAGATCATCTTGTGTTCCTACATCAAGGTGCCTGCGGCTTTGGATTTGTAGACGATGAAATCAGAACAGACGGTCTTGGACCATGGTTCTTCCATGCAACAGTGCAAGAAGAAGTCGTGCTTCTCGACGTCGACGACTGGAAAATGCGTTACGTAAATCCGAAAGCGGCGACCAAACCTTGTAGCGAATAGACCCCTTTAGACACAGACCCCGCGCAGTAGCATGCGCGGGGTTTAAAATTTAATACGATAGGATCCTAACTTCTACCTCGTCGGCCCCTTGGCCAAAGAAGACTTGATCGCTTTGATCAGGCTTGGTGAAGAAAAATAGGAATTCAATTGATTCGTCCAATTAGACTTTGATATGTCCACATTCGGCGTCACGCCGCGGCCTTCTATTGGTTGTCCATCATCGCGCACGGTTATGCTGTTCACGAGCTTCAAATAATATTTAACTGCCGGATCGATGGAAGTTTGAAGCAGGTATTCATTCTCGACCGTTCCCCACCCTCTGGTAGTCACGCCGACGCTGTGAGCGATATTGAAATGCATGAGCGTTTGCGTCAAAACTTCAGCTGTCGATTGGGTCATTCCATCTGTGAGAATGGCGATCTCGTGATATCTTTTTAATTCATCGAATTTTCCGAAGATCGTCCGCTGTGGCTGAAGATCACCCTGATGGAAAAGGTCGAAGGCGTATTGATTGTTGCCGAGAAAAAGACCGGCCATACCTCTTCCTACATCGACGCTGCCGCCGATATTGCCACGGAGATCGATGATGAGCGAGTCGAGACCTGGTGTAGTCGAAGCTTGATCGATATCCCAAGCGAATTCCTGAGCAACTGAATTCGACATTTTGGACAAAGAAACATACAAAGTATTACCTATGACATGATTGGAGGCTGCCGGCTCGCTTCCTGTGTTCGTATAGAGAGCCCGAGTATTTGTATTAGAAAGGACCTTGTAGGCATGAGCGACCTCGACAGCCTTTTGCTTGTCGGCTGATGAAGTGGCATTGGCCAATTTGGCGGCTTGTTTTTCATAAGCTACCTTGATCTCCTTGTCGCTGGAACTAGCGGTCACGCCCAGGTCAGAATATAGATTGACTGAAGGATTGACGTTGGCCACCGCTTGATACAGCGCCACTTGTTGCTTGTCCGAATCAAGGCTGTCGCGACCGACCGGTAGCAGATTGTACGTCACCACTTGAACCGTATCCAATACCAATTTGTTGTCCTTATTCAGAACGGGATTTGCTTGAATGGCAGAAGAAATCATCTTGGCTACGCCACTCCTATCGTTTGTGGCGAGCTCCGGATTCGTGTTCGAAGCTTTGGCTAGCGCCAACTGGAATATTTTGGGCAGATTATATGTCGAAGATGCCATCCAATATTTGTCGAGGATGGTATCGTACGCCTCCATGGCAAAACGAACCGAGATGTCATTCTTCTCTTCAGATGTCTTTAACTCAACATTTGTGACTTGATTTACAGCCTGACCAGAATGGCCAATGAACAAAAAACTGATACCGATCACGATCAATACCGCCGCTGTGCTCAAGAGAATCGGTATGCTGTATTTATTGATGACATTGTTCATGCGATATTTCCATAATTATAGCATATGACAATGGGAAAGATTGAGGCAGTTTTCATGCTAAAATGATCGTATTATATTCCAAATCTTTCAGCTCCAATGCGAACGAAAATCATCGCCTTCATACTTGCTCTCGCAATCATTGTTGTGGTATTGCTGATAAGTCGGATAATTATGCCCATGAATCGCAACGCATCAAAATCAACCGGTATTACGAAAAGCGTCCTCTTCATCGGCAACAGCTTCACTTCTGTGAATGACTTGCCAAAGACCGTATCCGAAATCGCCCACTCATTGGGTGATACTGTTAAAACAGATATGTACGCACCAGGCGGATATACGCTTAGACAAGATTCGACAGACACAGTGGCCTTGAGCAAGATCAAATCAAAGGCTTGGGATTTCGTAGTGCTTCAAGAGCAGAGCGAACTCCCAGCCGTCCAAGATTCCCGCGTAAGCAACGAGGTCATCCCATACGCATTGAAATTGTCTGACAATGTTCGTGAAGCATCCCCAACTGCTTCTGTAGTCTTTTTTCAAACCTGGGGCTACAAGGATGGTGATCCCGAGTATTGTAAAGCGACTCCGACATTATGCGATTACAAGAGCATGCAAGATCAATTATCTAGATCTTACGGCCGGATGGCACAACAATCCGGCGGCCTGCCGTCTCCTGTCGGCGAAGCTTGGAGATTGACTCGAGCGACTCATCCCGAGATCGAGCTCTACCAGAGCGATGGAAAGCATCCGTCGGTCGAAGGCACCTATCTCGCAGCGGCTGTCTTCTATATGACCCTGTTTCAAAAAGATGTAACCGGCGCTTCTAGTTTGAATATTGATCCTGGACACGCGAAGATCTTGCGCCAGATCGCCAAACAGATCGTATCTGGACAATAACAATCCCCTGTTTGACAACGCTGCCTGATGGGACTAGTCTGACATAAACAAACTTGATCTTTGTCAGATCAAAACCTAAACCAAAGAAAGGGGGTAAACATGGACAGGATACCGACCGAAGACTACTTTGTAGTCAACATCAGCGGTCAAAGCGGGAACATCCCACAAGAGCACGACATCCTCGCCGACAGGATCATTGAAGGATGGCGATTCAGCCGAGCTAACGTAGCAGTTCCACACCACAAACAAGCTGTGCCCGATAGTGGATTCCTGCATAAACACAAGTTCGAGACCTGGCGAGAGACAGACGGTCTTTATGGCAAAGTTCTGCTCGAGATCGACAATCGCGAGATCAAGCTCGACAGCGGACCGATCCGAAACTCGAAGCCGATGGCCAAAGGTTCGGAACACATGATCTTCACCATTGAAGGCGAGCGCCTAGAGGCAATAACCATGGAATGCAAGCCTATTCCCGATCCGAGCAAGCTGCCGGGTGAACAGTCCCAACCTTCAAGTCGCGATCCCAACGCGTGGTACTTTCGACCTCCAGAAGAATCGCTGGCTGATTATTTACTGGCTAATGACAAGAAGACCGCGAAGAAACCAGCGACGCCAACAAATCGACCAACAAAAAAAACTGATCCAACGGAAAAACAAACACAGCAACCAACAGAAAAGAAAGGAAATGAACAGCAAATGAATACCCAACCGACCGGAATGGTAGCTAGCCAACGGCAGCAATTGATAATCAGCACGGTCATTGCAGAGGCATTGGCCCGATTCCCCGATTGCAGTTTGGAATGCCTAGACAATTCGTCCAACAGGGACCGTGAGGTGACCAAGGTCAGGCAGATCGTCGCCCATATTTTGAAACATTGGTACACGATTCCCGGCACGCTCATCCAGCGTCGCCTGGCACCAGAGGCCAAAAACAGTGGCGCCATCTATAACGCGGCAGCAAGAGGCCAAGAATTACAGCAGGATCCCACCATATCTAACAAGATCAATGAGATCCGCGCTGCTGTCGATGCCAAGATCGGCCCCGATACGGCGGATTCCGGAAGTGGCGGCGGCGGTTCAGAGGATATAGTCCCCAAGCCGACAAGCGAAGCGAACGGCTCCAAACGGAGACCGCGGACTCCGCAACTTCCGAAGACGCGGCACCTGCAACATACGAAGAAAACCGGCAACGGCGCTTCTCACTCGCTTCCGTCGACGGCCTTGGCTTCTGATTACGCAACATCCATCAAGCACGCGGTCATATTCGCCTTGTGGCTACAAGAACATGAGCCGCGGAGCATTGCCAGCGCCTTCGACATCCCTGTACGCGATGTTAATCTCATCGTCGTCCACATGAGCGGCGAGCTCGGCAAAGAAGCCGACGAGGTAGCGTGCGCGATTCAGAGCGTTGTCCATAACGTCTAGGAGACGCTCCTTTGGAATGAGTTTTACCAAGCTTCGCTCCACACAAGTGTGCCGCGAAGCTTTTTTATATAACAAAAATCCCGGCAAGCAATACTGCTAACCGGGTTTAAAACTAACTAATTATCTCCAGACTAATCTCCAGACGATTCGACTTTTTTGCTCTGCTCGATATATCGCCTCCAGAGCTCGCCGAACTGCGGACATGATGAGAGCAACTCTCCCAAAGATCCGCTACCAATGATCTTTCCTTTTTCGAACAGGTAGATCCGGTCGAAGAGCGGAAGGAGATGCAGACGGTGGATCGAGGAGATCACCGTCTTCCCGCGGAATGCTTCGAAGATATTCCGATAGATGGCCATCTCCGTGGCAAAATCTATGCTAGATGTCGGTTCATCTAAGAGCACGATCGACTTGTCGTTGCATGCCAACAATCCTCGAGTTAGAGCCAGACGTTGTCGTTGCCCGAGAGAGAGATTGACCCCCTTCTCATTGATGGCCGACTCTAGCTTCTTCGGCAATGAATCAGCAACATCAGTGAAACAAGCCATGTCAGTGAACCGTCGAACCGTTTCTGGTTCATATTCGGCACCGAGCGTGATGTTCTCGCGGATAGTGGTAGCAAAGATCTCCGGGTCCTGTGGCACTAGAGCTATAGCTCTGCATATGCCATCAAAACCTGAATCTACCGCCCGACCATCGACCGTGAGCTCGATCTCTCTCGGATCATGAAGGCTGCGGATGATCTTGAGGAACGTCGTCTTGCCGCTGCCGGAAACTCCGACTAGAGCGATCCGTTCCCCATGACCGATCTCGAATGAGACATCATCCAGGTGCAACCTACGGTTCTCCGCATCTTGGTACGAGAAGTTGAGACCTTTAACTTGTATCGATTTCCAATCTTCCGGCAAAACATGATCGGTGAAGTTCGCCGGCTTGAAGTCAGCCGACAATTCCTCCGCATTATTCACTTTGGAATTGCGCTGGAGGATGTCTCCGTACATGCCACAGAACCGGAAGAATAGCTCGCTTATCTTATCCAGATAATTGAAGAGCAGATAGACGTTGCCTATGAGAACCCCTTTTGCAGAATCCATATGCTGGAAGAAGTACACAGACAAGACAACCACTGTCATGACTGAACAGCAAAAGCTCGTCAAGAACCACTTCAGCTCGTTACGGATGCTATTTTTGATATAGAGCTCATAAGGTTGGTCGATTTTTTTGCTTATCGCCTCGAATACGAGCCGCTCGACGCGCAGGATCACCACAGTCGTGATGTTCGATATGGCATCGTATACGCTCTCGGAGATCTTGTTCTCCGCCCGATTGAGCTCTTTGTAGTCACGGATGATCGCTCGGTCGAATCGCATAGTTACCCAGACGGTTATCCCGATCATCACAAAGACGATGAGAGCTGCCGGCGGGCTGAAATATGTGAGCATCGCATAGCTCACCAAGAGCTGGACGAATGACGAGATGATTTCGAAAGAACTCTCGGAAAACGCATACAGCGCCGTAGTGCCCTTCTCTATCTTGTCTATCGTGTCGCCAGAATGATGGTCTGAGTGCCAATCCAACGGCAGCGTCATCACGCCGCGAAGCAGATGTTTCCTATAACAACCTCTGGCTGTCTTGAAAGCATTAGATCGTTCGATGATTCTGGCCGGGCCGTGGAAAGCCCAGAAGAACAGGTTAATCGCCAAAGTCGTTAGCAGCAATCCGCACAAGAATGCGATGTTGATGTGGGTGATACCCTCCTTCTGGATGACATCCATCTCATTTGCCAATACCAATGGATGAACGACCAGGACGATCGCATTTCCGAAGATGAACATCGACCAGTATATGATTATATTCCGATGGTTTCCCACCGAATATTGCCACGTCTTACCGAATAGGTTGAGCAGCGGATTCCGCTTTTCACTCGGAGTCTGATTTGCATTTTTCATGCATTTCCTTTCTTTGTGTTATGTGGATTTCAACGAGCTATTTAAACTAACTAAAAGAGCTAAAAGAACATAAAACATCGTGCGCTCGGCACGATGTTTCAAATATTCGATAACTTTAGGAGTGGATCAAATACTTACGACATCATGCGAGCTTCGCATATGCATAGCGCCAAAAGCGACGTCGATTCGCGACGTGTTGGCCTTATTAAGCTGTAGCATGAAATTGATCATGATGTTAGTACATTAACATGGAATTGGTTGCGGGGCAAGGGCTTATTATGTGACTACATACCTCCAAAAAATAAAAAATATAACGAGTATAGTACGACCATAAAGGTCAATATTGCTACCCCGATGCCTACAAGACTGCCACTCAGCCAAGATTCACTCATTTTATTGCTTTTATGGCCATAGTAGATTGCAAAAATAATTATAAAAACTGCTATGAACGGGCGGGCTAAGAATCTCGTCAAAGACCCCGAGAAGATCTGTTGAAAGGCGGGGATAAAGTTCAAGGTATAAAACGCAGCAAATAATACATAGAATGACACCGAGTAGATCGAATTTCTGTACTGATTGAAATGTTCTTGGGTCATATTATGTGGATATGAAAATAAGCGACCTTCCGTATTGGTCATAATATTAACATAATTGAAATACATTCCAATGCCTAATTCAGTGCAAAGATAGAATAGTTCAAATACGCGGCAAAGCTCACCCAGAGAATGTATGGCAGAAGCAAGCACATAGCCGGTTTGGATATTCTATAAAATAGTTTCATTGTCCAAATGATCGAAAGCCACATAGTTGCGATATCGATAAGAGCCGAGAACGGACTATGCAGACCGAAGAAGATGATTGACCAGAGAACATTCAAAGACAACTGAGGGATAATACCCATTTTGCGTGGCATTTTTTGACTACTTTTCTTGACGTTTTGGAGCAATCGTGGACTCGAGGAATATTGCATTTAAGACTTTCTGCTTGAACGATTTGCAGAGTCCGCGATGAATG